>JAALOO010000985.1_pt1 | contig 22206 bp, 16 predicted proteins | sample 7257641 | NCBI WGS metagenome assembly JAALOO01 (sample SAMN14085613, study PRJNA598686) | mite metagenome | biome: ENVO:01001000; feature: ENVO:01001002; material: ENVO:01001226; isolation source: single female mite from University of Michigan culture on fish food culture... ...
AATTGGTTTAAAAGTACACTGCATAAACTGAGTTTATGCTGGCCCTGCTAGTTAAAATATAATTTTTACTAAATTAAAATTACTTTTATTTGGCATAAAGTTTGTTATATTTTGCCAAAAATGTAATGATTTATCAAGTTTAAAAACAATTTTTTTAAAATGTGTTTTATTAAAAACATCATAATAATGTTTCTTAATCACTTTTTTTAACTTATTTAAATAACCAAGTTTTTAGGAGAAAGCTTAAGAGCATTGTTTAATAAATGACATATTTTGACATAAATACTAATTTTGCATTCAAGTTTTTGCGTAACTAATTGATAATTTGTAGACATTTTAAAGAATGCACAACTTAAACGTTTTAAATTGTAACATGTTATTTAATTGTTGTTTCCATTGTTTTAAAAGTAAACTCGTTTTGAAATTTTTACTTAAAAATAACAAAAACTAATTAAAAACAAATTAACAACAAAACTATGCTTTTACTAAAAGTTAAAAATAACTGTTTTAAAATATTTAAAAAAAGTCAACATTTTGCATTAAAAGTGGTGACCTTTCTTTACCTTTTTTAAACACTTCAAATCCCACTTCGAGCTATCTCAATATTGACACTTGTTAAGGGCAATTAGGATTCATAATATTTGCCAAAAATTCAAGTTTGCTAACACTATTTCAAAGTCTAAGCATTTTCTTTACCAATAGTCTAAACTATTTTCAAAATTCTTAAATGCTCTTTTTGTGTTTACTTTTCAAACAAGTTTGCAACAATACTCCAAAAGTCGTCTATTCAAATTGTGTGTGTATACTTAGTTGTTACCGCCCAAATTATGTTTTAGCATAAAGGATAATTCAACATTTATTATAAATGTTATTTTCAATTTAAATCAGTTAAAATTTTTAGTTAAACTTGCCTTTTTTGTGAAAACCTTATACAATAATTACTGTTTAGTATCAAATCTTGTTTTTAAAAATTTTTTTAAAATAATAAAACAAAAAGGTAATTCAAGTTGAAGGCAAGCAAAGTAAAGGTAAAAATAAGCCACAATTTATTTTTGAAGAAGAGGTAAACTTGCTCAAATAGCCCCAAAAAATGCAGCAATTATTTGTGTCAGTTGCACAATATTGGCCGTGATTTACGGTGCATCACTGGCATCAATTTCATTTTCCTTTTCAGCACTAAAACCATCACTGACACTGCAACGATGCTTACCTTTTTCTCATAATTTGTTTTCCTCTTCCTTCATTCTTTCCCTTCCCTTCTCTCTCTCTCCCTCCCAACTGACTAATGCGTATTACATAATGTGCTAATATCTAATAACAATCTTGCAACGCTAACCTAGACTGACAGTGAACACTATGGTCAGTAATGCAAAGAGGATGCTGTTGCTGTTGCTGGTGTTTTCTGCGGCAGCAGCAAGCTAAAACTAACTAAACTGCACTACCACTGCTACTGCTGACCACGCTCGACAGGCAGAGCAGGTTTGTCCGTCAGTTGGCAATCTGAATTATATCTGTTTTGTTGAGCAGGCAGGCAATAAGGGGATTCTTACCAATCAGCCCAGCTCAAAGACAGAACAAAACTGCAAACATGATGCGGGCTCGGCCATTGGCCACCATGTGGCAAATGTTGAACTGCTAATTATTGCTGATGCTGCTGCCTGCTTTTAGCTGGAAGAGAGGATCAGAACACTGCCAAGAACTCTGAACTCTGCCACTTGAACAGATCATCCGTTTTCCAAAAATGAAACGATTACTTAGAAACAGATCGAAACAGCTCTCTTCACTCTCTCTCTCCTTTCCTCTCTTTGATTGGTCTGTTAGTTCTGTTCTTAGCATTTTCTATTTTTTCTGACAACATCAAACAGCCACTTAGGCGAAAGCTCTGAAGAGTCAGTTTTGGAGAAGTACGCCTTCTTGTTTAACTTTAAATGTAAAAAACGTGGGAGTTTTTATACTTCAAATGAATGCGTAGTAGATATAAATATTCTTTCTTTTCATGTTTTTTACTTTTTTTGTTTGTTGTAAAATTTGCACCAATAGTTGAGGTAGTAGTTTTAAAGTGGGCTGGCAAACGAAGCCAAAGTCAATAATAGCCATCCTGCTCTAATCAAGTTTGATTAATCAACAAAGCAGCGTCAATCAGTGCCACTGGCACTAATGGCATTGCCAGACGTAAGTCATCATTGAGCCTAGAGAAGAAGAGTGAGAAGAGTGGGAAAATGGAAAAAAGAGCAAAACAGAATAAGTGGAGAAGATTGGCAATTGAGAAGTGCCGGCAGTGCATCGCCTGCTCAAAGTGTGGCGTGTGCTGCTGCTGAGCCCTTTCGATTGTCGACACAAATTGAAACCTCCTCACGGATTGGCAATTGACGGTGTGAGTGTGTGTATGTTGTTAACACCAGCACTTATTTATCACACGATGTTTTGCTGAACCTTTCTTTCTCTTTCTCTCTCTTTTTCTCATTCTCACTCGCTCAATCATGGACAAGCAAACAGAACAATTGGACGTCATTACACACACCACACACTCTTTTTCACAAACAGGTACACACACATACACACATACACACACTTGCACAAACACAAGAAACACCGCCAGGAAGATTTCCTGCGGCACGAGGCGCCAAAGATGTGCTTGCTCTCCTTTTCAGTTGGCGCCCCAACTGGTAATTACAGATAGTGAGCAATGGAAAAAGGAGAAAAAGAGAGAAAAAAAGAAAGATCAACAGATTACAGAGGTTTGCCTCTGCTTTCTAAGGGTTGGTGATCGTGGTGGTGGTGGTGATGGTGATGATGGTGGTGGTGGTGGTTTTGGTCATTCACAGCACCTCTTTTCTCACTAAAGTAGTGTTTTTTTGTGCAAACCCGTGGCTGCCTATTTTTATTGCTTAATGCGCTTTTATTGAGGAAAAAGTTGTGGTATTCACCACTCAAAATCAACGCCACAAATGAGTGTGTGTGTGTTTGCTGTTATGTGCAGCTAAAACTTTGCCATCAGCAGCAACTGCAAGTAACCTGCAAAACGGCAGCAGCAGTTAAACTTGAATAATTTAATTTAGTTGAACAGCACTTTAAATTAAAGTAAAACCTGAAGTTTTTTTGTAGAGTTATAACTTTATTAAATCAAGTTTCCTCTTGAGTCACGCTCTAAAGTTTACCTGTCAAGAAAGTAGATTGGCTCTAATCAGGTTTATTCTGCTTTTTTTGTTGTTTAGCAACACACTAATGCGGCGCGCTCTGTGTGCATTAGTACTTTGCCAATTTGAGCGTTAAATTGGCAGCGGCAGACAGAATGATAACCCTTTCTTCCTTTTGGCTAACTTTTTTTGCGCAAATCTGTCTGGCACTTTGAGCAATGTCTGCTGGGTAGTTTTAGTGATTATGTGTGCGCCAAAATGCGTGCGTGCCTTTAAGGGACCATTAAGCAGCAACAACCGCAGCAGCATTAACCGGGCAGACAGTATTTTCCTCCTTACTATTTGCCTCTGTTTCTGCTTCATTTTCAGTGTCGGCAAAAAAATGAAGAAGAGTCACTACAAGGAAAGAAAGTCAGAAGCAGCAGCAAAAGCAACAACCCAGTCACTGAGGCGACAATCAATCGATTAAGGGCCACACTTAATGAAGCAATGGACCGAGGAGGAAAAGAGAGAGAGGAAAGGTGAACAGTGCGGTCCTCACCTTCACTGAGTGAGCAAAAGTGAGCAACTGAGCAAACATACAATGCAATTACCTGTCTAAGAATGAGCCTGCAGACTGCCGAATTCTCCTGGCCACCCTCTTCTTCTTTTTTCCTCCTCTTTGTATTCTCCTCATTTTAAACGCATTCCGCAATCAATGAAAGACTGACTCACTGACTGACCATGTCTAATAAAAAGGTGTGAGAGGAACAGTGGAAAACATGACTTTATGAGAATGTGCTGATTGATTGATTGTGGTAAAGGAGCAAACGAGCGCAAATAAAGAGTATAAGGCATAAAGAAGTCAAACTTGAGAATGAATTCTGAGTGAAATGACTTGAGTTCAATCGCTATCAAAATATATTCTGCTCACAATTTTTTACAGTCAACAGTAAGTTAATGTTTTTTTGTACGCATAATAAGATTAGCAAATACACAAGTAAATTTTTAAGTTAAAAACTAATTTTTATTTTTTCATTTCCAGTAAGAGATTAGAGACAAACTCGGTTTTTATGAGTTTTTTATTCTGAAGATTTACCAATGCATTTACTTCTTTTTGCTACCCTACTAGACAAGCCACACGCCACAATTGAGAGTAGACTTTCAACCTTGACAAATTAACTTTAGTGCCACCGGAGATTTTCTTCCTTGTTAAGTGAGGTGGAAGAACAACCTTTCTTCTTGACTGTTGACAGCGCTGTTCAGTGGTGCATTCTCTCTCTCTCTCTCTCACTCTCTCTCTCTTTCTCTCTCTCTTTCTTTCACTTCTGAAGCAAACTTCTGACTCTGACCACAGACCTGTGTCCCCTTTTGTTGCTACACGCTGGCTGGCATTGCACGTTTACATAAATTCTTTCTTTCCTTTTCTTCTGCTTCTTTTTTGAGCCTTTTGTGTGACGACCTTTAATGGCAAGCAAAACAGAACAACCGTTTGCGTTACACTGGTCATTTGGCGGCGGCGTCGTCTCTGTGAGGGGGACACGCAAAACACGACCACTCACTTGTTGCAGTCTGTTTCAGTTTGTGTGAATTTGTATGGTGTGTACTGGTGTGTGTCGCATGTGATCAGCGGTCAGTTTGATTCGGTTTTGCTGTTGTCTGTCGGCGGAACTTCAAAGGAGTAGTACCGTTTGACTGCCCATGCCTTCACTGCCCATCCTCTGGCCATATGACTGCCGGTGCTGATTACAAGGCCAAGTAGTGTGTGTGGTGAAAAGCAAAAAGACGAAAAAAAGAAAAAAGTAATAAAAAAAGAGGTATGTGTGTGTTTAAAAGTTGTACTGACCGGCACCGGCAATTCCAGTCTGGTTGGGCGGGGCACCGGCGGCGGAAACTATCTACGGGAAAAAACCGCACAACACCAATCTAGCATGGCTAAACGATTTAAAAGTGTTATGCGGAAAATAAAAAAAGGATGATGATGATTTTTACCATTGAAAGAGTGGCAGAAAGAAGTCGTGATAGTGCAATCTGTTTACCACTTTAACTTGCGGAAAATGATGTGTGCATCAGTAGTGGCGGTAGTGTACCATTACGACACCGCTGCTGTGTTTGCACAGATTAAATTAATTTTTTGTTGAAAATTAGTGTAGTTGTATTGAGGATCAAAAAGGGGAAGGATGAAGAGGCAAAAGAGGTTGCAGGTAAGGTTGCTGGGGTGAAAAAATGTAATTGGTCAAGCTTATCAGCAGCCGTCGATCATGAGCACTGAAAGGCTCTTCTCATATTGCGCCACTATGTTTCATAAGTGTGCATACACTCTGGTAATTACAATTTACCGGTTGTACCGGACAACAATAGAGCTGAAAAGAGAGAGAGAGAGAACAAAAAGAGACAACAAAGTATAATCAAATTTTACGCATAAATGAAATACCCTACCTCTACCTCCACTTGGCTTTAGTTTAGATTTGCAACACAAAAAAAACGGTTGACTGAAAATAATTTGCCTTATCTGCTCACAATTTTAAATGGTCATAAAAATGGCCAGTAACTGGTGACTTTAAGTGTGAGTGCTACGAATCTGCTGGTGGTAAATCAGAGACTTCAGTTGACTAATAAATTCATAGCATCAGCGGGCTGAAGCGAAGTAAAGGCAATGCACATTGCACACACATTCCGCCAATTTACTCCGACAAATTGGTCTTTCTCTCTCTCTCTCTCTCTTTCTGTTTGCAGGGCATTCTGCACTTCTTTTTTATCTCTTCTCTCTCTTTCTTTTTCTCTTTTACAGGCAGCTCGTTATACTTCACTCCTTATCGGCCAGCGTAATCGACTGCAGAAGATTGTCGGTGTATTGCCATCACCATCTTTCGCCTGCATCACCATCACTATCACCATCACCACCATCACCACCATCATCATCGTCATCAAAAGCAGCAGTGACGATACGAGTGTGGCTAGTGCCCGAGTGACGCCAAGTACTAGAGTGCCGCAGAAGGAGAAAAAAGTGACTTCTCTCTGACCGTTCAAAGAAGATCGCAGCAACCAATTATCATCTTCTTTTTTTCTGCAAAAAGTAGTGCTGCACTGGCAGAACAAATACATACAGACGCAAAAGCAGGCAAGCAGAATTTGACCAGTACCGGTTTTGTTGGCGTTTGAAAAATTGCTGTTGTTGAAAGAGAAGTAGAGGAAGTTGCTTAGTATAGTCAACAGTGAGGTTTCTTCTCAACAAGTTACCTCCTGTTCAGTCAATGACCAAAAAATTCTGTCTTAGGCAGATGTGAGCTTGCAATCATTGATTTTAGACAGTGCAGACAGATTGATGGCGACATTGAAAATTGGACCCCTTTTTCCGGACTCAAAGGCATGGAAAGACCAGACAGACAGAAAGAGAGGTTTGTTTGCTCAGCTGACCCTTTCGTTTGTGTAGTGAACATCATTGTCTTTCCTCTTTTTCTCATCGGCGCCGTCAATGCCGTCGTTTAGTTGTCGTCTTCTTCTTCTTTTTCTTCAAATCTGTTTGTTCAGTCAAATATTTGAGAAGATGATGAGGACGATGATGGTGGCGGTGGTTGTGGTGGTGGTGATGGAGACGGAACGGTGATGATTTGTAGCATCCGACAATCTTGACTCCGCTCCGTCGATTGTTGGGCGTCAAGAGGAGACAGTGCACTCCCAGAGTGCAGAAGAAAGATAAAAGAAAGCAAAAGAGCAAAAATAAAAGGAAGAAAGAAAGAAAGAAAGAAAGAAAGAAAGAAAGAATGCTTGTCAGAGAGAGAGAGAGAGAGAGAGAGAGAGAGAGAGAGAGAGTTGTTGAGCAATTGCTCTATTCATCATCATCGCCTTTTTTGCCTCCCCCCATCTCCTCCTCGATACCTGCTCCACTGGAGCGTTCACTGGCGCACAGTGTTCAGATCGTGCCAGTAGATCAACTTTGGTGGTGGTGGTAGTGGTAGTGGCCATTGTCTGCCGAAAACCGCATTGCAAGCTAACACCAGTGATTACAGAGAAATATTTGGCACCGCTTCCATACGGCCACCAGCATTTATATTTTTCAAAAACTAATAAAAACATTAAACACTCTTTTGTTCAGCAGCAAAAACTGGTAGCCAGAAAACTGTGTGTGTTGTAGTTGCATTAGTACTAATAAAAACACTAAGCACTAAAAAGTAATGCATTCAAATGAATTTTTCTCAATACCAGAAAAAATAGTGGCAGAAAGAGGTGTCAGAGATGGACAAGGCAACAAAAAAGAAAAAGAGAAAGAGAGAGCAGTTTGACTGGTGGTAGTGGTAATGCTATTCTTTCTTTTTTTCTTTTACAAAACTCTACAGCATGGCCATTGCTTAATATCACTTGGGAAGAGAGACGAGAGTGCAGAGAACATATAAAACCGGGCAGATAGTGAGCAGTTCTGCTATCTAAAGGTGAGATAAGATGTCATTTCTGTCACATCATTAATTATGCATAAGAGCAGAGGGGGTGAACAGTAAAGACTACAAACTCACAAACAAACTAGCAAAGAGCCAGAAGAAATAAATCAAAAAATAAAGAAAGAAGTTTGACTGACGTTGCTGATATTATTGTTGCTCTCTATCTTTCTTTCTCTCTCTTTTTTTGGCTACTTGTCTAATTAAAACAACCAAATTGGCGGGTAAAAAGATGAAGACTTGAATGCAAATTGATCAAGTGCGTTTACCTGTACAAGTGCCTAAACTGCAACTGAGCTGTAACAAAGTGTTGTGAAAAAACTGATAAATAGTGAGAAAATAACTGCCATTTAACAGTTATTTTTTACCACTATTTTTGCCTGTTTAAAAACACTTGTCACGTCTTTACTATGAATTGAAATACATAATAAACTCTGTCACTGCTAATAGATAACAAGCACAACTGACGGGCTGCAACTAAACTAAGTTTTGTTTACATTTAGATTTTTCAGACAAAAATTGCTCATAAATACACTTAAAAAAATTTTTTGAACAAAAAGGAGTCCAATTGCCGACATGACAACACTTGACAAAAGAGAAGAGTCGGGTAAGGGAAAAATTGCAACGTTTAGACAAATTACCTGACAACAGGTAAATCACACTGAGGTTGTCAGTTTGAATTTGTAGCCAATTTGCTGTCGCCCCACTACAGCAGCAGCTGCAGAAACGGCAACAACTTTACCGTTTTTTCTCCCTTTTTTCAACTTTTAGACCGGCATCAGACAGACAAATAGAAAGAAAAAGAGAGAGGGCAGCCGCAAACGGTGTCTGTGCTGTTGGCTCGTGCGTCAATTTGCGTTTTTCTCAATTTTTTCATTCACAATTTATTTGCCTCATTTACTTCTCCCCCCCTTCTCTTTTTTTCTGGCCATTTCAAGCCTGTCAGTCAGCCAGTCAGTCGGTGCACTTGTTGGTTTTTTTAGTGTCTAGTCTGGTGCACACCACAGCACTCACGGGCAATGACAAGTTGGCGCACTGACTGTCAAGTGGAGCGTCCGGCTTTTCAGTGTGCATAGACACAGACTTACCTGTTTTGGCCCCCTCTCCTCTCTGCAAACATTGAAAGAGAGAGAGAGAGAGAGAGAAAGAGAGAGAGAGAGAGAGAGTTCCGTCCGATCTTTAATTTTGAAAGTCAATCGCCCCTTGTTTTACCTTGTGCGCGTTTTCGTTCACTCCTCAACCTTACCTCACTTACTTGGCATTCGACCCGTGGTTTTCTGCAAAAGGAGCTTTTCTGAGTCGAGCTTCACGAACAGGACAGTTTACCGCAGTAAAACGGCAGCAGCAGCCTATGCTAACGTTATTTTTTGCCTGGTGTGCATGTTCTGGTTATAAAACTGCCAGTCGCCCAAATGTGAATTTGTGAAAGAGCAAGAAAGAAAGAGCGAGGCGACTGTCACTGTCAGAAGTGACACAGTAGATACACACTGTTGCGGACACTGTCTTCCGACGGTATTTCCATTCTCTTTCGCCCTCATTGACGTGTGTCAGTGGTTTAAGACTAAAGAAAATGGGTAAAGTAGGAAGAAAGAAAGAAAGAAAGAGATTTGTTGTGTATCAGGGCAATGGTAGTTGATCCCGGCAATTTCGGTATTCAAGATAAAACTGAGAGATTGATGGATTGATGGGGGTAGAAAAAAAAGAGAGAAAAAGAGAGACTGAACGTTCACAGTGGGTGATTAGCGGTTAATGGTTCCGATAAGTGGCTGCTAACGTTTTATATTGTCTGCCATCACCACCACCACCAACTGCAGCATCATCATCATTCCCAGCATCACCATCACCACAACCACCATTGCTGGCACTACCCCCGACCAGGCCGGCTAAAAAGGTCTATCAAAAATGACAGACTTACTTACCTACTGCCGAGTTGCACCAAGTTGCACCAGCAAGCTGCGACCGACAAAGGATCCGGCTCATTGGGTTAGTTAGTGCCTTTGTGTGTGTGTGTGTGTTTGTTTTCCTAACAAAACAATGTCAATCAATGCAAGTATATACTGAGTGAAGAGTACGCACAAACTAATTTCAGCAACAAGGATTACTTTGAAAAGTGTATTTTTGGTCAATCAATTAAAACGACGATAAGAAGATTGAAAACGCTTTTCATGTTTTTATTACTCATAGTGTTGTAAAATGAAGCACAAATTTTTAACTTTCAACATTTTACTACTGACATTTTGAAACCATAAAGAAAAAACGAAATAAAAAATTTATAGAGTTAAAAATCCTGTTCAACTCCAACACCTAAAACAGAAAAACTCTTAACAGTACCAGTTTTTTTGCATTATCACCGTCGTCGAGATAGTCGCCGGCGGCGGCATCAGCAGTGGCAGCTTTGTCAGCTTGTTATCATCTAGTTATCGGTGCAAAGGTAAAACACTAATATTTTTTTCATGTGAATGCCCTTTTTACTCTCCTTCACTTTTTTTGTCAAACTTAACTTTTGTTTTTTCTGATTTTATAATCATTATTAGTTTTTTACTAACTAAAATTACGTTTTTACTTTTACATTTTTTTTGCTTAAAACTTTTTATTACTAAAAAAATTTTTAAAATTTTACGATAAAAAGGAGGTTCTGCAAAGCGTTTAAAACTCACAGTTTCACCACAACGTGTAAATTGTTTTGACTCAAACTGCCCCGTTCAGACAGATGGACCATTTTCAATAAAAAATTTCGCTCTGGTGAAGGCAGAATGGGGACACTAACTGGTTCCTTCTGCGAAGAAACATGAAATTAAAAACTTTTATCTGGTGCAGACAAAAGAGTTGTGTTCAGACTGACTCCAAGTATCTGCCATTTTTTTGTAAGCAACCTTTCAGCGTGAGTTGTCCAAAACCTGCCACCACAGGTTACTGTTTTATTGCTATGAATTTTCAGTTGAATTGATTGATTAGTCAATTAATCAGCTCATACTATTGACTAAAAAACAAATACAATTTTATTTGAAAAATTTTATCAAATTTTGTATGCATTTTGCATTTTTTTGTAGCTAAAAATATGTTTTATCTATTTTAATTAAAATATGATGTTTTCCCACTCTTACAGCAAATTAGGTTAAGCGTTTTCTAAAGCATTTTTTATCTTTTTAACATGAAAAACAGCATCTCTATCTTTATTTGTCAGTTAACATGTGTGGTCCATTTATCATTTAAAAACTTGTTTAACTTTGCTCTTACACACCACACATTTTTCATTTGATTCATTTTCTTCTTAATTGACGTCCTCCCCTTAAATGCTTGGTTTGTTTGGAATCTATGATTAGTATTGTTTGCTATTTGTTGATCATCGTTTTCGTGTCAGTTGAACAATTTGTCAAAAAGAAGGAAACAGCAGCAGTATGTTGAGAAAAAAGGGAATATTGAAAGCATTCGATTCAGAAGTTGAACCCAAGATTACAAGGACAAAAACGGAGGTTGATGATGATGATGCTCAGAAGAAACTGAATTTGCCCAATGAGACCTGTTGTCTGCTGGCAGAGCGTTACGCAATCGAATCAAATTACCGGCGCAGATTGGCACGCGGACGCTCGTCGACATGAGATTGGCGTCGGCGTCGGCGACGGGCAATTATAGAGGATAAGCTGCGGAAGAAGAAAGACTCTTTCTTGCTGAACAAGGCTGCACAAGGCTGCAAATCGATAAAGGTCGCTCAACAGCTGAGGTGGTGCTGCAGGATGCGCGCTCCTTTGCACAGTTCAGCATTCCCGGTAATTGAGTGCTGCGCTGCAGGACGTAGGGTAAAAAAAGAAAAAAAGGAATCAGATTCTTTGCTGGCAAGGTAGTCGATAATCGATGCAGCAGTCAGCCAACAATGCGCTATCACTACTAGGCGCTGCTACGCCTTTGTTTTTGCACCAGCCAACGCATTTGTGTATCTTTTGGCTAGCAATTTGCCTTTTCCATGTGGTAGTGGTGGGTATTTTTATTTTGTGCACATGCAGTTTTTTTGCAAAAAACAATATATTAATGTAGTCAAATTTGTTTGCAAACATTTTTAGCAAAAGCATAAAAACAAGTAGAATAAGTTGACAAAATTAAAAAATCTTTATTGACAAGATTTATAACATTATTTTTTACTTTCTAAATTTATAGCCACCCTGTCAAATGTGTTTCAGCTTTGTCATTTTTCACTGAGTTTAAGCAAACTTTGTTCAATCTGAACACACACGTTTTAATTACCGTTTAATTTATTGGGTTCTTAGCTACTAAATAGGTAGTTTCAGTTTTTCGGCAAATTACTTCCTAGAAACTGTTACCATAGTGAAAACACTAAACGAACAATTGTGTTCGTTTTGTGTAGGGTAAATGACCGTCTATGTGTCAACAAAAACGGCTAATTAGGCAACTTTTTTCCTAGTTAAGTTTTTAACAGTTGACATTTCTTATGTCCTATTTTTAAAGTTCACTAATTATTTTAACAAAAAATGGGTTTTGTTAATTGTTTTAGGTTTTCTGAACCCAAGCATCATCATTATTACCACAGAATTGCTTTACTTTAAAAAGCCTGTGAAACCTGCATACAACTTAACTAAGCAAACACACACACACACACACACACACACATACACAAAAGCACTAACTCTAAACACACTAAAACTCAATAAAGCAAAGTGCGTGAGCGTTCACCGTTTGACCGCAAAAAAGAAAAATTGTACTGGATGACGGTGAAACGCATATCAGCGCTTCATCCGTAGGTGGTTGCGGCAATTTGCCGCATCTTTTCTCACTCTTTTTTTCACTCCCAAGCTGTTCGACTAAGAGAAAACGAAGCTGCTCTCTTAGCAGGCAAAAGGGCTATGGCTGAGGCTGTGGGCAAACCAAAACAAACCAGCATTTTAGCTTTTTAGCTTGCAAACGGGCAAGCAAGCAGGCAATGAAGCAAGAAACGTAGTAAAACTATTGCTGCTGATGCTAATGCTAGTAATGGTAAATGGAAAAAGGCATTAGAGGCTATATTTGCCATAAAGATCACCTTTTGATGAGCAAGAAAAAGAGCGAGTGATGAGCTCCTTGGCTTCACCATTGACCGCACCAGCCGTTGCCTGCTCCGAAGCTGGCTACATTCATTAGATGACTGATGAACATATTTATATTATTTATACATATTAGATTAATTTGCCATAACCAGCAAGAGCAGGGGCAACAGCAGCGAAAAAAACAGCAGAGAAAATGAATGAGAGAAAAAAGAAAGCGAGATGCGAACACATTTCAAATTGCTCATTGGAACGTCCTTTCAAACTGACTGAGCAGCTGAGCGGCTAGTTCGTTGTGAGAACTTGCGATGGTCGATGCTTCAAGGGTGGCAAGCAAACAGGCAAGAAGAGAGGGAAAAGGAAGAGCTAAAACAGCCGTTGGCAGCAGTGATGAACGGCCAGTGGACGGGGGCATCAGCCAAACGATATTTAATTATTGCTATTAATTATATCGATGATGACCAGTCATTAGGATGGACGAATGGCCTGTCTCTCAGTCTCTGTTTGTCGGTAGTTTGCAGCACACACACACACACAGACAACCTGGTTATCACTGGCACCAAGAATTTATTTATGAGAAGGGGAAAAAACATTTTCTCTTCACGCTGACATTAGCATCTTAGCAAGAAAACATCAGCAATGTATGATTGACTGAAAATACATTTGTTTTGCTGTTTCCGATCTGTTTTGAGCAGCCAGGACGAGAAAACAACAGTGCAAACTAAAAACAGCTGACTAGTAATAGCAAGGTATTTAGGGTTCATTAACACTACCACTACCACCACTATTACTACTGTCAAACAAAAGGGGCGATAGAAAAGTGAGAAAGAAAGAATAGACGCTTAAATGAGCGCTAATAAGGCAAACTGGCTGATTGGCTAAGTGGAAAAAAGCTTTTACCTTTTCAAACAGTGAGATGAGATGCTGCAGATGATGGCTAAGAAGAGGAAAGGAAGGGCAATGAGAGAAAAGGGGGGAGGTGGTGCACCTTTTTGAGTCAAACAGAACGAACATTTGAGATGAGTGAGCACTCAAATACTGACGAGGAAACGGTCGTGCGGTCAGAGGTTTATTTTTACCCCCTTTTAAGCGATTCGTGATCTTTTGATTGCGGTCGGCTGACTAATTTAGCAGTCTTCAGTTGGAAAAAAGGATCAAAATGTAACCGCCGTGAAAGAGGGACTCAACGTCTGTTGGCACAGCGGCAGATCAATTGCCAGCAGAAAAATTCAGGTATCACTTGTCTAACAGCAGACAGTGATCAGGTTGAGTGGTCTTCAGTGATTTATTCGACAGAGTGAACTGTTGTTTCGAGCTAAATTACTGACAACAGCTGTCAGTAGCTAATTTAATTTGCCAAAATTAATCAAATTAAAGTGTGCATTGTAGGCTATACTTTCGTTTCTTTGTACATTTTATAAAAATTTTAGATTATTAAACTGAACTTTAATTGAGTTTGGAGTTAGTGTCAATGTCTACTAAAAATATTTTTTAAAAATTTTAAATTTTTATCAGTGATAAAATATAAAAATTGTTTTTATTTTTTGACAAATTGATCACAATTTTCAAACTACAGTTGCTGATAGAATGAGTGCAAGTGTGTATGTAGATTACAGACACTAGGTAGACACTGACATCAGCCTAAAAGACGAGTATTGCCGGCTATCTCCGGTCAATAAGACAGACAAGCACAAGCAGTGATGGTCATGGCAAGTTAGTCATCCGGGCATACCTACTGCTAAGCTGCTAAACTGACACTGATGCTGCTACGTTGACCTGCTACCTCTAGTGCAACCGGACCAAATATACCATTTGATAATCTGCTTATTTCTTTTTTTGCACTTAAAAGAAGATACAACATAGTGAGGGAATGTCTAGTAGAAGTAGGCTGCGCTAGACTTTGCATCTTTGAGGTACCACTCTACAGTGTGTGTGTGTGTGTTTATGTAAAGGTGCGTATGAGTGCAGATGACCGGTAGTGAATGTGTGTGTGTTATGGGTTTCTGTCTGCAAGGGCTAAAGTTCAACAGGCAAAAAACACTGAACTATGCAAAGTTGTCCCACCACCAATAAAAGATTGTATGGTCGCTGGGCAGAAAGAGAGAGAGAGAGAGAGAGAGAGAGAGAGAGAGAGAGAGAAATAAACAGACAAACATCACTTCTACTGCTTTTGTCTGATTGCGTGATGTCTCAAAGTCTACTCATACTGCGTCCATCAGCGGCCACTGTTTAGCTGCCCTTTATGAGCATCGGTAGCAGACCCTGATGACAGTGCACACACACACACACACACAATCACAAACAGAGAGACTGAAACAGCAGCAGCAGCAACAGTGGCAATGCAAACAGGAACTGGTCATGCTGCTGCTGTTGCTGCTGTTGTTAGTTTGTCAGTGCTGGTGTGTGTGTTGATGCCGGTGCAACTGGCACTGCCATCGACAGAGAGCAATAAAACAATGCCCGGAACGCAGGGCACAGTCTATTGCTGGTTGTTGCCGTCTGCCCGAATGCGCGCGATTCTAATTGAATTGAATTGACAGAATCCTTTGAGCAGCGCACTTACACTTTGAGCGTGTGAAGTGATGGGTGAAGTGAAATGAAATGATGATGATGATGATCAAGTCAAAGTATTGGAAAAAAAACAGAAGAAAATGAAAAAGACAATGGAGACGAATAGGTAGGAATATAGGCACTGAGGAACTACAATTGCCGGCCAATTTGATCGAACACCAGTGCGCTGAAACACTTGAGTTTGCTAGCGATTTTCTATTACGCCGGCATCTTCTCTTTTGTCCTCTCTAAAACAGTGCGCAGTTTCTAATGACAAGTCGTTGTGTTTGCCTACTTGCCTGCATGCCGCCGTCGGCTACTGGGCAGTTTAGTCTGTGTTTTTAAAAGCGACAACCAAGGTGAAAGCTTGGCCATTGCTGCTGCTGCTGTCCTTGGCAACTCGGACACTCTCCGCCAGTCTAATCAAATGTGCCGGCTGGCCGGTGTTTTAACAAAACAGTGAGAGAAAGAAAGAAAGAAAAAGGCTACTCTGCAATTAAGGATGACCAGTGATTTCTCTTTTCACCGGACAGGGTAAAGGATGAAGTGAAGGACAGACAGGCAACGGTGATAGTGATGGTGGCGGTGATAGTCGGACTAATGGGCCGATTACCATGCAGTGTCGACCGTCTAATCAGCTGAAGATGATCTTATTTTGAAGCAACAAGCCAACAGAGCCACTCTTTTTTTCCAGCAGGGCAGCCTTCTTCATTATCAAAGCCGGTAGCGACAGTTTTGTGTTGTTAATCTTGTAATGTAGTCCTGTTGCTACTGTTCTTTCGGCAGCTACTTAACTCTTTTCCCCCTCCTCCTCTTTCATTTACCACCACCGCCGCCACCACCGCCACCAGTACTATTTGCTCGCAGATAAGCTGATTGACATTGTTGTTATTGTATGAATGCTCTTTTCTCTTACTTGTTGCTCTATCTTTACCTGCTACTTACTACAAAAAGATTAGCCGCAGCGGAGTGCTGAGTGCCGGCACCGCCGGAATGAGCCACTTAACTTTCCTGCTCTCTTTGCTCAGTGTAAAACAAAGCAAAGGAATTCTGTACACACACACCACTTGACACACTTGACTCGGGGGACAACAAAGAGCTCAACCGCCGCCGCCGCTATCAAGGTTACTGTCCCCTCCTCATCATCAATTTTATTTCTTTCAGCAGTGGCTTCAACAGTGTACAAAAGTGCGCAACATTTCTTGTTGATTCCCATTTAACGCGACATACGCCCTTGTTTGAGTGGGGGCAACTGACTGACTGACTGTCGGGAATGATGCTCAATGCAACAACCTAAGCTCCGGTAAAGGTGAGGCCAGACACCGACAGCAGCAACAGCAATAGCAAAGAATTCGAATGCGAATGCACCTATGCGGGAACTGACTGTTTGGCCAACACACACACACACACACCGGTCTTTGCCATCATCACCAGCACAAAGCCAAGAAAACAGCCAGCACAACTTTTTAGCTTTTAGCATTCATATGGCCAGTGCAAACAAACAGTGCCGGTCGCCAATTCCTCATTCCCTCATCTTCTGCCCGCTCTCTCTCTCTCTCTCTCTCTCTCTCTCTCTCTCTCTCCAATCTACCTTTCATTTTAGTATGAGAGGGCAGCTGCTGTCCTCTGCTGCGCTTGCTGTGCTTCATCAGTGCACTACACCTCACATTTGGTGCACTGGACTCAACAGAGAAAGAAGAACTGGACTGTGTGGCTGCCAGTCCAGTCCAGACAGTCATGATGGCAATCGCACCGCCGTCAGTGAGCTGACAACGACGACAAAGACGACGACGAACACTTTGCAGATTGTGAGGGAGTGAAGAGGAAAAGAGAGAGAGAGAGAGAGAGAGAGAGAGAGAGAGAGAGAGAGAGAGAGAGCAGCCACAGTGGATTGTAGGAGCAGCAGCAGCAGAAACAGATCAGCGCAGATTATGCTGCTGCTCTTGCTGCTGCTGCTTCTGCACCACAAAGGTGCACAGGTAGAATATGTGTGTGTGTGAGTGGACGAAAGAGACTAAGCGAAAAGCCTCCTTCTCTCTCTCTCTCTCTCTCTTCGAACAGTCAGCTAGTTGCCACTACCTTGTCTGGGTGCAGCAGGAATTGGCCGAATGTTGCCACCACCACCACCACCGTCTGCACAGTCGAAGCACCGACACAGTGTGCGCTGAATTGCCGCCGCAGTTAGTCAGTCAGTCAGTCAGTTAGTCAGCTCGTCGGTTGTCAGTTTTGAAGGTGGTGGAAGCTCAGTGTTTGCCTCAGTGTGCAATCGCTTGCCATCACTTCTAGCCTGCTGCATCCTTCTCTTCTCTTTTCTTCGCTTCTCTCCTTCTCTCCTTCTGACCGCCAGACTCAAACCTCCGAACCGTGCCCCAAACACATTACCACATCATTCACTGACACCTAGAAAGCGTTGCATTCCAATACTGTCAGCCGGTGTATCGCTGCATCTATTGAGGGTGTGCTCTGTCTTTGTCTTTTTTGTATCACATTTCACTCTCACTGTCACGCAAACCAGACAACAACGAACCTGCGATCACTGTCTGCTAGATGAATGAATGATTCAACGTTTGTTTTACCTGCTATTTTCTACCGGTAATTAACATCAGCTCTGCTTTGACATCGTCACTGTCACCGTGACATTGCATCTTCTGACCAGAAGAGTGCGGAAGAAAGATAGACAGCGACAGCAAAGATCAGGTGCAGTCAAAGTTCAATGTATGAATGTTGCTGTGATGATGACCAGTGACTTGTCAGTTTGTCAATGACACTAAACACGCAACGGCAGAGTTTTGTTGTTTACTTTGCACTTTTTTACCATTTCTTTCCGTCTGTGCTTCATCTAAACTTTAACGCAAGAAAACGTTTTTTGAATATTCTATCGTCATCGTTTTTTTTCTCAAGTTTTTTCTCAACTCTAATGCTTCTAAGGTAATTGTCTCCGCTGAGAATGTCTCACTTGGCTGTTGGTCATTAATCAATTTTAAGTGCCAATTTCAGAATGCCAGAAGCTATTAGGTGATGTTTAGTGCACTTCAATGAGATGCGACATTTGAATTAGAGAGATGCTATTCTACATTGCTAATCTGCATAAAAATGCATTTTCTTTTAGCCAGTCTTTTTAAAATGAAGGCAGTCAATTTTATTATTTGCAGCTTATTATTTTCAAAGTTTAATGGTTTTCTTCTCTGCAATCTTCCACTGTTTTTACAGACTAATTTTAGCGCAATTATTATGCGACAGAATAGAATTATTGCAGTGCAAATGTGAAAAGAAAGTTTTGTCTTTATTGCCTCTTAATGCTTGCAAATAGCGTACATCATCTTTTTTGAGCTATCAAATAAACAGTCAATAACCCTTTTCTCAATTTTCGAGTTCAAAAGCTAAAATGGCTTTTAACAGTCGTGATGGCACTTAGAGCTAGCAAATTACATTGCTTACCAATACTACTGAATTGGTAATCGTTTGCTATTAATAAATTGACGCTATTGTCAGTCACTAATGCCTGACTATGATTTCTTCTGTTTGAACGTGTTTATAAATATTTGTACTATTTTGAAAATTCTGATAAATGCATTTATGTCTTTACAATTTAATTTTAATCTAAAAAACAACCAGATATAAACTTTTTACAACAATAGCCATTGTTTTAGAGCAAGCAAACTTATTTGACTGTTGTTGAACTTTTAAAAACTGCTGTCATGTCACCTACTTAGTTTTACTGTCACATTTCACTACTATTCATTTTTCATAGTCTTTTTTTGTGGTTTCTCTGTGACCTAATATTGCCAGTTGCTAGCTTTTTGTAAACTTGTCTTGTTAATTTAGCATGAACAGAACAAAGCAATGTGTCGTGTTTAGTGTGAATTTATATTTCACTTTAAGCATCACCTTATAAAATGTCGTTTGCGTGTTGTTCACACATTTTTACAATTTTTGTTTCACAACTAAAAAAATATTGAGTGTTTGCTAGGTTTTCTTTATACCGAAACCCGTTTCAACATTGTTTTGTTGGGCAATCTAGTTAATTTGCATCCACTTTACTTATTTTAATCTTTTTTTTTCATACAAACTTCTCCTTTTGATATACTCTTTTCCCATGCAAGTTAAAGCAATTAGGAAAGAACAATCAATTGATCAGTTGATTGCTGGGCAGTAGACTCAATCGCCTGCACTACACATCTTCACAGTATGATTGAACCCCTCGCCAATTCATTTCCTACTTTTTCTACTGCCATTGTCTGCTACCATTTCCATCTCCTCAGTTCTCTGCTCATCAATTGCAATTACCCCTAAACAATTGATCACATGCCAAAACACAGTAGACAACACATTAAACTTTGATGCAATCGACAATACTGCAAAGAGTCGACCAGACGATTTTACTGGATGAGAGGGGCAGATAGAGGCAGAACTGAAAGGAAGAAGAAACAGAAAGCCTGACCGGTAATTAGTGCAAGTAGGAATCAATCAGACAATCACGAAAGTCGACCAGCCAATCGAGCAACCGATTGACCGTACGACCGGCTCACGGCATTTTTTCATTACAGCTCAACAGCAGCAGCATCAGCAACAACTGTAGCATTAATTTACCACACTAACGCAAGGGTTTCAAACAAAAAAGTATTTTAGATTAGACGTTTTAAAACGAGCATGATAAATTGATCTCTTACAGGTCAATTTATTAAAGCACCTTTGCTTGATAAATTGTCTGATTGTGGATGATTTTTTATTGTTTATTAATTTGTAATATAAAATTTAAAAACTCTAAAAATATAAAGTTTAATTCTTTTGAGCAATAAAACAGTAATTTAATGTTTGTCATCAGCCATCAATTTTAAAATCTTTTAACTGCAAACTCTTCCCTTTACTGCAAAGCCAAAAATAGACATCATAAATTTTGTCACGCCTAAACTAATTTTTTCATTCTTTTTCGTTTTGGCAGATCTTCTCTCTCTTTCTCGTTCAGTTTTTTACTATTTTTAAGCATTTGAAAAACCGAGCATTTGTCATTCTTGCAACACATTAAAAATCAAAACAGTGTGACCTTGTTTTCACGACAAACCAAACTGAAACCGTCCTTGGTCAAACCGACAAACAACTCATCTACCAACAACATCAATTGCTTACAACTACTAACAAACGGAATACAAAAAAAGAAGAACAGGGTCAAAGCAGGCAAAAAGTAGTGCAGCAGAAACATAAAAAGTGATAGCCATCGATTGCGGAAATTACACCGGGCAGAACTTTTGACAGAAAACAAGTTTAGAAAAACATATCTTTCCTCTCTTCTTTTAGATTGCGCTAATTGGTGTTAGTGTCATCGATTGTCGCTTTGCCATCTACCAACACAACACAACGAAGTGCAACAGGCAGGCGACACAAACGGACACTTGCACAAGCACAAAAACTGTTGCGAGGAAACATCCTAAAAAATCACACTGCACTTGTCCATATTTAGTCATTCTTCTCACTTTGTTTTCCGTCTTTTTTGTCGCCTATGTGACTGTTGCTTAACCTCCACACATCTCTCTCTCTCTGCTCCTTCTAACTGTCTTCTTCAACGCAATTCCCATTTCATTTTGCTCCCCGTGCCAACTGTAGTCACCAGCATAATATAGCTAATTGACTTGACCACCAACTTCGGAAACATCACACAATACAAACAATAAACTCCTTCTCACAAAAATGTCACCTCAACAGTTTTTCCTCCTGCTGAGCAGCCTGCTCCTCTTCCCGCTGGCCCTCGGTCAGCAGAATCCGACGATCTCTTTCATCACCAAGGAGCGCATCGCCTCCATCGGCGACACGCTGGACATCAGCTGTTCAGTGCAGTACGCTCGCAACTACCCGGTCATCTGGGCGAAGATTGACCGGAACAACCGCGAGAACATTCTCTTCATCAGCGACCGCTCCTCGCTGAGCATCCCCGACCACCGGTACTCCATTCGCCACGATGACGCCAGCTCCACTTACACGCTGCAAATTTCAAAGATTCAGGAAATCGACGCCGGCATCTACCAGTGCCAGGTGGCCACCTCGGACTCCTCTCGCGTCACTGCCAGTGAGTGCTTGCCATTGTCGAACCTTTTGACCAGCGGATAACAATTCAATTGACCACATCTTTATTCCTCTTTCCCCCCTCAGACGTGGACATCTACGTGCGCATTCCGCCCTTCATCTCTGACAACAGCACCCGCTCGATGATCACCTCCACCGGAGAGTCGATTCAGCTGGAGTGCTACGCCTCCGGCTACCCGCAGCCCAGTATCAGCTGGCGCCGCGAGAACAACGGCCTCCTGCCGACCGGCGGCTCCGTCTACAAGGGCAACGTCCTCATCATCCACAACATCACCAAGGCCGACCGGGGCACCTACTTCTGCATCGCCGACAACAACGTCAACCCGGGCGCCCGGCGGAACGTCCTCGTCGAGGTGGAGTTCCCGCCCAGCGTGCACATGGAGCGGAGCCGCTACGAGCAGGCACTTCGCTACGACGCCGACCTGCACTGCAGCGTGGAGGCCTACCCCGCGCCGACCATTCGCTGGCTGCTGAACGGCGTCGAGGTGCAGGACTCGGCCAACTATCAGATTGCCGTCATGCAGACCGCCCACGACTACGTCGACTCGGTGCTGCGCGTCAGGCGGGCCGAGCGGCGCCACTTTGGCGTCTACACCTGCAAGGCCACCAACAAGCTGGGCAGCAGTCAGAAGCTGGTCGAGCTGACCGAGTCCGCCAATCCCGTCTGCCCGCCCGCCTGCGACGGCAGCGCCGGCAGCTCGGGCAGCTATGCGGGCTTCGCCAGCGGGTCGACGTCTGTCCACCACCGCCACCACCATCAGCTTACTGCTGCACTGATGTCAGCCGGGCTCTGTGCTCTGATCTTTGCTCTTTCCAGACGATGAGGAGGAGGAGGAGGAGGAGGATGAAATGCGTTCAACGGAATTGATCTGGTGGTGAATTGAAAAGCAGTGTCGGACTGTGTTTGGTGAACCACCAAGCACAAGAGCTTATGTCTCTTTTTTCCCTTTCTCTCTCTCTCTCTCTCTCTCTCTCTCTCTCTCTCTCTCTCTCTCT
>JAALOO010000986.1_pt1 | contig 22190 bp, 19 predicted proteins | sample 7257641 | NCBI WGS metagenome assembly JAALOO01 (sample SAMN14085613, study PRJNA598686) | mite metagenome | biome: ENVO:01001000; feature: ENVO:01001002; material: ENVO:01001226; isolation source: single female mite from University of Michigan culture on fish food culture... ...
TCTCTCTCTCTCTCTCTCTCTCTCTCTCTCTCTCTCTCTCTCTCTCTCTCTTGCCTATTAAATTAAAGTTTAAATTTAAATTAGCTGCACACACACAAACACACGCTGGCACTGACACTGACTTTGGCACTTGGCAGTTTTTAACACTCTCTCCTGCTCACGCACTCCTTTCCCCTTTTAATCAAATTGTGAAGAGCACTTCTGGTGCTTCACACAAGCACGGTTTTAATGTGTACGGCAGGAGCACATCACTAAATCTCTGGTACAGCATCTCACCGATGATGCCTAAGCTTCTGCTGCTGCAGAATCATGTCTGGAAGCGTTTGGATCTTTTCTGCTCCTGTTCTTCCTAGAAAAAGAAAAAAAGGGCAGCAGCAGTGGCAGCCACTCTTATGCCACCACGTCACTTTATTCATTTTTCAGCGACCAAGGAAGCGCCGACTCAGGACTGCCTGAAATTCAGTCTAACCGGGGCATTTCATTTTTTGTGTGGCCCTTTTTGTGTTTGATGTTTTTAGAATCGGCCTTTTTTGCGCATCGGGTCGCCGGGAGGCACACGAGATGGTCGTTTTCTTTTCAAGCAGCTTTTTGCTAACGAACCTGTGTGGATCAGTGGCGGAAGTGAGTGTGTGCAGACAGGCAGGCAGGCGGGCAGGCGACAGGCTAACAAGCCAATCAAAGTGAGCCCCTTCTCACGTTGTGACCGGTGCGCGACTGCGCGCCGGCTGTCGCAACCATTCCACTTGTGCGATCCAGCCATTCAACCAGCCATCCAACCACTGCCCCGTTCTCATGAATCCGTTCGCACTGCCCAATGACATCACAACTGCGGCTGCTGTGACTGATGCTGCTGCTTCTGCTTCTGCTGTGGTCGCTTCTTCTGCTTTTGCTGACGCAAAACGGGGACTGTAACTGTAACAGCACGAGGACTCAGCTCAAAGACTTTGCGGCAAAGTCTGCGTGGCTCTAGCCAGTCAGCCAGCCAACCTGCATTCGTTTGCCTTCTCCACTTTCCCTTCGTTTCACTTTCACTGTGACACTTCTGACGCCAGCACGCGGCAAAAGTAAGGCACGCTGCGGTTTTTCTTGTTTGTGAAACACGAGAAAAGATGTCCTTTTCCACCACCACCACCCCCACCAACACTAACAATCGACCGACCACTTCGGCCACCTTGACTGACGAGGAGAAGAAGCTCTACCGAGCGATGAAGAGCAGCCTGACTGTTGAAAATGAGACCTCAGAGGAGGATGATCTCGTGGCGCAATTCAGCAAGATGTCCATCGTTCAGAGCTCGGTCCACGCTAGCGTTGCCACAACCGAAAAGAAGAAGAAGAAGAAGTCAAAGAAGAAGAAGCAAGTTGACAAAACTAATGACCCAGAGGAGTACATCCCAGAGGAACTCGGCGTTAAAGGGTACGCCCACCGATTCGGCCTCATCGAAGAGCTGCAAAACCTTGACAACAACAGTAAGTCTGAACTAGAATCACCAGGCAAAACAGCTGGGAAACCGCAAAAATGGGTGAACATCCGCCTAAAGGCCACTCCAATTGAGGGCACACCGGCGGCGGCGGCAGCAGCTGCAGCAAAAGCAAAGGCAGCCAAACTCCAATCTGCTACTGCATCAACATCAACAGCTTCATTCTCTGTTGATGGCTCCTACCCGGATGATCTTCCGCCGCCACCGCCTCCTCCTCGATCCACCTCCCTCGGCATAAAACTGAGCGACTACACCTTGGCCTTGGGCGATGACCACGACCGCCTAGTGGACTACCACTACCGCGACTTCATCGAGCATTTCGGCAGCAAGGCTCTGCTGGGAAAAGATGGCACCTCCACTCTGGGGGATATCCGCCAGCTGATCGACACCTCGGTGGTGCAGCTGAAGTGCATGCAGTCCGCCCTGCCGCCGGCCCGATTCGAGGCCATCTGCCGGCTGATGGAGCAGTACCGCGGCGGAGAGGTCGACCTGGAGACCTTCCAGCGCCGCCAGGAGGAGATCTTTGCCGGAGAGAAGGGCGCCTCCAGTACGCTGAAGTACTTCTTTCCCATGTGCCGAAAGCTGACGCTGAGCATTCCGAAGAAGGTGCGCTTTCTGGCGTCTTGCACCGGAGCTAAGGGCTCGCCGGATGATGATGATGATGATAAAGATGATGCTGTTGCTGCTGCTTCTACTTCAAAAGATGAAGAAAAGGCTGACGAGGGCTGCTACGTGCCAACACCTCCGGGCGAGCAACTGTTCCATGGAGCGCTTGGAAAGGTGATGGCTGAACACGACAACTTTTACGCCAGCACGGTAAGTATCGATGAAAGCGTCACTGTTGATGAGGAAAAGGATTTAGGAGGAGAATGCCGAGGTCGAAGTGGATCGTGGTCGCCGCCACTGCCGCCGCCTCCTCCGCCGCCCACTTCCACGCCGCCAAAGGACTTTCCAAGCTACGTTTTTGAGCAAGAGGAAAAAGAGGAGGAAATGGAGAAAGAGAGAAAGAAGAAGGAAGAAGAAAAGGAGAAAAAAGACGAGAATAAGGAAGAAGAAGAAATGCCCATCGAACGGCAATCTTTCATGAACGTCCTTCGTCTGCTGGGAAAGGTGAAGGAGCACGACACTGGTCTCTTTTTGAACATCATAGAGACCATTGTGGAGGCGTTTCTCCTTGGTCGGCCACAGGGCCCCCTGTTCTACAGTGACCTGGCCCACCAGGTGCTGGCCCTATTGGAGCCGCACTTTACACTACTGGACGACGAGGACATTCTCAACTGCTTTGAGTTGTGGCTGTAAATGGCTGTGGCCATACAAAGAAAAAACAAAGCAAACCAGCCAGAAAAGGTGGCAATCGATTGGAAGCAAACAGTTCTTTTAAATTTGTTTCACTTTCTTGTTTTCTTTCTCACACACTCACTCACTTACTTTGATTCCATTACCTGCACAAAATAGTTTTATCTCCTGTTTGATGTTTAGTTTTTAAATTGTTTAGTGATTGTCTAGTCACCACTAATTCCAAAGAAACCCCTTTCTGTAGTGTGTTTAGACCAATGTTTAATGGCAATGATGATACAATAAAATAATGCACAAAAACAAAAATTGTGTCATTTTCATTTTGGTTTTTGTGTTTGAGTGAGGTTTTCATCAACTGAAACTTTGTTTGTGTGTTTCCGTGTTTCATATGAGAGTGAGTGGTCAGGGCAAAGAAAAATGCAAATAAAGTTCAGTACAGTAAGGAGAAATAAAGATAAAAGGAGAAAAAGGAAATTAGGATCACATAACGACAAAGGAGGAACAGAAAATACATCAAATAAAGGAGGTTAGAGCAGAGGGTTTAATAGGGCAAATGATAAATAGAGAATAGGTTGCAAAGTGAGATACTATCAAGCCTTGAAATTTTCATAGCTTAAATGAAAGTTGACAAAGTAGTTGTTGATAATAACAGGTCAGATCAAACAGAGAGAAGAATTAGAAGAACAAAAGAGAGCATAATGATTGACAGTGAGGTGATTGATAATAAAAAAAGAAAAGGGAAATGATCTAGGGTTGATGATAAAGTAATGTTGATGATGGCGGTGATGAAAAAAGACGTGCATTGAGAAATCGGTATCAAATATAGAGTGATCAGTTGCAGTGGTTGTTTGCAGTTGTGTTTGTTTGTGTGTTTGTTTGTTTGCAAATGTTACCGTTTTTTAAGTTTTCAAGTGTTTTTGGCAAAAATAGTAGCGAAAATATTTAAAGTCATAGGGTAAATGTTTTTTCTTTAGTGCATGAAAAACAAGTGAACACAGGTAAGTAAGTACCGGCGTGATCAGGTTTAAAGTTGGCGCATCACATCATTTCTTGAGATACTGGCCATTTTCTTAGCAGTGTAACCAGAGAGAGAGAGAGAGAGAGAGAGAGAGAGAGAGAGAGAGAGAGAGGGAAGAAATTTGTTGATAATCTAAGCGAGGACTGGCTAGTTGAATAAAGGTAGGTAGGTAGATAGGCAAAAGTTGTAAGTAAAAAAAGGAGAGAGGGTAAGGAAAATAATCAATGATGAAAGTGATGAAGACGAATTTGCCAAATAAAGTGTTTCAAGAAATTGAACGATTGAGAACAATTGATTAAGGTAGATTCAGAAATTTCCAGTGGTGATAAGAGGCGAAAGCGGTGAAAATGGTGAGGCAATGTGATCATAAAGAGTGATGATGATGAATGTTAGAGCTGCACGGGAGAACAAAAAAAGATACATGGTTTGTTTGTTTTCAAGTTTAAATAGTAGTTGTTTGGGAGTACGCGGAATGAATCAAATTTTGTGTCGGTTTAAGCATGTGACGCACTTTATGAGCAAAACAAGTGCCTTTTGTTGATTAGGTTGTTTTCATGATAATAAGAACAAGCGGAGTTTATGGTGAGTTTGAGTTGACGCCAGCGGCGGCATCCTCATCGCTGCTGGAGGAGGTGTCCACGATGATCTTCGGAGTTTTGGCCTTTTTAGGAGAGCGAAATATGTTTGTTTTCTTAAACACCGACTTTTCCTTGGGTTCTTTTGTCTCCTCTTTTGAGTCTTTAGAAGAGAACGTTTTAGATTCTTTCAGCTCTTTGGCCTCGGCTTTTGCCCGTTCCTTCTCTTTGCGTTCCCGTCTCTTCTCCTTTTCTAGTCGTTCGCTTTCCTTCTGGGCCTTTTTGGCCTTTCTGCTCGCGGAAGAGGAGTCCTCTTCAACAAGGTCGATTATCTTTGAGGTGGAGGGTTTCGGCGAAGAGGTGGTCCCCGACTCTCCCCGATCGACAAGGTCGATAATGGCTGTGGCTGAGGTCGACTTTGTGGGCGATTTGCTGGAAATGGTGGCGTGCGACGGTGAGGTGGGCGAAAGAGGCGGCGAGGAGGAGGAGGAGGAAGATGAGGAGGTGAGTGCAAACTCCACAACCTCCTCATCCTTGCTCGGCAACTCTTTTAGCTCTTTGGCAACAGCAGTTTGTTCTTTGTCAGCAACCTCACTTTCCTGATCCTCATCCTTATCCTTGTCCTTGTCCTTATCCGTTTTTTCAGCCTTCTCGGCGGCGGCTGCTTTCTTCTTCAGCTTTCGCTCTTTCTCTTTTTCTTTTTCCGCTTTCAGCCGTTCCTTTTCCAGTCGCTCTTGTTCTCGCTTCTTCTCGGCCTTTTTCTCCTTCTTCCGCTTTTCCTTTTCCTTCTGGCGTTCTCGCTCCTGCTGGCGCTGACGTTCTGCTTCCCGTTCCGCCCGGTCTCGTTCTCGGTCCGTTTTCTCCTTCTCCTTGGCCTCCTTCTCCGCGTCCTTGGCCGCCTTCAGACTGGAGGCAGAGGAGGTGGTCAGCGTGGTGGCCGGCGTGACGCCCGTCGAGGCGTTGAAGTTGTTGATGAAGTTAAAGTCCTTGCCCTTCAGCAGCGTCGCCACCTGTTTGCTCAGCGTGGTGATCTTGCTGTTCATGTCGGTGACGATAGTGGAGTGACTCTTCGACATTGCCTGCACCTTGTCCCGGCACTCGCGTTGCTCCTTGGCGATTTCTGATTTAAGCTCGGTTATCTGAAAACACCAAAATCAAATTTAAAGCCTCTTCTAAACCTTTCATTTGCTTACCTTGATATCCTTCTTGATGATTTCACCATTCTTCGCCTTTAGCTGCCGCTCCAGTGAGAGGATCTTCTCACGCAGCTGCGCCACGGCCACCACATTGTCGGCGGTCTCGGGGCCCAGGTCGGATGAGTAACTAGAGGGCATCAGGGGCACCAGGACGCCGATGTTGTTGCTGTTGTTGCTGTTGTTGTTGTTGGTGCTGCTGCTGCTGTTGTTTCCACTGCTGTTGCCAGTGCCGTTGAGCACAGCCTTGTCACTGCCACTACTATCATTTCCGGCATTGCCATTACTAGAGCCGCCGCCACTTGATGAGGAGGCGTTTGCTGTTGTTGCATTTGAGTTGGGCCCAGATCCTAAGGAGTCACCTTTGTTGGAGTTCACTGAGTTGAGGCCAGCTGTTTGATTGCTGTTTGAAGATGAGGATGTGGTGGTGGTGCTGGTCATGGTACTGAAACTTCCGCCATTGCTTGCAGTGCCGTTATCAATGCGAGGCTTCTTTGGCTTTAGGGAGTCCCAGTTTCCGCCGCCGCCTGATGACGAAGCACCCGTTGATGACAGTCCATTCAGTCCATCAGTGGTGCCGCCATTGCCACTCTCTGAATTGCTGCTGTTTTCCAAAGCTGAATTCGACAGTTCAGGCAGTCTAATAAAAAAAAGTTTGTAACGTTAGCAGCGATAAAGCCAAAAAATAAAAACAAAATTTTACTTTAGCGAGGAAGCAAGCAATGCTGAATCAAATCGCGCCATTGAGCTGGACCGCTTCGTCGAGGATGACGACTGGTGGTGAGAGTTTTGATAGTGATGGTGGTGGTGGCTGGAGCTGCTTCGACTGTGGCTTTGACCGGAGGAACGTGACGAACTGCCACTTCCACTTTGGTACTTGGCCGCCTTGGCCAGGGCCCGCTTGTAGGAGAGCGTGCAGAGCCAGCAGAGGACCTTGCCGTCCAGCTGGCGGCGGCCACTGCTTCGACTGGCGTCACCGGCGGCAGAGGCCTCATCGCCTCGGTTGAAGGCACACCGCTGCTTGCACTGCTCACACTGCACCGGGGCGCCGTACTTCTTCTCCGAGTAGGTGCACCGCTGGCACTTCTTGCCGATGAAGGCCGCCGTCACGGCGCAGTACTCGCAGGCGGTCGGCTGAATAGTTCAAAAAGAAAACTTTAGAAATTTTGAAACATTTAAAACAAAATATAACTTTACCTTGCCGTACTGGCGGACATTGTGCTCGCACTTGCGGCAAATCTTGCTCGACGACTTGGCGCTGCGCTCGCTGTTTTGCTGAAACTCCGTGCGACAGTAGCCGCACTTGATGATCACCACCTCGAGACGGCACGTCTAAATGGAAAATGGGAAATTGAAAAACAAAACAAATGAGTACAATATAATTGATTCTTTGTCATTTCATTGCAGCCATTTCATCGCGAGCCATTTCATCGCAAACCTTTTTATCGCACGACCTTTTCATCGCGAGCCTTTTCATCGCATGCAAACTAGTTGCGATGAAATGTCCGACTACCAATATAATTTGCTAGCTGTGTTTGTTTGTTTGTTTGTTTGTTCATACCTTGCAGAGCATCAAATCGGCCGACAAATCGTCAAATGTGTGTCGTGCGTTGCAGCGTGTGCAGGCGTACAACGGCTGATTCTCAATACTGAGGGCGTTTGCTGATGCTGATGATGTTGACGTTGAATTAGTCTTGCCCTGGTGGTGATTATTGTTCCGATCAGCGGATGACTGTTTAGCCTTGCTGGCAACCGCTGCTGCCGCAGCAAGCGCCCTGCCAGTCTCCTCCACCGTCAAGTTGGCCAGCTCCTCGGTGGTCATGCCCAGCGTCTTGATCATCGGTCCCAGCTTGGAGAGGAGGTGCGGCGGAATTTTGGCCTGAGAGTCGGGCGCCGACTTGGCGATGGCCGTCTGAATTGCCTGCAACGCCTCATCGGGCGTCATCCGGCTGATGTCGCTCAGGCTGTAGCAGGTGATGTTCCCTCCACTGTCTTGCGCGGGAGATGAGGATGAGGAGGAGTTTACTGAGGTGGTGGAGGAGTTCATGGAGACGGGGATGATGTTTGAAGAGGTGAAAAATGGCGGCATTTTGTAAGCAGAAGAAGAGGAGGAGGCAGAAGAGGATGAGATAGAGGACTTCACGGGGATAGATGCATTAGCTAGGGTAGGGCCGCCCATTGAAAACTGCTGCTGAGACAGGGGCGGCGGTGGCGGCGGTGGCTGCAGCAGCTGCTGCTGTGGTGGTGGTGGTAGGGGAGGTGGCGGTGGTGGTGGCGGCGGTCCTAGCAGTCCCATCTTCGGAGGGGGCGGCTGCTGTGGGCCCAAGGGGTGCGTCATCAGCTGCTGGTGCGGATGTGGCAGCAGGTACTGCGGGTGCGGGTGTGGCAGCGGCAGCATGCCCGGTGGTGGCGGCATTGGCGGAAAGTGGTGCGGGTGATGGTACCCCTGCTGCTGCTGCTGCTGATGGCCATGCTGAAAGGGGTGATGGGGTGGCGGGCCACCGCCAAACTGCAGTGGTGGCGGCATGGGCAGCAGTCCTGGTGGTGGTCCTGATGGCTGCTGCTGTTGCATGTCCCCTCCATTTTCCGGGTAGTAGAAGGGCGCAAAGAAGGGTGGCGGAGGTGGTGGCAGTGAGTGACGTTGTTGTTGTTGTCCACTGCCTCCATTGGCATTGCCACCACCGCCGCCGCCCATCATTCGAGAGGTGGGGCCTGAGAAGAGCGAGGGCGGAGGAGGAGGTAGGGCGTGTTGGCCAACTGACGAGGGCGGCGGCGGCGGCGGCAGCGAAGGTGGTGGTGGTGGTGGTGGAAGTGGCTGTTGCTGTCCAATTGCCGCCATGCTGGGAACAGACATGAAAATGTGAGTGTGATTGCTTGCCTGACTGCCTGTCTGTCTGTTTGTCTGTTTGCCCTAAGCAGAGTTGCTTGGCTGCGATCAGCCGATGTGTGTGTGTGTGTGTGTGTGTGTGTGTGTCTTCAAAGCTGGCGTGTTATCAGCAGCAAAGTTTGTTGGTGGTGGTGGTGGTGGTGGTGGCAATCAGTTGTCGGTGATCAGCACGGCGCACAGATCCAGTTACCAGTGGTCAGTGATGACGGTTGTGTTTGGAGGGGTGGGAGATGCGGTCTGGGCAAAAGTGCTGTGGCAAGTGCTGAAACGGCAGGTTCGTTGCCTGGCTGGCTGATAACACTTTTGAACTGGACAGTTTGTGTCGGTGTGTGTCACAGTTTGTTAACAGCAGCAGCAGCAGCAGCAGTGTTCACTGACACTGACAATTGGAAGTGGTGATAGTGATGGCAATGGTGACAAGTGGTGAACAAGCAGGGCAGAGACACACTGTACAAACAGTAGTGGGCAGCAGCAGGGTGGACGACTGCTGTACGACGACAGTTCAAAACGGGAGAAATCGGGTGTGAATCGCGCAGTGTGTGGGCGCTTGTGCCCGGGCGACACTTCGAGCGGGCGGGCTGCTGCTGCTGCTGCTGCAACGCAGGTGGCCCTTCAACCGCTGAAGGAAGAAGAAAAGACAAAGAAGGGGGTGATGGTGAGGGTGATGACGGGAAAAACCGCACGATGAAGACAAATTAGCGGCCTAATACCTGCAGATCAAAGGCAGCGGCGGCAGCTGGGACGACCGTGCGCCTTGATCATCAGCACATCAAGTTCATCACACACACACACAATCAGTTCACAGCAGTGAGAGAGAGGGCTGCTGCCATTGCTACTGCTGCTGCTGCTGCTGCCGCCGTTGCTGCTGTTGAGAAGGCTGCAGAGAAGAAGAAGAAAAAGAGAGCGAGCAAAGAGCAGCGAGAATGAGCGAGCGAGCGAAAGGCAAGCGCAAGCCAGCAGAGTGCATTCTCATACACACACACACACATACGCTCGATGTGGTGTGATTAGAGCGAGAGCGAACGAGCGATGGCTGCTGCTGCTGCTGCTGCAAAGGAGCCTCTAAAGTTGAGGCAAAGTTTGTTTCTTCTGTTTCCCCCTCTTGTTCCCTCGCTCGCCAGTGCTGTTGTCTCAACGGCAGCAGCGGCAGACAAAGCCTGGCCACTGGAGTGGCTATAGTCGGCAATCTTAGCTGGTGGCAATGATGGCCGCTGCTGCGCTGTGTGATGTGAAGGGAGCGCTGGTCTTAGCTGCTGCTGCCACTGCCACTGCCGCTGCAGCAATTCGGCAGATGACGGCAATTGCCACTGACTGGAGGCTCTGCTGCTGCTGCTGCTGCTGCTGCTATAGCACACTCGTGATCGGGACAGCGCGCCAGTGTCACTGGCCGACACGAGAGCTTTGATGCTGGGCTGCTGATGCTGCCGCCAATGCTGCAGATGTCGCTTTATTGCCTGTGCACAACAGTTTATACTTTTCTTTCTATCTGAGATCACCTTATGGTAGGGTTTTAGAGTTGGCACACAGTTGGCAGTCATTTCAAGCATTCTTTTTTGTAGGTAATAAATTGTTTTTCTAGTTATGTTTTACCTTTTTTAAACACGTCAAAACTGACTGATTGAACATATCTTGTCTTGTTAAAGCAAAAAAGGTTTGCAATTGGGCTGACGGAATTTTATTTCGTTTTTTTCGGTTTGTCAACTCTAATTGTCCTATTGTGGACTTGACTGGGGGTAATACGCAAATCGATCTGTCTGTTGTTAGTCTGCAATGTTTTGTTTCTTTTTGATTTGTGTGATTTGTTCTGGTTCGTTTGGTTGTCTGGTTGTCTGGTGGCTTGCCAAACGTTTTAGTTGCTGACAGGCAGCAGTTTGCACTTGTTTGCCTGTCTGTTTGCCTGTTTTCACTGTCTGCTTCAGTGTGGCACCAGTGATTTATGATCTCGACTATCATCATCATTAGAGGGTGGCAAAAAAAAGTTTCATTTCCCTTTCAACTTTGCCGCTGCTGCTGGTGTAACCAAGTTACCAGGTTTTCCAGATGGTTTTGCATTTAGCAACGACAAAACAACAACAGAACTAAAAGCTTTTTTCTAGATGAATAAAATAGCAAAACACAACTTCTTCCAATTTTGTTATTTTCAGAAATTGAATGCGCCGGCTGGAAAAATGCTAAATGACCATCATCAATTACCACCACTAAACAGTGGTCACTACCACTGCCAAGCCTATTTGGTGCATACAGAAAAAAATGAAACGCAAAAAAACGATAATTAGTAAATTGCGTAGAGCAGAGGTGTTAAACTGAATAAATGCTACCGGAGTGGGGAAATGCCGTTTTGCCTTCAATTAATTAGTGCCAGTTCATTAGTGGAGAGAGAAAGAAGGAGAGGGCAAAGTGAGACCTTCCAATGGTGACCGACCACCAAACGACGACAGTTGCAGTGTTGCAGCAGTGTGATGATTTGTGCACACAGGTCTCACCTTGGAAATAACTGCCACTGCTGATGCTGCTGCTGATGCTGTTGTTGCTGCTGCTGTTGCCACTGAATCTTCTGGCCACAAGCACTGTCCACACCACTGTCACCAACGTCACCATTACCATTACCATTACCATGACCATCATTATCACCCTAATCAGAGTTCTGCTACTTATTAGTGCTCATTGCCATCACTGGAGCAAAAGCGACGACGGCGGCGGGGGATGTCCACTGTTAAACAGAGTTTTCACCAAGAGAGAGAAAGAGAGGACTGGACATTTTCTTGAAGAGGTGTCTCCTCTGAAGAATAGTACAACCACTGTACGATGAAGATGCTGATGCTGGTGACAACAGTGTTTGTGTGCAGCATTGTGGGCACACCACCACCTGTGCACTGTGCACGTCAACGTGAAAATGACTAGAAGACAGTGCAGAGAGTGCCTGTTTGTTTAGTTAACCTTCAATGTATATCAGTGCACTTTGCAGTGTACTTCACACTGTTGCCACACACAGTCTGTCACACCGACGAGCAAACTGAATCTCTTTCTCTCTCTCTGCTTTTCCTCTTTCCCTCTTTTTCTTTTTCTTCTTATTTTTGTCATCTTTTGCTCTCTTCAAAACAGAGAAAGAGAGAATTGATCATCACCAGAGTCGATGATCACGACTACCACCACCATCACCACCACCAGGGATGGCCTTGCATCGCTAATGAGCAGTGATCGCCGATCGCCGAGTCAGTATAAAAGAACCGGCATCCACCTCGGTGAAGGTATCATAAGTGAACTTGCAGAGGAAAAAGAACTTCTTCCCTCTCTCTCTCACCCACTGAGAACAACTCTGATCAACCGCCACTGATCACTATGAACTCCACTTTGTCGTTTTTACTGTTCCTCGCCGTGGGACTGCTCCTCGTGAGCGCTTTCCTTCCCTCGGCGGACGCCCAATGGGGCTATGGTGAGTGGATTTAGTAGAGGTGTTTTGGAGATTGTCTAGGCATCTCATCTCATGTAATCATCTGAACACTTTTTTCCCATTTTAACTTAGGATACCGAGGATACGGTGGATACGGGGGATGGGGCCGTGGATATGGCTGGGGCTATCCTCGATACGGAGGCTGGGGCTGGGGCCGAGGCTATGGACACTGGGGACGCGGCTATGGCGGCTGGGGCCGAGGATGGTACGGCTAAGCTGTACTGAAGGCTGATTCTCAACCTGCAGTTTCCTTATCGAACCATTAATCGCAACAACCACAATAGGCAAGCAATGATAGGCAAGCAACCGTCGGCAAATATATAGAGATAGACTTTTTGTCATTAACACACCATTCCCTTCATCGTGGTCCCCACATCACGGTCAGGCGCACACCAACACACACACACATGCACTACTTTTGTATATTTTTCAATCGCAAAATTGTTTTTGTAATACAAATAAAAAGGTAAAAAGTATTTTAATTGTGACTTTTTGTTTTTATTTGTTTTGCTTTATCTAAAGTAAATCAAAATCAGATTTAAAAGTAATGAGCAATAAAAATTAAACGTTCAGTTTTCAATTGAACGAAATCCATTTAAACTGTGCATTTGTGCTACAGTGCAATCAAGCTTTAGGCGGTTTTGTTTTCATCAAGAGATAACAATCTACCGCAAATCAAACAGCATATTAGAGCTTGTTTCTAAGTGCTTAATGTGCTCTTTTAGTTTATTGATTTCACTACTGCTACTACTACTACAGCTACAGCCAATATCACTGTCATGAACTGAACGACCTTGTTTTTCCATATTTAAAAAGGATGCTTTTAAAATTCTCATCTTCTTTTTTGGCAATCTAGGAAAGCCCTGTGAATGTTGTTTTTGGTTGTTGCTGCTGATTTGTTGTTTCTGTTGCCGCTGGCGTCGCACAGCAACAGCGCCGTGTCGGCAAACTAAATGCCTTTATGAGTGCGACAAATTGAACAGTACAAATTAGTTTGCCGTCAGGGTTTGTCAGACGTACAAAGTCTGTCTGTCTGTTTGTTTGCACGTGACACACTGTACAGTGAAAATGTTGTCTCCTGCTGTGTCAAAAAAGCTTAGTTTCTGTTGCCTTTTTCAAATCAGGTTATCGTAGGCTAGCACTGATTTACCAACAGCAAAAAAAGTCACGATATTCTTTCAGATTCAGTACTGATTACACCTACTTCTGCAGCACATTACGTTTTTTAGCAAAATGATCAAAAAGATCACCCCATTTGTTTGGGAAAACACTTGATTTTCATCAGCGCCATTGCTATTGCATCCCACTGTTTACATTTACCTGTGGTTTTTACTTAACAAAAAGAAGAAGAGCAAAAGAAGCTCAGTATACAAAAGTAAAAATAACAAAAAATAAAGAAGAGTATCTAGGTGAGGGAGAGAGTATAATAGAATGAGAATGGAAAGAAGTAGAGTAAACTGATCACCAGGTCAAGGTGAATGTGACAATGAGAAAAAAGTGTTTGTGTACTTGGTTTGTACAGCAGAAAGCAGTTCAAACGTGGTGATACGACGTAGTTGTTACCAATAGGTGGTGATAGCATTGATTGCACCCTTGATGATGCTGATGCTGTTGTTGGTGATGATGAACGCCAAGTCTCAGTTGGAGAGCCAGAAGGGCAGACAATGGCCGCCACCGGTGAGAGGGAACTGATTGAGTTGAGTTGAGCTGAGCTATTGAGTCACACAGAACAGCACCCAATTTTGCAGGTTGTTGTGCAAACAGAATGGAAGTTGGGGCCAAATGATTAGTCGTGGCGTTGCCCATTGTGTCAGATTGTTGTGTGGTGTGATTGCATATGCCTCTGCAATTCAAGTGCTGCTAGTGTGCCAATTAATTGTCACTCCGCTCGGCGGCGACAGATGGAGGTAAAGCCGACTCAAGGTGACACTTTTGAAATTTTTTTTATTTTTAGCATTAATCTGTCTGAGACTGTCTACCACTAGAAAATACTCTTCAAGTTGCGGTATATCTGTTTAAGTGTTTTCGGGTGCTGAGTAGTTGAGGAAGAAGATGAGGTGTTGCTGGTGTGATTTCCACTCCCGGGAAAGGCTGAACAGGCGTCAGACTGTGCCCTTCTCCGGTTCAGATCGTGATTTGAGGTCATCTTTTGCTCTTTCATCTCCTCCTCATCTTCGCCATCAACGTCCATTTTCTGCACCTCACCACCACCACTGGAACCGGAAGTGTGAGGCGACAGTAGACTGGGGTTTGAGCTGCTGGCGCTGATCGTCGTCGCCGTCGTTGATGATGAGTGCTGTCCCTGGAAGCGGCGGTTCATCCGCTTCGCCACCTGGTACACCTGCTCCAGGTCGGCCCGGGCGGAGGGCTCCAGCACCAGACAGGCGTCAATGATGGCGGCCACCTCGGGTCGAGAGGCGGCCGATCCGGGCGGTCCGGTCTGCGGGTAGCTGGTCACCGGGCGGTACTGTCGGTGCTGGATTTTGCGCATCAACATCGCCAGCGACTGGTTGTCCTCGTAGAAGGGCGGGTAAAGGGTGACCAGCTCGTAGAGCAGACAGCCCAGCGACCAGATGTCCGCGCTGAAGGTGTACTCCAGCTCGGACAGCCGCTCCGGGGCCATGTAGTAGGGCGTGCCCACCAGGGAGCGGGCGTGGTCGCTGGTGGCGGAGAGGATCGCGGAAAGGCCCAGATCGCCCAGCTTCACCGTTCCGTCCTTGTTGATGAGCACATTGGCCGGTTTCAGGTCGCGGTGCATCACCCGCTTGGAGTGCATGTACCGCAGCCCGGTCACTACCTGGGAGAAGAAGTTCCAGACGTTCTTCTCGTTGAGGGCGATGGCCTTCTTCCGGAAGTAGTCGAGCATCTTGCTGAGGTCGCCGGCGTTGGCGTACTCGAGGACGATGTACAGTTCGCTGTTCGCGAAGAAGGACTCAATGTGGCGGATGATGTTTGGGTGATCCAACTTTCGAAGCAGCTGAATCTCTCGCATGCAGTCAAAACGCGCCTTTCCGTCGAACATTTGTCGAATTTTAAGGCGTTTCAAGGCGACGGTTCGACCTGAAGAGCGCTCCAGTGCCTTGAAGACGTCGCAAAATTCGCCGCTGCCGATCAGCTTTTTAATGTCGTAGTGCGTCAGGTGGTCATTGTCGCTGATGATCTCTTCAGGGTCGATTTGCTGTTGCTGTTGTTCACTGTGGTGGTGGTGGTGATGATGGTGAGAATTCTTTTTTGCTGAAACTGTGGCGGTTGTGGTAGGGGCGTAAAATGCCATCTGATGTTCTCCTGGGGCTGTTCCAGACATTGTTTGCTGTTGAGAAAAAAGGGTATTTTTTGAATTGTTGCTGCTTTTCACCATGCTAGTAACAGTGGCGGCAGTGAGAAAAATAAAAAAGGGAGAAGTAACCAAATCAGCAAAATAAAAAGTAACAAACAGGGCAAATTGGATAACAATGGATCACAGTGTATTTATGAATCACACACAACTAAAAAGCAAATGATCTCTTTTTTAGCTTTACAACACTGGCGAATCAATGCAGCACAAAGTAGAGACACCAATGCACAGCTTCAAAATCTGAGGTTTATTATCCAGCTATCATTTTGCGGTTATCATCATCATCATCAGGCAGGCAAACACACACACACATCAAAACAACATCCATCGATTAGTCAGTGGCAGTCACAAGTGCCGATATCCTCCTATCGTTCTGTCCTGACTGTGGTGGTGGTTGTGGTTAGCCTGCCCAGCACCGGACCGCCTACCACCACCCAGACTAACAATACCTCAAAGGGGGAAGATTTAGCTGCTGCGGTGATGATGATGATGATGATGATGATGAGGATGATGATGATGATAGTAATCACCGACAACAGCAGGAGGACTTATTAGTGGAAGCACTTGAACTCATCGTCGCACGCACACACACTCCGGAGGTACTTTGCAGTGACTAGAACTCCGGCAATAGAACTGCAAAGTACTTTGTTAGGATGTTCTCTCAGCACCTTCCTGGAGGGTGGTGGTAGTTCTTTCCGCCTTATCACAGTGCTGCTGATGGGGGTGCTCTCCCCGGTGCTAGTCTGTTGTGTCAACGATGTGATTGCCATGGTAATCTTACAACACAAAACTTATCAGCACTCTCAGCAACAGCAATTTTGCAGTACATTTTTAAATCGTTTTAAAAGTCAAACTTTGCAAACACACTTTAGCACTAAATTTTAACTGCTTTCAATTAAATTAAAAATTTTGTTAGTGTTGTTCTGAAGTCTGTTTCGGTTATGCCCAATTTTTGGCACATTTTTAACTACTTGTGCTTGCTTGATCCAGGAACAAAGTAGCCTAAAAAAGATTATGGCATTTTATTGGCAGTTACTATTGCTCTATTTAAGTGCAACATTGCTGCTTGGCACATTTTCTGGTAAAATTGAGGAACAATTGCATTTTAAAAGTATTAATCTATTGACATTATAATGTAATCAGTATTTATAAAAATACATTTTAGAAAAATGGGCAAACTATTAGCTGCTGTCTACTTGCCATATTCTACTTGCTGAAACTGTGCTAGTCAGTCAAAATTGCATATGACACCTGGCCAGTTGCTCTACTTTCTTCTCCCTTTGGAACATTTGCCGGCTCAGTATTTCTTTTGCTCATTACTCAGAATCAGCAGACTTGTGCAGCAGCAACAGCAACAGCAGCAACAGCAACAGTGGATGTAGAAATTGTGTGGGAACAATGCTCAATCAACTGTTTTTGCTCGCAGGTCAGCAGTCTAAATTTGGCAGCAGTGGTAGACGACAGTGGTAGAAAGACTAAAGGACTAACTCTAGAGGAGACATTGTTTCCACTGCTGAAGCAATGTCATGCTAATTGGCCGTCTTCCAGAGAGCGGTAGAATGGAGTTACCGGTGAGTGAGTTACCCACTGGTTTCGGTGTTAACCGCAAAATCAAACGTGTGTGTGTTTTACCATTGCCGAGCAGACACAGAGCAGTAGGCGTCAAACAAACACAGACAAAGAGTTTGCCCGCCAAACTGTGGTGGCGGCGGCGACGGCGGTGGCACGTTCCCAGAAATGGTCAGCCATCCTCTGAGCATGGAGCACAACGTCAAAGCGCCGAACTGAACGGAACAAAAGCGAGGAAGTAATGCTTCGATGCTGTCTCTCTGCTGTTCAGTCAAAGGTCAGTGGTGCCCGCAAGCAAGCTCACTGCCAGTGAGTGTTGCACTTGATACGGCCTGGTCGTCTTGGTCGTCGTTCCACTTGACTGGCACAACGTCTGATATTCTCTATCAGTTTCTGTTGCTTTTCTTCTCTTTTTCTTTCTTTTCGGTGATTTAATTAACCGCGATCGAACTACCGCAACTCAATTCAATTTTCCAAACAGAGGGTGGACGGGTAAGACAGAGTGAAGGAGAGAAAAAAGAAAAAACAAGAGAAAAGAAAAAAAATTAGGGGAAACGAGGGGGTGCTTTTGCAACAGCTTCTGCTACTGCTGTTGTTTCTCTCTTTGCCAGTGTGTTAGTTGTGTTTTTGTTTGCGGCAACTGTTTTCTCATTTGAAAGAAAGAAGGAAGAGGAAAAGAAGGAAGAAGAAGAAGAAAACTTAGTGATAGCAAGAACGAAATTAAAATTGCCGCCACAGCCAAACCACCACCACCACTACCACGACCACCGATTGTTTTAGCACCAGTTTGGTGGCCACCAAAAAACAAGTGGCAATGGCTGGTGACAATGGGGAAAAAGTGCAATTGTCACTTGCGCCACTACCTCTGCTGCTGCTGCTTCTACTGTCATCACCCCCTTTCTCCCAATCCTTCTTCCTCCAATAGAAATTGGTTCAGTTCGATAGCAGAGAAGAAAAACAATCATCGATCATTGATGTAGTTCTCGAGATGTGCCTTTCAGGCTTGCCAAAACGAGGAAACGTATAAAGTCGTCGGTCGGTGCCGGTTTACCGGCGCACTAGTCTCTTTCTGTAGTTTGATTAACAACAGTTAAAACGCAAAAGATTTCGAATGAGGTGACAAACACTGATCACTGATTTTGCTCACTTTGAAACATGAAACACTCTTTAAACAGGCGTTTTCTGAAATTTTGCTGAAAGTTCTATTTGTCACAGATAAATTTTAAGCCATCATCCTTTCATTTTTCACTTTTATTTATTACCCTTTATCACCCCTTTTATCGTTATGGATTACTTCCACTATCACCATTATCACCAGCACCACCACTCACAAACACATCACCATCGACTGAGCGGTGGTGTTTTTGCAACAAGACTAATCAAAACGGGCACCCTTCTGGCGTTGTACTACTCATTAGGGGTTCACAGTTTTACCAGTAGCACTATTGGCACCCCTTCCTCAAACTCATTCTCAAAACAGCAGACCTTAGCAGACAATCAATCATCATCACTATCATCCTCATCCTCATCCCCTTTTCTAACCACTTCATCTTCTTTATTACCATCATCACCATCATCCAAACTGATATCCCAGTTATCTTCCTTCCCTTCCTCATCCCAAGCACAAATCTGGTCAATGCTCTGCTCTACCTATGGTCACCACCTGCAAACGCCTCAAATAAAACAGCGTAAACAGTTGGTAAAACGGCATCACCAGCCAATCGAACATGAACAGGAAACTGACCTGGACCGTCACCGACAAAAGCCACTGTACACGTACCTGCTCTCTAAAGCGCCCAAATTTTTTTCCGCTTCATCATCACCCTCACCATTACCTCTTATTGAAACAACGACTTCCTCACCACTGAGCACCGGCAGCAGTGCATCACCCCCAGCCCTCTACTACAACTACAATCACAATAATAACCAACTTTACTACCAGCAAAAGGAGAGTAGCAGCAGCAACAGCAATAGCAGTCCAAACCGAGCTGAACCTGCCGAGTCCAGCAGCCAGCGACTGAAACGCCAGAGTGTCAATGCCAACACTCCCTGGGATTTGATCAAGTAAGTAAAAGTGCCTGTTTCCTTACTACTTTGCTTAGCAGTTGAAAACGTGTCAACACTTATTTGCTAGCTCAAATGTGTACGTTTTCAGCTCTTTAAAGCTTTTTTGTTTATCTCAAACTTGATAACCTTTTACCATTACTACCATTGCCCCAGCATCTCCGAAAACGGCTACGACGGCAGTGAGCTGGCCAATGCGCTGCCCTTTCAGTCGCAAGGAGGCGGAGGAGGCTATGGTGGAAACAGAGCCAGCTTTGCCCCTACCTACAACGGAGGAGGAGGCGATGGCTACGGTGGGGGCGGCGGATACGGTGGAGGTGGAAATAGAGGCGGATACGGAGGAGGGTACGGCGGAGGCGGCGGCGGCGGCTATGGGAACAACATGAACTACACCAATAATGGAAACAACGGTAACAACGGCAACAATGGTAACAATGGCAACAACGGAAACAATGGCAATGGTAACAACGGAAACGGAAACGGAGGCAACGGAGGAAATGGCGGCAATGGAAACGGCGGAAATGGAAACGGTGGAAACAATGGCGCAGCGGCGTTGACTGCCTTCGGGGCGACGCCTTTTGGGGGCATAAATCAGTTTGGCGCCATTCAGCCTGCTCAACAGGCGGCGGGCGTCGGCTCGATGAATCCCTTTCGAATGTTGCGTGAGTACACTGACAATCGTTGTTTAAACTTTAAAATAATTAATTTTGCTGTTTTTGTTTTAATTACTCTTAGAAACAAATCGTCTTGACCTGGCACATCCGGGCATGCTCGGCTGGGGCGGCCACGCGCCGGTCTTCCTTGTGAGCAAAAATATGGGCTTCAGCAGCTGGCTCATTCCGCTGCTCATTGCCCTAGCTTTGCCCTTTCTCATTGGCGCCGCCTTTATACCGCTCTTTCTCAAGAGCATCGTCTACCTGCTGCAGATTGGTCGGAATTTAGGTAAAAATTGATTGTCAATTTTAAACCTTTTAAATTAATTGTTAATGTTACCAGGCATCCTCTTTCCGCTGATTCCTCCGGTCATCAATGGAACAACAAATGGCTGAGAAGTCAGGCACATGCGAGTTTAAACTATTTTTGAAAATAATTTTTGGATATTGGGATAGAAACTGACAAAAGAAATACAAAGGTACACACATACACAAACGGACATACAAAATAATAATTATGCGACAGCAAAAACCTAATCATAGAAATAGGGAAAAAATAAAACTAAAAGAAACAGAAACAGAAACAAAAACCACACTGAACACACTGAACACATTTCAAACACACACACACACACACATACACACTGACACAGACACTGACAAACACAAAGCCCGCTACTAAAGTTAGCTAATAATAAAATGAATCAACTGAATCAATGCAACCAATGTCAGTGTCAGTGTGTGCACGCCTGGAGCGGTTTTTGCGGCAGAGGAAAACAGAAAGAAGAAGAAAGGGACAGAGAAAAAGAGACCGAGTAGGCTCAATCAGTTTTCTTTTTTTACCGAGGTACTACCTCTCTCTTTCTCTCAGTGTTTGAGTGAATGGTACACACACATGAATTAGTAATTAAATAGAGAACGAAAAAGTGAAAAGATTGAGAAAGATGAACAAAAATAGGAGAGTGTGACGGTCACTGGGGACTAGGGGCACACTGACTGGCAGACAGACAGACAGACAGAACAGAAGGCTGACAGAGCAAAACTCAAGCTCACCGGCCATTCAAGGGTTCTAGTGGTGAAAGTGATGAGGGCAAAGAATATTTTATTGCTCTTCCTCTTTTTTCTGGCTGCTCCATTCGGCAACATTGGGGATTCTTCCTTTTTTTCCTTTTTGAGTGCATCACTTTCTCTCTCTCTCGCTTTCTCTCTCTCTCTCTCTCTCTCTCTCTCTCTCTGTTTTGCAGCACTGGCTAAAACTCCTTTCTCCCGCTCTTTTTAGGTTTGTGTATACTGCTGCTGATGATGATGTCTGTTTCTGCTGTTTGCAGAAAATAGGTTTCCTCAAATATTGACAGAGGAGAGAAAGAGAGAGTGAGTGGGTGAAAGATTGAGACTGAGACAGAAAATAAAAGAGAAAGATAGATTCCCCGCTCGATCACCTTTTGCCCTGCTGTTGCTGCTAACGACGACGATGATGATGATGATGATTTGTCAAAAAATGCCGAGCTTTTTCCCTCGAGTCCCTGGAGAATGAAAGACAAATGGCCGGTTTGCTTATGCTGTCGTCGTCATATGACGATGGTGGTGGTGATGGAAACGGTGGCGGCTGCATTAGCTACTAAAATGATAAAAAGGAAAAGAGGAAAACAGAGTTCTGATGTTGGTGCTGGTGATGATGTCAATCGAGCAAAACAAGCAATCAGGAGAGAGAAAGAAAGAGAGAGAGAGAGAGAGAGAGAGAGAAATGAGCTAAACCTTCCAAAGAAAAGAAAGAGAAAAAGAGAAACATTTCTGGAGCAGAAAAAGAAGAGTGATTGCTAATTTGTGTCCAGAGTGAGACGATGATGTCTGAGGAGGAGGAGGAGGAGAAGAAAAAAACGTTGTCAAACAACAAAAAATGAAAGGCCGCAACCGAGTACCCGGGCACTAAAAGGCTGCACAGGACAAGCAGCAGCAGCAGACAGACAAAACCTTACGATTGCTGATTGATTTTCTTTGTGTGTTTGTTTGTGTGCGTCTTTGCAAAGAAGAAGAAAGTTGTTTTGCACACACAAACATAGACAGACACCAAGGCACTCAATTCCCAGTCTCAGACTGCTGGGCGACCGTCTCTTTCTATTTTTTACTCTGTGTTTGTTGTTATTGTCGTTTTTTGTAATGCTAAAACTAGCAATCCACGCACAGAATAGATTGAGCAAGCGAAGAAGCTAGCAGGCAAACAAACAAACAAACAAACAGTAGGCACTTAACTTAAAGTAAACGGAAAGAATAGAAGCAAAAGTGGGAAAAATGATGAGAAAAATGCATTAAACTCAGAAAAAAGTCTGCATTTAGGAGAGTGCATCTAAATATGGGAACATTAGGGAGGTATTATTATTGTAAAGCAAAAACACATTTTAATTGATTTTACAACTACCAGTTCAAACTACTTTGACAAAAAAACTAATAATAGCTTGACATTGCTAATAAAGAAGCAAAAATCAAAGATAAACCAAAGTGATATGTGACACAGTGGTTTTTAAAAAGGAAAACTAGGCGTTTAGCCGATTAGATAAAAACGAAGCTCTTTGTTTAATCGAGTTAATCGACTAAACTTTTTTGATAAAGTTTGCCGTTTGTCAACTGTCTTTCTCTCTCTCTCTCTCTCTCTCTCTCTCTCTCTCTCTCTCTCT
>JAALOO010000302.1_pt3 | contig 22177 bp, 22 predicted proteins | sample 7257641 | NCBI WGS metagenome assembly JAALOO01 (sample SAMN14085613, study PRJNA598686) | mite metagenome | biome: ENVO:01001000; feature: ENVO:01001002; material: ENVO:01001226; isolation source: single female mite from University of Michigan culture on fish food culture... ...
AGCATTGCCAACACCTTGCAAACGCTGATTCAAGCGAAAAACGGCCGGAGCTGGACTTCAAAGATGTCTCGTGACATGTCGCGCTTTATCAACAAATACACCGACGAGCTAAAGGACGAGGGCATCATCTCCAAGTGCATCGACTTCTTGCAGGACTTTGACATTGTCAAGGAGTTTGAAATGCTCGAGCGGAATCGTGCTCTAGGTCCCTTTGTCTACCGAAAGCGTGTGCTCGACATAATGAAAGAGACGCGGAAAATGGCAGCAAACATCATCTTCAACTACGCCGCTCAAACGAGCCTGACGAAGAATGAAATGCTCAAACTGCTTGATCTGATTTCCAAATCATGCACTTTTGAAAACGACCACCTAGACTTTGTCTCCACCTCCTTTTTGATTTCTCTCCTTTACACACTGGACGTCAGCTTCATTCAGGACCTGGACGACAATGACCGCCAGTTGGTGAACATTCCCTGGGTCACTGATTCCAGCATCATTGTCGACTTTATCGCCAAGCTTGACCGTACCGAGTTTACGGTAAAATCGGTGAAAAACATCGTAAAATTCGCAGCAGCTATCAGTCTAAAGACGCTCTCTCAGTACCCCATTTCCGGGTTTGACGTTGAGATTGACGAGGAGAAGCTGGTGGACGCCGCCATCGAGCAGAACGTCTTTGAGAGCCTGAACATGCTGCTCTCAAAGAGCAACAACAACCTCTTCAAGGAGGACTTTTTCGCCCGACGGCTGCACGCCCTGAACTGTGACTTCATCGTGAACATGCCGGCGAAGATCAAGGAGCTGCGCGACAAGGCGGACGAGTCGGGCCGCATACTGAACGCCTTCAGCGCCGAGTCGATCAAGCCCTTCAGCAGTCTGTCGCTGCAGTTTGAGAAGTTTCTCGCCTACCTCGCCAACTTCTACCTCGCCGACGGCAACGGCCTGTCGCGTGAGTTCTGGATCACCATGGAGCACGGCAAGCTGGTCTCCCACCGGCAACAGGTGCTGAACAAGTTTATCCGCTCGCTGCACGAGTCCTTCTTCCCGCAGATTCTCCACGCGGCCGTCATCAACTTCTTTCGCGCGCTCGCCCGCTCCTCCGCCTTTAACGTCTTCAATCTGATCAAGAACACCAGCTTCCACACGAGCATGCAGTTCTCCATTGGCTCCTTCAGTGAGACGCTGAACGCCTACCTCAGCGCAGTGCGCGGCGCCGACAATAAGGAACGCATCAGCGCCAGCACCTTTGGCGGCTTTGGCAACTCCTTTGCCGTCACTACCACTGGCGGCTCCAGTGGCAACGCTCTGAACGCGCACAAGATGATCGCCGAGGCGGACACCATCTCCGCCATTGTCGGGCTGATTGAGGAGATTGTCAAGAATGTAAGTGCTGCTGGTGGCTGGGTTGGGTAGTTGGCTGATTTTATTAACATCCTCTTTTTTTGCTTGCAGGACCGCACCTGTGCAGTGGCCATTGCGGAGAGTCAGCAGTACCTCTTCATCTCCAATCTGGTGGGCATCCTCCGGTGCGCCGTGCCACGGGAGCTGAAGGCGCAAATTCTCACCTGCTTTGCGGCCTTTGCCAAGTCCGCCTCGGTGGCCCCGCTCATCTGGAAGGAGATTGACAGCATTCTGCCGCGCTACAACGCCAACATTCTCGGTCACCAGAAGCTCTGGCAGAACGGCATCGCCATTGAGATTGAGGAGATTGAGGTGAAGAACGAGGAGTACCCCATCACCATTGGCTTTCTCGAGCTGATGAACGTCCTCTTCAGCCACAACGAGGCCGGCCTCAGCCTGCACCAGCAGGCGCTCTCTGAAAGCTGCTTCAGATTTACGCTGAACTCCATCCTCCTCAAGTCCATCTACCGGGTGTTCAAGAACGACCAGGAGCGGTGGACGATAATGAAGCTGTGCTACAGCATGCTGCTGGGCATTGTGCAGAAGTACGACAGCACCAATCAGGAGGCGAGCTTCAACAGCCGCGTCTTTCAGGTCTTCTCGGAGATGCTGCAGGAGAACCTGCTCTTTCGGCACATCATCGCCACGCTGGAGGACACTGCCGCCTACTTTGAGGCGTACGTCGCCTCGCCCACGCTCAAGGACCACGACCGCCTCTTTGACGAGGTGGAGGAGTGCGCCCGGGTCATCCTCCACCTGCTGACCGCCGTCTGCGAGAAGCAGTCGGTCTTCTTTGAGGCCATTCGCAAGGTGCAGGGCCTCTCCATCTCCACCTTCATCAAGATGGACGTCCTCTTCAACAACATCAACGTGAAGAGCAACCGCCAGGACCGTCTGGCCATTCTCTTCCGCCTCATTCCCTTCTCCACGGGCGTCTCCATTGCGACGCTCAAGTTTCTCAACACCCTCTGCGAGAGCCACTACGAGGTGACCTACCTCTGTCTAATGCAGCTGCACAACTCGCCGGCGCTGGTCCTCAAGGCTGACCTGCTGATCAACACCTTTGTGGAGTGTCTCGAGTCGGACTCGAAGAGGCTGCGGCTGGAGGCGCTGCGCTTCATCAACACCTACCTGGGCAGTCAGCAGTCCAGCAATCTGCGCTACAACTTTGCCCACAAGCTGGTGGGCATCGAGAGTAAGCTCTTTTCGCTGAAGAACATCAGCCTCTTCGGGCAGAACTACACCTGTCTGCACTCCATTCTCTCGCTCTTTGACGCCCTGGTGGACGTCGCCGAGGTGATGGACGAGCGGGCGATTGGCATGGCCATCATCCACAAGCTCTGCAGCGGCGTGCACACCCACGAGCTGGTGCTGCGAGTGCTGCGCTCCAGCTACGACTTCAACATGCAGTACCTGAAGTTCTGGGCGAAGCTGATGGCCAGCGACCCGCCGGAGACCGTCCTCGAGGGCCTGCTCAGCGAGATGGCCCTCTTCATGCGCATTCTCGCCATTGACATTCGCATCACCTCGGAGCAGAAGCTCAAGTCGTACTACTCCGCCTACGTGAACTACCTCTTCAAGGAGACCAGCCGGCCGCGCGTCATTGAGATGCTCTACGAGTTTGTCTTCACGCACGAGCACCCGCCCATGGCCAACTTTGACTACTTCGACTCGAAGGAGCTGATGAAGACGATCGGCACCTGTCTGAACTCCGACAACTCCATCGACCTGCAGCTGCTGCACCAGAAGCTGTACGCGGAGATTCACGCCGTAGGGCAGCAGATTGGCGTCGCCTCGACCAGCCTCCTGCGCGAGGAGATCAACGCCATCACGCGCTACTGCACCACCGTCAACCGGTCGATTGACCTGCTCGCGGAGAAGGCGCACTTTGTGGAGGCCTGGTGCGAGCTGGTGCAGGTGGTCATCCTCTGTCGCTGTCTGTCCAGCATGGAGGAGGACGTCCACTCGCGCTACCTGACCGAAATCAACCTCGAGCTGATCAACAAGGTACTGGACCAGAACACCAACTACGCCCTCTTCAACTCCATCTCCTCCACCATTCTCATTGCCTCGCACTCGCTCAATGAGATTCGCTCTCAGTCGGTCTCCAACATTTCCTCCTGCATTCGCTCCATACTGCACACGCTGGAGAGCTCCTCCGCCATCTGGTCACAGCAGAAGCGGGCAAGGGTCAACTTTTACGGCGCCCTCCTCTACCTCTTTCAGCTGCTGCCCGGGACGCTCTTCAAGGAGATCAAGTTCAGCAGCAACCTGCTGGACCGGCTGACGAAGGACGTCCTCTCCGGTCATGAGGTCGCCAAGATGCTCTCCATCTCCATACTGAATCGCAGCGATACCGACAACTGGCTCAATGAGCTCATCCTCAACGGCACACTGAAGCAGCTGCTGCAGAGTATTCTCTCCGATGACCGGGACATTCGGGCAAACAAGTACGAGTTCATCAAGACCTTCTACGTCTTTGAGTCAAAGATGGTAAGTGCTGTCTGTTTTTTATCAGAGATGTTGATGTTAATGATTCTTCTTTTTTCAAAATAATTTAGATGCTTCTTCTGAAGATGTTCTCTTCGCACAACGCTGGTGGCTTGCTGCTCAACAACCTTGACATTGTGAACACCCTCGAGTCGCTGCAGAGCTTTGATATGTACCCCTACTTGATCTGCGAAAATGCCGTCTGCTTTAAAATGTTCGTCGACATTCTTCGGCTGATGATTACCATCACCACGAATACTAATCACCAAATCATCAGTGAGGTACGTAGTGGCTTGAAAGAAGTTGAAAGATCTTTTTTAAAAACTTCTTTTTTAGATTGGCGCTTTTATCTCATCACGCTCCATTCTCTACGACCTCATTCGCATTGCACCGACCATAAAGGAGAGTGAAAACGGCAAGGAGCTGCTGCTGCTGGTGTCCCGTCTCGTTGGACGGCTAATTCTCAACGTGAACAGCAATCTTCAGAGCAACTTTGTCGGTCTGCTGTCACTGTACACTGACGAACACTCCCTCTCCACTGACAGCGAAGTCGTCTTTACCATTCTCTACGCCTGTGTTCAGTTGATTTCATTCAATGGTATGAGCTCAGTTGCAGGTACAAACTGTCCACTTTACTGACACTTATTTTCTTCTTTCCTTTAGCATCAAATCCAATTTTTGAGGCGTCTCTGGTGAACACTGATTCGCGCATTCACTCGAAGCACTCGCTCGGTCTGCTGGTGTCCATCATCAACACCTGCACCCTTCGCTCGAATGATATTCCCAAGTGCACCTTTATCATTGAGAATGCACTGTACCTCCTCTGGACGCACTTTAACATCTTCTTCAGCATGCTTGACCTGTCGCCGGAGCAGATTGAAGAGGTGGACACGCTGAAGACGCAATCAGAGGCCACCTTTAGTGATGCCTTCTTCTCTAAAATTCAGGCTGTCACTCAGGTTCGTTTTGTAGTTTAGATATCTTCTTTGAACAGGCACTAATCTTCTTCCTTTTGTTCTTTGTTCAGAAAAACGTCTTTGTCGATGCACTCTCTCGGCGCATCAAACGAATCATTTTTCTAAAGCGATCTTCAAACTTGCTGCCGATTTAATTTATATGTTTGTTAACGTTGTTTACAATGGCGACTAATTGAATAATCATCGAGTAATAATAAAAATCAATTTACAATCTCCCAAGATTCAAAACTCTATTTCTACATGAATGGTGTGCCCGATCATGATGTTGCTGTTGTTTTGATTTTTGATGTTCTTCAGTTCTTGTTTTTGTTCTTCAGCCAGAGTGTTTTGTTCTCTCAGAGTGTAGAACCAGAGCTAGTCCTCAATAATACTCACGCTTTCATCCTATATCAGCCATTCTAAAGGATGCTACTTAAATCAAACCTGTCACTACTCTCTCGGCTAGTGTCGAGATGCTCACATGCAAATGCAGCTCGACTTTTGAGCAATCACCAGCACATCGATGTGAAGTACGAAATTGTCGAACCAACGTATCCAGTGTCCTTTCCCGTTCGCTCATTTCCTCCGACCATTGGCAGGCCTAACTACGCTCGGAATGGCGTTCCGAATAAGCACGCCAATCGCAGTAATGTGAAGAAGGTGGAGGACATTGTCAAGATTTGGAATGCATGTAGAATCGCAAAGAAAATTCTGATGACCACCGGACGGCAAGTGAAGGTATGTTTTTGGCTGCTTCACTTTCAACTTTCATAACATTGTCCTAATTTCTAGCCAGGAATGACCTGTGAAGATATTGATGATATCGTCTACGAGCTTTGCCTGAAGAACAACTGCTACCCATCGCCGTTGAGGTATAGCAACTTCCCCAAATGCGTCACCACTAGTGTCAACAACGTGGCAGTGCACGGTATTCCCGATTCAAGGCCGTTGCTGGAAGGGGACATCATCTCTATCGACGTCAGCGTCTTTGTGGGCACCGACAGCAATGGCCACCATGGTGACTGCTGCCATACATTTGCCGTCGGCGAGTGCGACCCGGCAGCCAAGCATCTCGTTAGTTGCAGTGGTGGAGCGAGTTCTCGGTGTTTATCCACTAATGCATTTGCGTCCTCGATCACCTCATTCTCTGTAGATGTCTGTGGCTGAGCTCTGTCTGTTGGAGGCAATCAAAGTGTGCAAAGCTGGAGAAAAGATTTCACTGATTGGCAAAACCATCGAAAGGGTGGCCAAGTCGTACAAGATGGCTGTCATCCGGGAGTTTTGCGGTCACGGAGTTGGTGAGTGTGTGTGAGTGTCCACCGTTTACTTTAATTTACCTTGATCTCCTTTCAGGGGAAGACCTACATCAGAATCCGCTGATTTTACACTACGACCACCCCTCTGATGAGGTAATGCTGGAGAACATGGTCTTCACCATTGAGCCAATCATCACCGAGAGCAGCAACCCTAGCATCGTTGCCTACGAAGACAACTGGACGATTTCCACCGAGGACAACGCCAGGACTGCACAGTACGAGCACACCATTTGGGTGAAAAAAGAGACGGCAGTGGTGCTCACCACTGAAGAGACCGCTGCTACCGACTGACTGATTGACCTACAAAATCGAATGTGTTTTTAACAACCTAAAGTTGTACTTGTAATGAGAAAGAGATACTTAAAAAGACGTCAATTCTGGTGAGAAGAGGAATGCTGCTTCCACCAGAAAATCGTAGAATGTACATGCGCATATGTTGAGGGGGAGAGGGTGACCAGAATGTTTGTTTTTCTGTGTTGACAGAATGACAGGGAAACGTGTGACCAGTGGCGAGAGCATCAGCGACACGCATCACTTTATAGACTGAATGACTAGCACTTTTTGCCCCTCTCTCTTGGCAAAATCACGAGACGAGGTTTTAAACTCTTTTGATTTCCCGATTCCCTGACGATTCAGTTCTTTACCAAAGTCTTCACCCCGTACTCTTCCCTGTGTTTCTGAATTTCCCCCTTTTGACCGGCTTCAAAATCTCCCAGTGACACACTTTTACTTTCACAAGGCAATTCTCTGGAAAGGGCATTCTTGTACAGCGTATACAACTGCCTTGTAACTGTCACCTTCTGCTGAAACTTCGATTAACAGTTTACCTTGTCGACCCAAAAACAAACTTACCGCCGGTGTTTCCATTGGCAGCGGTGTTGCCGCTCACTTCGTCTCATTACCACCGTTTACGCATGGTCTACAAAATGGCGATTCAGCTGTTTGAGAAAGTTCGAAATGGCTCAGTTTTTTACGCATAAAACTCGCTTGTGATGACTGTTTTAGCACACTAGCGTTTTCAACTGTGATCAGATCTCGGGCAAAAGATGAGCTCCAACAGCCTGAACCGTCAGCACAGTGGAAATGGACCGGTATTGGCGGAAAAGCATGTTTCATTCACCCAACAACTGAAGGCTTTACTGATTCGAAATGGCCTCATCAAGTGGCGCCAGCGATCTGCTTTCTTCCTGGTAAGTTTAGTTGCGTTTTGATCCAAAAAGCACTGATTTCCTTCAATTTATCCTTTTCTTTTACTTGTTCAGCAAATATTCATGCCAATGTTTTTTATGTTTACGACATACTCGATGCCAAAACCAAAAGATTTTCAAGTTACTAATGAGACTATCAGTGAGGGCAGACTCTACTTAGAAAATGGGACAATTTCAATGCTCAAGCCAAACTGGTATATCGTTAACAATGGCGTTTTCAACTACAAGCAAATGCATCAGTTTGTTGCACTGTTGCAAATTTCTACCAAGGTAGTGGAATAACCATTTTATGATGACTTTGTTAAAGTATTTGCTTGTATTTTAGGTCATCTGTAATACTCAAGACTGTCGATACCAAAACATTGAATACAACACAACTTTTGAGCATGAACAAGCTTTCAACGAATTTAGTTCTGAACAAGGTCCTGCAGCGAGTGACAATACTATGGGATTAATTTTGAACTCGTTCAATGAATCATTTTTCCAGTACAAGATCAGTTTTTCAAATTCAGAGGGACTTTCGGCAACTAAATTAGAGGAAACTTGCTATGAAAAATCTGCAAAGAATTGTTCGTCTTACAAGTACTTTAAAAGTGGATTTTCATTGGTGCAAGCAGCAGTGGACAGTTCTATTCTCAGTGTAAGATCTTGAAATTGAGTTTATTTTGTGGAAGTACGCTAATTTTTTGTTTATTCAACCTGCAGCTACGATATGGACAACTCTTAGATATGACCCCCAGCAATGAAGAGTACTCAATCAAGATGGTACCCAACTTTGAGATTGGCGTTTTTCCTCGAGAAAAAGAAGTAAACGACCTGTACCTGTACTTCTACGTGCCAGTTTCCTTTGCTTTCAGTTTCGCATTGATCGCAAAGGACCTAATCACGGAGAAGGAGAAACGCATCAAAGACGCTCTTCTGATGATGGGTCTCAACATCACTGCCTACTCGTTTAGCTGGGCCATCGTTGAGTGCCTGTTCACGATTCCGCCGGCAATGGCATGGACGGCTTTTATACTCGCCTACATGAAGGCGCCAATCAATCAAGTGATGCTCTATGTCTTCATTCAAACGGCTGCCTTTTCCTTTACACTACTCGCTTTTATGTGCAGTTTTTTCTTCCAACAGCTCAAGGTAACTTTTCGCTTTGTTTCAGGTTTCTGCTAATTTTGGTTATTTTCTTCCAGAATTCGCAAATCTTCACATTAATTGCGTCCTTACTGCTTTACGGGGCACTGTTCGAGATTTGCAAACAAACGCCCATGTCCGACCCTTTCATCTTCAAGGTACTCTTCTTCCTGTCACCATTTCCCTGCACGGCCACACTGAGAGAGATCATTCACTCTCGTGAGAACATTACCTTCTCGAACATGTTTTCCGCCCTTTACTTTCCCTTTGGTTACTCCCTGTTGGCGCTAGTCTTTGACTGTGTGTTCTACTTTTGTGCGGCGCTCTTGATCGACCACCTCTACTACAGCAGTACTGTGGCTGATTGGCTGGAAAAGCTGCTCAGCAAAAAGGCTACAACATCTGACAAAATTGATCTCAGCGAGAGCCAACTAAGCAATGAAAATGTCGAGCCGGTGACAGAGGACTTTCGAGACAAGAAGGCCATTGACATTGAGAACATCGTCAAGACATTTGATGGCCTCACCGTCACCAAGGGCATCACCATGCAGCTGTACGAATCGCAAATCACAGCCTTTCTTGGGCCAAATGGCGCTGGTGCGTTTAGCCGCTATTGCTAATGCTTTCTTGTGCTATACTTAAATGATGTATCCATTTCTCCTCAATTAGGCAAGACGACACTTCTTCGAATGCTGACGGGTGAACTTCGACCCACTTCGGGAAAGGTGCACATCTACGGTCGCTGCGTGCAAGACTCAGCTGACCTTTGGAAGATACGCACCCACTTTGGCGTCTGCCTTCAGGAGGACATCATCATGGATGGTTTGACACCGCCTGAGCACCTCCACTTTATCGCTAAGATGAAGGGCTTAAGTGACAGTGACGCCAATCATGAGGTCAAGCACATGATGGAGATACTGGAGCTGACAGAGCAGAAGGACACACGGCCGGAAAATTTAAGCGGCGGACAGAAGCGCAAACTGTGCATCGCCATGGCAGTCATCGCTCAATCGAAGGTGATCTTTCTCGATGAGCCATCCAGCGGAGTGGACCCCTACTCTCGACGCAAGATTTGGGCGGCTTTGCAGTCGCTGAAAAAGGGTCGAGTCATCATTCTCACGACGCATTTTATGGACGAGGCGGACATTCTCAGCGACCGTAAGGCGTTCATTATCAAGGGCAAGCTTCACTGTGTCGGCTCTTCACTCTTCCTCAAGAGCAAGTTCGGTGTTGGCTATCACCTGCGCATTGAGGCGTCTTTTGAAGAGGGCGGTGGTGGTGGTGGGCAGACTAAGGCAGCCATCAATGACATTATTCGTGGCAAAGTGCCTAGTGCTCGCCTGGATAGAACCACCAACTCTGAGATGATCTTCACCTTGCCAAAGGAGGAGGCTTCACACTTTCCGGCACTTTTTCACTCGCTAGACCAGTCACGAGAGCGCGGTGATCTCTTCATCAAAGATTACGGCATCACCATGACCACACTTGAAGATGTTTTTCTCAACGTTTGCCACGACGATGAAGTCACTGTGGTCGATCAGAACCGTACTGCCTCTGCCTCCTCAAGTTCTCATCAAGTTCCCATTGGCAGATCGAGCAGTAAGGATACGCTGAAACGAACAAACTACCACTTTGACCTTCTGGTGGCCTTTTTCCATCTCGTTCGAATTCGCTGTTTGATGATGCTTCGAGACAGCTCCTTCATCATGATTTATGTTGTTTATGGCATTTTAATCTTTGGAATGGCCGACTTTGCTTTTAATCAGCAACGATCCTCTCAGGAAAAGCATTTAGATCTTGGCACTGCACTGTACGACAAGAAGACGCTACTGTACAGAGCCCAGACGGCCGACTTCAACGAAGCAATCAAAAGTGTGAAGAAGTATTGCTCTCCCAAAATGGTTAAAAACTTTACCGCAGCCAGCATGAAAGACGCCATCTACGCAGTGGACATTGCCTCGAATGACACCATTTCTGCAATCTACTACGATGTCAACCACCTGCACTCACTGCCCATTCTGCAGAACCTGGTCAGCAATCTGTATGCGAGCAAGTGGCTGTCGAAGCCTTTTCACATTGAAACAGTAAACAGTCCCCTGGTCAGCAAACTACCCGATGTTTCGGAGTCTCTGGTGCCCATTGTCATGTACCTCTACGTATTGGCATCAGCGTTCACCTCAGTGCCGGCCTCCTTGGCAGCGCAGTCGGTCAAAGAGCGTGAAGTGAGTAGTCTTGCTGCCGCCTAATTGTGTTTTTTCTCTATGGTTATCGCCATTTTTGTCAACTGTAGACTGGAGTGAAGAACTACCTGAAGGCAAGCGGCGTCACCTCTTCCATGTACTGGTGTTCCTACTTTCTGGTGCATAGCCTCTTCTTTGGTGGCCTGTGCGCCGTCACCTGTGGTCTCACTTTGTGGGTTTTCCGGCTCAAACCTCTCTTTGGCGACTGGCAATTTTGGTTCATTCTCATTACTATGAACGTCCTCTTTACCTTCAATTCACTTCTCGTTTCGTATGTGTTCTCCTTTCTTTTTGAGAAGACGGAAACTGCAGATGGCTATTTGGGCTTGATTAACTACATGGTAAGTTGTGACATTGTTTTCTTTTGAGAACTGCTTTTAACGTTAACTCTTATCTCTTTAAAGCTTATTGGCGCAGTAGTTGTTATTTGGATAATTGCAAAGAATTTCATCGAAAAGTTTTTGAGTTATATATCCTTCTTTTTGCTGCTCATTTGTCCATTTGCCTCTCCACTGGTTGGATATTACACACTATATTCTTCAGCTTTAACGGTAAGAAATTAGCATTTTACCATCAACTACAGTACTTTTAGTTTTTTCATTTTTAAATGTAGAAACAAGTTGCAATTGATTTTAACCTTACATCAGTCAAAATTTCCTACTTTTCATGGGACCAAATATTGTTGCCAAACATTCTTGCTGTAAGTAAACTTTGTAAACTGTAATGCAAAGTGGTACTTTAGTAACGACATTTGGTATTTTCTTGACAGCTCACGGTGGGACTGGTTTTCTACTTGGTGCTACTATTTTTGGTTGACCGAGCTGGCTCAATATTCTTCTGTAAAGTACTTTTCTGCAAAGGAAAAAACCAGCCAGTTCAGGCAATTAAGCATAAGAATAGCGATTCGGATGTTCAAAAGGAGACGGAACGAGTGCAAAAGTTTTTCAATGGCATACAGTCTGGCGGCAAGGTACTGATTTAATTTTTATCATTTGTTGGACATATGTAACTCACTTGGCGTTTTTTACTTAGGCTCCGCTGCTGCTTATAAAAGAACTTTCAAAGACGTACAAAGACAAAATTGCCATCAACTCACTTAGCCTGGTTGTGGAAAGTGGACAAATATTCGGACTACTAGGATCAAATGGCGCGTAAGTCATTTTAATTTGCACAAATTTGTCATAACTAAAAACGCTGAATATTAGGGGAAAGACGACAACAATGCGCATAATATGCAATGACGAGGTCGCAACTTCAGGCGACGTCTTCATCAATGGCAAACGAATGACAGAGGACACTAGTCGAACTGGGCTGCTCAATTACTGCCCTCAGAATAATCCACTCTGGGAAGACATCACTCTGAAGGAGCACTTGCAACTTTTTGCTGCCATCAGAGGCGTACCATCCAGTGAGATAACCACTTTTACTGAGAGGTATTTGAATTCGTTTGAAGAGGATAAACTTTAAATTCCTTTTTTTTCATTTTCCTTAGCTTAATTGAGATTCTCGCCATTGAAGAGCACGCATCAAAGCGCTCCAGCAACTTGTCCGGTGGAACCAAAAGAAAGGTAGTACTGATGATACTAGATAAAACTGTGGTAAACGTTAAAGTTTTTTAGCTGTGTCTGCTTATTTCGATCATGGGAAACGTGAATCTGGTTCTTTTGGACGAGCCATCCACTGGAATGGATCCGACATGTAAGTGTAGTTTGGAATTCAAGTGACATTATTAGATGTTTTTTGTTGTTAACTTCAGCAAAACGACTCATGTGGGACCTTCTCACGTCACACTTTAAGCCAAACGGACCAAAGAGTGCCATTCTAACGACGCATTCAATGGAAGAGGTAGAGGCACTGTCCACTAAAATGGCTATCATGCGAAAGGGAGTGGTACAATGTCTTGGCACGGTATGGATAGATATGGGATTTTTTATTTTGTTCACTGTTTTTTCTTCACCTGCACATCTCTAGATTCAACATCTAAAGAATAAATTTGGCTCAGGCTACATTCTCGAGGTTTCCTTCAAGCCGACATTTGACGGGGATCGCATTTACTCGCTCGCCAAAGAGCAGCTTTTCCCGAACGTGAAGGTTTTTGAGAAGCTGAAGAACAACATTAAGCTGGAGGTTCCTCAGACGGACATTCGCTCGATGGCCCTTGTCTTTGAGACGCTTCAAAAGTGGCTGCTGAAGTACAAAGGAGACATTGAGGAGTACTCCTTCTGTCAGTCTTCAATTGAGCTCGTATTCATCCGTTTTGCCGGACAGGACACTGATTAGGCACTGTTGCCCAATTTATTTTTCGAACTTCTTTTTATTGTGATATATTTGTCCAACCAGTATATTTAGAGCAATAAAAACACGTCAACATTTTTGGACGTTGTTCATCGCTAGCGTTGTCACCGTTCAGAACTGTTCAAGTTTGTCATTCTGCTTTAGGACTTTCCTCCTACCTGACCTTTGAAGAAAAGCATGGGCGGTCACAAGAAGCACAAGGACAAGGACAAAGAGAAGGACAAGAAGAAGAGCAAACACCGAGATGGACACAACAAAATGGCCGGAGGCGCCAGTGGCAGCAAGTTGGCCGGAAAGAAGGAACGCACAACGGTGCCTGCCTCCTCTTCTCAGCAGCAACAGCAGCAGCCGTCGCACGCTCGTCAACAGTCGGTGCATAAGCCAATTGGCGCCAGTGCCACCAAAGTGGTCAAGTTGGCTGACCGTCGTAATCAGGCACCGCCCCCGCCACCACCACCACCACCTCCTCCTCCTCCTTCCCCTGCCACTCCACACAGTGACGAAGAGGCTCCGACGATGCTCATAGGTACTGCTTTTCAAGTGCTGTTCTTTTGCTAAACAAATGTCATTTTTTCTAGCTCCAGATGACTACTGTCACATGTACGCTGCCAAGCAGCCAGTAGTGGTAGTGGGAAGTTCCACCAACAAGGTCGGAGGAGGCGGCGGTGGTGGAAGTGGTGGAAGTGTCAAGCAAAATGCCGTTGAGCGCGTTCCTTCTGACGCTGTATGTAGTCACACTACCTTGAACTATGCAACAGCCTTCTGCTAACACTTTCCTCCCCTCCCTTCACCTCTCCTCCCTTCACCTCTTCTCCCCTCACCAACTTTCAGCCAACTGCATTGATCGGCCCTGATGACTATCAGGTAAGAGTGGTTTGAATACTGAATTTGTTGGTGTCTTACATGAATGTCGATTTGTATACAAACATTATTTAGAATTTGTACACAGCTGCCAAGCAGGCTCCAGCGGTGGTGCCGCCGCCGCCGCCATTGTCGAAACAGGCGCCAGTCAAAGAGGACGCCATTCAGCAGTTGCCCAGTGATGCACCCACTGCTCTGATCGGTACGTGTTTTCCTGATTACCCAAATCTTTTGTACGAAATCTTTACCATTTTCATCTTTCCCCTCTCAGCCCCTGATGACTACTGCCATATTTTTGCCCAGGCTCCTAAAGACGTCAATGAGAAGAAGTGATCACTGTCACGGTCAGTGATGCAAAGTGACACCGGTGAAAGGGCTGAAGCGCCGCCAAAGTTTTTAAAAATATTAAAATATACTTTCTACACTTTTTGCTTCTTTTTATGCAGTACAAAAGAATTAACAAGTAGCAACATTTTAGTTATGCTTGCGCGACGCAGACGACTGAACAGTAGAACAACTCGACTTTTCCTCTCCTCCTAAACGCTAAATGCTGTGTCGTCTTTTGCGCTGCTTGCTACCTCGGCGCTTGCCCTTTTTCGTCTTCTTCGTCGTCCCGTCATCGTAGCCCTCATCTTCTCCGTAGCCTCCACTCCCGAAAAGGCTGTCCTGGTTGAGGTACAATGCAAGGCCAATGACCACAGCCACGAGAGCGCCGATGATCACCCAGATCCAGGGAAAGTCATCAGTGACGGTTTTTGGATTGGGGACGACCTTATTATCGCCAGCGAAGAGGTTACCAGGAAAGTTCGCCTTTCCAGGACCACCAGCGGCCGCACCACCATTTCCCGCCCCCTTTTCTGGTTTCTTCGCCGGACTACCGGTGTTTCGGTTAGCCCACCACTGCTGGACATAGTCCTTTCCGTAACCGCCAATAATGGCGCCAATTGCAACGGCGCCTCCTAGCTTGCCTACACTTTCAAAATTCTTCTTCCAGCTTTTAGGTCTAATAAAAAGTAGGATGTTAACACATTTTAACTACTTATTACAAAAAAAGTCAGTTTACTTACAAGTTGATGTACTGCTTGCTGACCTCCTTTAGGGCTTTGTCAATGGTTCTTTGATCAAAAGGACTTCGAGTCTCGTTGGTGGGTTTTTCGGCGATGAGCCATTTTGCGTATTTGATAGCATCTTGCAGATTTATTAGTTTTTCGTTTTCTGGTTCAGAAAGCAGTTTTTCTTTCAATTGTTCATCTAGCTTACTGAGATCTTTCTCAGGGAACGGATGTTTGCTGCTGATGCCTTTATGAAAAAAGTTGCCTAGAGAATCAACAAAAGCCCCCAGAGTGCCAAAACTGACACAAAAAATCAGACACGTCAACAAAATTTTAAAAGTGAACAGTTTCATTGTTTGATTTGTCTGTTAGCTGTTAGCTACGATAAAAATGTTTTTTTTCTGTCACTTTTTATGTTTTATACTCGTTTTGGTGAATTTCGAATTTTTGCACAGTTCTTGTGTTGAACTTTATTCAATGTCAATTGAGGTCGTTTGCAAAATTACTCGCTGGTATTTTTATCTTTGCTTAATGTTGGTTTTTAATATCTTTTAGTAGACAGTCTGGGTTTGAGTATATCCTTTTGCAATTTGATCTCTCTAATCAAACTGGAGATTATGTGCGTCCACTGTTCTACAACAGCAAAAAAAGTTGCAACTTTTACCGTTTTTATCACTCACTCTTTCATTTTCTCTTCAACCTTAAATTGCTTTTCACACATAGCAAACCCTTACCCTCAGTCAGTCAACTCTTGCAACTCTTTCTTATCAGGCACGCCGCATCGATCGCCTAATCGAATGTCACTTGTCAATTAGCGGTTTTGTGTCTGTGCCCTCTGTTCATTACTTCCAATCTGCACTGTCTGGTTAGAAATCGATAAATCACCCTGGAGAGGGGAAAAGGGAAAAAACTGCAATGACTGGGCTGACCAGTCAATGTTGTGTGCTGCTGCTTTTGATGCACGATCAATCTAGTGCCAATTTGAATAAGCCATTCACAGCTTTGCCACTTTACTCAATTTAATTTGCATTTGCAATTTAAATGCCCCACTGACCAATCAGCACCTTATACTCAACAGTGGTGGCTCATTGACCAAAACAGACGACAACAGGACAGCGCTTATTGCTGTTCTCCTTTACCCTTCAAGGAAAAGAAAGAAGATGATGAAGAAATAAGTCATCTATACTTAGTTGTTAGCCGTACTTCGCCGGGAAACAAGGGGAAATCAATTTATGAATCCCAGACGTCGATTAACTGGTCCTGGGAGAGTCGTGCTGCAAATACTGCCTGTACTGTGGAAACGTCTTTTCTGGTATACTACACAACACATACTGTTTATTTATTCTCCAGCCCTCGAAGATCGCAAAGACCTCTCTCTCTCTTTCTTTCTCTCGTTGATCCGAGTGGTGGAGTTAAAAATAACGTGGACCAACGCTGCAGCAGTTGTGGTTTGTAATGAAGCTTCTACAACATGGGCGCCTCACTTTCGCTGGTTCGTCTGCCTCACTCATTCAGTCTGTCTGCCTGTTTGATTGCCGCCTGTTGGTCTCTGTCTCTCTTCCTTTCTCATTCACTTTCTTTTCCTTACCACCACTGTTGATCATCTTCGTCTTCTTCTTTTTCTTCCTTTCTTTCTTTTTCTGCTTTTTGAAGTGAACAACCAAAATTTGCCAACCACAGACGGTTAACATCGCAGCAGCAGCCAAACCACCATTCAGATTGTGCACTTTGCTTCATTCGGGTGCCATTCACTTTCGAGTCTGCCAGTCAGTGAAATCAGTCAGCACTGCTACCACCGCCACCACCACCAGAAAAAGAAAAAAACCGTGTGTGTCGTCACCGAGTGCAGTAGCTTCTACTCACTTGCAAGTCAACGACTTCAACGAAAAAGAAGAAGACGGGCAATCTGTCGAGAGACACTTTATACTGCATTAACTTTTTCATTTCAACGGCGCATCGGACTTTCACCGGCGTTTCATTGACACGTTGTTGATTTAATTCATCATCACCAGGACCGACCTGCCAGACGGTCAGTAGGCCGACAGTACATTTTTTGTATCCGCTTCCACTTTTTTAAAGGCACGTTTTGCACCACTAACCTCAATTAAAAGCGACTCCTCAGCAAGAGGACACGCGGCCTTGACGAGCCAGTGCCATTAATTGACCATTAATTATGGCTACTTCAACCTGACTCATTACAGGTCGACATTCAAACACTATCACTTCCTCATCATCACCTTTTGACCTCTTTACATACCTTCCCTGTATCTACTCTCTTTCACCCTCCTCTCTTTCTTCCTTTATCGGCACTTTTCATCAGGTGGTCGTCCAAATCAATTACCACCGCAGTCTGATTGCTATCACCACCACCAACTAGCTCTCCTCAAAGGAAGGTTTTTTGCTTCTCACCTGCCGAAGACACCGCAGCATTCTCACTATTTGACCTCATGCTGACTCTGTGTTCGTTTGTTTGTATTTCCAAGTTTGACTGTCTGCCACCACCACCAGCACCTCCAATCAACAAATGTTTTGTGCTGTAATTAAATTAAAGTCGATTATCACTGAGCTCACTTGTGGCGATATAACACAAACACTAGGCCACCGAAGACGAGAAAAGTGCCTGTTGTTTTGAGAATGTGTTCAGTACAGACACATTTACTCAAGATAAAACCGAGAAAAGTGGCCGACCCGTAGCTTTCCTTCTCCTCCATCTTCTTCTCTTCTTCTGAAACGTTTTCTCCTCTTTAATTTGTAATCATCGACACTGATCACCAGAGCACTGTCTGCAGAGCAATACCCTTGTAAGCTTTGTGCAGCTGTTTAGAGAAAAAAAATACCGCCAAAGAAAATTGGTAGAAGTGCTGCTAAATCTTGTCTCTTTTTCTCTCTCTCCACACTTTTGCACATCATCAAAGAGCGGTGATAGGAGATACAGTGAGAACAAGAAGACAGGACAGCAACACTGCGACAACAACATCGACAACTGCCTTTTTCAATCTTGAAAGCGGCACTCGTCTTCAAGTCGACACCAAAGCAGCACTAGTCTTCTATTTTACAGAAAAAGGTGAACCAGTCATGAGGAGTAACTCGTTTCAATAATTACGGCGAATACGTTTTAATTAGTGACAAAAAACATCACAAACATCAACAGCAGTAAAAAAAGTGAAGCATCGTCCTAGTGAAACAGCAGTAGTTGTCGGTGAACGAATTAATTAGTGCTCGGTGCCGCTCTTTTTCACTCTACCTCTATCTCGTTTCAAAAAGTAACCACATGAAGATGCCTCAAGGTAAGTGTGTCGATGGTGAGTTATGGCCAGCTACAGTCTTTATTGTCTTTTACCTCTTTTGTCTTCTTTCAAATGACCGCTAATTAGCCGGCACTCCTTTTTTCAACTATCAAAAGTAAAAGAAAAATCAAATTCTGCTTATCAAATTTTCTTTTTTTGTTAGTTACCTAGAGAACGAAGACTCAACTGTTGAGATGGATAAAGCCCAGGCAACTGAAAACAAACAACCACCTTGTTCTGATTGCCCTTTGCCACTGTCGTTTTATCACTAGTTGGCAATCAGCAAAAGAAAGAATTGCCTTCTGTAAAGGGATGGGGCGCCTCTGGAAATGCGCTAATCTCAATTACAGTCCTCACAGTCTGTGGTCGATTTGATTGTTTTTTCAGCCTTCTTTCACATCTGTCCTTCTCTCGTCTTTTATACCTTTAATCTGAACGAATGTGGCGACTTTAATTTAACGTGCCAGAGCAAAGCGGATAGCCATTAATTGTGCCATGTGCCAAATGTTTGCGACCAGAATGCTTGATGCTGTGAGAGGGGGAAGCGATGTAAGGTAAACGGCAGTGCATGTGTGCCTGAAATAAAGCACAGTATGCGGATAGGCTTCTATTTTATTTGCTGTTGCCCATCAGTAGTGCTACTGCAGTCGCCACACTGCTCTTTATGTTAGGTAATTTTTTCTTCTTCTGACTGATCAGTCACTCCACACAACACACTTTCCTTCAAACTTTTTTGGGCACTTCAGCAGTTTAGCTCCACTTTGCACTCTCTCATTTGGCGCCCATTACACCGCCATCACCATCACCATCACCCATGGCTGCTAATTACACTGCAAACTGGTGTCTTTGATGAACAGCAACACACCAAAATATGAGATGCTTTTTCTTCTTTTTCATCTTCTTTAATGCGGACTATTATTTATAGCACCCTGACAAAATATGATTGCCCCAGTAGTGGGAAAGCAGTAGTTTCACCACTGACACCACAGCCATTTGTCTGGCCTCGTTCGAGTGTTAGTGTGTCTGTCTGACGGAGGGCTACTCTCAGTTTACCAATGGGGTGCATGTAAAGGCGAAAGCAAAATAAAAGCAGTCAAAAGTGTGGTCGGAAAAGTGGGCATTTGAGGATGCTTGTTTGTTTGTTGCTTTCCTTATCAATTTGCACTTTTCACTGCCACTGAAAATTGCTGGCTGAATGGCAGAAAAGAAAGAAAAAGTGTGATGGTAAATCTGATCAAGGCATTAGGCTTCTGCTGCAGACTACTGCCATTGCTATGCTAATAGCCGTCGAGACTTTAGCCAAATACTGCGTCGTAAATCAGCAGCTTGGCGGAAATTTTTACTACTATTGAATTTGTTTAGTGATTTTTTACAACCGCAGCTGCTGAAGGAGTATGATCTTTCTGCGATTCACTAGTATTGGCAATGGTGCTCCTTCACCGAGCGACTAAATGCTTGGTTGACATTGCATGCCCAGTGTGGGCACCTTTGACTGCATCGGATGATAAATCATCGATTGGCCGAGAAAAAGGTTTATTTATTTACTGTTTCAGTCTGACTCTCGTTGCTGTTTGCTCAAGTAGTTTGGTGTTGTGCTTGCTCAACTTGAACTCTTCTGCTCTGTCAGTTGAGTTGCATGTGTGCCCCACCGGTGCATATCTTCAGAGCATTCCTCACACTACTGTTCGTAGCCGCTGCAGCTGGTAATCTCAACATTATTATCTTAATAGCCCATCTCGCTGATGTGCCGCTAATTAACCAGCTCATTTGCAGGACAGCGATCCTAACGGGCGCATTGTGTCGTTGTTGTTTCTGTCGCCATCGTTTTCATTCCTCTGACAGAGGATGATTCAGACGGACACATTTTGTTGCTTTCTCTCTGTTACTTTTAGCTGTCTGAATGCCGACTGATTGATTGACTTGGAAAACAAACTGTTGCTGCTTCTGCTTTGTTGTAGCCACTCCTTGACGACCACAACACATTTTCTCTTCCTCCTTCGACTGTCGATGCATTATTTTTTTCTGAGTTTTACACCAAAAGGGTCCATTCTCCAAAGAAGCAGTCATCGTTAATTTATCATCACTTTACTGTAAGTGAATAGCAAAACAGAATGTGTGCCTGACTTTTTTCTGTTTTCTTCTTTTTCTACTTTTTGTTTCCTCCCTAACTACCCCCACTTTGTGCTCTCGTGCGTTTTCTCCCTCCTTCGCTTCACGTGCGTAGCAGAAAATGCACTGCTCTTTTAGTTGTAATGAGTGATAAATCTGCCATTGGACATACTTTGTCAGACTGCTGCTGAGTCAACCCGTCTGGTGTCCTGGCTTCATCTGCACTTTCTTCTGTTGTTGGCATTGTCGACAAAGCACTACATCAACTCACTTTCAGTACACTTCAAATTTTGTGCTTCCTACTAAAGCAGCAGCACTACTCAAGATGATTCTTGTTTTCTACTCTTTATTCTGTCGTGTTTCCTTCAATCTTCTGGAAACTTCCACCACTATCACCACGAGAGTGCTCAGAGAAGAAACGACTTCTGTTGTCTTCCTCTGTCTGGTTCTTCAGATGCTGTGTTGTGCGGCTCACAGTTGGCCACTAATTGGCACTCGCTGTTGCGCCCAGTGTGCCTGTGTGTGGAACACCAGTGGCAGAATGCGCTCAAAGTGAGTACAGCCACCGACTGTGTTTATGTTTTAAACTGGCAAACACTGTTCACTTCACTTCGGCCTCCATCCTTCTCGGTCTACTCGGTGTCCATGAACATCAGCAGGCGTTCCACAACTTTGGGCTTTTTTGTGTTGTTCAAACGCACAAAAATACACAGTAAACAGTAATCTAGTTGCGCGGGACTTGTTGGTGTTTGCTAGCACCACTACTACAACAAACATCAGTCGTTTGTTTGGCTGCATCAGTATTGGAAGACGACTGCTGAGGTCTTGTGAGGTCCCTCGCTAAAAAGACGCTAGCTTCATTGAGTTTTTACTGCAGTAAATAAAAGAGGAACTGTACCGGTGCCAAAAAATGCAACTATGAGCGACTGTTGTTTAGCTGTTGATTTGTATTTGTTGTAGCCTGTCCAAAGAAGTCCTAATATGAGGATTATCGGTAAAGAAGATGCTGCTGCGTTTGTTGCACCTTTCGATAAATCATTACCCAGTGCTGATTGGTGGTGGTGGTGGTGGTGGCTGAAGCAATAATGACTCAATTCTTCGAATGGGTGTCACCTGTTTAGTGGAAAAAGAAAACAGCTGCACATTCCAGCCAGAAGACGGTTGCCTCTCTACGAGCTTTCTCGATTGGAAGAAAGAGGCGCATCGGTAAAGATTAAAGTGCACTTTGTGGCAGTTCAGTCTAAACGCGTGAGCGTTCGTTTGGTTTCTAGTGTTCAGGGCCTCAAACACTGTCAAATACTTGTTGCACTGCACGGCAACGCGATGAACACGATCAATTTGCATATTTGCGTTGTTGATATCATTTAGTAATTGGAATGAGAGGGTCTTTGCGAACTCCTCACACTTTCTGCCGTTGCTGTTGGTGCTGCTGAGACTAGTTTGTTTCAAGTGGAAGCTTCTGCAATGTTGGTGATATTCAATTATTCAGATCAAAACAGCTGTTGCTGCCGTTACTGTAATGACGTTCATTAATTGGACATTATCTCAGCTATCAATACCACTGCACTAATTGACCTCGATTTGCAGGCATCACTGATGAGGGGCTGAATGTGAGTGTGAGGCACCACACACCGGCACGACTCCACTGGCACACTAGAGCACACAATGTCGCGAGCTCGCAGTCACACAATCTTGACGGCGTTATTAGCGAGTCTAATTGAGACACTTCAGTCATTGCTCTTGGGGAAGAAGAGTCAAGTGAGAGCCAAGGGCCAAAGGCCAAAAATAAGAGAGAGAGAGAGAGAGAGAGAGAGAGAGAGAGAGAGAGAGAGAGAGA
>JAALOO010000987.1_pt1 | contig 22171 bp, 14 predicted proteins | sample 7257641 | NCBI WGS metagenome assembly JAALOO01 (sample SAMN14085613, study PRJNA598686) | mite metagenome | biome: ENVO:01001000; feature: ENVO:01001002; material: ENVO:01001226; isolation source: single female mite from University of Michigan culture on fish food culture... ...
TTTTAATGAATTCTGCATATTGTTCAAATAGTCAAAAACGGACATTTTCAAAAGTCCATAACTTGAGATATATTTAACCAATTTTTATTTTGTAAACGGATTTGGTATTGTAAAGAGTTGTTTACTAGTGTGAGCTACCGGCCGCTACTATATGAAATTAAAAAAATTAAAGTAATTATTTTTTTTGGTTTTGATATCCCACTTTTAGTAGCCCGCCACTTTTAAAACTAAATTTTTGTACCGTTTAGAAAACAAATCACTTCATTTTTGTTTCTTAACATATTTGAATTTTGTTTGCAGAATATTAATTTAGAAGACTCAAGCTTTCCAACGGTGTATCACACTTGTAGAACAAAAAATAACTTTGCGTAAAAACTGGCGCGACAAGAGCCCGCCATTTTGCGGCACGTACATAGTTGGCCTCCTGATAATCATTTTTCATTATTTATGCTATTACATAATTTGCTCGTTCACCTACAAATTGAATTTATGCAATGCATCAAAAATGGAAGAAGTATGTGTGCTTTCTTTTCCCTCTCACCGAACCTTCCTGTGACAGTAAATTTCAATTTTTCGGACCGATGAATAAATGGAATAATATTGTAAATATTGATCTTTAATTGCGTATGGACAAGTTGAGTTTAATTTGACTGCCGTCGTCTCGGCACTATTTAGATGACAAAAAACGGTGAAAAGGGGAGTGCATGTCGTTTACGCGAATTGAATTTGGCTTTCAACAATATGATTGTCGTAGCAGTGGGCAAACAAAGACTTATTTCGCCTCACTTGGCAAGCTTAGCTCGCTTTTGATCGATTATTTGTTGAGCCATGCACATAAATCGCCGCCTGGAAGTGTATGTTAATTGAAAGGCTTCACACTGACAGTCCACCACCGGCCTCCAAAATCAGTGCTCTTCACTCCGGAAGCATTTACTTGAATAGTCGGAAGTGAAGTAAACAGCAGCAACAGCGAACGTGATGCCAGTCAGCAAGTGATGCAGTCCTCTGCTATTCAATCTGTACGCCATTCTTATGTAAGCCTTTATTGCTGAACTGTTTTCCTCTTACAATGCAATACACAGTGTCACTTTACTAATGAGAGCATTGCCCTTGTGTTTAGCATCACCGATGATTTTTCTAGTTGAAACAATTCAGATTGTTTACTAAAATTATACTATAAAGTTGGCATTCAAGTTTTAAAAATAAATATAAACACAAATGTTAAGTGGCATCTTTGTGTGATCTGTTATTGCAATAAAAATCTCTTGCTAAAACTTCTTTTCCCCTGAGGCTCTAGCTCTTCTCGAGCGATCGGTTTTTGAAAAAACAAAAAAAGGAGAGTAACGTTGATGTATCGAGAAAAGTGAGGAAAAGGAAAGTCTAATTAGCGACTCATTAATCACGGATTGACGATCATCTCCCAAATTACCCCTCTGCGAATGGGCAAATTGAACAGACCAGTGACAACTTGCAAAACTGCCTGAATGCACTGCTATTGTGTATCTATTGTGTATTTGCAGAAAAAACTAACCGCTTCTTTTAACCGGCCAAACATGAATACACAGATAACCCTAAAGCGGTGAGCTACAGCCTCCAAAAGACCATAGGTAGGCACTAGTGTGCTGGTGTCTGTGTGCCTAGCCACTGGTGCAGCACTAACAGGGTCACTCGGCCAAAGTTGTATGGCAGTTCATTTTCCACTGCACCATATTGGCAAGCACACCAGTGTGATACGTCTGTTGGTGCAGGTACGTCTGATGATGCTGATGTGGTGCTGGTGCGGGTGCCGGCATCACAACTGCCTACCGAATCCAAAGACAAAGACACTGTTTGTCTCTGCATGCCAGCTTCATTAATAACTTTTCCAAAGCCCGTGAGCGACAAATGGTAGAAAGAGAGCTAGTCTTCCAGTGTTGCCCCTTTCAATCTTTTGTCTTGCCAAACACGCGTAAACATGCATGCTCCTTTGGTTGTACTACAAACATGACAATATGTAAATAATAGTTGTTTGTCGTCTAATATTTTTATTGTAAATAATTCAGTTTAATTTTTTAAACAAGCAGGAAAATTCTGAGCAAACATATTTTTTATATAAAAAGTAAACACATGCTCAGAAAAATGTTAAGTTGCTGTCACATTTTGAGCACGTTCCACTGGTTCCACTGTTACTGGTACACGAGTATTTTCATAATTCTTCAGATAAATCATTGACGGCCGGCCGCCAAGTTGGCGTGCTCCCCTACTTTTTAATTTTTTGGCTGAACTGATGAAAAAGCACTGCGTAGGAATAGATAACCAGAACCAAGTGCACTACAAAGCTTCTGTTCAGCTCAATTTGACCGAGTAGGGTAAAACAAGCGGATTTGCTGAGCAGTCCTTGAGTTACAAAGTTGACCTTGATAAAGAAATAGTTATAAATAATGAGTTTTTGGCGCTAATAAAAGATACCTCTTCGAAAAATTGCGTCGACCTGTCTTCGGGCTTACAAGTCAGAACATAGTCGAATATAATCGTCTTTGTGTCAGAAGACTCTTCATACACGTTAGAAAATTCTTTCAGGCCGTAAAAGAGAATGAAAGCCATTAGCGTGATCAAGCCAAACATTCGCATGAAATGGGCATTTTCAATTTGACCGATCAAGAACATATCGACCAACTCGCTGATGTATACGATGATGCCAAAAAAGAGCATGCCAATAAAAGTAACAAAGTAGAAGGCAAAAACGCGATCGATGACCCGCACAGTGGCCAGTATGTTCATGTACCTAACATGGCAAACAAAATCAGAAACAGTCGGCGAATTCAATGAGCTGAAAACTGGTTCATGACAGTAGCAAAAAGAACATACCAAGATTTGACTATTTCTATGGCACACACGTCCGGTTGCTGTTCATTCTTGATCAGATTGCGGATGTATAGATTGAGATGTTTGACCTACAAAATCGGCTATATAATATAGAGAAAATTATAGTTTTTTATATACCTTGTACTGTATGGCCCAGAGCAATGACAGCAATAAAATGGCATCTGCAGCAAAGAAGAATACGGCATAAATTGAGACGATCTCAATTGCTGTGCTCCACCAGTGAGTGTAGCCTTCTGGATCTGAGTCGGTATAAGCAGAGATGATACTGAAACCAAGGAAAAAGTAGTAGACAAGAAGTAAAATGGCCAGACTATATGACAGCACGAGCAGAAGTGTAAATCTTAATCGATAGCGTTTTAAAGTGCTAATGTTCTCGGTAAACAAAGCCTGGTACTTGGCTGTTTCCGCTAATGGCTTGAAGCTGATTAAATTGCTTAAGATATCCATTATGGAGACGCGATTAAGCCAAATAATGTCGAGAGCTACCACTCCGCCGCCGATGTAGGTAATTTGCCAGAGCTGAAGAATTAAATCGCCATTGAGATGCTTCAGTGTAAACATGTGCACCACCATCCTCACGATCCAAAATATTAAAATGGAGTGAGCAATCAGCGAGATGCAGAAAGCGTAAATCTAAGAGGAATATACAAAAAATATATTTATCTTCTAAGAAAGGAAAATATGGAACCACTTAGCAATGTGATCATTTGCTCATTACCTTCATCAGACGAGACGTCACAAACTTGTGACCACTTTTATAAGTCTTGTCAAGACTGGCGCAGAAATTGAACGGAGAGCCGATCAAGATGAACGGGATTAGGATAGAGAATATCATTCCATAAAACTCTTCCTCCAGTGGCACGTTAGATGGGTCAGTGGACACTGGCTCCGAGGCAGCTCCCGTCGCATTAGTTTCATCGATCTCAATCGTTGCGGCATCACCATTAGCTGCATTTTTATTTTTAGCGCTAATAACTGTATTGTTTTCTTTATTTAAAGGCACATTTTCCTCTTCCACTTTCACTGGATCCATCTCAAACGAGTCGTCCGCTTTGCTTCCCATGATTTTTTAATGCAACTTGAAAAACGGCAAATTCACAATAGTAAATATTTTGAGAAAGTATCAGAATTAAAAGCAAAATATAAATAAAAACTGGTTTGACAATGAAAATGAGATCTTGATTTGGCCTGGATGATCAGTTAGACAAAAGCGCAAAAATATCACTTCTTTGGCAGGTTGTTTTTATGCACTGAAAACGATTAAAATTATAATTAGTAATCAGACTGCTAATCAAACAATATAACACAAATACAATTTAGGAAGCACAGAATGCGTAATAGAAGGTTGATTAATAACCTGTCGCAATAAATACAAGAACAGCAAATCTGTAGCCAAAGTTGACTGACAAGACAGTCCCCTTTGAAAAGTCATGTGAACTGCCACATGTGGCATATGATACAAGCGATACATACCCGATTGTTGATTATTCTTGTTCATGAGTATCCATAGTTTAGGCGCAGACTTTGAACTGCAACTGACAACCCCGCCAGCGGGGGTGACAAGGAATAAAAGACTAAATAAAAGACTGAATAAAAACTGTTGACACTAGTTGAGATGTTTTGTTTGCAGAATAACACACACATACACAATTGCGAAATACACAAACGGCGTATCATTTGGTCTGAAGTATTGGCGCGCAGAAGTGCCATCATCACTGTTACTACGAAGCTATGAAAGTGCGCTCATTCGATAGCGGTGACAGTGTACAATGACCGCAGTTCAATGCTGATAGTGATGCTTATCTCTTATCTGTTGCTAAGTGGATGCGTGCAGCTACATGTTTGTCCGATGGTCGGACTCCGATCGTTCTCCCTTTCCCTCTCTCTCTCTCCCTCTTCTCCTGCACTTGGCATTCCCCCAGAGAACTGCCTGCAATCAATACTGTGTGTGACTCGGTGCAATTCAGCATTATCGGCTAGCTTTATTATGCTGTACTTGCCACTTGATATGGAAAATGGTGCAAAGGGTGTGCATTGAAAAGTGTATTCAAAAGAAAAGTGATAATGGACATGGCTAGTTTATGTCCTGTTCTGGACGGCAGTCACTGTGCTGATGCCTCGCTTTTCGTTAGCTGAAAAGCACTCTTCATTGTACGGTACAGTGGATGGCTCCAATGTTTGTTTCGCTTGTTTATCTAATTACTTTACCATTTGCAATCGCATTCGCATTTCGATCAGCTCTGGCTCTGCAGTCATTGCAGTCCTGTTATTGAAACGAAGCACTTTTAGAATGTTTAATTTGTAAATGCACTCATTGTTGTTTTCCTCCATGCCGATTTGTCAACAAATGATTACCAGTGGGTGATTATTGACAATAGCTCGAACCCTGATGGCACCCTGATGTCCAGTGGATGGTAAATCAGCGGATCCGGCCTGACCACCAGTCGAACATTCCATCGGTGGCCACAACAGGGCACAGCGAAGAAGAGGAAATTATGTTTGGACATGTTTGGTCGTTTCTGTCATTTGCTCCTCTCCTGGAGCATGCATCACTGCTCTGCTGGCCAACGACGGTATCCTTCAGTGGCTGTGCCGGAGATGTCGTCAAATTAAAAGCTCGCAACACTGCTTTTTCACCGCAAGTTTGCACCCACAGTATGGCCTGGTAAGCAGGCAGCCTCTTTCCCCACGGCTCAGAGGATCACTGTCATGCGGAATGTGCAGGGCTCGCTCAGTTGTGAACGTTTGCTGCTGATGATGGCAGTGCTGATGAGAAACGGCCACAACGCGGTTTTCCATCAGGGGAGCACAGTCAACACATTGTCTCTCAGTGAGTAGTCTCCTCAGAGTGTGCAAATCTCAACTCCTGAGCCTGCAAATGAGAGTGCTGTGTCTCCGACCGCACACACCAGCTGCCATTCTCTGTGCAGAAAATGAGAGGGTGAGTTGCTTTTATTGGAGGCATTATCCATTCCGATAAGTAGGCGGGTCGAGAAGGTGAAGGCAACAATTTGTCAAGTAAGGCAAATATTGACTCGATTGGCCGTTCTTTCTACACACTAATTAAATTAAACAATCAACACTCTACTGGTGGCCCTGCTCTAATAACCCCTTTATTCCCCCAATACACCATGCTGTGCAGTTGTACATTTTCTCATCTAGCCACAACAAGTCTTCTTGAGCCGTGGTCTGGCACTTGTGCAGCTCGCAGCTAATTGCCGCCCGCTGTCTTGACAGAGAGAGCGATGCGAGGTGTCTGAAGAGTGCCCAGTATCCGTTTCTAGCTGCACTAATTAGTCTTCAGCTGCAGCGGAAGCCCCTATTGACGGACTACCCTGGTGGCAGTGATCAATGAGCACCGCCGCCAGTAAGCGCCTTGGACTGGACTCAGCTGCGTGCTGTACCACTGGCGGCACCATTTTGGGTACAGCAAACGTGCCACTGAAGCACCAGTAATTCAATTCAATTCACTGGCTGCTACTGCTGCTGCTGTCCACTCGGCCACAAGTCCACTGGTAATTAGTTGTAAGTTGATTAAAAGCACGTTTCATGTTTGCTTCCCTTCTCTTTACACTTCCTGTCGTCTCTGGTTACCATCCATTCTCACACTTTGCTGTCAGGCGTTTTTTGCAAGTCCATAATTGTTTTAATTTGCATTATTTTTTGTTTTTTCTGTATTCATTGTCTACGTTGTTTATGCGCATTTACTATAGAACTGTTCAGCAATTGGAATTGTCGTTGAATATTAACAAATGCTCAGGCTCAATTCAACTTGATCAGCATTGCGTTCAATTTGCAATTTGCGGCAGACCATCAAATGTCGCCAACTTTTGACATGAAAATGCGCTTCAACAATTGAAGAATTTTAGTTTTTTGCAATTCTACAACACTAGCAGCTATTTTTTGAGTCAATGTTGATTTTGGAACGCTTTTTGGTATTGTCCAAATAGTGCAATAGTTTAAAACGCTATAAAATGCAAATAAAAACTTTTCATTTTGTTAATGTCCACTACTTTCATGCATTGCTGATTTTAGAATGTTTGTTCATTTATCTCAGCTCAACAGTATTTTTTTCAAATAAAAATATTTTAAAGAAAATGCTGCTTGTTGTTTAAATGGTTGTCTCCAAACCTCAATTACAACTGTCCTATTTGTGATTAATTATGATTTTTGTAAAACTACATTATCTTTTTTACTGTTGTTTATTGTCCTTTTTCAATCAAATGACAAAAAATGTTAATGGTCATACTGAGTGTCCGCCTGTGAAGAAACATAAAAATCAATTAACAAGTTATTTATTGTGATTGTTTGACTTGTTCTAACAACTACTTTAGGCAATTAATTGCATTTGTCATTTGGTGATAAATGAGTTTCAGTCAAGTACCCTTTTCTACTTAGCGTTTACACTTATACACAGTATCCAATTGCATGCTTTTAGCCCATTTGTATCTGTCGACTAACAAATGGACACTATAGATTTATAATTTTTAAAAAGATAAATCATAGTTTAGATATTTTATACTTGCACTGTTATACTAATGCATTTATTTATGAGTACAAACTACGATTATTACTGTTTATTTATTTGTATGACGATAAAAGTTATTGCAAAAAGCTTTTTGATCATCAGGGTAAAAGATATCATAAAAGACATAATATTTTACATTTTAGCTTGTGACATTCAAAACACATGGTTCATTTAACTATTCTAAAATAAAAAATGATGCAAGTTGTAAATTTTGTTACAGTAAATAATAAATCTTAGTTAGTAAATCATTTGCATTAGTGTGCACAAATGAAGCTGAAACAAAAAGGTTTTTCATTGTGAATCTAGTTGTTTTAAGTTTTGGGTAAACTTAAGTTGATAAACAGTCTTATGTAAATTAAAATAATTTAATTTTTTTTAAAAACTTTGTTTTTGGAAAGTTTCAAATATGTTAATAAATTAAAATTTGATATCTTTTTTAACTACTAGGTGTCAAAAATAGTAATTTTGAACTATAATCAGGCAACCAACTTTTTGCACAAAAACAGTGTTATTAAATTTGGCATAACAAAAATTCTTTGGTTGATTAATAGAAAAAATAAAATCTTTTTTTCAAAGTTAAACGTCAGCCTTTGCAACAATTTTACTTTAAAAGCAATGCATTGACTGTTTTGCTTTAGTTGTTAATTTGCTTAATTGAACTAATAATGCTTTTTCTTTTACTAAGTCGTCAATGTCTCTTTTAATTTTTATGTTTTTTTATTTCCATTAGAGAAACTGCAGTGATTTATCATATAAATATATAATAAATTGTTAAAAACGTCCTATTACTAGATTACATACAAAGAAATCGTTATTGAATTTGCAAAGTAAGTTGAGGAAATGTGCAAAAGTTCATTAAAATTTAAATTCAATCGCCATTTTCAAAAATGTTGCAAGTTAAATCGGTTTAATTTAAATTCAAAATCAAATCAAATTATCACAAATTTGCAATTTTGTCTACTTTGGTACTGTCAACTTGGTTTTGTTGTTTAACTTTTGATTATGGGTCAATTGTTTGGCAGAAACGCGCATTGACTAGCATTTTGAAAATCATTTGCTGTGGAAAGATTCATTTGATCGTAGTTTTTGTTTCTTGTTTATGTTTCAATTTGACTTTGTTCTTGACTTATCGTTTTCTTGGAACTGTTAAAGTTAATTTTTAGAGATTCTTAAGCATTTATTGCTTTTTAATGAGCGCTCAATAATTGCCAGGCCGGCAAACATTGAAAACGATGGTAAAACACACAAAATTGTAGGGCACTTTAAAAGTCTGCCAATTTTTTCATATTGTAAAAATGTTATTTTTTTAATATTTTAGTATGTGTAAAAATGTTAAAATTAAAAAAATGTTGTTACTTTTATAGCCATTATTACAGCTAAATTCAAAACTATGATTACTTGTTTCTACTGTAGTTTTAAGCAAATCATTACAACATTTCCTTATGTTTAGTTTACTCTGTAATTTATGTAGTTATATGTTTGTTATATGCTAAATAAATTTAATTTATAAAAATGTTTGTATTTACTCAATTTATATTGCAACAAAAAGTTTTTTGTTTTTTTTGAAAGGACATTTGAGGTGAACAACAAGAATTCTTCAAGTTTTCCTGTTTATTTCAAGATTGATATAAAAAGACAATTAAATCGAACTTTTTCAGTAGTAAACTGTATAGTGCAAGCACGCCTTGACGTACCGTGCCATAATTACATCGAGAATGCTTTGAAACGACAAAAAATTGTGTTACTTATCGTTTGTAGATCAATTGTGGTTGGCGGTAATACAGTTTTGCCATGAGCTGTACTTGACTGCCACTTTGCAACAACTTCTGACTACAAACATACTGGCCAGCCACTTCAAAGGCGAGTTTTCATCTCAATTGTCAATTATATGTTAGTGCCAACAGCCCAGTGGCCAGTAATGCACTTTTAGCTGATATTCTATAAGATTGTTCGAGTATGTGTGAAACAGAATTGCTTTGTCAGATAATGTGCAGGCAGCTGAATAACGGTGGTTTTAAGTGTGCCGGTGAATAATGCATTTTACCCGTCTGCAATATTTAGAGAAGATTCTGATTTATGTTGCGGCAAATTAATCGAATTGCCTACACGTTAAATGTGTCTAGTTGAAGCGAAACGCCAGATTTCATGAGATGAGTGTTTTACAGCAAAAGGTAGCGCGCATAACGTGCCGATTAGTTGTTAAAGCTCATCGATCAGGTACATTGTCAAACAATTGTCAAATACCATGGAAACATTGACATATTTAAATATCTGCGTTTTGTTAAATTAAAAAACACATTTTTAAAAATTTAAACAAAAATTTGTTTTATTAAAAAGATACGTTTTTAGAACAAAACTTAAAAATTTTTACTTTAAAAGTATAATGAATTACTCAATAACTCCATTTGTATGAAAAAAACGCTTTAAAGTTTGAAAAACTCATTTTTAACTTGAAATTTTTTGTTAGAATATCTAAACTAGATGAAAAAGACTCAATTTAAAAGTCCAATTTGCTCTTAAATCCTTCACTTTGAGCCATCCTTTAATCTCGTGCGTGCTTAGAATTGAATTTTATTTTTTGTAGGTTTTTGCAGTATTTTTGACCGCAATTGAGATTGCCCATTAACTTTTTTTAACATTCTCTGTCAGTGCTGATTTTTGTCAATTTGGCAGTATCTTTACAATTTTTCTGATAACCATGTTGTCTGAATAGGTAACAATCGACCCACTTGCTGACAATTCGACACTTGAGAAAAGTTTTTTCCGTCAAGCTGCCAGTTTTTGTCATTTTCATATAAAACCCCAATATTCTTTTCAATTGCAATTGCTCAGTAAATCTTTTATCAAAATATATTTTCTTTTATCAAAGTACTAAAACCAAACTAAAAAAATTAAATTAAAAGAGTTCAATTGTTCAATGTCAATCGCAGCTGATTGAATAAAAGGTCTGCATAAAAAGAAACGTTTTTCTACTTACTTGTGAGTTTTACATTAGTTATTTTTAGATTTTTATTATAACTAAAATATATTTTGAGTTTTTCTAAACCCGGTACTGTACTTGTGTTGTCTAAAATAAAGGCTAAACCCAGCATACCTTTTATGTTTGGAAGCACGCGGCAAGCATTAATTGACTTTGATTTATTTTGTTTACAAAGCTTCCACTTGAACTCATTGATTACGTGAAGGGTAACTTTGTCGCTAGTATAAATTGTGAAAAGGGTTTTAAACCTTAACTCCAAAATATTCTGAAATTTTACGTTTTACGCTTCAAAAACTTAGAGAAATCAAAACTGTTATCAAAAATAAAAAATGGTTAAATTTAAATTGCTTGGCTTATTTACTTTGAACGTAAATATAAATTGAACGCACTAAAAATTGATATTTGCTAGGAAATTGGAAAATTTTCTAAGAAAACGTCAATTTTAAATTAATTTTTAAAATTACCAAATTGCAACTATTAAATTCGGCACATTGAGCTGTTATACGGTTTCTCGGTATAATGTATCACCATTTTCTGTATACCAGAAGCCCACTGGCAGCTGAACAGGTAAAGAGAAAAAGCGAAAAAATCAAATTGTGTCTACTGTGCAATTGCTTCATTGCGTAATGTGCAAAACAAAAAGGGAAACGATTACATAGATCAACAACGCTCGCCGATTGCTGCTGTAAAAGTGCCATTGCAGTTGTTGTTTCGACGCGTACAACCTTGCTTCGGCCCAAAGCGGAAAAAGCGGAGGTCGTGCGAGCAAATAATTGCTCTAATTGCCATTAGAGCTGATTGAGGTGAATCAAATAAAATAGATTTATTTTTGTAACAACCAAAATGTAGGCAAAGGTTGCGCTAAACAGTGGAACATTGGCAACACTTCAGATTGAAGAGAATGGGCGGGCACTGAAATGAGTGAGTGTGTGTGTGTGTCTGGTTTGGCAGAGGGTCATTTGTGGGCATTTAGCAACACTTTTCCCTTTTCACGGCTTCTTTTCTCGCCGCCAACAACGTCTCAGAGCATCGTTTCACAAAGTACACTGTGGCGGTGGTGTGCTAGCGCAGTGGTGGCTCGCTGAGTGCCATTCAGGTCGGTGATGGTGGTGACGGTGGCCATGCTTCCCTTCAGGCCATCGTCGCCGCAGTCATCAGCCACTGCTGTTCTGCTAATCCTCTCGTTGAGCGGCGGACTCGATGAGATGGAAGTCCGCCGACTGGATTCTAAATCCGTTTGCAGCAGCTGCTGCTGTTGCAGTTGATTGTCGAGCTGTTGTTTGCTTTTATCACTGGCCATATTTACCGAGTGGCACTTGTTCGCCCTGCTGCTGTTGCTTGCGGAAATGCCTGTACATTTGGTAGAAGACGAGGTGGTGCCTGTCGAGGAGGTCTCCACTATTCGGCGGATAAATATTTGCTGAAAAGTCTCACGAAATGCACGCGACATGCCGCAGTAGATGGCAAAGTTGAGAGGGTACGATATGACGATGAAAAAATTGGTGAAAATAATGGTCATGTTCAAGAGCCCATCCGAAACAATTTCCAGATTGAAAACATTCTCCACCACATGAATCAACGTACACAGTGCGAGAGGAATCTCAACAATGAGAAAGACAGTGACGACGACAATCAGCATAAAGGTAGTGGAGTTGGCGTCTCGACCGCTGCCCAGGCCTCGAGTTGTCTTGCTTCGCGCTTCAATGCAGATGCTTCGACGAGACACATTCTGGTCGTTCAGCATCTGCTCTGAGGTCGTGCAGACCGACTGACTGCGTCCGTGGCCATTCCTCAGCAGTGGACTACTGCCAGAGCCGCTTTTATTACTGGCGTGACTTTTCAAGAACAACTTTGCTCTCGTCACCTCTGCCCGTTTGAGAGCACTGTAGAGCAGGACATTAAAGATGACTAAAGCCAGGCACGGACCAATGTGAACAAACAGTATTCGAAAAGTAAAGTAGCTCAAATAGTAGACGTCTTCTACCTGGCTCACCCAGTCGGACATGACCAGAAGACAGGCATGCTGTTGGGTAGTCTCATTTTTGGACGACTCGGTGAGGTTTTCTGCGGTCAGTGTGATGTCTGAGTAGTGGCTTTCAAAGAAGCGCAACAGCTGATGTACGAAAGCTAGCAAAAAGATGATTCCGATGACTTTGGTAACGGTTTTGTTTGTACACCAAACTTTGGCAGTACTGGATATAAGAGACACAAATGGTTTTTGTTATCAAATATTAAAATAAACCCCAGTTCACTGCACAGATTGCTGAACTGAGTCTAATTAATAATTTAAACACTGACCTTGGATGGCATATGTAAATATACCTGTGTGCGTACAAAAATTAATAGTAAAAAAATGTTAATAATAATGAAAACTGTCAACTGCAGGAAATGTCTAACCTTTGGCAAGCTAATAGCAGAGTAAGCCAAATGGAGGCGGTGTGAAAGAATGCTGGCAGAACTTCGCTCATGTAGTTGTACAGATTACACAAAATCGATGGATAGAGGTACTCGCGAAAGTGTCCCAGCGAAAACATGTAAAAATACCATGGTACCGAAAACACTAGCGTCATCGTGTCAGCGACTGCCATTGCCAGTAACACCTGATTATTAAGAATTAATATATTTCACACTTAAAATGTAAACATTGCCTTGAGCGATTGTACAACTGTACGAACCTGGTTTGTTGGCGTCTTCATTTCAGGCCTTGTCAAAATCTATTGTGCGTGCATTTAGGTGGATTAGAGCATTGAAAAAAGTGTATTGAAATGCAAGAACAAACCACAATAATCATGCTGTTGGCTATAAGTGTTATCACGAAGAAGACAGGGGTAAAAATGCCCAGCAACACAACTAAAACCTGACTGTCAGGAAGGCCGCGTGTGACGTTGAGTAGAGGAAGTTGCTGTTGAAAAAAGGTATTGTTGACGGAGATAATAAAGAAAGAGAGTTTTAACGGACATCAACCATCAACTAAGAAAAACTTACGCCAAAAGTGCCATTGATAATGTCAGACGGGCTAATGGTGAGGTTTGCCAGGTTGTCAGACATGAGGGCTGTTTTGCTTAAAACTCGTCTTGCTTGTCAGTTGAAAGGAAATGGATTGTTGAGTTGGCTGGTTCCCGGGCAATATTTATAGACGCAGAAAATCTTCCTTGCGGCAGTAATCACAAGTGGACGAGACACATTGATGAATTGTCAAGAGGACATTGCTGACAGAACTTGGAGCGAGTGCACCCTGCGCCTGAGATGACAGTCGAATGAATTGAGCAGTGGGGCAATGTTCGTGAGTTAATTATTTGCAGTGCCAACTGCACTACGGCCTGAAACTGGCGCATGGGACGGTCCATCGTCTAGAAGGTCAATTGCTGCTGACACTGATCAGTGAGGGAGGTGAATGGTGAATGAACGGCAAACCCGTGTGTTTGTTTGTGTACTGCACGACAAGGTTCGACGGCCAAATTAGGTTAGATTATTTCAAGTTGAGCACACCGTGGTGGTAGTGAGAATTGAAATTTGAGCACAAACAATAAAAAACGCGGTGTGTTCTGGAAAGCGTCGGTGGGATCCGTGCAGAGCGATAAATCAACCGGCGACCACAATATAACGATAATTAATTAGCGTTTTAAGAAAACTTTGCAATTGCGCCATAGAGTTAGGCCTAGCGAGGCGCAAATGCGCCAGGAAATAAATTATTGGAACAGTAGACAGCAGAACTTGGAAAACAAACAAGTAAAGCACTGAGGGAGAGAAAGGGCAAAAAGAGGGAGAGCAAAAGAGAGAATGAGAGAAAACGAGATTACACAAGTGGGTGATGGTGGCAAAGTGATAGGCAGATTGCGTCTGGTGAATAAATTAGTTTAGTTGCAAGTATAAATAATTAAGCGACCAAAGTAAAAGCGGGAAAATATGAAAAAGCTACTGTCATCAAGGACAAGTAAAAGCCACCTCAGCTGAAGTAAAGAAAAGCGGTATCTAAAGGTAAAAACTGCAGAGCAATAAATTCTTGATCACAAACAGTCTCAGCAGCAATCAGAATATCACAATGGTGGGAAATAGTAGATTGCCGTGTTGCGGCCGGGCTTGCTGAAACTGGTGTCACTTTTCCAGTGTCAGTCGTCTGCTGACCGACCAAAGTGCTCCTTGATCGGTGATTGGCCCTGGCGAGGTGTTCTCCGGCTAAGAAGGCCCAAATCAGTGGCAACCTCAATGGTCGCCTGTTGTCTGTCGCCACACTTCGAACGGACTCTTCGATGCTAATGGCGATATATTTGGTGAAAAAGTGTTTGACAAAGTGAATGCTCTGTCCTTACCCGTCTGCTGCAATTGCCCAATTTCGATTGCTCCTAGCAGCACAGTTCTTCTTAGTGGCCTCTGCAGACCATTCATCACACCAGTGATTCTATATAGCAGTCAGTTCACTTTGCCTTGCTTCTGCCCAGCATTCTATTACTTGAAAAGAAAGATAGAGCACTCAAAGGAAAACTCTCACTGTCTTTTCCTTGCTCGTCAAGCCATTTTTATTATATCAAATAGAGACTCTAATTTGTTGTGATAAAAAATTAATCAAAGTAATATTTTGAGCAATATTTGGTGGGCACTTGTGGAGGATTTGGAAGGTACCATGTTTGTTATTATGTTGCAGTTTTAAATTGGAACATTTTGTCAAAAAATGCGCAAACTGACAACTACTGATCGACAACATTTTTATTTATATATATTCTTTTCAATAGAGAATGAATTTGCCTTGTTGACTAGGCAGCGATAATGCATGTTAGTCTTATCTGTTGACAGAAGCACAAGATAGCAAGTGTCTACAGTGCCAGTCTCTTCCTGAACTAAACCATAAAGGTCATTTGCACTTTTTCAATGACTTGAACGCTTTCTCCTTTTTAGAAAAAGTGATGTTTTGAACACACTTCCTTTTACTTCAAAGTTTGTTTACACCTTGTAATTTATGTTGCAATTTAGAAAATTTAGTCTATCAGCAGTTTGACACCCAAGTTCCAGTAGTATAAAACTGTATTTGGCAAATAAAACCAGCTGATAACTCTGTATTTTTTTCAGTACTAAACTATTTTTTGCCTTTCAGGCATCAGATTATGCTTGTCAGTGCAAGTGACGCCAGCTTGGCGAATATTTTATTTGTAGATTGGCAAAGTGGTTGGCTGCCAAAAAGAATTGGCGGCTGGCCAAACTGGTGGACTGATGAATGGCCTTTGTGTGAATTGAAAGTGCAGAGAAGACCTAATTGCAACTGTCTACACGTCAGCATTTCTACCCAGCACATCACTCCACTTATGATGGAAATTAATTGTTGTCATAATCGTGCATTTTGGCCAGTGAATGGAAGCTAAACTGCACAGTAGGCGTCAAATGCCATTGAAGATGAACCGTGTCAAGATGGCTGCCACCGTCAACTGAGGTTGCCACTGGCCACCCTGTCGCTCCATTCACACTTACTCACTCGGCCCTGTCCGCCTCGTACATTGTCTGATGCAAACACCATAATTGAATGGTTCAATTTGCTCATAGTAAATTTGATTTAGGTGTAGAAGAAAATGAAGGCAGTATCTGTTTTGGTAAACGGTGCCTAAGCAAATTAGGTCTGCATGCCTTGAGATGCAAAAACAAAAGCCCAATTAGTCCAACTAAAGCTAAATTACGCTAATGATTATTATGCCAAATATCGGTTATTAAATAATTACACTGCTATTAAAATTAATTATGAAAATATATTTTTGACCATTTTGAAAAATGAGTACTTCAAAAATTATTTAAGTTTTTCATTTAATATTATATAAATTAAAATGTTTAGTTTCAACATATGATTATCAGTAACTTGGTGTTGCATTGGAACATCTTTGTTTAAGAAATAAAAATGCAAAGCTGTTCAATATAACAAAAAAAATAAGTTTTCAAGTTTGCTATTTGCGTATATAAAATCGATTAAATTAAACGACTGATTCAATTGATTTTCAGACATTTTTGCTAAAATTGGCCTGCATGCAAAACTTTTTTATTTGCTGTTTTTCAGTAACTGGTTCGATAAACGTTCAATTATAATTATAAATTAACATTAGTACAATGTTCTTTGTCTATTTCATTAGGAAATGGTGAACATAATAACATTTTTAATGTGTCAAATTTATTGATATTATCAGTTTTTTTGTTATTACCATTTACTAATTTTTTTATCTAGTGAAGTTCATTTAAAAAATTTGTGGTGTAAACTAGGTGCCCAGCGTCCAGATGATGATGTTGACAACAGAATGCGCCGTCAATTCTCTTGCGGAAACGTCACCTTGAAAAACCAGTTGAAATGGACAGGAATATACGAATGCTAAAAGTGGTGATTGGTAGTGCGGATGAATCAAGGCAAACCAGTGAAACCGTTGAGGCTGAAAAAAGAGACAATTATAATTATGACACGACTGACTGAGGCGTTGCACAACATTGCCTGCTGACTTTTGCAAGCAGTGGTGCTCAACTTGCGTCGCTCTGCTGGTCACTGCTTCGAAGCCACGCCACTGATCTCAATTTTCAATTCCCAATCCGCACACGGTCATATCATTACGTCTCTGGTGAGCGAAATAATGGTCTATACACTACCACTAACGGAAAAGTTGCGCTAAAACAATGAGAAACAAGGTGCACTGTGTAGTGCTGAGATGGTCAAGATAGATCTCTTAAACTTGCCGTTTGTTCACTGATCACTTTCTTTTACAGGCTATTTTCAGTTGACAAATTTGTGTTGTCACCCTTACTTCTCATCACCCAGTGCATAGATTGCTTTAAACCAAGTTTATCATCTTTTTTGTTGCTGTTGTGTCTATGTGACAGAGGAAATGGCTGAAACAACCATCATCATCAGTCTTACTGTAACGGACGCTGGGTAGTGTGCCACTTTGCAAAAAACTGTTTATTATTATAAATTAAAAGTGCCATACGACACCTCGCCTTATCGCAGCTTCATGTGCCTGTGTGATTTTGTACGCCTCCTTGAGCTCATTTGTAAAGCCTCATTCTTCTCTCCACCGAATCTGCGCAACCTCGGCAAAAGCATAAATTTTCACTGACAGCAGTCCTAGTCAGCATCACTGTGCCTTGCTGTTTGTCCGCCTCTTAACTCAATTACTGTCATCCATTGCGAATTGCCATTCCAATTGCGTCTTGCAACACTAAATATCTACAAACATAAACATAATCGTTATAACAATATTTTGTCACGGTCCAGGCAATGTGGGAGCAAAATGCTGGGCACCAATCGATAATTCGACTTTGTTAATTTGTGCTGAAAGAAGTCAAAAAGAGTGGAAGCAAAAAGATGAAACGTTATGCCATTTCTTTTTGAAAACATACTACTGTTTTACTAATTTAATTATTTATTACCTGCTTCCTCGTGGAATTAGTCTAAGTGATTCTTAGATATAAAGGAATTATAATAAACTAATTATAACCAACAGCCGCCTCAATGCTTTCAAAGCCAACTAGTTGGACAAAGTTTTACAGTTTTGACTTCTTAGAAGTGCAACCTTTCTAGCAAATAGATTGTGGCACATGTTGGCAAAACTAATACAGCTGTCAGCAAGAATTAAATTTCCATTTCGATATATTGCACAGTACACCTCAAATACTACGAACAACTATGCAAATGCCGCCTTCTGACGCAACCACAATGGTGCCGACACTGTGCCTGGCAGTGCTGAGCGGCCTAACCTTGGCGTGGACAGCTCAAAGCAGTCAAATGAAAACAGTGTTTAATCAAATTTGCAGCCAAATTGCAAAGTGTGCAAGTGTCTTCCATTGGGTCTTTCACAGAAGTCAGCACTGCTCCTGTCTCAGACCTCTAGTCGAATGGAATTTTTCTGTCACACTGACAATGTTAATCTACTTGATTGAGCCGTTACAAAGTATTCAAATGGTGGACAACTTGCACTCACCGCTGCAGCCTATGGGCTTTAACCCCACCAGAAGATCACTTCATCAACCTGTGGTCATCGAGCTTTACTCACCATTGACATTGGATTCACAAATAAGTAAGTTTAAGTTTACCTGTGCTTCCTATTATTCAGTTAAGCTAAGGCTAGAAAATGATTTGGTCTAATTAAAAATAAAATACTGTACCTATCATGAATGAATGAATGCTCTCCAATTAGTCGAGTCTGAAAAAAACTAATTAGATAGAACTAATCTTGCTAGTGTATCGTAAGTCAAAACTAAAGTCAAGTGACTTGAAACTAAGTTCACCGCTGAACAAAACTGTACATTATTCACAGGTCCAAATGAATTCAATTGGCGTGAAAGGAGGACTTTTCAAAGTTTGCCAGAATTAAACAGCAAAGCCTGGACGACAAAGAGACAGCAGATGCCGCCGCAGTGGACAGACGATGCCGAGCAATATCGATCAATCAATGCGCTGTTCAGTAATCCACCTAAATCGCCACTATCTCCTCGAGCGTTTTTCGCTCCATCTGTGCAGAGGCGGCAATTGCCGCCGCCCTTATCAACAGCCCACCCGACTTCTATGTTTATTGCTGCTTTTGATGGAACAACTGAAGAGGCTACAGTTGCTGCTGCTGCTCCTGATGGGGCTGTTGAGAGAAACACCGGCAAAAACTACGAAAGAGTGGACCGCATGCGAGCAGCCCGGCAGATTGATCGCATGTCTCAGCGACTAAGGCCAACTTTACAGTTGGTGGCAGGCACAAATATCGATAACGTAGGGACAATTGGAGATGAGCACAGAGAGGTAGCAATGTTGAAGCAGAAAGAGCAGCAGCCTGACGGTGAGGAAGGAGAAACCGGTGATTCGGCCGGTGCCGTCTCAAAGCGAGCACGACGAATCAGCAGGAGGAAATTGGAACATTATGATAATTCAGTGGCGCACATTGCACCAACGACGATGGAGAGAGCAAAAAAAGAGGGCAGTAGCGCGGTGGTGGCGGCGGCAGCGGCGGCGCCAACAATTAGCACGCACCAAAAAGATAAACAAGCTAATGATGCTGACAGTGAATCAAATGGCAGCAACCGAAAACAAACGCCTGACGCCGCGCTCGGTTATTCGCCAAGAAGGAACGCAACAGAAACCAAATATGCTAATGAACGGGCGCCAGAAGACAACAGGCCAGACAACATGGACGCTGATGGGAACGATAACCCTGACAAAGGGGACCCGTCGGGTGGAGAGAGCACCGTTGAACAGAAGAAAGCTGCCAATTCCAATTTGCCACTGACTGGAGGGGCGCTAAGAACCGATGCTAAAAGTGAAGCCGTATCAACGTACATTGCCGAGGAGAGTGGTCGGGAGAAGGGCACATCGGCGACGACGGCCACGGTCACTCCGTCGGTACAGCCCCAGTCAAGGCAGTACACCGGGCGTACTGTCAGGGGAGAAGAAGGAGCGCTCGATGACAATGCCAATCGGAGCGGTAATGACGGCACCAATCCGCTAGAAGGCAACCACAACGAGCCGAGAGAAGAAGAATCGTCTGAGGAAGAGAATCTATCTAGGATTAACCACTATTCCAGTAGCTCTTTGCCTCCTCATATCAGTGCAGAAGAAGAAAAGAATCAAAATGTCAGCTCATTAGTTTCTAAAGTAAGTAAGCTTTTTTCTCTGTTCTGATGGCTGTTTTTGGATTTTAAATTGGATGGCTCAAAGCGTAGAAACTAATTTTAATTGTTTTAATTATTGCCATCTAGCGTTTGCTCTGTTGTTAACAAAAAAAACTGTCATTTTTTATTTAGAAAGTTGAGTGTGTTTTTTGTGACAGAAATCTAGCAATCCTGTCTGATTAAAAGGGGCAATTTGTTCCATCTAAAAGTTAAAATGTTTAATTGAAAGAATCAGCTAATTTGCTTCAGAAAATTTCAGTGTAATTAAACTTTTTTAGAATTTTGTTACAGTTCTGCGTCCGAAGTACAGTTGCATTAGTTTAATTGATTAAAAAAATTGTAGATAAATAAAAATTTAATCAAATAGTGATTGTAACAAAAGAAACATTTCCAAATAAATTATTAAAAGCGATTCTGATTTTTAAAAAATCCTATGTTGTTAAAACAAATTACTTGTGACTGAAATGCAAAATTTGTTTGTTCAAAAAAATTGAACTCTATGCAACTGGCAGTTTTTTAACGAAAAAAAATTGCTATTGACTGGCTAAAAAAACTGCAAAGTTACATGACCACACACTTAATTTTTTTGTTTAAATACTTTTTGGTCTTATTTTTAAAAAAACTAAAATTTTTTTTAAAATATTTTTTTAGTTTTTTAACTTTTAGTGCTAATATATTTTTTAAATGTTTTTAAAAGATACTTAAAAACAATAATTTGCAGTTTAAAAATTATTTAATGAAAGTAATAACTAAAGCTATTTTTAATATTAATTCAAAGTGTAACAACATTATTATTTGGGAAAGTAATCAGATATTTTTTAAAAAACATACACTCAAAAATATTACACAAATAAAAATGTTATTTATGAAATATAACTATCATCATTAGTTTTAAATTTTGTCTAACTTAACATTTTTTTCAGAATTATTCAAATCGGGATCGAGGTTTCGGTTTTATCAAAGCATGGGCTTGGGATAGAGAAGAAAACTACAACACTAAAGAAAGACGAGAAAAGACACAAAATAAAAAATTGAAAATAAAACAATCAAGCCACTTTAATTAACAAAAAAACTGTAAAATTTTTAAATTTAAAAACCACTGATTTTACATATTTTTTTGTAAAAAGTAAAACTTAAAATATATTATTTGTTCAAGTGAGAACTTTTTGTATAATTACATTTATAATTTTTTTATTTTTTAGACAACATGTTAACTTGTAAGTTTTTCACACTTTCAAAATATTTATTGTAAATTTTTTTATTTTGTCTGTTGTAGTACATTTTTTATCTAATAAAGCTACTTACTGCTGACTTTTATCATTGTTTCTGTTTAGAAAACGTTGAAGCACTTTTGACATGACATGACAAGCAAAAAATAAAAAGTTTAATTTAAAAATTATAAGTTTTTCGCTCTTAAGTTTTTTCAACATTTAGCGTGACAATTTTTTTGTTTGCTGAGCACTAAATAACAGGATTTGATCAAATTATTTCTTAATTGCAATCGGATTTATTAAATTGTACTCTTATGTCAACAAAAAGCATTTGACCTGTGCACATTTAATATTTGTTAAATAGACTTTGAATAGATGCTTTCTGTCCTAAAAGGTTTTGAAAAAGAGCACATTCATCTCTAGAATTGTGATTTGTGATAACAAATGGTTCTATATAAAATACTTTGTTTGTTCTTCAATCTTCAAAAGACCCTTTTTATACTAAAAATGGTTTTACTGCTCGTTTTATTTCAAACAAACACAATGTTGTAGCGGAAAGGTATTCCAATTAATATGGCAGTCAAATGTAGAGTAAACTTGAAGTCAATTAGAAATTATGCTAATGGCAAAACTTTTTTACTTTTTGGTTTCGTTGCCCGGTGGCATTCAATTTTGAACCTAATTTTTCCTATTTAAGCATTTTGAATGAACGGCAGCTCTATACAAACCTTAAAACATCTTGTACTAATCATGGACTGCTTCTTAACCAGTACGTTACAACAAATTGGTTTCACTGGTTAAAATACTTCCCATTGTGCTACAATGTTGAAACTTTGCAAGTAGACTCATAAAAATGCATAGATTTATGGAAATTTTTTAAATTTTGAACCGGAAGTTTCAAAATTGATCCAAAAAAGGAGTTTTTGGATCAACTTTGAAAATCAATTACTCAAAAATTACTTTAGATATTTA
>JAALOO010000988.1_pt1 | contig 22158 bp, 24 predicted proteins | sample 7257641 | NCBI WGS metagenome assembly JAALOO01 (sample SAMN14085613, study PRJNA598686) | mite metagenome | biome: ENVO:01001000; feature: ENVO:01001002; material: ENVO:01001226; isolation source: single female mite from University of Michigan culture on fish food culture... ...
TAGCGGTGCACAGTTAAGTATGGCGTGAGCGAAGCGAGTGCAACTGAGCCCTTGTAATTTTTAAAAAATATAAATTAATTGTAATTTTATCGTTTTCATACAAAAAATTAAATTTATGTTTTTGACTAGAACTGAAACAACTACAAATGTTAGTAACAATCTTTTTATAAAAAATAAACTTTGAAATTGTTTTTAATATAGATGAGCCACCAATATCAATTTTTTGCATTTTTTTATCTTTAGTTCTTTGCTATTTCTAAATTTATACAAAACGTTTTTTTAATTTGATAGTTTTTGTAGGAAGCACTACTGTGATGCCATTAGATTTGCATTACATTGCAATAGCACACATCACTAAGCTAGACACTGATCGTCAGCAGTCAGTGATCGGTTCATTTGATGAAGTCTAGGTAGGCGATGGAAAACACAACTTTAAATTACCAACAATCATCGCCGACTAGTGTTGTCCATAGTGCAACATCCTTATGTTTTCCGTTTGCAAACGGTTTCATTGCAATAGAGTAAGTGGGAGCAGTGCTTATCATTTTAGGACTATTATTATTATTGTATTTTCAGCAAACACATACAAACTGAGTTTAACCAGAGCACGCACGATTGTTATTACTTTTTTGCTGGTCAATGCAATTGAACTGTTATAAAATCTAAATTGAAAATTATGTAATAATTTATTCATTACTTTTTATTGTAACAAAATTTTAAACTTTTTACAAAAAAATTAAATTTATTATAAATTGTAAAAACAACTTTAAAACAATTTTTAATAATATGTTTGGTTTTAATTTTATTTTAATAACATCTTTTTTTATTTTTTTAACAAGTTGAAGTTACCTTTTTTAAACATTATAATTAAAAAATTAATTCAAAACTGTTAATTAAGAAATCTAACTACGTTTATTAACGCTTACCATTATAAACAAAAATTCTAACATCATTTTTTTATTTTTAAACAAAGTTTTATTTTAATTTAAAAACTGTAACAATTACAAACAAAACAAAATTTTGCTTTTACAAAATATGAAGTATAATTTTTTATATAAAATATAAATGAAACTTTAGTGTTATTTGATGAATTAAAATATAATTAAGTGTATTTTTAAAAATGTTAAGTAAATCTACATTTAATATTTTTTTACGTTAAATTGTTTTAACACAGACTGTCATTTATTTTTATCTTACTAAACGTAAAAAACCAAAAATAACGGTATTTTTTAACTCAATTATAAAAAATCATTGCGGGTTTGCATACTAATATAATTTGAGAACAAAAGAATGCTAATGTGAATTTGTTTATAAAAAAAATGACAAGAAACCAAGAAAGGTGGTATTCATAAAGCAGTCAGTAAGAATAATACAGATAATAATGTGTAAATGAATGGAACTGACACTTGCCAGGTTGTTGAACAATCTAGAGCATGACAAATTTAATACAGGCACCCACGCGCCAAAAAATAATTTGCAAAACAATAAAAATTTAACAAAAAAGCAAACGCTTTTCATATTTTTGCTATATGTCATACTAATTTACATTTCTATTACAAGATAGTTTGAATATTATTATTATTTTTATTAGAAAAAATGATAAAATAAAACAGTAGATATAATATAAGTTTTAATTAGTTTTTAATTAAAAGTAAATTACACCTTTTAAATAAATATTTGTTTAAAATCATTGTAACAAATTGTGTTCAATAAAACCTAACTTAAAAATAACAACTGATAATTAAAAAACACATAAAAATTAACTAAAACTTAACAAAAAAAATTATCAATTAAAGTATTTAAAAAGTACGAAGTATATTTATGGCCTACTATTTTCTAAACTTTAACTTAAAAATATTTTTAGAATGTGTTATTTATACCCTCTAAATGTCCCAAACCCTAGGTTTTTTAATACATTTTGTTTTATTAAATCTTCACAAGGAAATACACTTAAATAAGTTTAAATAAAGACTTACAGTTAATTTTATATTTATCTTTTTTAAATACTTTATTAAATGTTTACTTCTTTTTTTTGTTTATTCCATTTTTAAAACGTTGTTAAACTAGCTTGATTTCCTTAAGTTAACATTTATAAAAGATATAAAGGGTAAAAAGGTATAAAAGATGGCTTTTGATTGATAACTTTTAAAAATGCATTTACTTTGAAGCGTTGAAAAATAAAAAGTAGAACATATTTTAAATTTGTCAAATAAATTCTGCCCGTTAAAATTTAAATATTTTGGTGTGTTTGAGGAAGACTGCAATGCGAAGCTTGAAATTTGTGACCACAGTGTGCTCAACAGTAAAAAGAGTTTCCAACCACATCCAATTGGTCAACTCAACATTTAGGACTCGCTCATCACCAACGGTTAACCTGTCAACAACATCACTGACAATGGACAAAAAGAACAAAAGCGAAGAGTCAACAGGAGGCAGCAACAGCAACAAACGGGCCAAACTGGACAGCATTCGCAGTGAGTTTCTGGCTCTTGGTCAGAATTCAGGCGGTTCTAGCCAAAACCCGGACTGCAGTGGAACGTTCAACCTGGTAAAGGACGGCGAGAGTGGCATTGCACTGTTGGCCATTAGAAATGTTGACAAGAAGAACTGCTTCTCCGGGTCGATGATGGCGCAGTTTGCCGACTTTCTAACCGAAGTTGAACAGTGGAAAGAGGTACGAGCTGATGTAGTGGACACTTTATATTTTTTTGAAACAATGCTTGATTATAGACTAATTGTGGAAAAACTTTTGTTGCTCAGGGAAAAGCGCTGGTACTGTACGGCGAGAAGGGCTTCTTCTCCTCGGGCGGCGACCTGGACACGGTGCGGCAGATTAGCACCACCGAGGGGGGCGAGAAGATGATCACGCTGATGCAGGACAATCTGGCCCGGCTGCAGGCCCTTCCGCTGATTACCGTCGCCTACATCGAGGGCATGGCGCTGGGGGGCGGTGCCGAGCTAGTGACCGCCTGTGACTACCGCCTCTCTCGGGAGAACGCCATCATCGGCTTTGTGCAGGTGCGCATCGGCATTACCACGGTGTGGGGCGGTGGCGCCCGACTGGTGCAGCTAATCGGCTACCCAAAGGCGCTCAACCTCATTGCCACTGGGCGGACCTTCTCCGGCATCGAAGGCGCTCGCATGGGCTTCATCGACCAGCTGCTGCCCTCGGTGGAGACGGTGATCAGCAACGCCCACCAGACGGCGCAGCTGCAGGCGAAACCGCCCACCTCCTACTCGGTGGCCCACCACCAGGCGGAGGTGCTGCAGAATGCCAGGCAGTTTCTGATGCCCTTTCTGGTGCTGCCCAAGGAGACGATGCTCACGGGGAAGGCGGTGGCCAGTGAAAGTCGCCCCAAGTTGGATGACGCCCTCCAAGCTGAGTTGCAACACGGACTCAAGGTCTGGGGTGGCCCCATTCACCAGAAGGCACTGTCGGGCAAGGTGAATCACAAACGTGACAACTGAAGCCTGAAATTGCCAATTGGCACTTAAATTGTCTGTAAACTGTAGAACAGACTGTAGACACTTAATAAATGAAAAAATGTAGATAGTAAAATGCCATCGTTTTTCTGTGGTTATGAATCAAAAACAAGGTAGTAGTAGTTTATTAAAAAATAATACTAAAAAAAAGTTAACAACAATGCAGAGAAGGAGTCGGTAGTGTTCGGTAGTGGAAGGTGAGTCGTGTTCCGGTGTACAAGATGTTGGTTGATCAGTACGTTTTCAAGATGAAAGTCTCTAATAGCGTAGAATGAAAGAATGTGTGTTTTACAGTGTGTCTGGATGTTCAAATAAAAACTGTGCTGACACACATATTTGAGAAACAACTTGTTTTTGCTTCATAAATGACAACATGTACAAAAAGGTTGAAAGAAAGGAAACAAAGATAGATAGAAAAATATATCCAGAAATGGCATTTAGAGCTGGTGGCTGAATAAAGGGAAACCATCAGAGAGTTTGAATCAGCTTTGCCCACAATCTCGAATGCGTGTTTACAAGTTACTGGTTGTTATTTAAAAATTAGAAAAACAAACAAACAGCGAAGATGGAAAAAAGAGGAAAGGGAGAAAAGAAAACGTTCTTAGAAAAAAGTTTGGTTGTTAGCAGATCTGTTGTTGTGTACTAGGGTGGACCCATCAGATTGGTGGTGACATCACAGTTTCGGTGCGGTCCTAGGGGCGATCAGAAGTGGTCAGCAACTGGTGTCTGCAATTCTTTTTGTTTAGTGGTGTTGTGCCTGTGCTTGCGAAGGTGGCGGTGGTGAATGCTGTTGTTGCTGCTGCTGAGGCTGCTGAGGTTGATTGCTGTTGGGCACTGAGGAGGGGTGCACCTGAGCAGGAGGCACTGCGTACTGACCCGGATGTTGCTGCTGCTGCTGCTGCTGACCCTGAACTGGCGCGTACTGTTGTTGCTGCTGTTGAGGTGGCATTGCATTGTACATTGGCTGCTGCTGCTGCTGCTGCTGACCGGGTGGCAGTTGAGGCACATTAGGCTGAAAGATTTAACGGATGTAAGTTTTTGAGTGTTTTTTAACCTTTCCAAAACGTCTACTTACATTTCCCATGTACTGCTGCTGCTGCTGACCAGGGTGCACCTGGTAGCCGATGTGCTGCTGTGGTTGTTGCTGCATTTGCTGCTGCTGCTGCGGCTGACCGTTGACGTAGTGTTGCGGCGGCAGCTCCACGTGGTGCACCTGCATCGGCTGCTGAACGTGCTGCGGCGCGGCGTGGATGTTCATGTACTGCACCGGCTGTCCGTTAGGGTGGTACTGCTGCTGCTGCTGCTGGTGACCGTAGTTAGGGTCATTGGGGTGCATTGCGTAGTTTGGATCATTCGGATGGGGCATTTGCTAAAAAGAAAAAAGTTAATGCCATTGTTTTGTTTTTACCATTTTTCAATCATCAACCACCACCTACCTGATAGTACACCGGTTGTCCGTAGGGCGGAGCGTCCATCGGGTGGTAGGGCATCTGGTAGGCGCCATACTTGGCGTAGTGATCCGCCAGCTGCTGTCGCTGCTGTTCGTAGTGCTTCAGCTCCTCATTGGTGTACACCGGCGCCTCCTCGATGCCCTTCCACCCGTCGTCTTTCTCAAACTCCGGACTTTTGGTGTAGTCGAGGAACTCCTTGCGCGAAATGAGCCCATCGTGGTTGGCGTCAATTTCCTTGTAGATGTGCTCGCGCATTCGGTGGTACTCCTCGATCATCTCGTTCTTGTCGTAGCTGGGGTCCTTCTCATTGTACAGCTTCTTCACCTCAATCGACAGCACTGCCTCCACCTCCTCCTGGTCCAGAAAGCCGTCCCCATTGACGTCGTGCATCTGAAAGAAGACCTTCGGGTCGAACTCCTGCTTGGGCATGTGGTCCTGCTGCTCCCAGACCTCCTCCAGCTGGTGCTTTGAGCCGGGGTGGTTGATGTGATTGTGCTTCTGGTGTTTCTGTTTCACCTCCTCGTGCTTCTTCTCCGCCTCGACGCGCTGCTCGGCGGTCAGATTCTGCAGCGACTCGCGGTAGTGAATCTCCTTCTCCATTTCGTACTGCTTAAAGTCTCGCCGCCGTTTCCGATCCAGCTCCTCCAGGTCGTGCGTCGCTTTGAGGATCAGCTTCTGAAGGTCTTCCGCCTCGAAGGTGTGCGGATTGGCGTGGTCGACGTGAGCGGCATTGTTGTCGCCTGTGTGTTCAGCAAACAAAATGACCAATGGCAATGGGAAAAAAACACACAAAAAAGAGGCAGAAGTTAGTAATGAACAGTAATTAGCATACTTAAAACTACTAAAACAATTAAGTAAAAAACTTCTACCAATAAGGAACGGGACGTGCAGCAACAGCGACAACAACAAAAGCAACACAAAAAATAATAAAACTAACCAAAAACACAACACTAAAACTAAGCTCACGATGATCTGTACAGTAAAAATGAACACTCATGCAAGTTAACTAGCCAAAAACAAAGTTCTACACTAAAGCCAAGCAGCAAGCAACAGTGGAAAGAGAACAAGTAAAAAACCAAACGGGCAACAAAATGAAACAAAATCAAAAGAAGTTGTCTAGTGAAGTGTGTGTAGTAAGTGAGTTACGAGGATTACCGAGAAGCTGCTTGGTTGGTTGCATTGAACGGCTGTTAGTCCTTCCCGACCGAATCGACCGCCATCGGCGATTTTCATCGATATCATTATCATTACCATGCTGTTCTCGGGCGATCTCCTCCTCCAGTTCATGTTCCTTCATTGCCAGTTTGCGCAGTCGGTCCAACTCAATGCGCTTCAGTTCGTCTAGCTTGTTGCGCACTTCAGGTGCCACTGAGGCAATCTGCTGAGAAACGTGGCCGTTCTATAAGGGTGGAATGTTAACAAAAGTGCAACATTTGTAAATGATTAAAATCTTATGGAAATCATATATCTCAACAAAAAACACAAACCATAATCTGGTCATGAGTAATGTTCTCTAGCTTCTTGGCAAACTCCGGATCCTCGTCCAGAGTCTTCACCACCTCCTGCAGGTAGCGGCCATACTCGAGGTCCTGTTAAAGTAGTTGTCATTTTCAATTAAATGCTACCAAACCTTTTTACAAGTACAACTTACCAGTTCATCGATGCCCTTGTCGACCTCTTTGTCCTCCTTGACGCCCTCCACTACGTTCTCTTCAATTTCATTTTCACTAGCTCCAGGAATCACAGCCGGTGCCGGTCTCGGTGCGGCCAACGTCAACGAGATGAAGTAGATGAAGGCAAATGCCAGCAGTAGAAAACGCATGTCCATGCTCTGGCTGGACCTGACCTGTCCTGTCCTGTCCTGTGTTGTTGAACCTCCGGAATGGCACAATGTACTGTAAGTTGACAAAAAAAGAAATTAGAAATAAAGTTTTATTGCGTTTAATGCCGTTTTGAAACACACATTAAAACAAACACACGCACAATTTAAACAAAAACACAGCAACCGTTTTATGATCCACAAAACTGATGATGCTTCAGACGGCTGTATGTTAGTAGTGCACTAACTAACTAACTAACTAACTAACTAACTACTGCTTGCACTTTTCTCCACTATTATCAGTCAATCATCGTCCATCGTTTCACTTTACTGCGTTTCAGTGCCTGTTGTACATTGACTGTGCCAGGTGTGTGTGTGTGCGCGCAGTGGTGATCCCCTTACTGACACGTGTAATAAGCAGTGGCAAATTAATCGTTGATTGGCCGAACATTGAGAGCCAGCACTGTTGCTGTTGCCTGGACAGTAGAGCAGGAGAGCACTGCAATTCGGTGGGCAACACTGCTGAAAAATAGAGAGAAAGAGACAAAGAGGGAGAAATGAAAGAGACAAAGTTGATTTTCAGGTTTGCTGCTGCCTGTCGTACAGTGTACACAGTGCAATGGAAATGCACACTGATGCAATGCAAATGGCCGATGTGTGTGTGTGTGCGCGCAGTGGCCAGCGGCTAATAATCGATAGCCAGTGCACTTGAAACAGTTTGAAAAGAAAGAAAGGTATTGGTGCACATGCTAAACAGATGTGTCGTTCAGTTAGTGAGCAAAAGAGCTGCTGCTGCTGTACTCTACTTATAAAAAGTTGTGCTGTGCTGTGCAAAGTAGTTTGTTTGCACGCGCCGGTTTTTTGTACGGATACAAATGGACTGGCCGCTCAGCGATAAGCAGTGGATATCCTTCAAGTGAAATTGGTCGGTGACAAACTCTATTCACATTTGTACAAGCAAAATATAGTTACTTTTCTGGGCAAGTGACATTTGGGTTTTCCAATGCTAATTGCAATTAAGTGAAGATCAAACTAATTTTCCACTGATAAGTAGACTGTTGGAAAGTTACCATGAACGTACCTCACTAAATTGAATTGTGGCAATGAGCTAAATGTTACAAGTAAAATCAGAAAAATGCATATAAATAAACATTGTTAAACTAATCTGTTAAAAAAATAAAACGTTGATTTGTTTAAATTATTTTGCAAAAAAAAATATTTTTAATGAAAATGATTAGGTGTGCAATTTGACAATGTTTATTTAACAACAGCTAAACAAACACAAACTGAAGTGAACTAATGTTAGCAGCTAAACACTTTTGCGTACACATTAGCAAAAGTTGATGGCAAACAAAGTTCAGTTGTTTGTCTGTTGTTTGTTTTGCCGGTTTTAATTGCCTTTGATGTTTGCCTACCACAACAAAGAAATACTTATTTCTACCGTCAAATGTGATAACCCTTATTTTTAAATGGAAAACTTTTAAGCGTATTTGAATATAACTAAACTTAAGCAAAATTAAAGTAGAACATTAACATCTAGTTAACAACAACTCATTGTTGCAGGTAGAAAACAACTCAAACTAATACTTTGTTGTGATGCTATGAGAAAAATTGCACCAAACAACAGCTGAAAACGAGCTGTTTTGTTTGCCGGGTGATCAATAAATCAATAGGATTACCTTGAGAAAGTGGCGGCGACGGCTGCTGCTGCTGATCTTCTGCGGCAAGGTCCAGTAAGCTTGCGCCAAAGCTACTTTATTATTGCTGTGAGCTGGCCAACAGTGATGATGGTAGCGATGAGGCCGCTGGAGGGGTGAAGGAACAACAAACTGTGCCGCAGTAGGACACACAACACACCGCACAACAGTGGCCGGCACTTTGACACTGACACGTCAACAGACACAAACACACACACTGCAACAGAGAAAGAGGGTGAGAGAGCAAGAGAACAAGAGAGAGAGAAGTACGGCAAGTTAAGTGTCCTGGTCGATGGGTGAAAGAGGAGAGAAAGAGAGAAAGAAAATTAAACTGATGACTAGGATAACAGCAGCAGCAGCAGCAGTAGCAGCAGCAGCTAGCACTACCGTTTCAGTTAAAATAGAACTAAACGGTGATGCTGCTGAATCAGACGCTGACCAAAAGCTTGTTTGTCTTCTTTTTCTCAAACTGAAATGCGAGAAAAGTGATTGCAAAAGAAAAAAGTATTAGAAAAAGCTACGACAGGAAGCTACGGCCTGGCACAGTTTTACTCTAGGTGAACGGCAGTGGTAGTGGTCCGTTAAAAAAAGGAAAAAGCAAGATTGAAAAAGAGAGACAAGTTTAAGAAAGTAGAACAGCAAGTCTGCTCTTACAAACGGCGGTTCAACAGTAAAATAGGAAATAGTTTTAACTTGTTTATACACTATCGTATCTTGATTGTTCAAAACTTAACGACTAAAAGCAGCCTCTTTCGTTCAAGTATTTTAACGTCAAGTCTAGTTTGCAATTATTGCTGCAATGCAAAAAGTTTTGCTATTGATCAAAAACTTGAAAAAGTGGCGGCCGCTGCTAGTTGCAAATCTGATTAAAAAGAAGCTCTTGAGAAATTGTTAATTATATATTAACTTTATTGTAGTTTTTTAATTAAAAACAAAAAGTACTAAAAATTGAATTTAGTTGTTTAAAACATTTAAATAAATAGTGCGGAAATTTATTTGAACAGCGCAAAACCGTGAGTTAAAATAGCGAGAAAAACGTTTTAAAATTTCTGTCAAAAGACGGCGCCACCGCTGCGACAACCGCAATGTTGTTATTATTCAGCGTGTTTTCACTTCGGTGTTTTGGTGTGATTGTGAGTTCGGCAAGAACGTTTGCACCCACATTTTGCCGACCACACGTGTACTGTCAACAACAACACTGAGTATTAATTAAGTATTTAGAGTACCATCACTCTGCCTCTAAACGAGCCGACATTATAAATTGACTCTGTAATTACACACACACTCACCGCAAACACTAACAAGAGCAGTCCCAACAAACAACAGCAACAATTGCCAATGATGGCAACTTCTGATCAGAGTACAGCTCGTTTTGACTACGATCAGCGGGAGAAGATTGCAGCACAAAATCTGCTCAAGGAGAAAGCTGAGACGTTGCGAAATCGAGGACCGCCAAACAAGGGATTCATTTACCCGGGATGTTTCAGTAATCTTCTGGCCGGCTTCGTGGTGGCCGGGGCAATTGGCTATGCTGTCTTTGCAAACTACCCTGAGCCGCCCTTGTCGCCTATACTCTTCCAGTGGCAGTCCATGGGCATTAATGCCACTCCATATCTGCACAAGGGAAACAAGATCTTTTACGTTGGTAAGTTAACTTAAAAGTTTTAGCGAAAGGAAAACTTTATAAATCAAATGGCTTAACGGTTTCTTGTTGTTGTTCTTTTCTAGACAAGTCAAATGAAAACGTGACCGATGAAAGCCTGACTTTGCTGTTTCTGCACGGTTTCCCCACGTCTAGCTTTGACATGCACATGATTTTTGCTAACCTGACTCGAAACTTCCACCGGATTGTTGCGCCAGATTTTGTCGGTTTTGGTTTCAGTGATAAACCGGTAAGTGTGGAATAATAATCAGCAAAACTCTAATGTTCATTAAATTAATGCAGCAACATCTTTTCAGCGCTTCTACACCTACTCGATCATGGATCAGGCTGAGCTTGTCATCGGACTTGCCAAACAGCTGAATCTCAAGAGAGTCCATTTGATGTCGCATGACTACGGCGACACCGTTGCACAGGAGTTACTGGTCCGCTACAAGTATGTGTAATCACACTGGAGTTTGTTCAGGTTTACAAAACGCAACGCTTTTACTCACATTTCCCTTTGACAGAGAAAAATCGCTGCCATTTGAAATCGCCTCAGTGACCATGATGAATGGCGGCGTCTTTCCTTCAGTCCACCGTCCAGTTTTCATGCAGAAGGTGTTTCGCACTCCAATCATCGGAACCATCGCCTCAAAGTTTGCCAACTACTTCCTTTTTTCAATCTCGTTCAGCAAGGTCTTTGGCCCGCACACTCAGCCATCTCGAGAAACGCTGAGTGACTCATGGAAGCTGATCCGCCTTCAGGATGGCTACCGTGTCTGGGGCCACATTCTTTCGTACATTGACGAGCGCTTCGCCAATGAAAACCGCTGGGTCAGTGTAATGCGCAACTGCCCCGTGCCTTTGCATTTCATCTACGGCGCCAAAGATCCGGTCAACCCGGAGCCCGACTTTGAGTCCACCTACCGCTCGCTGGTCGTCAAGCCGTCACTGGCCGTTTTGCCGATGATCGGTCACTACCCGCCACTTGAAGCCCCTGAAGAGGTCGCTCACTCGTATTTGCACTTTTTGCTGGCAGGCAACTTTCTCAGCCAAATTAAGTAGAAGCAACAAAAAGGGATACACTTGCAACAAAAAGAGATCTGTAAGCTTTATTGATCTGTAAAGTGATAACACATTTGATCATTTTTGTATTTATATTTTTACAATGAACATGATTTTTTAAATTTTTTTATTTAAAACAAAATGAACCTAATAAAAACATTTGCTTGGTTTGCAGACATTTTGCAACCGTTCTTTGACATAATTTACGCTGCACTGCTTTTCAGTGTCCATGCAGCACTCCAGCAACAATGAGAAAAGAACATCGTTTTGCAGAAACATTTTTAACCTCGCATTTGTTTGCTCTAATTTCAATACTTTATCAATATTTTCAGCCACTTCTTTTGGAATCACTGTTGAAAAGTTTAATTTTAGTTTAAACATGTTTATTTTTGATTATGTACTTACAATTTTGAACAACATTAAATAGTTTTCTGAGCGTTTCTTTTTTTACATAGTTACTTTCACAAAGGCTGTTTTCAGTACAGTTGAAATTGCACATTTTCCCATGCAAGTGCCGAATAGTGTAATTACATTGCTCGGAATTGTTATAAGAAATATAGTTTGCCAAACCGGCAGTGCCAAAGTCAAAATGCTCGGACGATTGAAGCAGTTTTACGTTTTCATTTTGAGCAATATTATCAGTTGATAACACTGGTTTTACAGTAAACACGATAATTGTCAAAAACACAACAAAACAGGAAAATAAAATCAGTGATTTTTGTTCAATCATTTTCATTGTAGGCAGTCTGTAAAAGACAATGTAAAAAACATTTAAACTTAAAATTTTTTAAATTTAAGTACTTACTTTATAGATTTTGTTAAAGACAATTCTTTAAATCTAATTTTTCACCTGCTTATATATATTGCAGAAATGTGCAAAAAAGACAAAACGACCGGATGAAAATCTTAAAATAGCCAACTGGCCAGCTTATTTGCTAGTTTTTTGTTTTGATTATGAACTAATCTCCTTAGAGAGGGTCAATGTTAATTACAGTTACTTTATTGTAAGCTAATCAGTTTAGTAAAAAAGAACAATCTAACGCACAAAGTGCTAAGGGATTTAACGAATCTCCCAAGTGCATTAGTGATTTTTAGTTCATGTTTTTTAATTTAATCAGATTCGTATAAAAGTTATGTAAGTATTATTTTTTAAACATTTAGCAACTTCCGAGTGAATATTTATAAGATTAAATGTTTATTTTTAGAAAAAAATAAAAATAAAACAGTTTAAAAAATTAACTTTATTGATTTACTGTAACAAAAATTTTTTTATTAAAACATGATCGCAAAAAATATATAATTTTTTATTATTTATTGTCATAAATAAATTTTAAAAAATAAAGTATTTAAACTAGTTTGTCAACATCCTGTAGCAAACACAATAAGTTATTTAAAAATGTTTTATGTTCTATTTTTAAAAAACTTTATCAAAGGATGCAATTTGTTTTTATTAAATGGTTGTTTTTAAATCAAATGTGTTTGTAGACAGATATAAATGGAGACTTCAATCAAAATAATTTTATTTCAAATATTATTTTGTTGAAAATGTATCGTTTAATTTTAGCAATCATTTTTATTTCAGTTTGCCAAGCTAAATTAAAAGATGATTTGCTCAAAATCAGTATGTATTTTTTCAAACCTAGCATTAATTAATCATTTTCTTGTAGAGAATTGCGGAATGCGAAAGTCTTCATCATCAAATTACATCATCGACGGCCGACCAGTGCAAGAGATCGGTGAACAGCCGTGGATGGTGCACATACGGAACAACCTTCTAAACGGCTCCTGTGGCGGCTCTATAATCAACAAGAACCACATTCTCACTGCTGCTCACTGCATCAAAGTGAATGGTGTTGTTCAGCCAGCGTCCGCTTTTACAGTGCACGTTGGCTCCATTGTCCGAATTGCAATGAAGCAGGACACGTTTACGGTTGAAAAGGCAACTTACAACTCGGTTTTTTCAAAAGGTCTTCACGACATTGCCGTTCTGAAGCTGAGTAAAGCAATTGATTTTAAAAAGTACAAAGGCAATGCTTTGCCCATCTGTTTGCCTGCTAAAGAAGAACGGGGTGAAGAGTACACCGGGCAGCAGGGAACGGTTTCAGGGTGGGGTAAGACGATGCGCAATCAGGTCATACCGACGATGTTCCTTCAGACGGCCTCAATGAAGATACTGAGCGGGGAACAGTGCAAAAAGCATTACCCTTTCATAAGAGTTTCACACTTGTGCGGTGGGCCATGGTCTCGAGGAGAATATACCTGCGGCGGTGATTCGGGGTAATTTTCATTATTAAGTTTTGATAACTTTTGGCAAATCTAAATGGCTTTTTTTAGATCGCCGCTTTCAATTACAGACAGTGATGGTAGAGCATTTCAAATTGGGGTTGTCAGTGTCGGTAAAAACGGTAAAAAATTTAACAAATCTTAAAAATGTACAATTTGTAATAGTTTATTTTATCTTTTTAAGATTGTGGATTTCAAGGCGATCCAACGGTTTTCACCCGAGTTGACCGATATCTCAGTTTCATCAAGCAACACTCTCGATAGTTTAATAATTTAAACTGTTTTTAAAATTGTTTATTGTTTAACCTGACTAACCACTATTTCATTTAATAAAAACCGCAAAAACGTACTCAAATGTTGTAAAGTTTAAATAATTGCTCACTAGAGGGCGCACTTTTATCAAATTTTTGCGCTTTTTTTGCACTGCTGCCTAAAAGGGACTTCTTCCCGGCAGTAGCCTCACTCAACGGCCAAACGCTTCTGAGCAAAACAGCATTTGGTGCCGTTTTCTTGTGTCTCCTCTTCACGTGTTCGGCACCTTGTCAACCTCTGAAATCAACTCTTTAACAATTCTTTTCTCAAATTGTCACTCCGAGATGGGCTCACCACGGGCTGAACTGCAGATAAAGCGCCTGAACAAGCACGCCCGCCTAAAGGCGACATCAACCGATCTGGTAATGATGGATCCAAACCAGAACGCCGCCGGTGCTGCTGCTGCTGCTGCTGATGCTGAAAGACGCCGCGATGATCTCCTCTATAAGATCAACTCTTTCGAGTGTTTCAACAACCTCCCTTACCAGCGGCAATGTGCAGAGTCGCTTTTCGGTCGCATCTTCAGCGCCGACCAGGAAAGTGCCCCAAACTCTACCGAACTTCTTCGCCTGCTGCAGGCGCTGCACATTCAGGCGCCCGGGCTGCAGCTGCCACTCCCAGCGGGTTTTATTCCGCTGATTCGCTTTGACTCAGAAAAGGTGCCCTACTTTGAGTTTCACTACTTCACGCCCAGCCTGCCGCTGATGCCGCCGCTCAGTGGAGCTGAGAGCTTCCTCAAGACAGTGGACAAGACGGTGCTCGAGTACTCGGCGGCCATTCTCGAGTCCATGACGGAGGCGCACATTTGGTCGCTGAACGGCTATCCCCTTTCAGTGAATGCTGCTGCCGTTGCTCGTGACAGCAACTTTGGTGAACGTGTATTTGAAAATGTGATCACTGCTCGATACCGATCCGGAAACAGCCGATCAGGTTTGATATTTCTGAATACCATTTTTTTGTAGTTAAATTAGAACTTATAAGTTTTGTTTTCTTAACATCCACTCCGTCAACTCTGACAAACGCACCAACGGTAGAGACCAACTTTAAAGGTATTTTAAACTTTAAAAAAAGGTTTCATTTGTGTAATACTGTACAATTTATACAACAGCTATAGAGTGGACGACTAAATCATCTGCACGAAATTCAAAACGAGTTTCAACGCCTCTCTCAAAAGGACATTTTTCTCGTGCAAAGAAGGCTAAAACTAACATAAGTGCAGGGAAAAACAAAAAAGGTAAACGACATAATTTTGATTAATTAACACAGTTATTTATGTTTGTTTACTTTTTAACAGGCACTAGTTCTCGAAATCGTGCAGAAACAGAAACATCAGAAAACATTGATGAGCTTGATGAAAATTCTGAAAATGAATTTTTCAATGCTTTGGATGAAGAAAATGATGACAAATTTTCTTCGTTGTCCGAATCAGGTCAGTAAAAGTACATCTGTTTACAATAACTTTAATTAACAATTTGGCGTTTGTTATAGACACAAACATTACTAGAGATGCTTCTACGTCAAAGAAAACAATTCGTAAGCGTAAGCCAGTAAACAAAGAGTTTCCTTCCTTTTCTTCAAAAGTTTCAACTGGCATCAAACAAGGAAAAAAGAAAAGTGGCGCGAGTTCCGTTGCAAATCAATCAACTACATCACAAAACGGAAAAAGGTACTTTGATTCTGAAAAATATCATAAATTTTGATCATTTGTTTTCAGTTCTCGCCGACTTTCTAGAGAAAGCATCAATTGCAAAAAATGTAATCGCGAGTTTTCACGACACTTCACTTACATTCGTCATGTCAATGATGTGCACAAAAAGATGAAACCATTTATTTGCCAGTTTATTACGCCCAACAAGGGAAAATGCGGATATTCCTGTTCCCAAGAATATCAGGCAAAGAAACACGTTGAAAAGAAGCATGATGTTCAAGCTCACCATGTAGACAAGTATCTACTTGTTAAGAGCAACAAGTTACTTACAACTTCAACAAGCGAGAAAAAACGTGGCCGAAAACCCAAAACTTCTTTGATATAAACATTTTCAGTTATATACACAGTTTTTAAAGGAGAATCTCATTTAAATGTTGAGTTGTTTCTATTCAAACCACATTTTTATTTTATCATAAACAGTACTACAAACTAAAATTGTAATTGCAAAAAACCATTTCCATTGAAGTTTGCTCATAAAAACCATTTCATTTTTGTTTGAAAAAATACGCCAACACAACCACTTGACAAAAAAACATAAACTATAATAAAAATTAAAAAAACTTGAAACTAATTTTGTGTTTTTTTATTCAGTAAACACAAGCAACAACAGTGAGAAAACAAGTGATAAATAGGAGAGACAAAGTGGTAGGAAAAAATAGTGTTTGCATTAGAGAAAAGAAGGAGGATATAAGGAGGAGGTGAAAAAACACACACGACAATCATATAAAAAGATACACAATTCACTTTTCACAGACAGAACAGTTATCAGCAAAAGTATTCTATCTTAGTTGATCTTTTTGCTGCCGAAACTGTTGCTGCCCTGAGCAGAGTTGGCGGAGTTGGTGGACTGCTGTTGTTGTTGCGTTTGCGACCGGTTCAGCAGGTAGGCGCTCCAGATTTTGTACAGTCGGTAGGCGTAGAAGACCTGCATGAGGTGCACCTGGAGGGCGACCAGGGCGAAGGCCTGGAAGATGACGGCGATGGGCAGTTGGCGCCAGACGTAGCGCACCTTCTCAGTGTCGCGCTCCTGGAGGAAGGTGACAAAGTCGGGAAAGTACGCCGTCTGGGCGAGCAGAAGGGGCGTCAGGGAGAGGAGCCACGTGGCGATATGGTAGAGGTTGATAAGGCGGGCAGAGTTGGTGCGCATCGCCCGCAGCGCAAGCAGATTGCCGAAGAAGGAGAGGCCGTACAGCCACTCCCACAGGTCAGGCTTTGGAATCTCCAGCTCCTGCAGCTCGAGGATGAAGATGTCGGCCCGGTCCAGAAGATCCTCAGAGAGCTTCAGCACGATGATGATGTAGAGGATCAGGTGCAGGTAAAAGGTGAGTTTCAGGTAGTACTTGGCGTCGGCGCTGGAAAAGGGTGAACAGGTGTAAATTTAAATAAACAAAAGACATAAACAAACAACTCCATACCTAGCCATGTGAGTGGAGACAACACGTTGACGGTGCTTAAAGTCAGTTCCATCAGTGCCAAGAGCGTATGAACCCTTTGATGCCATTACTGTCTGAGTGGTCAGGAAAAATAAAGCAGATCACCGGTACAAGTAGCGTGATGAATGATGCAGGTAAAAGAAGCGAAGAAAAATGGTAAAAAAAGTTCACATTAGAAAGGACGAGGTGGCACAAAAGTTGTCAACTGAAGTAGAGAGCATGTTTTTTGGTTGAAAAGTGTATCAATCATCAAGTGGCAATCATTGCTAATCTCCCTCTTTTTTTTCTTTCTCTTTTTCTCAATATCACTGGTTATGAAATCGTGGTTGTTTCTGCTGTCGTGGCAGTAATACAGTACAACTAGTCAAACAAAAGTTGTAAAAACTTGGTGAGTGTGAGAGAGAGAAACTATTCACAAATGGAGAGAAGAGAGTGCATTCTGTTTTGGCTGCATGAAAGTCAGGTGGAGAAGACAGCAGTGTGTGAGTAAGGTGAAGAATGTCACTCACCAGAATATGTGTTCGGAAAGAGAGGATGCTTTCTGGCCTGGGTGGATTGAATGCGTGGAATGAAGTGCCAGACTGCCGACAAAAAAGCACAGAGGAAGAAAGAAAGTGAAGAAGCGGCAAAGCAGCGGCAAAGCGGGCAAAGGACACGAGCTACTGCAAAAGAAAATGAAAAGTTTTAGCTTTTTCTGTGTTATGAACAGTTGGCCAAAATGATGATGATGATGGTAGACAGAAGGATAGGATGGGATAGAGGAGAGGAGAAAGCAACAAAAAAACGGGAAAATGATAGCAACAGTGCGGGCAGTGTTATAAATAGACACCCGATTCTGCCAGCAAACTCGGCGGAACGTACAAAGGCACACTGAATTAGCGGACAAACAGAAAAAGAGAAAGTGTAAGGAATTGAAGAAATGGGAAAGGGAGCATCAGTGTCTAAGTGTGTTTGTTAGGGTGTACAGCAACACACAATTGAAAGCGGTGATCGCTTTTGTACAGCAAATACTTGGCAGTTGGAGAAAACTAGGAAAAGAATAGGGAAGCGGCAAATTGGTCTGTCGTCTTTACGGTCTGAACAACACTGACGAGACAAAACAAGAGAACTAAAACAGAGGAGCATTAACACACAAATACCGGTGATCACAAGAGACCATTGTGTGTTTGAGAAGACATCATTACCTGATTCACACCGGTCTTTACGGTCGGAAACAAACACTGATTGTCCGGTGACAAGTGAACAAGTGAGCTGCTGAACAGAAATCAACACGTTTTGGGTTTGCAGTGCCACCAACACATACACACACACGCAAGCACAAGGCAGTCTGCAGACGGCTACAGGCGGCTGCTCCTATGTGGTAGACTATCAACACACAACAGTGCGTGCACTCACTGCACCCTCTATGAGCTGCTTTGGGCAGTTCGTAAAGAGTGTACTGCGGTGTTTTAAAGAAAGAAGGGGCAGTGGTGATGGGCACTGGGGGACAGGGAAAAGTGTTCAGCGCTAATGAAACTAGAAAAAAGATAATAGAGGAAAAACTTTGTCCTTTTAAAAAAAGTATTTAGGTAAAGGACTACACTCTTCCTCGCTTTTCTATGTGCATGTGCTTTGTGAATGATTCTGCCGCCGTTCTCACCAGATTTTCAAATCTTTATATTTTAACATAACCTTATTCTTGCTGAGCGTTTATTTTTAGAGCTTTTAGCTGCGTTGTTATTAGTAGGGCGTGTACGGTTGCAGTGTTTAGCCGGTAACCTGTTTGCAAAACAAAATTTTGAAAAACTAACTTAATTGTACTGTTTAGTTAACGATGAATCTTCTTGAACTTCCAGATCTTTGCATTTTATCTATTTTTGATTGTTTATCTATTGACCATCTTTTGCAAGTTAATCTGGTTTGTAAACGATTTGAAACACTGTACAAACCCGCTTTACATAGTCGTCACCACTTAGTGCTGATTCCAACTTTCAGCTCAACAAAAATCTCTTTTGAAGAAATACTTGAAAGTTTTAAATACTCCCAGTACAGTTTACCACTTTTTGACCACGTATCAGATGATGAAGAGCAACCGTTTCGCAAAACCAACCGCCTATTGACAAACTCTGTTCTCAAATGTCCTGAACTAACTTTGACCATTACAGAGAAGATTGTTGAGCTGTTTCCAAATTTAAACTCCCTGCTGATCTTCCAGCGTTGTGCATGGCAGTACGACCTTCGCTGGACAACTTTCTTGCTAAATCACTGGAAAAACTTGGTGCATCTTAAGCTTTGGTTTTGGTCGTACGAATATGAAGGCTACGAGGAGGGTTTTGAGTCGTGGAGTCTGAAGCAGTACTTTGAGCTGCTTTTCAAATCAATAAACAGTCTTCAGCTGTTGAAAACGCTTGACCTAAACCTTGAAGTGCCCTTCTACTCCTCAGACAAGTTGAGCATTGACCTGCCCGTGATTGGCCAACTGGAGAAGTTCACTTTTCGCTCCGTTGGCTTTGAGCGACCGGGAAGCAGCGACGTGAACCTGCCCCTTGACAGTCTAATGACCTACGGAGAAACTAATGGCAACCTTAAGGAGATCATTCTACAGAACTACCCTTCAATGGAGAAGCTTCTTCAGCTGACTCCTCCATTCGCTCGCCGTTTCACTGAACTTCACCTCGACGATGAGCTCAACTCGGTGAACGTGGCCGACTTTGATCGATTCTGTCTCCACTTTAAATCACTTCGGGTGCTCTCCTTTCGCGTGGGAAACCTCTCCTTAGCAGAAGTGTGCTACCCCTTGCTGGACCTTCCCGTCCTCTGTCATCTCAGCTTAGTGCTGAACACTGATGCCGCCTCACTAAACGGTGCCGCACTGAAACGCAATGAACTTCCACTGGAGATGCTGCCCCAGTTGTCTTCAGTGAAGGCGTTGACGCTCTTTCTGAACACCAGCTCCCACGATGATATTGCCTCGCTAAGCCTGCACATTCTTTTCCCTCAAGTGCAGGTCATCCTACTTAGTCATGGATCACTTCGATGTACTGAATGTGGCTACAATTTGAACATCGAGGAGATCACCCCGCAGATGGGCGAGCAGTGCATGCGACAGGGCTGGCAGGCGCTAAAAAAGTGCACTAAACTTAAGAAAGTGACCACTAACTTGAATCCCATTTCAGGAAAGGATTCTCAGCAGGATTTTGATCCGGATGAGTTGTGAGAAAGTTTTTAAAACTTAATTTAATACAGCAACTCAGATTTTAGGAACATCATGAAACCACAATTTATTGCCTTAAGCATACAAATCACATTGTTTTTGGTGTTTAGGTTAACAGAGAAAGTATAGAAAAAAGTAACAAAAACACTGATTATACAAAAATAAAACTGACTATTATTAAATACTCCTTTCAGTGAAGGGGAGACAGATCTGAGAAACTCACAAAGATGAAATACAGTTTTGTTGAAATACTGCTGCTACTAAACCGATTCAGGCTTAGCTCGCTTGCGGTGCAAATCTTCCATTGGGTAGGACTCATCCAGAGATTCATTATCGTCGTCTTTTTCGACCAGAGAAGAAGAAGAAGATTGAGACAAGAGGGGCTCCTGTTTGGCGTTTGTCACCTGTTGGTGCTGGTGGGCGGACTTGATCTCCAGCTGCTTGACGCGGGCGTAGGCGGCCGAGGCGACCAGCACCACCACATTGCTCAGCCACCAGCTGAAGGTTTTCGTCTCGGCGTAGAAGTGGGTGGCCAGCACAGTCTGGGCGCAGGCCTTTGCCGTGCCGCTGATGTTGTGCGTCAGCGGACTGGTGTACTTGATCTGCAGGCTGGTGACGTAGCCAATGGCGAAGCCCATCACTCCCGAGGCGACCATCAGCGACCAGAAGAGGAGGCTGCCCAGCTGAAGTGAGGAGCTGGTAAGGAGAGTGCCCACCTCGCCGGTGATCAGAATGAGCGGGAGAAAGAGGACGCAGGCGATGAGGTTGTTGTAGAAGGTGAGCAGCCAGATGCTGTTGCCAACTGCGGCCAGGGCGTTCACCGTGATGATCGAGTTGAGGGAGACGAAAAAGGAGGCGAGCACGCCGAAGAGAACTCCCGACACGGACAGCGTGCCCACTAGCTGCTCCTGGTCGACGCCGAGCAGGAAGCCGCCGACAATTGCCAGGCAGCAGAAGATGGCCGAGAAGGAGGTTGTCCGGCCGAGAATGAAGTAGGTGAGCGCCACGTTGAAGACAGTGGTCAGCGAGCGGCCGATGAAGTAGAAGGCGACGCCGACGTTCTTCAGGCAAAGGTTGTTGAAGGAGATCATCCCCACAAAGACCACCGTCAGCGGAAGGACCTGACGGACCGTTTTGAGGCGCATGTGGAGCTTTGGGAAAGCTGAAGAAATTTGGTTGTGCTGAAGGACAGTACCATTTTTGGAACGGCGGCTGTTGTCGCTCATGTTCATGAGAGCACTGCCGATGATGGTGATCAGCAGTGTGACCAGGCACTGGAACCAGGTGATGAAGAGTGGGGCGTCCAGGCTGAAACTCGATCCGCTGAGAATCTGTTTGTTGAGGAAGACCATAGTGATGGAGACGAACCAGTACAGGGCGACGATGGCGGTAATCTTTACGTACTTCAGCAGCAACGTGTCCTTGCTCTCTGCGCCCTGGGTCAACGGTTTCTTGTCTTGTTTAGACATTTTGCTCTTTTTTTTAACGATAAACGGCGGTGAGTTTGAGCTTAAAGTGTTCAAATCTAAAAGTAAAAAAAGCAATCAATGCATTTGAGTAATCATAGAAAACTGAGATGATTTTACCTTCTGCTAAAGTGTCGAGCTCAATGTCAAACACGTGAGATTGATGTGAGCTACCGCCAAAAAGGGGAAAAACACGCAAAGACGGGCAAACTGTCAGTCAGTAAACACACAGAAACACATACACACTGCACAGGCGGCCGACAGAGAAGCGGTATCGTGAAAATAGCCAACGCCACCACCAGCAGTAGCAGCATAAGTTTATGCGTACTACTGCAGTAGAAATAGTGGACGCTGTTGAAAAAGAGCGAGAGAGAGAAGTGCTGCGGCAAAACTGCTGCTGCTGCTGACTTGGCTAGTCGGCACAACTTGTCGTGTTGTCGCTCTCTCAGTGTCAGTGCTCAGCACACACCGAGATTGTGTTTGCCAGCAGTCTCAAGTGGCAGACTTTATTGACTTCGTTTTCACGTCACTTTTCGCAGTACCTTCAAATCCATCCTTCTCTCTCTCTCTCTCTCTCTCTCTCTCTCTCTCTCTCTCTCTCTCTCT
>JAALOO010000989.1_pt1 | contig 22079 bp, 8 predicted proteins | sample 7257641 | NCBI WGS metagenome assembly JAALOO01 (sample SAMN14085613, study PRJNA598686) | mite metagenome | biome: ENVO:01001000; feature: ENVO:01001002; material: ENVO:01001226; isolation source: single female mite from University of Michigan culture on fish food culture... ...
TCAAGTTCTAACTTTTTGTTTGAAAATCATCGTCTATTTTTGCATGGTCCTTAGCCTTTAAAGTTGGAACGATAACGGGGGGTTCTCATTGAACACGTGCAAATTTTTTTAAAAAAAAGTTAACTTGAATTAAAAACCTTACATTTTTATTTTTTCTGTGCCAGTTTTGTTAGTATAGCTGAAAAAACAACTGATGAAAAATTAATTAAAATCTGGTTTTTTAAGAATAGATACGCAAGTTTAAATTGTGCGAGATAACAGTGATTAAAGTTTCAAAAAATTGCAAAATATATTTATAAAATACTTTTTTGTTGCAAAAAAACATGCGTTAACAAATTAACAAATTGTGCTCCAAAACTAAGTTTATGATTGATAGTTTTTTATATACTAGTTCAATAGGTAGTTCAATGAAATAGTAAAAATAAAACGAAGTGCTAAATTGAAAGTTTCTCAATTGTTCTTTGTGGTTTAGTAAGTGAGGTGATGTAATTAATGATCGATTGGTCTTAAAGATAGTTTAAAAGTGTTTGAGTTAATTGTGTAGGGTACTCTATTTAGTACAATATGTTTGATTAAACTTCAAATTGAATGATTTTTATACCAAAAACCGTTCTGGCCTAATATTTTAAATTCTATTTTTGCAATTTTTTAAAGTTTAAGATTTTTAACCAATCCCAACGGGCACCAAAACTAACACTGAATTATAGAGTGCATAATGAAATAAACCAAGAATAATTGGTCTAGCTCAAATTGTAACTTTTTAATTTGTTTACTGAAACTTGTTTTTACTATGTGAGTTAGTTTCATCAAAATTTTATAATTAATCTGTTGTTTTTTAGATTTTAAAAAGTTGAGAGAGCACTTAATTTGCACTTTAACACTTGAGTACTAATTAAACACAACAACAAGTATTTTTAATCATTAAAGAAACAACGTAAACGGAACAAGTTTGCAACAAGTTTGTCTTACAGCTGTATTTTTACTTTTTTATCCGTTTAGCTAACTGCAACTCAATTGGCGCGAATAGCTGAAATTGCAAACTAAAATTGCAAACACAAAGTTTTTTGAACTTTTCAGTCATTTTGTTTGCAAAATATTTCATCACTTGCAAATTCATTACAAATCAAAATTTAGTTGCAAATAGTTTTTCAATTTTTTTTTAAAAAATGGAATGTTGTTTTTGTTTTTATATTTTACATCAGTTTCATTTTAATAAATTTTTAATTGCACATCAATTAATATTGGATAGCAAAGTAAAATATTTTTAAAAGTTTAAATTTTTTAATAACAAATGTTTTTGCAAATAACTTTGCAATACTGTTGCATCAAATGACATTATTTTGATTTTTGCTAACTACGCAACTAATGTTAAATGAAATGACCAGTAATGTGTGACCAAAGAGTTTGTTAAATGCAAATGCATTTTTTTGGTGGTTTTAACATTTTTTGTACGGATTGATAGTAAATTCTTGGAAAATATCACGTTTTTTGCACTTTGAAATAATAACAAGCAAAACTTGTAGTTTGCTCAATAGGTTTACTCACAAGTTTACTACAAACACAAATGCTCATTTTTAATATTGCTGATTGCAATAAAAAATAACTGAAAATGTTTACATGATCTTTATAAAAAGTTCAAAAGAGTTATTGACAAGAAAATCAGCATTTTACAGTTAACCAGTTTAATCAAATAATTTTTTTTAAATTTTATTAACATTTCATTTAAAAGTGTTTTAAATTGACGTCAAGTCACTTATCATAGTTTTTTAAAATAAATCTAGCGTCTTTATTTATAAAAAGTAGTAGCTTTATTTGTAAGGAAACTAAAGATACTTTTAAAGCCTTATTAATTTTGACATTGGATAAAAAGCATTGAGGTGGTTAACTATATTTAGTTTGTGTAAGTTTTAAATACAAATTTTTTTATTACAAAAATTTTTAATTATTGATTTTACAAAATGAAAAATTTTTAAACTTTTGTTTTTACAAATAAACACACTGTTAAATTTTTGACAACACATCAATATGAAAACAACATAAATGCATTTTGGATTTTTGCTCAATGATTAGTGCTTATATGAAAAAGCCCACCAGATGACGTCAAAAAAGTCGATAATTAGCATGAACGAAACGCTGTCACCGAATAAAAAAGTACCAATAGATGTTCTTTAATGAACTTAATAAAGTTGTACCAATGGCGCAAGAACACTGGAACAACTGTTTGTTTGTTTTGTTAGGTTGCCTTGTGTTATTGTTGTTAGAGAGTCACATGAGCAAATGATGCTGAATGACTCATTTGATAATTGACATTGAATGATCAATAAACTTTCTTTTTTAATTTTATTAAAAATTTTTCTATTTGAGTGCATATCAATTGATTGTTTGTTTGCAATTTTTATACTAATAAAAGTCTAATTGATAAAAAAATATTTTGTTGAAAAGATGGATGAAAAACTTTAAGGGGGGACACCTCGCTCTTTTTTACTGCTTTTTGGAACTTTGATTTTGGGGTAGCTATGATGTTTATGAAACATGTACTCAATACGAATTGCTAAAAATATTATGTAGAACAGTTTAGTGTTGATAGCTTGGCCCTCCGATGAATGGGCCGCCATCAGCAACGATCTAAGTTTTCTGAACACAACGGTAACCACATCGGTATCATAGGAAGGTGGCATGGTTTGATTGAAAATGCCAAATGAAAGATAGCAATAATATCTAAACTTTGTTCGGTTTCGATTAATTTTTGAAGGTCTCAGTTTTTTAAACGATTTCAAGAATTAGGATGAAAAACTCGCAAAGTTAAATTTCAAAATTAATTTTTACAAAAACTAAAGCTATTTATAAAAATCGAAGCCGAACAAAGTTTAGATAATATTGTCATTTTTCATTTGGCACCTTCAATCAAACCATGCCACCTTCTTATGATACCGATGTGGTTACCGTTAGGGTTAAAGATCTTGGTAAAAAAACTATTGACTAGAAAGAGAAACTAAAAATTTGAAAATATTTTGTTTATTGCGCGCAGTCCCCCCTTTATTTTTTATAAGCATTTAAAAATTGAAAACATGAAATTTTGTAAAGTACTTTGAATTTGTTTAAAAGCTCTCATACGATTGTGGTCCAACTCTTTAGCTTTGTTTTAAAACAAAAACCACAATTTTAGCTGTTACATAAGCTGAGATTCATGATGTAGGCAAAAATAACAATTCATATAGGAATAATACGAAAGCCAATAAAATAAAAAATTTGACTTACTATCACCTTAATTATGTAAAAATCAATATCAAATGCGTAAAAGTGATTTTATTAAATTTACCCATAAAACAAACTTTACAATTAGATGTTTGAGCCATTTTTAAGCTTGTTTTTTAAAATTTTATTTTAACTAACTTGAAAATTATTAATTGGTAATTAGGAGATGATTTATTGCTATCTTCAAGAATACAGTTAGGTGCAATTGTCATATTTTTGCACCAATAGTACGGACTGTTGCACCTGTTCATTGTCAACGAACTGCGTCTTCATCAAAACGTTCAAAAAGTGCATAGCCTAAAAGTGCAGGCAAAGTTGCCCAGAGCATCAACTGGCGTGACTCTATGGTTAGTCGTAATCAACTGCACTATTAGTCTTTTACAAAAATGACATTTTTGTTTTCTTGAATTAGTAACCTTCAGTTTGTGTTCTGTTCAAATAAGCCACATTCCTATCGCTCAATCATCACTACTTATTTAGTATTATCCAAGTTTAATTAATTAATTTTATTTTGCTTTGTTCAAGCTTTTAATCAAGTTTATACAAAAAGTGTTTATTTAAATTATTTGCCAAACTTTTCTAGTTTAGAAAGCATTACAAAATGGCACTCAGATAATGGTTGTAAAAGTACTTTTGCTATGCATGAGTAGCTGCTAACAAGCAATGATAAAAATATTTATTTGAACGTAATTAATTGCGTTTGATTATCAATTAGCCAGTTTTTAATTCAATTATATCTTTATTTTTGAACAAACTATAAACGCATCTATAGATGAAAAACTAATGATGTATTTTTTGATGATTTTGCAAAGGTACCTTACCATATCATGATCTAAACTGACGAACAAGTTCTCTACAATCGCAACCCAAGTGAAAGTACACTATTTCAAAAGCATATGAACTTTACTAAAGTTGAATTGAATATAATTGCAGTGGTGTTTGCATTGACCGTATTGCCGTGCAACGGTTGTTTAGTTGTGTGCAGCAATCTTTCTTTTTCTCTTTGTTTACCAATCGCATTTAGAGCATTGCAGACTGTCACGTGGTACTTGTTTGATATTTTTCCGCTCTGCTTTAAACTCAATTTAACTCCATCAACAGTGCCAGTTTTATTTGTTCACTATACATTTTAAATGTGTTTCAATTACCGCAACCTTAGTGTTGAAAGTTATTGCTCAAAACCATTCACAGTTTCATTTTGGTTCACTGCATTGCATCGATTAATGGTAACCTTGGCGTAATCCAGTTTTAATGTTTTTATATACAAAAATGAACTACTGTATTCAGAAGTTATTAAATAACTACAAATTTAAAAACACGCAAAAACATTCAAACATTGTTATTTTGCAATTGAAAAATGTTTACTACTTTTTTTGTAATGAGTTATTTTCCAAAAGCTAATACTGATAATCGCCTCGGTCAGTCATTTGGCTACTAGGTTGAGTTCAAAACTAAATGGTGCTTTAATTAATCATTTAGGTTTTGTAGTTTTTTTACCAAATTGAAATTAACTAAAAAACAACAGGTGAGTTTTAACGTCAACTTGCGGCAAATATAAATGTCAAACAGGGTTGAGAGTGCGTGAATCAAAACAATTAGACAAAATGGCATTTTGATCGGTCTGCTGACAAACATTACCGTGACTGATGAAAATTTCAAGACTACAGCAGCGAAACACGTCAATTGGCCAAATTGAGTTCAATCGTTACTACAGATCATTTATTTTGAACTACTCGTCAGTTTGACAAAGAAGACCGCCACTAAAAAAATGTCACATGATGCCTGCTGAATGAACTGTTAAACTTCATATGATATAGTAAAATTTGTCAGTTTTACCTGTATACTTTTAAATTTATATCAATGTATTAAAAACATTTTAGTTGTTTAGTTTTAACTCGTTTGTATAAAATTTAATAAAAAACAACAGTTATAATGCATTCTAAATATTCTACACATTTTTAGTTTTTAGAAACATTGTTTCAACTACAAGGTTCTCCCTTTATTTTGTTGAGTTGCTTTTTTAAAGTGACTACATTGAACTTTACTAAATGATAGCATTTGTCTGCTTTGGGCATGTTATTATTAGAGTGTCTGGTGCGAGGTGCGAATTGCCGACTCCCCAATCAACTTACCCACATTGTTATACTCTGTCAGTGATCATCACTTCCTGCGCCCCATTTGCACTTAACCACGAGACACATTGTGATCTTTGCCATTACAAGCAAAACAATGCAGTTGATAAGATCTTACTGAAAGATGCGTCTTTGTCCTCGGTGCATCGTCGTCTTAAGCTGGTGACAAGAATTACAGATGGGTTACCAAAACATGTGTTAGACTGAGGGAATGTAAGATTTATGCATTGCAGTGTTGAAATGTTGCCATAGTTTATTTGTTTTGCATACTTTAATTGTGCCACAATGTTCAAATCAATTAAATTTAATTATAAACTAACAATAAAAATGTTACCCAGGTGAATAGTTTAATAAAAATACCGTTTATTTTAATGTTCAAAGCTACTTAGTGACATTGAACTAAAATTAGTTATACGACTACTCGCTAGTTGGAAGCACCTGACGGGAGTGTAAAATAATTTTATTCGTAATTGGTTGATACAATAAATTGCATTTTAAAAAATTTATTAGTTTTAATGTTTTTAATTTTTAACATTTTAAAAAATAAAATTTTTAAGTTTGGGGAAGTAAAAAAATTTTATGTAGCAGCCAAGTGTTTACAAGCTCTACTTTGAAATTTGTTATTTTATTTAATTTGGTTATAACTCAATAGATGGCAACATAGTTCAAAGCATTTTTAAAAAATTATTTCACAAATCATTAAAGTGTTTTAATTTCTATTTGGAAAAATTAGAAACATTTCTTAAACATCATTTTTTTAGAGAAGTTAGATAGTTTTTTATTTGCAGTGCTCAAAAATTATTGTTTAGTTTTTGGAATGTTGGAAACAAACCACAAATGTCACCAGCAGATTCATTGACCTGACTTACAGATTTATCCATTTCCTGTGCTCACCTGTCAGACTTGTATTGCCTACCCTGCTCTGTAGTGTTTTAGCTTTCCATTGTCCTCTGACCGGTTTTTGTGAAAGTCGCCTTGCATCATCATCATCATCATCATCATCTCCTGCCGTCCCACCAACCGAAAAACCGACAGTCATGATTATCACTATCTAATTTGGAGTCTTTCCTTTCCTTTTCTGAACTTTCTCTTCTAGAGCAGGTTACTTTGAGAAGCACTTTCCAATCAATTTTGATAAATGACTGTGTTCACTTGCAATCACCAAATTTGTTTCCGTCAAACTAATGCAAGTTATTGTTAGTGTTTTTCATTTAAGATACTTGCATTAACAGTTTAAAAAATAAAACTTTAATGACAATTGTTAAAACCAAATAAAGTTGTTGTCATAATCTAACTTGTGGTTTGCTGAATACAGGCAAAACTCACAGTACGGACCAAGGGTGGGAATCGAGTCCACTTTTCCGCTGTAGCTACACAGTCAACGCTAGAGGGCGCGTAACGTTGGCTATGTAGCTACAGCGGAAAAGTGGACTCGATTCCCACCCCTGGTACGGACAAAATCTGTATCGCAGCTTTCATCCGTACTTGCGGGCGCCAACGTCTATGTTGACATAAAACGCTCTTTTTGTCTCAACAGACGCTAATGTTTTTGCATAGAAAAATTAAATCAACTGCTTTACTAAACGAGATGGCGTTGTCATCGTCCGTACTTGCTGGCGCGTCCGCACTGTGAGTTTTGCCTGTAATTGTATTATTTTGTATTTAGTAACTTAATGAGCAGAGAGTTTCTACCAATGAACGGTAACGTTCAAATTGTTTTTGTTTACATTATTTGCTTATTTGAATAGGAAACTACTATTTACATTAGAAAACTAAAAACAGGGTGTGCCACAAGTAAAAAACACTTGGCATTGAATTGACACAATTCCTAGATAAAAAATTCTTGTTTTAAAATGTTTACTTAAAATATGGTAGATTAGACAAAATGACGACATAAACATTCTATTTTTTAATTTTAGACATTTGTGTGAAGCTTTTATAAAACTTGGCTCTCAACAGAATCATTACACTGCATTTTAGCAAATTTATACAATCACAACAGGATATCATTGGGGAAAATGCTTTGCTCGTAAAGATAAAAATTCAATATTTTTTGTTCAAATAAAGAAAAAATGAGTGTTTTACAAGCGGATACAAGTTTGTCTTTTTTATCTTTTTTGTTTTTTAAAAAGTTTGCATAAAAATTTTAAATAAGTAAAAATTTTAAAACATTAATTTTTTTGTTATTTTTTACTTTTTTTAAATATTTTTTCTGTTACATGCTAGGTTTCTAAAGTTCTGTTAGCTGAGTTGATTCTGTCATTTTCAATGTTCGTTTTCAAAGAGATTTTTTCAGTTCCTACTGTTTCCACCTTCTGTCTTTCTATGTGATGCCTTTGCTTGCACACTTGACTCAAGCAAAAGCACGTTTGTTTGGTCGGACGAGTCCAAGTGGGAAGTGTGCAGTGAACACCCTGTACAGACACTTTGACGATAGGCACTGAAAGCATGTGTAGGCAACGTTTCGAACGACGTTGTGCGGAAAACCGGTTGGCTCATCAAAACAAGTGCTTCCATTCTTTGACACTCTTCACCAATTCTTTGGACCTTTAAAAATGGCTACAACTCAGTTTACTTAAAATGCAATTTTTATTTTACTCTAACTAAATACAGGTCAGTGAATATTTAATACAACAAACTTTAAGAAGTACCTTCTTTGTGTTTTTACACAGCCAGTTTTAGACAAGAAGTTTAAATAATGAGTGCCAAGAAAATTTGTTTCGTATGCCAATTCAAATTTGCTATATTTTCCTACCAACAGTATTAGTATGTTTTTACAAGTTGATAAACAGCGAATAATGTATTTACCAGTTTTACTGCTAGTGATGCTGGTGAGCATCTGTTTTATGACCTACGATGTCTTGAAAACTTTTTGGTTATTTTAAAAATCGACGACCGTGACGTCGTATTCTCTAGCAGGCTTTACAGTCGTTTGAGGCCCAATCTATCTAAAGTCGACCTTCTGAACTGGACAACTCTGAGCTGGAACGAATTTTGTAAATTGGAGCTCACAGCGCGCGGTCCAATGAGAGTGCTTTGCAGTGTGCACAGACAGACAATGGAGACCTATTCTTCTTCCCTCTTCACTGGCCCTCTTTCTTCTGCGCCTTCTCTCCTTCAGCCCAATCGAAGACCCTGTCAAGAAAGCGACAGTGGCACTGAGCCATGCCTCTACTGACCATGTTACCGGTCGAGCGGGTCGAGGTTTGATCTTCATTTACCCAGCGCAAAACTTAATGGTCAAAATTATCGCTCCAGGCCACTGCACTAGCACTGTGCACTCTAACTTGCCGGGCAAAGAGCCGTTCTCCTCTGCTCTCTAAAAAGCAAACACAAGAGGGCATTCAGCTGAGGGCTCTACTGAGCAGACACTTTCTGAACACTTGCCACTTTCTTCGATCAGTCTGCTTTGACTAGTGTAATTTCACCATTTCCATTGCTTCACTCACTTTACGGTTTTGAACCGATCGCAATCTATCGGGCTCGTCTACGGCAGGCACTGTCAAGTTTTGTCTTTTCTCTAATTCTCTCCTTTGCTTTCAGTCGTTTTCTCTCTTAACCAAGCGCAAATTGACCAAGTTTGCAGAAGGCCGTTTACCAAGGCTGAGTCCGTGCTGTGCTGTGTGTGTGTCTGTAGTTCAAAGAGATGCCGACCTAATAGAAACAACTTTTTTCTTAAAGAGTTTAAAAAGACAGAGCGCTTGAAACCGACCAGAAAACGGTGCCACCATCTCGGGTGTTGCAGAGCACACCAACTTCAACACTCTGATTGATGATTTTACATTGTGAACTCATTAGGTAGCTCTCGTTTAGCTGCCAGTTGAACCATTTATTGTATTTATATGCGCCTGTTCAAACAGATTAGAGTTTGATGATTGTAGCAAAGTTATTGGTGAATATTGAAAATATTTATTATTAAGTTTTATTGAAACAAACTTTCTTGTAAATAGGCCGTTAGCGAAATATCATTGATTTAATTTTAATGTATTTAAACTACATTTTTTGATTAACCAAAAATATGATTAAATTGGTTAAATGCTGAGTTTTGAAAAACTTTCATTTGCAAAAATTTTTTAGGTAATTTTTTGGTTAACTAGTAAACAGTCAATACTTGGCAAGAATTTTAGTTCAGCCTAAACTTGGTAGTAAAAGTGCAACTCAGAAACGTGCACAATTTGTTGAGAATGTGCAGCAGTGGGTGCTCTGTGCAATGTGGGCCCTTTGGCGTTCATTTGATAATGATGGCTGACATAGCAGGCAGAAGCACTGGAGCGAAGACCTGAACTTCTGTGCTTCACTGCCTCACTCATCTGACCACAGCAGAAGAATTTGCCTGGGTGCTGCTGCTGATGCTCAGCTGTAAGTGCTGCCAATGGAGAGCATTCTCATGGCACCGGCATCACTACTCTACTTTTACGTTCACACTTTCTTTTCTTTTTTTAACTTTTACTTTTTTTACTTTACGTGTATAAATCTGTAAATGAGCAAAAATAAAGGGGGTCTCCAAGAGAGTGATGCGGGTGTAAATTGCCATGAACGGTGCAAACGCGGCTCGGCGCCGGTGGTGCCGATTTAGCCGCGCTTGCACCAGAAAAAAAAGTTTTTTAAAACAATAACAACGCCAGGTGGCGGTCGGTCACAACAACAAGGAAGCCAAAAGGCACAGAACAGGAACGCCCAATTACTCAAACATAGGAGTTGAACAGGCGCTGCAAACAAAAATAGTGCACTTCTTCTCAGGGGAGGACGCTGAGCTGAGTTCTACGTGCGCGCACCTCGACGACCCTCGTGGGAGTTCGCTGGAGGGAGTTGCGCTCGCTTTGCTCGCACAACTCCCTCCAGCGAACTCCCACGAGGGTCGCCAAGGTGCACTTCTTCTCAGAGAAGGCCGTAGTGCTGAGTTCTGCGTGCCCGCGTAGTTGAACTTACCCAAAAGTCCTGTCCAGAGAACTTGCAGGAGTTTTTGTTCTTGTACCAAGAGTGTTTTATGTTTCGTCAGCGGCAAAAGCAGCAAACGCCAAAAATGTAAACAAACAAAAAAATTTGCAAAACAAAAAAATGCGACAACCAAAAACAACAAGTTTGCACAGTGTCAGTTGCCTAAGTTATTTCCCTGTCTTCTTTTGGAGAGCCCCAAAAATAATTATAGTAGAGTAATGTAATAGTGTTTTTTGCCCTAATTGAAGGAACCCCAGTATGAACCCTCCAATTTGCTATTTGGTTCAAGTATTTTTTAGTCAAGATTAGTTTGTTGCGACATGTGCTAACTATACTCTATTTCACGTAGGATAATTTCAATGACAAGCACCCTGTAATCATTCACGTCGCCAGTTACTCAAAACGGCAAAAGCAAAAGAATGGTGGCAAATAAAACTCTTGAGGCTAAAATAAAAAAATTGTAAAAAGTTGTAAAGTTTAATTGAATGTTTATAAAACTAAAATTTTACTTTTCCAAAAAAAATTTTACACAATAAAAATTTAAATATTTAAAATGTTATTGATTTATAAATAAAAATGATTAGCAGTTTTTAAACAAATAACTACTTTTTCTACCACTTAAGTTGTTTTATTTAGCACAAAAAATGCAACAAAATTTGCAAAACAAAACAAAACTGCGTTTTCATTTGAAATGACTGCAAAAAATGCGTAAAACAAAGAAAAAACGTTGCAAAAAAGTAGTCTTTTACTTGTTAATGAGCAGGTCACAGTTGGCTCATGCAACTAAATAGTTAAACAGTTTTTTAGTAATTGATCAATTTTTTTGTATATTTTCTACATTTTGGCTTTTCTATAAATATTATTGTTTTCTGTTTAGCCGCTTTTTAATGCGATTGAATATAAATGAAAAACAGCCGCTTGAGAATTTTTTAAATACCCATGCTTTTAACATTACAACTTTACTGCAGTCAAATGCTCAAATCGCATTGACTAGTGAACGCTAATCAGTGCACTAATATGGAGTGTGGAATAGAGTATTGCCCAGACGGAATGATACACCAGGCAATCACTGGCGCCTCAGCTGTACAGCAGCCAGTATTGCTCAGGCACTGCTCTAGCAGAGAGCAACATCATCAGTGAGAAAGCAGCTGCATGTAGCAGGTAACCGCACCAGTACATCGGAAATGACTAACTTGGTAAATACAAGTTTGTGACATGAAAAGTTGTTAGCTCATTGAGTTACCTGTAAAGTGGTTGGCTTTGACAAAAATATATTTTTTTATAAACAAAAAATACACATTAATTCAAATAGTCACCATTTAATATCGATAAGCCATCTTAAGTATATCTTCAGCATTATTTTCGCTTACCGACTTGTTTACGCAGCTCTCTTTATTTTTGTTTGTTTCCTTTTGGTGGGTAGTAGGCACTGGGAAAATGACGACCTGAAGACTCTAGATAATGAGGAAATGATGACGGTGGAGGTTTGCCAGTGTGGTGAAGGTTCCTCAGGTGAAAAGGAAGACGGTCGTGATTATAGTCAACTGGCACTTCTAAAGGTGTTTTTTGCAAAGTCCGAAATGGTATTTCAAAGTCAAACACACTCCTGCCAACCAAAATATGCGCTAATGATGTAAAAGAGATTGAACAAAAAGAAAATAGATGACAACAACCGATTGTCTAATGTTTTTTCATAATAGCATATCAATAAATGAAACATTTTATAACATTTGAACTTTTAAAATCCAATTTTTTGCAGTACGTGCAAAACTTTTTTAACCATTATTTTTCTTAAAATTAGTTTACTTTTTTTGCAATTATATGACCTTACAATACGCCAGTAGCTAGTTATCCATTTGTTTCTATCAGATACCTTTTTCCGTTCATATAATTTTTTCCTTAGCAGACAGATCAAACTGTGAGGGTAAAAATGCGGCATTCCGGAAGGAAGGGAGTGAGCTCATTTGTTCCTGCGTCGGCGTCATGTGTCCTCGCCAGTAGTTTAGCTCTTTTTCTGTGGGCTTTAATGTGGATTGAAAGTAGAGGCAGGCTTCGGGTGCGCCATTTGGGCTTACTACTGCAGTTGTTAATGAAGATTTATAATGACGACAGTGGTGAGCTGGCAGGCAGACATTGCCTGCTTTAATGCTGCATCATTCAGCAGACTGGCTCCTACTGGGCCCCACTGCTTCTGCTGTCGATTTAGTCTGAAAGACATTCAGGGACAGACTGTGCATTGCCTGCTGAAATGAGCAGCTCTTTTGCCGCCCCTTCGCTCCATCCATTAGCTGGTTCACCATTCACATATGGAATCACCATTAAAATTCCGCATTTCCATCAATCCATGAGAAATATATTGAATTGCAGTGCCTTCATGCCCTAAGAAGGAGGACATTGCCCCAGTGTGCCCCTCATTGTTTCCTAACAACTGGTCAAAAGTTTGTGTGCAACCGAACCATAAATATGCCTTTTTGGAAAACCTTAATATTTCCTGAACACACATTTACGCTTAAAAGATGAGCACAACAATGCGGACAAAACCTAAATACTTAGAGACAGAAATGACGTGAATAAACAAAACAAAAGCCATGCAAATAATTAATTCTTTAAGGAATGTTCAATTAAAACGAGAGTATAAGTCATTAAAGCGACCACAGTCTTTAAAGGGCCCTATGTACCAGATCGTCAGTCCGTCTTCCTGCTGCCCTCAATCCTCAGTTCACATGCAGCCAGGCTGCTGCTGCTTCTGTTCCTAGTGACGCCACAGTGTGTGACTTATTGAACAGAACGCTAATTAAAGATGTTAATATCTTTAAAACCCATTAATGTCCTTAATAGCTGCTAAAGCAAAAAGCAGTACTCTTTTGTTTCACCCCATTTTGTTTGGCGATGCAGACGATTCTGGACACTGGCACACTACCACTGCTCTGGTGTTGCCATATCTTTGCAGTCAGTTGCTGGCATTTTATCATTGTGCCGCCTAAATTGCACTGTCTGTCTGCAAGTGTTGGCATTCTGCCAGCGACTGTCAGTGGGCGAATCCACAGTGGTACGAAGAAGAATGTGCTTCGAATTTAGTTGGTCGTAAGTAAAAAGACGGACACAAAAAAGCTGCAGTAAAGAGCTGCTGCTGCTGCTATTCGTTGGTTGATGTCAAAGAAATCAGTGAGGCCAATGTGTCCGCATCCGGGTGCTCCTGCTGGTGTTGGTGCTGCTCTTGCTGCCGTCCTCAATGACGACGGCCGAGAAGGAAGACTGAGTGAGACTGCGAGGAAGACAGCAGGCGACAGGCAGCAAGCAGGCAATGGCAATGGCAGGCAGTCTGCACTGGGCTATATATTCCAAGGAAAAGAACAGCCAAACACGCCGAGCTGAGGCCGGCGGATTCGATCGAGGGAACGAGGCTACAACTTCGGGAGATAGAACTTCTGCAGAGTGGAAGAGCGAGGCAAAGGGAAGGGAAGTGAAGCGACGAGGATAGCCGCCGAGGCAGCCGACTGAGACAGGAGAATTGTCGATTCGATCTAATCGATGGCTGCCATGCGATGCAGCCAGCGCCAGCCAGTCAGCCAACCAGCAGGGTAGTCCTGTACCTAGTGAATGGACTGCAAGCAATGGGGACGGTTCCATTGCACAAGGGGGTAACATCACTGCCTGCCGTCGGTCGCCCAGTGGCTGCCGATGCGTCCATGTGCCTCAACCAGCAGAACCATAACTGCAGCCGACAAAAGCTCACTCCCAGTCACTTTTACCCATTTACCACCCTCTAAAGACGAAGGCACTAATTATCCTTCATGAGAAAACTCCTTTGATGAATCTTCTTCGTGGTTAGCCTTTTGTAACCTCCTGATTTCAAATCAAATAGTCTGTAATCAAGTAGTCTGTAATATTTATAATATTTTTATTAACGTGTCCCCTGCAAAAGTCGGCTATAAATAATTCAGTTTAATTTCCTTCACTTTCAATTTTTTTATTTTCATTTAATTATTTATTGTCATTCGCCGAAGAGCCAAGATGGCACACAACTGCCGACATTGGCGGACATTTTCAGTGGCTTTCCATACTTTTTTGGCAGGGGTTTCAGCAGCAGCAGTGTCCTCTCGTCATACTGTTAGGGTGATGAAAGAGCTTCTTCAGTAAGCACTAGTTTGGGGACAACGAAGAGAACTAACAAGCCATTCCAGCTAGAGTTTGCTAATTTTTAATACAGTACAAAAGAATTGGCTGCAGACATGCGCCAGATTCTTTGCGAACATGGAAACTGCCAAAAACAGGAATAGAATAGAAGAGAAAGCGGAAAGAGATAAAGAGGAAGAGGGAGCAGATAGTGGAGCTGGCGTGCAGGTCCAGGAAAGCGTTCTTTGCCATTGAAAAACAAAGCAGTCTTTTGTGGAAGTTCACTTGTGAAGCTTCCCCGTGGAAGGAAGGTGATGTCCTTCCTCTAGCGAGTGCACTCCATCACCCTTCCCTCCTGAATGGAGGTGCACCGGCGCTTCGATGGTGCACATCTCCTCTGCACTTGCCTGCCAGCTAACCGCAGGAGGAACAACAAAAAGAGTATCCCACTACGTCCTACAGCAGCAGTCTCTGCAGGACAGTGAGCTAGCGGCAGCACCGTCAGCTGGTGGTGGTCGGTCGTGGCAGCGGTGGCCTAGTGGTCGTCAGCTCTGCTGCCACAGCTGAGCGCTCGCCGTTCACTCCAGCCATGCACGCGCTCAGTCGTGCTCTGCCTCTCGAAGGCTTCGGTTCTCTTCTCGCCTGCGTCGCTTGCCGTCTCCTGCTGCCTCGTGGTTCACTCTCTCTCTCTTTCCTTTTCACTCCCTCTCCCTTACTTCTCCCGGGAAACTACTACTTCTTCTTGTGCCGTGTTCTTCTCGGGTCTCCTCAGTTGTAGTGTGTTTTAGTGTTGCCTCCTTCCACTCTTCGCCAGCCTTCACCTTCAGCATTGCGTCCTCCATCTTCTCCAGTGTGTTCGCTCCTTACTTTTTTTCCAGCACCTCCTTTAAACATCTCTTCAATGTAAGTATCTTCGTCGGCTCTCTTTTTACGATGTTCCGGTATTAGTCAGTGGGTACATTTTAATTTATCAGTAGTTGGTTGAGGATATAGTCGAGGTCCAGGAACTTTAGGCTGTTTGTTTGCTCTGTCCCTAAACAACACTGTGCGTCCATGTCTTGTGCGAATGTCCTTTTCATCGTTTCTCATCTGTCCAATCGTGTTTGTAAAATCTGTGCCGTGCTTTCTTGTTACATCCCCTTTACTGCGTCTATGAAATTTGCAAACATACCAATTTATATCCGCCACAACTCCACTAGCGGCGCCACTACAGCAATCCAGCACCGTCAATCTCACATTTTATCAGCAAACTACGCCACAAACTGGCGCAAGAAACTCAACTCTACACTTGCGTCACCCCGACAGGGCAACAGAGAGGCATACCATCACAGCTCACAGGCCAACCACCAGCCAAGTCTTGGCTCAAATGTCAACATCATAGTGACGGTGTACTTGTGTCTGGCCTCTTGGTGATTCGATCATCATCATCATGATGGTGATGGTCACAATGATACAGGACGCCGATGCTGGCTCACTTCGCTCAGCTTTCCTACCTTTACACTGTGCCTTCTCTCGAAACAGCACTCGTTCTTCTGATAGAAATAGCAGAGTTCTTTTTAATTATAGTCATTACCCTTATCCTCAAACAGATTGTCCCAACTGGCGCTAGTCAGTACTTAGGGAAAGGTAAAGAGGAGTTAACTAAACTATACTTTGTTCCATCTACCACCAGGACTCAATGCAGTATTAAATCAGTTGTTTTTGAGCCGCTATTACTTTCTCAATTCACGTCGCAGGGAGTTCATTTTTTGTCCTGCTGCAATAAAAAAATGTACCTGATTTTCACTTGCTCTATCACCTAACTCGTTGACTCCAGTCTATCGTAGCCTTATCTCCTGCTACCCAGTCAAAGTCTAGTCGAGTTTGCATCTTCCCAAGTTATCGGCTGTTTCTCAGCACACACACACTCAACCTGCAGGCATGCAACCGCTCAATATGAGCCAACTCTAATTCATCATTGGCAGTTTATTTCTTTGCATCAACGACAACACTGGCGGCAGCAGCAGCAGCAGCAGAACGAACAGTTGTCTGATCATATCTTGCTGACTACTACGGTGTGTCTCGGTGAACGTGTCTGCGCTAATCTCTGTGCCTGCTTAGCTTTTCTACAAACTCCTGCCGTGCCCGCTGACAGTGTGTGTGTGTGTGCGTTTCCGTGTCTGGTCCTGGTTCAAGGGCCACTGTGTTTGAAGTCCAGCGAGCACTACCATCTGGCGTCATGTGACACAGTGGCCGTGTGTGGACTGGCTGCTGTCGGCAGTGCCTCGTCCCTCTGCGAATTAATCACCATTACCATCGGCGTTGCATCCATCGGCGTGCCTCGCCGCGTAGTCCACTGCATCCTCAATCATCATCATGATTGGCGTCCTTAGCCAGTGTCTGTCTGCTTCTCTCTCTCTCTCCCTGCCTGTGTCTGTGTATGTGCGCTCACCACTCTAGTCATCGACATCGTCATGTTTGGCTCCGAAAGTCTTTTGCAATTGCCTTGCCCTTGTCTTCGACATCTCAAATCAAATGCCTTCCCAAAGCCTCTTCTCTTTCACTTTCCTTTCTCCAGTGCCACACAGCAGAGGCATTTTTGGACGTAGTTTTCCTAATCTTCTGTGTGTATGCCTAGCGCCGCTCTTGCTGCCAATAACTTCACAACGATTGGACTCCTCTGCGCCAGTGCGCACTTTCTCTGCCAAGGCAAACTCTCTCTTTTTCTTTCTCTTGCCAGACTTTCATGCAGCACCGTGAGACGCCCTGGCACTGTGTTCAGCTAGGAGTTTGGTTCCAAAATAGGCACTGTAAAGGGTGCTACGTGCTTGCGATTGCACGGGGATAATGCCCACTTTGGCAGTGACGTACTTGCCCGTGTACAGGTGACTTGCCGGTTATCACCAGTAGGGATATTCTCACCTGTGCAGCACTGGTCGGAGGGGGTAGCACGCCAGGCTGAAGATTACATTGAGATTGAAGTTGAACCGATAAGGAGTGTTGTTCGAACATTGAACAACTCCACTATTGGCTATGGCAATATGTCCCTATGGATGCACCACCATTCAATGGACATCTTTGTGGCACTCCAAAAGTGCTCTCGGTGACGTTTTCTGTGCTGACGAGATAAGTCCTCTTGCTCTCACTAGTTTTCTCCTTCTCACTGTGCAAGCAACACAGCAAAAAGTCCCTCCATACGTTGCGATATACTCGTACGCACAGCTGTATCGAGTTTTATGGAATTTATCATCATCCCATAGGCAGCTACTTAGGGATTTTTCTTTTTTTCCTTATGCACATTTTATGCGCAAGTAGCTTTTTGCCAAGCTGCCAAGCAAATTATCAGAACGAAGTGCAACAGCAAATGGGTCAATGGTGAAAGGATACTTTTGGAGTCTATATTTAAGGTAGCAAAGCGAACTGCTTGATAGGTTCGACGATGTTTCGACCTGTGATTTGCCAGTCAGTTTCATAGTTGAAAGTCTCTTCTCTGCACCTTTGTACATATTTTAGTACCCATTGAATAGCAAAGTCTCTTTGTAGCCAGTCTCTATGCTTAATTGTTGCTATCATCAGAGGAACGACTTTTAACTGTCACTTATCTAATCGGTCGCATACTCGTGCCTACTCGTTTGCTCCGACAGTGTAAACTGTTTCATATGTTTAGTCAGCTGGCAGCTGTAAATTAACAACAAAATACCGAGCTATATTCGCTTCACTTGATTCTTTCTTCAAACATTAAAAGTGCATTTATCTCATTTTACTCATGAAGTACTGCTTCAAATCTGACGGAGCTTAAAATCAGCAAGCCTTTTCAATATATCTCATGATCATTAAAAGAGGCACTTGTTTTTTATTTTCACATTCATTTTTGCTTGATTAAGAACCAAAAGTTGCTATCACTTTAGAATGTTAGACACACTTCAAAATAGCAAGCAGACGACTGGCGTCTGAGACACTGTTTTTAGCTCTTGAAAAGTGCATGGTTTCTTGCAATCATAGTCGTCGTCATGCCTTTGCTGGCAGTAAAAACCAGCTGTTGTCGATCTAGCGCAGCAGAGTAGAGGGTTGCCTGCCAGAGTGTGCAGCCTCTCCTTCGTCTCCTCTTACCATTGCACCGCCACCACTACCACCACCACTACCATTCAACTGGGTAAATGTGAGAAAACGTATTGAGCAGCTCTGACGCACCATCATCATCAGAGCTCGGAGCACTCTGTGAAACTTGGTGAAAGAATACAAGTGTGACTCGTCGGCGCAGTTCGAGCTCAATGCTGGCTACGGCTGAAGAATTGGCTAGGTTTCTCAAGTCTTCTCTGAGAATGAAACTTACAGTGTAACTGTGGGTGACTAAAGCCAAACAGATGTGCCTCAGTCAGTCTGAGCAGCCGCCTCCACTCTGAGTGGTTTTCAGCTTCTTTCCTACACTTGCTAGTATCGACTCTAGCAGCAGATGAGGAGGTCACCAGCACTTGACTTTAGGTTCTCAAAGCTTCGGCAAAGTACTGGGAAAATTGTGGTGGCTAATTTTCTTTAGAAAATTAAAATCTACCGTGTGTTTTCCGGGTTTTACCTAGTTGGGACGTTTTTACCATTCACGGACCATTACCAAATGTCATCTGGACTCTCGATTTTCAGCAGACGACTGGCTGTGTTAAGTGCGCTAATATGAGGAACATAAATCTGAGGACTGCAACGTAAGTCCAGTCTGCTTCCGTTTCCTCCTGGTGGTGGCGCAATGATCAGGCAAAGAGAGGGAGAGAGGCTTGGCACAGATATGCCGCCAATTGGCCGTTGCTTGCTTTGGTGTGTCTTGCTGCGCCGCACAAACCAACGATGCCACACATTTATGGTGGCGTTGATCACTCGCTCCTAACGCCTTGACAGTTGCCTTGAGTTGCCTTGCACTTCTGCACCACTCAAGTCAGTCGGTGCGTTCTGTTCACTATGTCGGCGCACAGTGCTTTCCCTTCAGCGGTGCACCACCGTGAACAGCACTTTCTGAACGTGGCCAACGGCAATGGTGGTGGTGGCTGGTGCAGGGCGCCAGCATCCTATCGCTTCTATCCCAGGCCAAATAAGTATCCCCACAGCTGAACTGTAGGGGCAAATGCTTTTGCAAGATGCAGCTACCAATTGCAAACTAATGGAGATTTTCACTTGGAAATTGCTTTTGATTTAAACTCGCTAATTCATACTTTTACTTCTGCATTAAAGAAATCGGCCATTTGAGGCAATTCAATTAGACAGAGGTGGAGCTAGCTTATTCTAAATTTTCCGGAATTGTAGACCGTTTTTTCAAATTGTTAAAATACATCAACTAATAAAAAACTTCTTTCTTTCTAGAGTTGTAATGAAAAAATCTACGCATTGATCGTCTTATTATTATCTTCAAAGTACAAAGTTTCATCGATCTCATCGTGTACAGTGTTTTGTGCTTTTTGTGTTATGTAATATTTTGCTTTTGTTATTCAAAACTCACCTTTATTTTAACTGTTCATCTCAACTCAATCAGGTAAGCCTACAAATTTTTGTTTTTGAGTGTCAGATTGTGATAATGTTTGCAAAAACTTGCTGCATTTGAACTTATCCAAACAGTGCATTCCAAAATGCTCACTCATGGAGGTTTTTGCATGCCTGCTTCACTTTGTCTAGTATTTATAGCCGAAATTGCTCTGTTGTATGTTTGCTGATGAGACAAGTTGAAGTGTCGTCAAAAACCGTCTCGATGACACTTTTCTTTCAGCCTCTCTATAGTAAGCAAATAATTTTTAGGTATTTGAAAAGCATTAGATTCTCCCTTAGCTAAGCAGTGGCTCTTTTCAGTTCCATTTTTATCGCATCTTTTTGAGGTGGCTGGAATCTTTCGTCCTTTCTTTTGCTATTAGATCAAGCCTAGCTAGTAGTTGATTTTTTTAACATTTGCTTGCTTATTTTCACTGACTTTTCTCGATGCTAAAAGTTGACCATTGTGTCTGGTTGTTTGCCGTCACATTGACGGCAGAGGCTTTTTAAATTCATCTGCCAAATGGACCGTTCTCGGCGTCTTCGTCTTTAGCTAGACGATCAAGGCGGCCCATTCTTTGCCCACTGAAGCGAGCCTTTCATCAGCAACAAATGCGTTCCTAGCCGTCTTTACCAAGAAAAAAATACAATCGATGCTTTGTAAGTTTTTTCAGCTAGACTGAACGGAGGGACCAGCGAGCGCACAAATGACTGAACTTTTGTGCAGCAGTGCAGCTAGGCCCCTGACGGCCTATTGTGTGCTACTGTGTCTGGGGCAGTGGAGACAGTTTGGCCGTCCGTCGGCTCTCCACACTCCCCATTAGCCATATTTTATCATGCACCGTTTGGGCCCTGCATCACCCTGCTTCGCCTGCTTCACATTCCAGCGTAGAACGGTCAGTCTGCCTATTGTGTTGCCGAGAGATTTTGGCCGAGTCTTGTGAACACATTCAAATTCCGAGTCTCGTATATCAAGAGTGACCTCTGCAGACTTGATTACGTCTGCAAATGTCAATTGCAAATGTCAATTGCAAATTATATTTCGCATTTCGATGTCGTCTTTCGTCACTAAGGTCTACCAGGCAATTGCCTCCTTCTCCTCCGTCTCCTCTACTTCACCGATCTCAAGTCCACTGCAGGCAAATTCACTTTCAATCCTCCTTTGCTGTCATTTTTTTCTTCACTTTCTTTCTTTCTTTCTTGTGTTGCCAACTGTCTCTGAGTCAGTCAAAACTTAAGGACTGAAGGCAGTGAAAGCCTGGCATCTTTTGGCACGTGTAGGTCTGCACAAGGTGGCGGCGAGCACATTGGCACGTTTAGGCACTATCTTTGGGGTTGCTTCCACTGCGCTGCTGCCTACGTTGCATAGTTTGAAAACGTGAAAGATTTTCTTTTTATTCTGACATTTGTTTGTCTTTATACTTTTTTTATACCTTTTCTTTTAGAACTCTCCTAGTGCTGATGTAAAAAGGAAAGAAAGGGGCATATAGTGAAAGCTGACGAGCTAGTGAATGCTTCTTTTCAATTGCAACCTGCCTGATTTACTGATGTTATTCTTTTCTTTGTTTTTGACTGTTTTTTAGCAACAAGCGTAGTAGTTTAAATCCTAGGATGAGTTTTAAATTAATAATAAAAGTTTTTGAATGACTGGAAATTGACAAATCTGTTTATTTTTAATTGAAATTGCGCTTCCTTTCAGTGCAATAAATATTTAATAGTTGGGCACAAGTACTAGAAATTAAGCTTGTCCCCCTGCTAGTCGAGAAGCTGTTGGCGTTTTTAATTGACCGCCTTTCAGCCACTGCAGGTTTCATCAGTCGAATTAGAAAGACCCAGCAGTCTTTTGGCATCTTGGCAGAAGTGAAATGATCACCGCCGTCTTGGAGCAGCCACGTCTCCAGCTAAGTCTGCCACTAATCATCATCATTTGGTGTAGTTGAATTATTAAAGCCTCCTTCAAAGTCAGTGGAGATGCCTCTTACACCCGGTGGCACTCGCATGTATTCTCTCCTAGGTAAAATGGCTCCACTTTCCTAGGCGATGCATCTGCCAACAGCAGCAGCTTTGCTTCTAATCTAAATCCACTTACGTTGCCTTGCATCTTCTCTCTCTCTCTCTCTCTCTCTCTCTCTCTCTCTCTCTCTCTCTCTCTCT
>JAALOO010000990.1_pt1 | contig 22061 bp, 20 predicted proteins | sample 7257641 | NCBI WGS metagenome assembly JAALOO01 (sample SAMN14085613, study PRJNA598686) | mite metagenome | biome: ENVO:01001000; feature: ENVO:01001002; material: ENVO:01001226; isolation source: single female mite from University of Michigan culture on fish food culture... ...
CTCTCTCTCTCTCTCTCTCTCTCTCTCTCTCTCTCTTTCTTTCTCTTTTTTCTCACTCAGCTGTCTGTCTGAACCTAACTTTTGGTTAGCAGTTAAGTTAGCAAAGTAGATGCGACAGCATCAACGAGGTTGCTGAGGCAACTGCGGCGGCGGCAGAATGTCTGTTAAATTCGACTTTTTTCATTCTTTTTTTCTTTTTTAGTGTAAAGTAAAAATGTTTCGGATACGTTTCAGTGAAGCATTTTGTTTTTTGGTTACGCACCCACTGCCCTTTTAGTGTAACTGCGTGTCCACTTCCGTAAAGAGAGAACTAGGCGCTAATTGGACCAATTAGTGCCTGCTCTGATTCGCAATTTACTGTTCTCACTGGTATTAACATTTAATTTATCTCTATTCTGTTAGCAGACAAAAAGTATCCAACGGTGAAGTAAAAACTTTTTTCCTCTGTCGCACAATGTGCTTTTTAATCAACTAATGCTATTTTGCCAATAAAGCGTTTTTAGTTACATTCCAAATGTGGGATCAGCTTTTTGACTTTATTAAAGCGTTCAACCCTGTGATAAAACACAGAAAGTACATTTCTAATGTTTGAAAGCATCAATTTTAAAGTATTATTTTATTTTTAATTTTCTGCTTTTGTTTTATCTTGATTCTTTTTCATTGGCTATATATCACATCCGATCCTTCTCTATTAGACTGCAAAACGAGGAAATATTGCAAACAAACACTTCTTTTCCTTTTCTGCCAGTATCATTGTACGGCAATGCTGTTCGATATCCTGCTGATAATAATGCTACTATTGCTTTTGCCACTGCCCTTTACACTGCACTGCTGAAACTACTAAATTAAACGGCTCTGACGTTTTTTTATTTTTTATCTTTTTTCTGGTGATCAACGAGATCGACTGATCTCGATTATGACTTTAGAAACAAGAATTTCATTGGCTCAACTCACTAGTACGCTGGTACGGAAAAAGTATAAAAAAATTGCATCAAATTGACAACGCAGTCACTGGAGTCGCTTTCAGCTTTCAACAGCAGCAGGGCAGTAGACGAAAATGTGAGCGCCAAAAAATTGTACAAACCATCAAAGGAGTGAATGAGCAAGGGAGAAGTCTGTCTGAAGCATCAGCTCAGTCAGAGCGTTTGTGATATTAGCAAATCGATCAACGGCAGCATGCGTCGACCAGCATTGTTCTCCGGTCTTCTTCTTCTTCTTTTCTTTCTTCTACTTTTTCTCCTTCTTTGGCCAGTAAACCAGTGGAGATAACTGCCAAGACAGGCGACTGAAAACTGGAGAGGAGAATAGGAGCAAAATTATCTATTGGCCACCAGAAGCGGCAGACTGCAGCAATTGAGGGAGGCAGGCAGGCAGGCATCACAGTGGTCGACAGTGTACGGCCGCAACTGCAGCAGCAGCGGCAGCTTTGCTGTCGTACATTTTCACGTTGTACGCTAGCGGTTTAGGGCCATTACTGCTTTTCGCTGCTGCTGCTACCCTTGCTGGGCGCTGTTAAACATTGTTAAGCATTGCCAACCAAAAAGCAGAGAAGGAAAGGCTATCACAAATTTGCTTCACTTTTTTGCTTCACCGACGTTTTCTATTTTTTCCACTCCCCATTCTTTTTTCTCTTTTTCCTCTTCCTCCTTCTTCTCTGTCGCTCCATTCTTTTTTTCTTTCTGGCAATGGCATTTTAATCGATCATCAGCTACAGCAGTAGCAGCATTCGCAGTAAGGAAAAGATGAAGGAGGGAAAAAGAGGAAAGTCTGCACTTTGTTCTTCATTTTCTATTCTTCATCAGCAGCAACAGAAGCAGCAGCAGCAGCAGCAGCAGTGTCGGCCGCGGCAACGGCAGCATCAGCAACGCAAAAAAGAACGTAATTTCAAGTCCGCTGAAGCGCGCGCAAGGCGTTAAAATGAAATGCGACGCTTATTTGGATGCGGCCGCCGCCGCCGCCGCCGCCGCTGCAGATGCAGCAAAATTGCCGCAAACTCAATGTGTTGAAAAAACGTGAAGAAAAGTGCAAGCACCAACACTAAAAAAACTGAGTAAAGAGAGAGGGGAAGAGCAAGTGAGGAAACAACAGACAACAGCCAGCAGACAATCGAAGTGGAGAGCTGTCACCGCCGCAAGTGTGAGGGAGGAAACAGCAGCATCATTCAGTGTGGCAAAGAGCAGTGTTCTCGGCAGCCGCCTGCTGACTCCCTTTTTTCACTTTTTATTTTGCCTATTTTCTTTATTGCATCTTTGCTTTTCCCATTCTCTATTTCTTTTTCCATTTCTTTTACTCAAGATTGTAGCTGCAAAAGCAAACGGCTTCTAAAAAAATAGTTAAAGTTTGCATCAGCAAATCCGCGGCTGCCGCCGCCGCCGCTTCAGAAGTCGTTGAATTGTGCGACATTGATGCGGCCGATGTTGCTTTTGCTGCCTTTGCCGTGGCCGCGGCCGCCGCTGCCTCCGTCCTAACAAAAGGGGATACAAAGTTGTTATATGCAAAGTTATTAATTCTAATTATGCCCAGAAAATGGCAGAACAGAAAGAGAACGAAAAAGGGCAGGCAAAATGAAACTGAGCGCTGGCATGTGAATGTGAAACTGAGCTGGGTATGTCGGCATTTGGTTCGGCTTACTGTGTGTGTGTGTGCATTGCACTCTTTTTTATTATTACGTTTAAGTGGATAGACAGCGAGAGAAAAAAAGTGAGCAAACAAGGCAAATTGCAAAAGAGAAGAATGAAAGGGCACACATTTACGGATAACAGCAGACAGTCAAAAGAAAAAAGAACAGAATTTGCCTGGAACGCCTGTGACACTAGTGTGCGCACCGGATGCTGATTTGCCGATGTTGCAGCCCCAACAACAGCAGCAACATTAGTTAATAGTCAAGCGTCCGTAGCAAACAAGCGCAAAAAAGAAGAAAAAGAGCGTCCCTCCTTTTTTCTTTTTTTCTTTCTTCTTTTTTCTGTCCGTTTCGGCTTGCCATTGCCGTTTTTATTGGTGAAACATGTCTTTTAGCAGCAGTTGAATGGCGTTAGCCGTTGCTACTTCAAAAGAGATACTTTTGAATGATATTAATGTTATTGATAGGGACTGACTGAATTGACTACGATAAATGGCCAGCTATCGGCACCAGTACATGTCTGTGAGCTTGTGTGTGTGTGTGTGTGTGTGTAGCCAATTTATCTACCTGCAAGTGAATGTGTGTGTGTGCTTTCAAGTGCTTTGCCACGCTAAAGTTGTTGTTTTGTTTTTGTTTCCTTTTCTTTTTTGCCTGAATAAAGCAGGCACAAAGGTAGACCAGAGAAGAAGAAGAAGAAAGCTAAACAAGAATGAGAAGAACAGCAAACGATGGTCAGCTCAAGAGCTGCAAAAACATTTCAGAAGCAATGAGCGTTACTTTTAGGGCTGCTTTCAGGCCGCCGCCGCCGCCGCCGCCGCCGGTGCCGACGTTGATACAACGGCAAAGCCATTGCAACGATGCCGCCGCCGCCGTCGCCAATTCTGCTGCTGCTGCTACATTTGCTGATAAGTAATCAATAATTGATTGGCCAAAGCTGCCAAAGTTGCCGCTGCCGTTGCCGATGCTTTCTGTGTCTTTCTGTACCCTCTTCCTTGTAGAAGAAGCTGGCTCTTTTTCTCCTTTCCCTTTTTCTCATTCAAGCTAATAAAGAGAGACTCTAGCGTAGACGTGAATGCCAGTGTAAGTGTGTGTGTGTGTGTGTGCCTGTTTGGGCTGGAAATTAGATTACGGAAAGAGAGGGAAGGAGGAGGAAGGAGAAGAAGGCAATTTGGTGATGTTGCTGCTGCCGCCGCTGCTGCTAGTCCTGCTGGTGATATCTTCTTGCGTCTTTTCCCATTTTTTCCTTTCACTTTTTTCCTCTACTTCATCGTTTTCAGCCGAATTGATCCGCTTGCACTCGGCTCGTTGTGCACATCTGGCTGGCCGTGTTTGCCTGTCAATTCTATCTGTTCTCATTTCTTTCAATGTACACAGTTAATGAATGGAATATAAAAAAATATTTGAAAACAAACAAATAATGATGGCATTGGTAGCTACGATGGTAACAACAAAAAACGCCGTGCTAAGTAATCATTCAGTTTTTAAACTAGAGTTGCCGGTGTTTTTTTTGCTTAAAAAACAGTAACAATTGCAACTAATCTTGCTGAGTACCTTTTGAAAAAGCAAGCTGATGCCAAATTATAAAAAATAAATAAATTTTTTATTTTTAGTTGCTTGCAAGACTGTATTACCGGCATGACAAAATAGTAAGCATTAATACTGAATAATACAATGCCTATTTTATATTACATTTACTTTTCTTTTTACTGTGCGTTACAGAGAATTTATATTAAATAAACTTGCTATGCAATAAAAAGAACTCTAATCTTCTTGGGCTTCGGCTTCAGGCACTGATCTCTAAGCACACATAGACATATACTGCTTATCTTTGCTAGTTTTGTTTCATTAACAGAATCTTCTTTCAACATAATTCTCAAAGTGTGAACTAAATACACTTTGTTTGCAATTTTACTTTTTCAACTAAAAGTAATTTCAATAGTGTATATTAGTTGTAGTAATAGTTTTTATAAATATAAACGATAGCTCTAAAAAAGATACATTTTTGTTGACTTTTTATGATTAAAGTTCCTAATGACATTCAAGTGAAAAATGTAAAAATTTTACAATAATGTTTTTATAAAAATACTTTTTATTTAATACAAACGCAACTTTTTAAATTATTTGTTGCTTAATTCAATTCATATTTTCATTAGAAACGCTGTTTTAAAAAATAAAATGTTGCAAAATTTACGCTTAAGCGATCATTTGAACGCATTAAGTTTTACTTTTAAAAGTTAATTTTTTAACTTGACTAACAATGCACTATCATTATCATTAGTAGATGCAGTTAAAATTAACTTTTAAATGTTTAAAATACTTTTTTGCTTTTAATTTTAAAATAACAAAACTAGATGCAATCAGGAATGAACTTTGCAAATGTTCAAATCATAAATTGCGCAGCTGCTGTTGTTACAAAAAATCTGCTTTTCTAACCAATTTCAATTCGTATAGCTAAATCACTAAAACATTGACATTTTATAAAAGCACGTTTTCTCTGTGCAACACCATCAACAACAACAGCATCAGTGCAGAACGGACAAAAATTGCTCTCATTGAAGCGAATGAAGCGAGAAAAAGGAGCGAGACCAGATAAAACCTGATGGAATCACACTGCCAAACATAGGCAACAATAACTATTTTCTAAATAGAAATGAGCGTTTGTGTGTGCTTTGCACCAGCTCACGCACTCCAAATTGCAAATAAAAAAGGCGCATAAAAGTGATGCTAAAGCCTCAACCACGTACTTTCACTTTTGAATGATTGTTGTAGTGCAGAAGTGCTCTACCGTCAAGAAAATGGCAAAAGAAGAGGCAAAAACATGGCATCTATTTACACGGGATGGCAAACTTGCCGGCCACTTGAGTGTCGGTCTGTCGGCAACAATTCCATTCTACTTCATTCCATTCCATTCTATTGCATTTGTTTGTTGGATTCCACGGCAAAGCAGAGCAGATCCGCCTAATTGACACCGACAGAACACATTGCACGACTACTTACGGGTAGCAACAACAACACAATGCAAAAAAACCCTCCTCAGCCTTTACCCCAGTCTGCTGCCACCACTTCGACTACTACTACTACTACTACTACTACTTCTACTTCTACTTCCACTAAAGGGCAATTTGGCCCATTGAACATCACCATCATTTGAGTCGACAGACAGGCAACAGAGGACAGAGACTGCGAAGACTGACACGATGACAACGACAGCAGCAACAGCAACAGCAACAACGGCGGCGGTGGCGGCGGCAGTAGCTCACACTGTCAGCAGCTAGTGACAGGGCACCCGAGAACAGCACTCGACAGTTGCTATCAGCCTATCTTCCCTGTCACTGTCGGAAAATTATGTAGCTTGATGATGGTGATTACTAAAAAAGAAAAAGAGGGGGAGGGGAGGGGAGGGAAGAAGAAGAAAAGCAAAAGTGAAATTGCTGACAGCAAATTGTCTGGACGCCTGACCAGCAGCACCAGTCAGCTAGTCACAGTTAGCTAACGGTTGACAAACAAAGGAGCAAACGCAAAATTGAGCATTCAGCATCTACCGGGAAAAAAAGGAGCATTCTTGACCACCATTTTTGACCATCATCGGCTCTAGTTCTGCTATTACCGCATTCATTGCAAAAAGTGGAAAGTTTAACAACAAAAAAGAAGCACATCAGCAACCGCATCAGCTGCAGCAAAAGAGCGGCATAGCAAACAAGAATTTCTGTTTAACAGAAGAGGCCGCTACAGCAAAAAAACTAAATTGCGCACTACTGTTTCACAAGGATTACGGCAGTACTTTGCACTTCACAGCAAAGCAAGCAAACAGACATAATGAAAGTGGGCAGTTGACAGCAACAGCGGCAAAAACATCAAACACAAATAGAGTGGGGGTAAATGAAAAAGAAATTGAAAAGCTGATTTAACGGCAGTTTCAGTTTTTAATCAACAGCAGTACCAGCAGTTGTTTTTCGAATTTTAGCCTTTGCTAAAACGCAATAAATAGAAAACGGAAATTAGACTGCTGAGATTGAGAGGACTAAGATGAAGGAGAGAGAGAGGAAAATGACTGAGGGTGGTGATTTTGGTGGTGATGAAAGATGTTGGGGGCAGCAAAGTGGCAGCAAACTCTAACACATTTATTCTCGCACGTACGCAGAGGGAAAAATCAAGAGAACAATCAAGCAAGCAAGCAGGCTGGCTGGCCAGCAAACTCAATCCTCAGTCAGGATGGCAGCAGATGCAATGGCAATGGCAATGGCGCAATTGCCGCCATCAACAACGACATTACTGAAAGGAGGGCAATCGAATAAGCGAAAGCGGGAGTAGGAAGGCAGCACAAGTTGCAGCAAGGGAAAATTGAACTCGAAAATTCGACAGGGGGATTGCAAAACCAAACAACAGTTCTACTATATATTATTTTTTATTATTATCATTATTGACAACTGGTAGCACCACTGGTGAGTGCCCTGCTGCTGATGCTGCTGCTGTTGATGGTACAGTGCCGTACACAGTGACTACCACTCAGTCACTCAGTCATTCAGTCAGTCAGAGTTGAGAATAAAAGAAAGAGAAGAGAGCGACAGAGAAAACATTAGAAATGATTGAACTTTCTTAGAAAGCGAGGGCGGGCAGGAAAGAGAGGGCATAGACTGAACTTTTGAGACTTTTTATTTGAAAACGGCAACATCAGCAGCTGCAGCAGCCGTTGTTGCCAGTTTGCCGATGCCGCTGAACTTTGGAATGCTTTGAACAAATGAAATAAAAGCCAAATTTTCCCTGCTGTTGTTGCTCTAGTATTTCCACTGACACTGCCTGCTGCTGCTGCCGCTGCCGATGTTGCGACTCGCTTGGGGGTTGAAAATAGTAATAAATTTCAAATAAAAATAAATGTGTAATAGTAAAAAGAAGTATAAAAGTAACTAAAGTGAAAAGCGAAATGAAAAGTGAGCCACTAGTAGAAGTAAGTAGAAGTAATGACGGATTTGCCTTTCTCTAACTTTCTTGCTGACTTTCTCCTTTTTCTCCTGGTTTCTTTTCGCTGAGGATTTGAGCACTTTGTGAGATTTTTTCCTGCCATTTCTGCTCTGCAGATTCTACAGGCCAAAAACAGGATAGTGAAAAAAATCTTTTATTCACTTTGGGAAAGTCAAAGTAATATCCTCTTTTTTCATCTCTCTCGAGGATGATGGAAATGGCATTAGAAATGGCAATAGATTCTGTTTGCTTGCCTGCCTGCCTGCCTTCCTTCATTCCTCCTCGTCTGCCCCACGCCAACTGATGATGATGATGAGGCCAACTAATGACTACGATAATAGGGCAAACATTCTTTAGCGGTTTAGGGGCAAAATTGGAATAGAAGATGAAAGTGGAGCCAAAGAAAGGGAATTGGGAATAAATTTTTTACTGCATTTGATTTTGTCTTAACGAAGTTTAGCCCACTGCTGCAAGTTTGCCTTGCAGTGGGAACAACCTAGCTGGTTGGCATCATGGGGAGCTAGATTTCCTTTTCTTCCTTTTCGTTCTTCCTCTTCCCGTTCTCTCTTTTTCCCTCGTCTTCTTCCTTTTACCTTCCCCCACATCATTCGCCGCTCGTCCCCTCGGCTTCCTGAGGGTTGAATCTGTGTGTGTGATTTCCCCCCTCTTTTACGTTTCTCCTCCCCCTCGGGTATATAGAAATGTGTGAGTTTGGTAAAGGCGGCCTAGGCACTTGGTGCCCGCACCGCCGCACCACTCTCCATCCATACTACCCTCTCCTCCATTGACCGGACTATGCTCTTTTCCTCTCTATTTTCCTCTTCTCTTCTCTTCTCTTCTTTCTTCCTGTCTTTTTCAAACTCACCAAAATTTGCCTCAAAGATCGTCGGCAGTTACAATTTTGCCTTGCACTGGAGCTGGTAGTGTGTCGCGAGTTTCTATTGAGTATCTCTCGTCGGTTTTTAAGTTTTTCAAATTATTTAGAAGCGCGAAAGCAGCTTTTTCTACCAGTTCATTCGCCTCTACGCTATTTACATTTTACAATTTTTTAACCGTCACTGTATTTATTTCTATATTCATTTGTTTTGCTTATACTGCTATTCGTCTTGTTAATTCTTTGGCTTCCCCTTTAACCACATAAAAACCTCAAAAATGACACTTCACAAGAAGAGATATGTGAATTGAACTTACCGGCAGCAGCGTGAAAAATATTGGGCAATAATAAAGGCAATACTGTAGCTGAATATGAAAATGCTGAGCACCGCATCGGCAGCTCAATGCCGGTTCTGCGAAGCTTGATAAGTACAACTGGCACACAAGCTTTGTTGGATGCACTTGAAAAGCAGATTTTTCGCAAAATTGCCCACTTCAACTTAAGTTTAATGCTATATCAAGAGCGGCAGCAAGTGCATTTAGCACGTTAATTCTTCATAATTCCTATTATTGACTGAGAAGAGTACAAAAGGATTTTTAAGCTCACACACTTACGCAAACACCTTCAAGTGCCCAGTTGTTACTAATCTTCTAGTCTTCAAATACTTCTTCAAAACTACTTCTCGCTTATTTGCCGCCGCATTACTTTTACATTACTCTACTTTTTTATTCTACTCCTCTTTTGCCTTGTTAAGCAAGTGTGTTTCTTTGTCTCTTCTATCCCAATTTTCTCCAATTTCTCAATTTTTGTTACAAATCAAAAGCTTGAAACTGTTACGACTAATGTAAAACGACTTTAAATAGCACTTTACTTTAAACCCCAAAACCACTAAACCGAAAAGATGATAGTGAAAACCACATTATACGAAAAGAGGTTGGCAAGGTTTATTAGTTTGCAGGGCAGGTTTTGGACAACAAAAGCAAAAACAAACCGTTTAAACCTCACTACAGTAGTCATTGTAATTACGCTAATTGCTCAACTCAAATCAGCTAGTGCCACTTTGCCAAATGTTGTCAAACTAGGCGGCCTGTTTGAAAATGGCGATGAAACCGTTGAGATGGCCTTTCGGGACGCCGTCGAACGCATCAACTCCGATGAGACGATCCTACCTAACACAAGGTTAGAGGCAGTCATCGAAAAACTCGAACGTTGTGATAGTTTTCAGGCGTCAAAAAAGGGTACGTTAAACTGATCATTTGTCACTTTGTTAACTTTAGTCAAATTAATAAACTCCAATGAGCTATTAAAGTTGCGGTAGAAAGTTAGCTAAAAACTTAGACAAAAAAGAAAATATTTTAAATGAAAACCGTATGCTAACTTTAAAACGCTTACTCTTTTAATTGAAAACACACAGTTTGCAGCCTCCTTCACCACGACGTGGCGGCCATCTTCGGGCCGCAGTCGATTGAGACGAGCGCCCACGTTCAGTCGACCTGCGACGTCCTCCACATGCCGCACATCGAGACTCGGTGGGACTTCAAGTTTGAGCCGCCCTCCAACCACTCCATCAACCTCTATCCGCACCCGAGCACGCTGGGCAACGCCTACCGCGACCTGATCCGCCTGAAGAACTGGAAGGCCTTCGCCATACTCTACGAGGACAATGAGGCGCTGGTGCGCATGCAGGAGATCCTGAAGGACCCGTCGCTGCGCGACAAGCGCATCGTCGTGCGGCAGTTCCCCATCGGCACCGGGGAGTACCACACCACCTTCAAGGAGCTGCACAAGCTGCAGATCAAGAACGTCATCATCGACGTGCCGCAGGAGCACATCTACGAGGTGCTGAAGCACGCGCTGCAGGTGAAGATGCTCACCGACTACCACAACTACTTCTTCAGCTCGCTGAACGTGCACACCGTCGACCTGAGCGACTTTGAGTACATCGGCGCCAACATCAGCGGCTTCAGCCTGGTGGACACGCAGTCGAAGGAGTTCGTGCAGATCATGGCGAAGATGCAGGCCAATGCGGTGGCCGCCTCGGAGACGGCCGGCAACGGACGTGGCTGGTCAGTCGATGGAGAGTCCATCTATCGAACGGTGAGTAGTGCAAATGGGGGAGGGGGATAACTGAACTGCTAGATAGATCAAAAGACAAATAGTGTTTGAAGTTTAAAAGGAGAAACACTGTGGTGATGGTAGTGACGCCTAGTGTTTGCGCTTTAAAGCACTCAACTGATGATTCAATATGCCTTTTCATTTGTTTACATTGCATATTTGCTCACCAATCTTCACTTTCAGAACTTTACGGTAAGTAAATGCTCTAAAATTACTTGTATAAACTTTGTTGACTTTTGGTGTTTTTGTAGACGGAAGTAGCCCTGGTCTACGACGCCGTTCGACTATTTGCTCAAGCCCTGCACGACATTGACACCGCCGCTGCCTACACCACCTTCTCCACTAGTGCCATCAGCTGCGACAAAGAGGAGCCGTGGAAGTTTGGCGATGTCATCTACAATTACATGAGAAATGTAAGCTCGATGATCGAGATAGAGGCAAACAATGTTTGAAATATAACTCTACGCTTTCAAAACAGGTAAAAATTAAAGGCATCACCGGTCCGCTTCGTTTTGACGAGTTTGGCACTCGGTCTAACCTTAAATTGCGCCTTCTTGAGCTGAAAGGTGGCCTGAAACATGTAAGTAAAGTTATATTTGCTGAAACATTGACAGCATTTTAAAACACACCAAATATTTAATCAGGTCGGCGACTGGACGCCTGAAAAGCAGGTCACCTTTATGAGCAACTACTCAAAAACAATGACCGAAATTTACCGTGATTCGTTGAAAAACAAAACGCTTACTGTTGTGACTATTGAGGTAAGTGGTGTTAATGATATCCTATTAGCATCAACATTTTTCCATTAAATAACAAACATTTTACCATCACCACCATCATCGTCATCATCATCATCAGGGCAAACCGTACTGCATGAAAATACCAAACACTGATCACCTGCCCGTAAAGGAGCAGTACCACGGCTACTGCATTGATCTAATCAAAAACATTTCAAACATTCTCGAGTTCAAGTACGAGTTACGGCTGGTCAATGACAGCAAACACGGACGGAGAAATGAACGCGGCGAGTGGAACGGAATGATCAAGGAGCTTATAGAAGGGGTAAGGATTTGGTTTTGTTTACCTTACTGATCCAACTGAGAAAATAACTTTTCCAAATTTTACCAAACCCTTTCAGAAAGCGGACATAGCAGTGGCCGACTTGACCATCACCTATGAACGGGAGGCAGCAGTGGACTTCACCATGCCCTTCATGTCGCTCGGCATTGGAATCCTCTACAAGAAGCACAAGAAGGAGCCCCCAAAACTGTTCAGCTTCATGTCTCCGCTGGCCATGGACGTCTGGGTGTACCTCATCACCTCCTTCCTCGGCGTCACCCTCTTCCTCTTCTTCGTCGCCCGTTTCTCCCCCTACGAGTGGGTCAATCCTCACCCGTGCATCAAGGAGCCCGACGAGCTGAAGAACAACTTCAGCATGAAAAATACCCTCTGGTTCACCATTGGCTGTCTGATGCAGCAGGGCTGCGACATCATGCCCCGGTCGCTGTCCACGCGAGTGCTGGCCGCCAGCTGGTGGTTCTTCATTCTCATCCTCGTCTCCTCGTACACCGCCAACTTGGCCGCCTTTCTCACCGTCGAGCGCATGGTCAACCCGATTGAGTCCGCCGAGGACCTCTCGAAGCAGATTAAAATCCCCTACGGGTGCCTCAAGTCGGGCAGCACGGAGGCCTTCTTCCGCAACTCCAACTTCAGCACGTACGCGCGCATGTGGTCCTTCATGGAGTCCGCTCGGCCGTCGGTCTTCGTCGAGTCGAACGACAAGGGCGTGGAACGGGTGGAGAAGGGCGACTACGCCTACCTCATGGAGTCCACTACCATCGAGTACAACACCGAGCGGAAGTGCGACCTCTACCAGGTGGGTTCGCTGCTCGACTCGAAGGGCTACGGCATTGCCACGCCCCCCGACTCACCCTACCGCTCCATCATCTCCGACGCCATTCTCAAGCTGCAGGAGGACGGCGTGCTGCACGTGCTCAAGGAGAAGTGGTGGCTGGTGCGGGGGCGGTGCGGCAGTCAGAAGGAGACGCAGAAGGTGAGCGGCAGCGCCTCCGAGCTCGGCCTCGCCAATGTGGGCGGCGTCTTTGTGGTGCTGGCCACTGGCAGCGTCATCGCCATCATCATCTGCATTGGCGAGTTCATCTGGAAGATGAAGAACATTCCGCGCACTGAACGGGTAAGTGAAGGGCGTTATTTTTAGGTTTGCTTTTTAGTTTCAGTGTATTTTACTTTTTTGTTGTTGTCGTTGTTTGCAGGAGCACATCTGCGTAGAACTGCTCCGCGAGATCAAGTACGTCATCTGCTGCTACGGCAACACGCGGCCGATTCGGAAGGTGAGCGACATCAACCCGGCGCGCAACCTGATCATCCAGTCGGGCAATGGGCTGCCCTTCATGCCCATGAGCAGCTACCAGGAGATGAACAACAAGAACATGTACTCTTGACTATCATCGGACTCGGTGCTCACTGAGGAGAGAACCTCGCTGGGCGGCAGTGCTGCCAATGGCAATGGAAGCAATGGTAATGGAAATGGAAGCGGTAATGGCAATGGCAATGGCAATGGCGAGAATGGAGCCAATGGAACCAATGAAACCACAGTTACAGCTGCAATGACAGTGGGCAGTGGCCATGGCAGTGTGTCTCGCGGCGCCTCACTGGACGACTCCATTGACCTACTGTTCCGCCACCACTCCAGTCACCAGTTGGTGAATATGATCCACAGCAGCAACAGCAGCAGCAACCTCAACACCAACATTGGCAACAGCAACAATGGCAACAATACCTACGGTGAACTCAGCTGAGGTAAAAGCAGCATTTAAAGTGGTTTAAGTAATAAACAGCGATGGAAACAACATTTCTCTCACCTTGCTCAAGTGCACCGAATCCGTAAACTGGTAAACTCAAAATTTCAAAACAGATTTATATTTTCCCTAGGTAACAAAACTTTATACTCTTTTTTCAATTCATCTTAACAACTATTTGCCCAACAAATATGAAGCTTATGTAATTGTTCTCTATATTTCTTTCTCTCGTTTACACAATTGTTTTTCTTTGTTTGACTTTTACACAAAATGCCAATTTTTTCATACACACACACGCTTTTTACTGCATCAAGTCACATTCCATTTGATGATCTTACTATCTACACAAAAAACACACAGTCACAAACATGCATTTCCCATTCAAACACTTGCTGCACTCACCCCGTTTGCCTCACACGTACCTCCAAGTAGTTGCTTATTCTACCCAGTTTTAGCAAACTTTTTGTTTTTAATGTTGTTCATTAAGGTTCTTTGTGTAAAGTTGCTTTTAAACAGTTTAGGTTCTTTTGTAAATGCAGTTTTTTTGTTTTACAGTTTTGTGAATGCACTAGTTTAATTTATTTGTTTATATTGCATTTAGAAATTTGCTTTTATACACTTTAACACATTTATATTTTTGTTTTTCTCATCTTGTCATTAAGGTTTTATCATTTTTTAAACAAAAAAATGAGTTTTTTAATTTATTTTGACCAGAGCCTGATTCAAAGTACAAAACTTTTTTCAGATCAATTCGTGTGATTTTTGCGACTTTTTCTGAATAATTCACTTTAGTGAAAACTGTACAAAATAAAATATTTATTAACATAAAACATATGTAATTACTAAAACACTTTGTTTACCATATTTCTTTTTGATTTCTAAAACACAAAATTTAAATTATCATTTTTTGTTAAAAGTTAATATTGCAACCAATTATTCTGTTTATGTTAATCTTTTATTGTTTTATTTGCTATTCTAAAACAATACAATTTTATGATTTATGTACTAATATTAAAACAAAAAATAAAACTAAGCAATCACAAACTTAAAAACTGTGCATTTAATGAAACAACAAATGTTTGCTAACAAAAAAACAAAGAGTATTTTAAATTCTTTTGAAACAACACTATTAATATTTAAAAAATTTGTAGGAAACGATAAAACCGACTATTATGGCCACTGAGTTTCCAAGCAGGTCACCAACAAGAGATTCTTGACTTTTGAGGTCAACCTTATCTAAGGAAAAACTGCCTTGACGACGAGTGGCAGACAACTCTGACGACTTTGGAAGAAGGCGCTCAACACCTTCTCGAATTTCTTGAACATTGCCCCTGTTCAGCTCCATTCGTCGATCTTCAGCACGACGCTCATCAGTTCGACGTCTATCGAACTCCCGTTCTTCTCGCCGGCGAGTGCTCTCCTGATCAACTTTTTGCCGCCGATCCTCTCGTCGTCGTGAACTTACCTCTTCTGCCACATTATTTTCCCGCTCTTCTCGCCGAAGTTGTTCTACTTCCTCTACGTCAGATCGCTCCACTCGGTCGTCGTCCACTCGCTCTTGACGTTCTTCTCGTCGAGTGGGCTCCGCTGATCGGCGTTGTTCTCCTCTCTCAGCAGACAAACGCCCAACCTCCTCTTGGCGATCCTCACGTTGAACTTCTCGCTCTCGTTCTCGCTGATCCCGGTTAGCTGATCGCTCCCTTTCCTCACGTCGGTTTATTCCGTCATCAAGTCGGCGATCCTCTTCTGCAGATCGTCTCACCTGACGATCGCTGCGACGGTTCTTACGTTCCACCTCTCGACGATCCTTTCGACGATCCTCTCGACGAGACTGGCGACTGAGCTCCTCCTGACGCTCTTCAAAGCGGTCCCGTCTTTGCTCTGATTCTCGACGCTCAGCTCTTTCAGCGGATGATCGCCGTTCAAGGGCAGCACGGCGGGAGTCACGACGCTCATCAGCTCTGCGTTCTGCGTTGAGCCCGCGTTCCTCCTCCTCCCTCTGATCACGTCGTCGGTCAGAACTCACCCGATTGTGTCGCTCCTCCATTTCTCCTGCTCGATCCTCACGAGCTCGAGTTTGACGACGAGTTTCATCGACTCGACGGTCATCATCGTTTCGAGCGACCTCATCTTCTCGCTGTCGTTGATCAACTCGGCTCGATTCTCGGCGGGACTCAACAACTCGATCAACTTCTCTCCGGTCCTCCGGTTCAGCAGCTCGTCGTCGACTCTCGAGACGCCTATCCTCCTGATCAAACTGTTCCTGTCTGCGTTCTTCAGCTTCTGTTGTAGTTGCTGACAGGCGACGACGGGTGTCTACATCGTCATCTCGGACACGAGAGCGCAGTTGATCAGTGCTACTGTCCACTCGGCGGTGGTTGTCTTTGCCGTCCTCAAACAGTTCCGGCTGGCGAGTTTCCCAGTCAAAGCGGGAGAGAAGTTGCTGTCCACTGCCGGCCCCTGGCAGCAGGGTCAACACCTGTTGACCGAGTGCACCTTCAAAGGATGTTCCATTCACCAGGAAGAGGAGGCTGAAAAGAAGGGGAAAATTCTGAAAAGAAAAAAGGTGATGTTTAAGTTAAAGGTTGGAATTGGTAAGCAAGTATACCTTGATAAAAGTTCGCATTAGTGTGCAGTGTCAAATTAAAAAATTATTGTTGAAAGTCACAAAAGCAAAATTTTGACTGTGTTTTCAAAATTACAAATGTTAAAAAGGGGTATTTTTTAGTTTATTTTGGCAAAAGGTATTAAGCGGATGAATCTCTTGAAATTTTCAAGTGGTCCTTTATATACTGTTTTGGTGAGTTGCTAAAAATAGAATTAGCCGATATGTATTGAACATTGCATTGTTTTTGCCAATATTTTTATTACATGTGCAAACAAAAAACGTAACACCAAGTTTTCAATAATCCCACAACATTGTTTCCGTGACACGATCAAAATTGAGACAAATAACATTATCATTTTTCAAAATTTACTATGACGTTATTGTTATGTTGGATATGATGGATGTTCATTTAACCACAAAACAGCATGTTTTACGTAGAACAAAATCTTTTTGATTGCTGATAACACATGAGTTCTTTGATATTTAATACTTTTGAACTAACTAGGTCAAACCAAGTAAGCAACTAAATAGTGAATAAAATTAGTACAGCAAAAACAAATATTCAAAGCCTGCAAAACGACTATCCCAACACGTTTGTTTGATTAGATTGAACAAACAAAAAACTCAAAAAATTTATTTTTGTTTTTAAGTTGACGTCATTACATGTTTTTCGTAATTTTGTTACAGCTTTTAAACATTTTGCTGATTGTTAGATGATTCTCGAAAGGCCGCTTTTAGATGCCAAATTACAATGCCTCCTTCCGTTTGACGGCGGTCACAAATCCGTTTGAGCATTGCTTTGAAAGCGGCACATCTTTGCGGCGGAATGCGGTCTGCAAAGTGAGTGAGAATTTCTGCAGTAGTAGCACGGTTTGGCGCCTCTCTAGAGTGATACCGCAGAAAATCACGCAACCTTAGTAGAAGCTGCTCTGAAGTACAAGAACGGTCAAGTGGGCTTGATTTGGATGAGGAGGAAGATTTTGATGGCAATGCAGAACTGTTGACGGAAAGTTGCGGCTTTGATCTGTTTGAGTTTGTTGCTGATTTCGGCATGGTTAAAATTGAATTTGAAACTTTTTCAAAGTTATTTCCAACAACGCAAAAGTTTTGCTGATTGGCGTTTGCTTTTATAAGAGCAATCAACTCGCTGCTGCTGCTTAAATTTGTTCCTGCATTAGTTCCTAAAACTTGTGAACTGACGTTGGGATTTCTTTCTGCAGCTATGTTTGCCAATGCATTTATGTTTATTTGTCGATTTGCCGATATCAACGCATTGTTTGGTGTTCTATTGTCAGCATTAAAAAGCGTTTCCGGAGAGTTTTCTCTTGAATTTGTGTTTGATTCATGTTGTTGCAACTTTTCGATTGCTTCACTGGCAATCTTTTCTGCCTCTGCTTCAAGATAGTAGTGATCAGGAGCAGTCACATTTTCAATTTTTTCATGTTGCAGCACTGATTCTAAAGCATCGCCTAAAAGTCCTCGTAATAGGTAGTCTTCTTTTTTCTTATCTTTTTTGGATTTTTTCTTATCTTTCCTTTTCTGCTTTTTACAAACAGAGCTTGTTTCATCACTGTCATCGTTATCTGAGTAATAATCTTCCCGTGCAACAATTTCTTTGATGCGTTTTCCTTCACATTTGACGCCTTTTTTAATTTTTGCAGTTTTTGAAGTCGAGCATTCATTTGTCGTAATATTGTTGCTTGTTTGCGTGTTTGATGTACTTTTGTCTTTATTAAATTTTTCTGCAATTTTTTTACTTAGCAAACGAGCTTTCTCCCGCAGCTCTTCTCGTTTTTGCTCTGAGATCACTGGATTGAGATCAATTTTTGGCTGTTCAGCAGCTGTTTTTTGTTTTTTAGTGTCACTGGCCGTGTGTGGTGAATTTGTTTCATCTGATTCTGCAACTTTTCGAATTTTAGGCAGATCCTTGCAGTCTTTCCGCACAATCATTTGATCTAAATTCTTTTGCTTGCTGTAAAGTCCTTTAATCTTTTCCTTCTTCTTTTTCTCATCTGAAAACTTTGTCTTAGCTTCAGAGAATAGCTCTGTCGTTTCATTAAAGTCGCTCAGCGTAAATAGCTCGTTGAGGTCGTTGATTTTAAAAAATCTCCGGTGATTGGGGTCTTTAAGTACTGAATTGGTGAGATACTGTTTGTAGATCTGCCGATGGTAAATCTTCTCCTCGACAGTGCCCGTTGTGAGCAGGCGGTATATGATGACGTCCTGCCGTTGGCCAATTCGCCAACACCTCTCCCTCGCCTGCATGTCAGTGCACGGGTTCCAGTCAGGGTCGTAGATGAGCACCCGATTCGCCCCGGTCAGATTGACGCCCAGGCCGCCCACTTTGGTGGTGAGCAGAAAGATGAACACCGCCGGGTCGGTGTTGAACTGACTGATCAGCCGCTGACGGGCGCCCATGGCCGTCGTGCCGTCCATTCGCAGGTAGCTGTACTGGCGCAGTTGAACGTACCGCTCGACAATGTCCAGCATCTGACGAGACTGCGTGAAGAAGAGCACTTTGTGGTTTTGTTTCTTCCTAGATTAACAAACATAAAGACAGTTAGTTTTGTATACTTAAAATGGTTCTATTTGTTACCATAGTTTAAACAAGGCGTGCACGACGGCCATCTTTCCTGACTGGGCGAAAAACTGCTGATCAAAAGGATCTTCTGTTGAAGTAGAAAAGACGTCCTCTTCAGATGCCTTCCGATCAAAGAGAAAGGGGTGATTGCAGATTTTCCTAATGTTGATCAGTGCGGCGAACACTCGCTCATCACCACGACCAATCTTTCGGACAATGTCCGTGCCCAGGTACCCCTGGTACAGCGCTCGTTGTCGGTCAGTGAGCCTGCAGAAGAGGACCTGTTCGGTCTTGGCGGGCAGATTGAGCGCCAGTTTGACGTCCTCTTTCGTTCGGCGCAGCAGGTACGGCTGTATGACCGCCCTCAACTTGACCGTGCACTTGTAGGCGACCTTGATCTGCAGGTCAGTGGCGCCGACGTAGCCGCCGCGACGAATCGGCTCCGCTATGTCGGCGGTGAAGTCGCGCAAAGTGCCCAACTTTAGCGGGTAGATAAAGTCAAAGAGCGACCACAGCTCTCGAAGGTTGTTCTGTATTGGCGAACCGGAGAGAATCAGTCGGTGGGGCGTTTTGAACTGAAACAAATGGAAAAACAGCTCATTAAACACAGAATTAAAACAAACCAATAACAACACTTTCTACATACCTGCTTACAGTGAACAGTCACCTGCGTCTCAGGGTTCCTAATCTTGTGGCCCTCGTCGAGGATGACGTAGTGCCAGTCGTACCCGGCCAGCTGGTCAATGTACAGGCTGACACTGCTGTACGAGGTAATGAGAACGCTGCCACCTTTGCCTCGGTCCTTCTCCTCCTCTGCTCTGCTGTTCGGCGGAAGGCCGGCGGCGAAGATCTCCCTTATCAGCTTCCGCTTATCGGCGCCTCCGTAGGTGGTGGTGGAGTGGAGGACGGCCACGCGAAAGGGCGGCCACCAGCGGTGCAGCTCTGCCACCCACTGCGCCATCACCGTCGCCGGACAGACGAGCAGCACCGGGCCCAGACTTCGGTAGTAGGCGGAAGAGGAGGGGATGGCGGTCGGACGAACCGCGTGAACACTGCTGTGCTTGAGGGCAACCAGGAAGGCAATCACCTGAATGGTCTTGCCGAGGCCCATCTCGTCGCCGATGATGCCGCCGCTGACCGCTTCGCGGTGGTGTGCCCACAGCCAGCGCAGGCACTCCTGCTGGTGGGCGAACAGGCGCTCCCAGAGGCGTCGAGGAATCAGCAGCTGCTCCTCAGTTCCGCTCACCGGAACTAGCTGGTTGTACTCCGCCTCGGTGATGTTCGCCTCGGCCAGCTGCAGGCGGTACTCGGCCAGTCGTCGGCGGTACAGCCGTTCATCGCCGTCGTCTCCAGAGGTAGAAGGGGTTGCCTTTTTGGTAGCCGGTGAACCTGCCTCTGGTGCCTCAAAACGCCTCATTTTTCGGTTTTTACCAAACTTCAAAGCACTGGCTGACCACTTTCGCTTTCTTCTCCCTTGTTTTGACGACCCAAGTTCTGCCGTTTTGGGTGCCTGCTCAATTCGGTCCACGTCGTCGTCGTAAAAGTCATTGTTCACTTGCTGGTAGTCAGGGCCGTCGGCAGTGTCAAGATCAGACTCCGCAGATTCGAAGGCGTCTACTTTGTAGGTTGGATCGTTTTTGGTGTCGTCGTCATTGTCGAGTTCATCGTTGCTGTCGTTTTCAGGTTCACTGTTTGAAGCAATGTTTTGAAAGTTATCTGAAAGAAGGATTGAATCGACAGAGTTATCTATTTCATTGCTTTCAGTTTGGCTAAAATCTTCAAGTTCATTTTGGGGCATCAAAGTATTTTCAGTATTCTGATCTTCAGTGAAAGTGTCATCAACATCACAGTCTTCAAAGTCAATAACCAGTTTGCCCTCATCTTCATTATCGTTGTCATCAGAATCGGGCAATGTTTTTTGGTTTATTGCTTTCTCAAGCTGACTAATGACGCCCTGTTCGTAAGTTGACTGTGCAAAAGTGGTGACTCCTGAAAGGTGGCACAACGTAGGCTCGAGGGCTGCATTTTCCAGTGCTGGAATGGCTGCTTTGTTTACTGTAAAAGTACTAAGAGTGAAATTTTTGTTTGTTTGCTGGTTTTTGTTGTTGTTTTTAGAATTTGATATCAAAGGTGGGGCATCAGATGTTCGCTCAAAGCTATCTTCTGTTACTGTTTTATCATTTTCTTTTAAAGATGTGGAAACAGTATTGGTGTCGTTTGAAAAGTTGTTGTCTTCCATGTTCGTGTGGTTTAGGCAAACCAAGTTTGTCAACTAATATCACGTTTAAATACTTTTTATCGCAAAAGTTTTTTTACAACAAAAAGTAAGTAACGTACATTGGTCAAGACTAAAATTACCACTAGCAAAATTGCCAACTTTTACTCAGAGGTAAACAAACACAAAGGCACTGCTGCTGTGAACGTCGGTAGTGTGAAGAGAGCACTGTGTGAACTGCAAGCAGCGCCAAACACAACTGTTGTCTGCCACTGTAAAAAGGCAGCGACCTTGTTTGTACTGTGTGCGTTATTCATTCGTTTGCCATTGCCTTCTGCCATCTCGTTTGCCAATCGTTTTAGACGTTAACACACGCGCAAACTTTATGCTTTTACAAAAAAAATTACTTATGAATTGTTTAGAAAAACTTTGCTTAAAAACAACAAGGTAGATGACAACTGATGCAGGTTGAATTTATTTCAAAATTTTACACTGACAAACAATACAAAATTAAAAGTTGAAAACATGGTTTTGTTTCATTTAAATGTTTTTCTATGTATAATTGACACTTTTTAAGTTGATGCGTTAACAATTGACAATAATTAATCCTTACAATCCCTAAAATCTATCAGTTTCTCCATTTCTCTGCACTCACTTTTTTGACTCTAGAAAAAAAGCTATTGATGCTATTCAAATACGGTTTTCACCACCTTCAAGCGCCGTTTTTTCAAATTTCATATTTTTCAGTTATGTTTTTAAAAAAATTTTAATAAAAAATTAATTTTTAAATGTTTTACTTTTCGTTTGCTTGCAGATCAAGGTGTAATGTGAAACATAATTTGTATGATCTAATGCCTACTATCCGTTTACCTGTTAGAATTATTGATTATGATTTACCAAATAAACAAACACAAAAAAACGTTTGCACACTATTGGATAAACAAATGGTAAGTAATTTAATTTATTTATTTTTAAAAATTTTAATATTTTTTGTTTTAGGAAATTATTTTTAAGTTTAATAAACCAAACGTTTTTGAATGTTACAACAAAGGTAAATTTTTTTAACAAATGCGTTTAAAAACTTAATATAATTTTTTGTATTTTTTAGAAAAAAGAATATTTGTGAAAACAATCGAAAATCTTTTAAAAATTATGTAGGAAAATAAAGGTTGCTCAGATCAAGTAAACTTTCAATTTCAATTTCAGCAATCTTTCCCTCTCTATTTTCTTCATCCAAAGGTTTTTCGTCATTTGTTTCGGCACCTTTTTC
>JAALOO010000991.1_pt1 | contig 22037 bp, 22 predicted proteins | sample 7257641 | NCBI WGS metagenome assembly JAALOO01 (sample SAMN14085613, study PRJNA598686) | mite metagenome | biome: ENVO:01001000; feature: ENVO:01001002; material: ENVO:01001226; isolation source: single female mite from University of Michigan culture on fish food culture... ...
TACGTCTACGTCTACGTCTACGTCTTCGTCTACGTCTACGTCTACGTCTACGTCTTCGTCTAGGTCTTCGTCTTCGTCTTCGTCTACGTCTACGTCTTCTTCTTCTTCTTCTTCTTCTTCTTCTTCTTCTTCTTCTTTTACGTCTTTTTCTTCTTTTTCTTCTTCTTCCCCTTCTTCTTCTTCTTCCCCTTCTTCCCCTTCTTCTTCTTCCCTTTCTTCCCCTTCCCCTTCCCTTTCCCCCTCCCCTTCCCCTTCACCTTCCCCTTCCCCTTCTTTTTTTCTAACTTTTCAAATCGTGTAATTTTTTAACCGCAATGTTTCTATTTTCTATTTTTGCTTTAAAAGTAGTTCACCACTCACCCCAAAGCTTTGAAACGGTCCAGAAATCGATTTCCGCAGCGGAAACAACAGCAGCAGCAGCAGCAAAAACAACTTAAAAAAGCAATACAGGTAAGCAAACCGAAAATGAGTTTCTAAATCGGTCCATCTTAACTTAACTCACTTTTTTGTTCAGTTCCACTCTCTAGATTAGCCCCCTCAGGTAAAGTGTCCCATTCTAGGGCTCTCCGAACACACCCACTTCCTCCTTCTCACCTCTCCTTCTCTTTTTCGGTTTGTGCACCTCTCTTCTCTAAAACTGTTTACCTTAATTCTTGTACTCTTTTTGGTTTTTTCTGTCTTTCTTTCTTTCTTTCTTTTTTTAGAAATGGCCACTACTACCAACAACGGCAACTCCACCACTCCCAACAACAACAACAACATCAACTTGACCATCGGCGATCAGGATGATGACTTTCCAGACATCCAGATCCTGATGCGTCAATCAGTGAGCACTCACGACCAAAACCGCACAAACATCGCCAATCGCAGCAAGGAGCTGCTTCTTGAAGGGCGCGCACTTCGTCGTCAGGCTGTTGCTCTCTATGACAAAATCAAGAGAGCTCTCCGCAGCTCAGTCGAACTGAGCGTCGACTCGTTGTTGCTGTACAACAGCATTGTCAGACGAGTTCGACTGATGCGAGACGAGAAGCACGCCAAAGACCACAAGGTGCAGGACATCTTTCGCCGTGAACTGGAGCAGCTGGCCCCCCTCATGAACAGCCTCAACCAGGGCAGCAGCAACAGTGGCAACACCAATGGAGGTGCTCCCTCCGGCGGCGACGGCAACAGTGGCAACATCAACGGAGGTGCTCCCTCTGGCAGCGGCAGCAATAACAACACCACCACCAATGGAGGTGCTCCTTCCAGCAATGGCAATGGCAACAATGGAAACAACACCGCTGGAGGTGCTCCCTCAGGGGACGGCAGAAATTGGCGAAGTGCCTATGAGTACGAGGATGGTGATGACTTCTTTCCATGTGGTCTTCACCCAGACCTTGAAGCCCAGCTCAATGACCGCCTCATCAACAACAACAACAAGAGCAACAAGAACAACAAGAACAACAACAGCGAAAAGCAGAAACAGCAGCAGCAGCAGAAAACGCCCACCGAAGCGGAAGTGCTGCTGATGAGCGACAAGGAGTTTAGCGCACTCCTGCCGACAGTGCCGGTGACGGTGATGAGCAGTGAGACACAGGTGCGCTTGTGCCGCAAGCTGGCCGCTGAGCTGATTCTCCGCCGTGGACAGGCACCACCAGCTGACGACAGTCAGGTGCACAAGTGCAGCGAGCACTTCTGCCTTTACGCAAGCAGTGATCGCAGCAATCTGCGTCGGCACTTGCAGCAGCAACACTTCGAACCGGCGGTGGCGCACACTAGCCGCTGCCCGATTTGTCCGTACACCGTAAGTAGTTTACAATTTAGAGTTTTTCTTTTGCTTTGATTTGACTTTAGTCTAATTAGCTTTCAATATAACAAAACTTTGTTTGTTTAATTTTTCTAGTCAAACGGGCAGGGCATCAGACGCCACCTGGAGCAAAAAAGCTCTTTAATTTCCAGTGACGAGTTGGAGTCAGTGAAGAAATGTTATGCTGCTCATAACACGGGACAACTTCAGCACTACATTTGAAGGATAACTGTTGGTATAGATGAGGATTTTTGTTAAACTACACTTCTAACTTGTTAAATAAAAGAGAACAAAAGAGATAGAGCAATTATTTGCCTTTGATGGCAGATTGACGCACCAGTGATTGACGGTCTGAACAGCACTCACCGATATGATAATAAATTGTGGTACAGACTGCAGTGATGGGGTAGTCAGAAGAAGAGAAGCTCCAAGAAGTCCACTTTGGCCTCGGTTTCTGCAGCCAACAACAAAGTGCCGCCAGGAACTCCAAACGACACCAGCGACATCAGCGTGAAGCCCTCGAAGCGATCGGTGAAGAAGAAGAGCTTCAGTGCTAAGAAGTTTTCGAAGCGAGGTGGTGGTGGAGGTGGTGTCAGCAACGGCAGCTCCTGGTAGTGACTCAAACAAAGGAGGCAGTGGCAACACCAGCAGAACTCCCTGGGCAAAACGGCGAAACCCTCCTCAAAGAAGATGAAATCCTGGTCCTGGTTTCGGGACACCACGCTGACCACCGTTCCGCCCAGTGACTTTGCCCGTCTGAAGATGATCAAAAAGGTGTGCAGCCTGATGGTGCTTTCCTCCAAGGCGAAGCCGGCGAGCAAAAAAGGTAGAGGCAGTGATAAAAAGAAGAGCGCCTCGACGACTCGCTACAAGATGCCCGCCTGAGCAGCAACTGAGAGCTGGCTCATTGTTTTCATCTCTTCAGCTCTTCACTCCACCACTCTTTGTTGTTAACTTTTTAATTGTTGATCAACTGAGAAACTGCTCTTTGCTTTTTCTTTACTCTACAGGTCTTGGTGTGTTTATCTTTTGCTGCAGCACGTACTTTTTGAACGCTCCCAATGAGTTTTTTGTTGGGTTCTTTTTTTAGATTTTACAATAGAAAAGTGCTATTGTTGAGTTGTTTAGCTGCCGTTGCTGCTGATTTGGAGAGGATGTACCGCGGACCCCAGGAAGTTTTGGTGATGGTGATTATCTTTGTTTTCCCTCTGATTTCAGTGTCGTCAGTGAGCGCCTGCATGGCGCGGCAAAGACCGCGCCGACGGCGGCGGCCTGCGACCAAATTGAGGCGCTCACCACGGCCCAAACGGGCGCGCAAACTGTGGCGCTGAGCACGTAGACGGCGCCAAAAAGGGTGAGCCGGGTGTAAACGTCGATGAGAATGAAACGGCCGGTGGCGATGTGCCGGCCAGTCCTGCCACAGTGGCCACCAATTCGAGGAAGGTCACAAGGACCATCTGCTGCAAGCTGATGGTGTACATCATCCGACGGATGGTCGTCGTTTTGGGGATGATTTTGGCGGGGGTGACAGTGGTGGTTGGGGTGACGGTGATGTTGGTGGTGGCATTATCGTCTCCTTTTTCTTTGCATGTGTAGTGCCTCCGCACTAGTCACCACAGTTCATCCACATTGACTCACATGTTTCACTCACACTCACACTCATGTTCACCTCTCACTTACCCTTACTCATCTCTTCACACAGACAGATACCCATGTATATAAACCTACCTCTTGTAAGCACACTTTGCCAGTCAGCCAACCAGCCAACCAGCTAGCTAGTCTGTCTTTCTCTCCATCTCATCACCAGTCCTTATTCCCCATTAAACCAGCCTCAAAGTCGGCAAAAAACTAGGTGACGTTGAGACGGAAACTGCACAGCGAGTACTGTTTCAGGTGAAAAACGCTGTACAACACTGTCCAGCCAATGCCCGTGCCCATCCCAGCACAAGTAACGTCCACACCGAACGGGCGAAGAGTGCGGGAGGCTAACCTGGTTGGCCAGTGAAGCAGTTCAGCGGCTCAGCGTTGCTGAAAGGGAGGCTGCCGTACAGCTGTCATGCAAAGGTACAACACTCCCTGCTTTCCTCCTTTTCATCCTTATCATTATCATTATCAGTTTCTCCTCTTCCTCCTGTACAGCACCAAGTACAACACCAGGAGCAGCTGTTCCACTAAGAGGATTTGTTTGAGGTTTTCTTGATGCTCATCCTCGTGGCGTCCATTTGGTGGCGCAGGTAGAGCAACAACATCGCCAGGTTGAAGTTGATGGAAATGCCAATGACCAGCTGGATCCACTGGTAGGCGAAAAAGGGCCCCAGGCGGACGTACATTAGCGTGCTAATGGCGGTCAGCAGAGGGTGATCGTTTTTAAGCTGAAAAAGAAAAAGAAGATCTAACGAGGTTAGTAAACCAGATCTATAACAATAACAACAAAACAAACCTTGTAGCTTAAAAGTTTCGACATGAGCGGGCCCAGCCAAATTTTTGTCGACTTTTGTCGACTTTTGTCGAATTCCTAAGGTTTTTGTCGACTTCTTAAGGTTTTTGTCAACTTTTGTCAACTTTTGTCGACTTTTGTCGACTTCCTTAGGTTTTTGTCAACTTCCTAAGGTTTTTGTCGACTATTGTCGACTTTTGTCGACTTCCTTAAGTTTTTGTCGACTTCTTAAAGTTTTTAGTTTAAGTACAGAGAAAAGAGTATTTTGTAATTCAAAATAGCAAAGGCAAAAACCAAACTGGGCAATACCAAACAAAGAAATGACTGCTGTGACTAAAGACTGAGCGATTTTGGAGTAAATTTGCTGCACTGCATTGAACATTTCCTGAAAATGGCTGTTTTTTGTATGTTTTTAAAAAGTTGCTTGCACACGTGTAAAATTATTGTGACAGGCAGATTGGTGACGGCTACAAAAGCGCCTTGCTAGTAAAGATTTTTGAGAAAAAAAGTAGAAGCAATTGTGTGAGAAAAAGATAACCAAAATGACAACTAGGCTAAACCTAGCCATCAGGCTTCACATTTTACCAGCTCTCTTCTTCTTCTGAAAGTCAGCAAACTCTTCTCTGTTGTTAACGTTTTCGAGGTAAAAGAGCTGATTGGCCGCCAGCCCAAAGTTGCACCGCTCCATCACCAGGATATTGCCAAACTTAGCGTCGTTGAAAACCCTTATAAGGGGGAGAATAGAAAACAATGTTAGATTTTTACAAAACAAATGTCCTAAAATAAAAAAAAGTTCATCATCCTCTGTTTTTTTCTTACCAGCACACAGTTGAAAGTGTTCCTGAGGGTGAATGGAAAAGTAGACGCGGAACTGCTTCACAGAAACGGCCCTGATGGTAATGGTGAATTGCTGCTGTTGGTGAATTGCTGCCGCCTCTTTACAAGTGGCCAGCTTCAGCATTTGCAAGGTGTGTCCTTCAGTTTCGATGCTAGTGATGGTCATAAGTCTAAATGAAGATGATTGCCCTAGCAACTCCAGCTTATTAGCTGCTTGCTACTCACACCAGTTAGCAGCCCTGGGCTTTTTCCAACTGTGTGTTTGGTTCTGATTTCCAGAGGGAGACAACTTCAAAGCAACAACTGAGGAAACAGGCAAGCAACAGGCGGAGATTGAGAGAAAAAAAAGTTAAAAAACACACACACACATACAGCTTGGCAATGCTGAACACAGTGTCCCGGCAGCCAGGTTTCCGTCTGCTAATACGTTTTCAGACTGAGTTCACCTCAAAGAAAATTCCTTGACATTTGTTATTCAAAAACAGCACCAGGAGTACGCTTTCACACCCAATCAGTGAGTGCTAAGCTGCATTAAGCAAAATATTTTTAAAAACAAATTTATTTTAGATTTTTGCTGCTTCTAAATTAACTATCAACAATGTTGACACTACTTAAAATTTTTTAAAAAGTCTTTTATTTTTACAAAATATTTTAAAATTTCACCTCATTTGACTTGACCACCGGCTGGGCGCTTCCATCCACCGTCAGTGTGCAGTAGGAGGAAGAAGCTTCTGAGACGTTCAGCTTTTTAATGGTAATCTCAAAGTTAGGATAAAAAACCTCCTTTCCGCTGGTGACCACCACCTGATCGATTTCATTATTATTAGGCAGAAATTCTTCCAGTCCGTCCACTCCTCGATGAAGCTGATAGGTGGCCAACAGATGGGCCTGATTGGCTTGATTATTTTTTGCGTAGTAGAACTTGACTGAAAAGGACCGCCGCTCCGGGTCAAAGTGGCTGACCGAGCACTTGGCGTCATGGATCACCTCCTCGTGAGAGCTGGAGTTGACCTTGCTGAGCGTGTAATTGAGCGCCGGAGGACTGGGCAACTGGTTGGACTGGTAGCGACGACCGTGGGCGTACTCGTCCACCAGCACCACCCAAAAGTGGCTAAAGTGGACGGTGGTGTTTTTGGCCTCGGTGTGGACGAGCACCTCAAAGGTCGGAAAGGAGAAGTGCTCTCCAGAGTGGACGGTAATGCCGGGAACTAATTGGTTTGGAGTGAACAGGTGATGCTGCTTGCCGCTGTTTGGAATGGCTTGAATTTTGGGAGATAAGTTTTAGGTTTTAAAGGTTTTAAAGAAGATTTGAATTTTAGTTTCTGCTTACCGGAAACTCGATGAGTCGCCAGCAGGTGATCCGATCGGTTGGTGCCGTTGTGGTAGTGGAACTCCACTGAGTAGTACAGACCGATGAAAAAGTGGTGAGGAGGCGTCTTCAGTGTGACGCTGAGCAGAAATGAGGTGTTGTTACTGCTGTTGCCGACTTCAGTTTGGTTTTTAGAGTTTTTCAAAAAAGTGGCATTGCTCGACAGGTCCAAGGTGAGGCCATTGTCGCTAAAGTCAGAGGAAAGTGCTGCGGAAGTTCCCAGCAGCAAAAAAGTGAAACCAATGTTAATGGCAAAAGAGTGTTTCATTTTTGAGTTTTAAAAAAATTTTATTATTTTTTAAACGAGTCTATTAAAATGGCACAAATGTGCTCTTTTTCTTTACAAGTAAAGTTTGTTAAATCAAGTTTATTTGAGGTATTTTGCAAAACACAATTGTAAATCACATTAATTAACCTGCAAATAAACTAAACTATTTGATTAAGTGCGATCTTGAGATAACTTAATTAACCAACTGGTTTAAATTTTTACATTTATTGATGCAAAAAGTATTTCAATTTAACTACAATTAGATAATTAGTTTGATAAGTTAATCATGTTGACTGTGTTTTAAAAAACATATAATTTTTACATTAATAAAATGTTATTTAAATAAACCAAAAATATTAATCAAGTGAATGAAAATAAAAGACTACTAAAGTTGCGATAAAAACAGGAAACTCAATGACTGCACTAAAGTTTGCCTCTCCAAGTCTAGCGCGTGGGCCAAACTTAAACTTGTCAATGGCATTATAATCTTGCAAAAAAGGTTTCAATGAATCTGCAAGGCTAGTTGATTCTGCTATATAAGCTTGATTGTACATTTCGATTGACTCATCATTGACGACGACGATTTCTGTTGCTGAGTGCGAGTAAGCGCCAGCCATTGCCAATACTTTGCGTCCCACAAACTTGACCTTGTCTGATAGTGACACACTGTATGGAGAAATGCCAATGACAGTGTTTTGAAACACTTTTGAGTAAATAAAGCCTCGATCTAGAGCAATAAAATAAATTTATTTTGATGAAAGTAAATTGTACAAAAATATAAAACATACTTTCATTGCTTTTGTCCAAAAAACAAACGTTGAAAAAGAGGGTAAAAACGCAAAACGCCAAGATATAACGTAACACTGGAGACATTATTTTAACTAAATGAAAATGTACAAAATATAAAAATGAACAGTTTGAACGACTGATAAAGACTAAATGATCGAAAAAAATTGATTTCAGTTTAATCTGTCAATTGCAGCGCATACATTAGCAACTACACAGCAACATCATTAGCGTTTGTGCAAACATTTAATTTGTAAACAGCGCAAATATTTGTTTACAGCATTCTAATTTTAAAACAAAAACAAATAGTTGCACACAGCAAAACAACTATTTATAAAAATTACTTTTTAAATTTTTAAGTAATTTTTAATTAAAATCAATTTTAAAATTAGTGAGCATTATTAACAGTAAAAACAATTTAATGAAAATTTACTTTTTAAACTCACAAATTTTTTTAAAAGTCGATCATTTCTAATAAAAAAACAAAATGTACTTGCACAGTAATTAATAGTGCTTGTTAGTGTCTCTGTAACAAATAAATTATTTATTAAAACTAACAAAAACTATTTTTTAATTATTTGTAAAACTTTTTCACTCACAAACATTTCCGTTATAAAGGTGAAATCATTTTCAATTAAATATTAATCAACTTTTACTGCTACCATTTATCTGACTTCTAATTTACCATTCAGTCAAGCTGCAAATCAATTTTTCAGCTACGTTGTGTCTTGCACTTGCACTCCAAACGTTTAAACTTTGCAATTCTAAAAAAGTTTTTTCACTACAAGTATTTTAATTCACAACTTTTTAAAAACAGTGCAACAATTTTTATTCAAAATCTTTGGCTTTAAACTGTTAGTAAACTAGACAAAAAAATTTTGCTAATTTTTCAGCAATGGAAAACCCATCCTCATCATCCTTATCACTCCTTAAACCTCGATTATGGCAAATTTACTACTACAGCATCAGGCGAATCATTGAACGAAGGAATGGCAATGGCCAGCGACTGCACTTCCGCTGGAACCGCTTTCTCATTGGAACGTACGCCTTTGAGGTGTGTCGCCTGGTGGCGGTCACCTACTGCTTGCTCACAGGTCGGCTGAGCATTTATCAATATGACGTTTTTCTGGCGATGTTCCGCCGCAATAACATCGCCGACAGCACCATCTTCATCGCCATCATCGGCCTGCCCCTCTCAGCGGCCTACTTCAACTACGCAATCTACCTCAAGATAGATCGCAATAAGAATGTTTCCAAGCACGAGAAGGAACGTCGTCAGCTGGCGGCGGTCATCTACGATCTGGCGGTAATGAACTTTGAGCAGTTAGTTGCGCGAAAAAATGTCAACAGTCACCTTTGGAGCCAGCTGTTCCGGCGCATCAAGGGATGGCAGTTCTTCAATCCACTGCGAGAGGTGGAGTTTTGGCGCATCTTTGCCGCCATTTGGACATCGACTAGCTACAGCGGAGAGGCTGTTCAACACTGCAAAAAACAGTCAGGCCACTGTTGTTTGAGCTCGTTGCCAGACGTGTCAATGAAGGTCCGATCTCAGGCGTTGCTCATTCAGATCGTCTGCGAGATCTTTCACAGCTGGGGACTGTGGTTAATTTGTGAGTAATATAAAGAACTTTAACTGAACAAATTTACTGACTTCTTTACTTTTTGCAGTGATCATTTGCTGTTTGAGCAGCCTGTACTACGTAAATCTGTTGCTGACTTTCAACCACTCCACCGCCAGTTCCCTGCTTCGACTGTTGCCGGCGCTCATTGAGATGACCGTCATCTTCGCCGAGGTGGCCAACTGCGCGCAGATGCTGCTGATGCTCACCTTCCTCCTGCGAATGATCTGCTTTGTGGTGGTGGCCACCGCCCGAGAGCTTCGTCGCTTTCTTCGATCGCTCAAAGACAGCTCCTCCACTTGTTCACACTTTTCAAATCCTTTTTATGATCACCATAGGCGAAAAAGAAGGACCTCGCCATCTCTGGCACAGCTAGCCCAGGATGAGATCTGTTCTATTGTCGGCCAATCTCCGTCGCCTCGAAGCAGCTCAGCTCGACTTCAGCCACTTCCGTTGTACAGAGAGGCGGTGCTCTGCCTGCAGCTAGCCCGCTTCCGGCGAGAGCACCTCGCGCTGGTCAGGCTAATTCAAATCGCCGACTCGGCCCTCTTCTCCCGCGTCATTCTCGTCTTCTTCCTGGGGAACATTCCCTTCAATGTGTACTTCATTGCCTTCGTCTACCGAAACGCCGATCGACTGCACGTGGACACCGCCGTTGTGGTCGCTTTTTTGGCGGTGTACATAGTTGCGGCGATGATCGCCGCGGCGACGGTGGCGTACACCAGCGAAACGCTGCACCGATTTGCGCCGCAGCTGGTGGCCGGGCAGATGGCCCTAGGTGGTGGTGGTGGTGGTGGTGGTGGTAATTGGGAACGGTTTTCAGGTACCTCAGGACAAAGGTGTACTGAAAGACCAAAGGGACGAGGAAGATCGTTGCGACTGAAGATTAAACTGCTGGTTCACTACGAGCTAGTGCACTCAAACGCAAAAATCAGCTTCACCGTCGGTTCAATTGGGCCGATTACCAAGTTTGCCATTTTTAATGTGAGAGAGTAACCAAGGGTTTTTTATCGTTGATTAGCTGTTTTAACTAATTTTTTTCTTCTTTTTTGTGTTTGCAGTTTGTTTTCCTTTACCTTGGGTACATAATGTTTTCACTGCAGTTCATTTACAGTAAACACTAATGGCAACTTTTGCTTAAAATACTTATTGAAAAGTACATTTTTCTGTTTAGTATGTTTTTCAATAAATGCTCCGGGCAGCCATTGTACACTGATTTATTTTTGATTGTTTGAACTACTTTTTAAATTTATTTAAATTTTACATTGCAATGCTTTTTACGTGTAATTTTCAGTTTGTAGAACGCAAAACTGTACATTGTACACAGTGGTTGCCTACTGATTATTTTAGTGCTACTTCTAAATTAATGCTACTGCTAATTTTGCATTAAAATGTTGTATTTTTAAATTACACTTAAATGCAAGTAAAATATCGGTACAGCTAAAACTAAAAAATATTTTTTTAAAGACACCGTTTATTTGTTGTTACCTTTACCTGCTAATCAAACGCTAAAAATTGAACACACACACACACACAAAATCTGTTTTGATTAAAAACAGCAAATTTGCACAACAGCAGTTGAACAGAAAACTTAACCTGCTATGTTTCCTAATAATTGCACTTACTCACTTACCTGCAGTAGGGCTACTCTCAAATACAATCAAACTATTAAAGTTTTGTAAACTTAAACTTTCGACTATTAATTATATCTGCGTGTCTGTTATCCTTGTCATTCCTTCCTTTCTTCCTGTCACACACACTCACTCACTAGTGCATGACTGAATTCAAGAAAAGGGAAAAGAAAGGAAAACAAAAGTAGAGCTTTGAAGTTCAGCCTAAGCTTTACAACTTTACGCACAATTTTGTTTTTTATTTATCGATTATAGCTTAAACTGTCACCTTTAGTTGCTTGAGTGGCGCCGCAGAACCTGAGTACTTGAGCAGTCGTAGCGGTAGTAGTAGTAATTTTGACAGTTGTGTTTGTGTACTTAATTTGTAAATACCATAAATTAAAAATACATAAATAGCGGCGCGATCAGGCACACAGTTCTTACTACTTCTTTAGCAAAAAATTTTAGAGAATTGTTTTATTGAGTTAAAAACTTTAACTGCAAAAAAACAACATAAATTAACATTATAAACACAAATTGTCAATAGATATTAAACATTCACTGCAAAAAGTTTCAAACTTGTCTGTTCGTGAACTGCAATTAATTGGAACAAAATTGAACTTTTAACTTTTTTATTGTTGTTTATTATTTTTTAATCGATCAAAATTGAACTACTTTGCAACACGGCGGCGGCGTTCTGCAGCGCTAAACGCTACTTTGTCAATAACCTTTCCAACAAGCTGAACAAAAACAAAAGAATTAAAAAACGATTTAACAGAACTTTGACAATGCATCGCCTACTTGAAAAGTACTCCAATCACGACAGCGACAAGGCTGTCGGCAAAAATTCCGCCTTCTCAAGCTTACAGCTTTTTAGCAGGGAGGTGGAAAAGCTGCAACGGATTTACCGACCTTCACCTTCACCGGAAAATCCTCAGCCTTCAACTTTCCTCAGCACTCTGACTCGAAAACTGTCATCCTTTCAGCTGCTGCTCAACGTGTACACTGCCGGAGCCATCGTTCGTTTTCTCCTCTTCTCCGCCTGTTTGCGGGCCCAAATTGACTGCAAGCTGTACCGGTACGACCTGCTGATGGACGCCTTCAACGCCCGCCGGACCTATGATCAGTATCTGGCCGCCTGTTCGGCCGCCTTTGGCGCCTTCGTCCTCTACATCTACCACCTCAACTACTTCTCTCTGAACTGGCCACTGGCAGAAGAGCTCTGGCGAATTGTGGTCAGCTCAAATGAAACTAATATGAAATTACAAAAAGTTCAGCAAGATCAGCAACAGGTCGTGGTGGTAACAGCTGATCTTGATGATCAAGAAAAAGAAGTAGAAGAAGACGGCAAACCTAGTAAAAAGTTTAAAAGTGCTGAAAAACGGTCCGGATTGCAGCTCTTCTTCAAGTACGAAGCGCCAATTCACGCAATTTTGCTCGTCCTCTTTGGACTGGTTCTCCTCTCCCGTCAGCTGCAGTTCTATCGATTTGCCCTCATTCGACGGTACTCCTCGCTGCAAACGGGAATTCTACTGCTAGACGGCAGCATGATGATCATCCTCAACATTACCCTGCTCAAGTGTGCCATCTTCGAGGAGTACACGGTGCTCCTTTTTTGCGGCGAGTACCTGCGACTGTTTCGGGAGAACACTGCAAAGCTAGTCAGGCTAAAGATTCAAGGTCAAAGCAGGTCATCCTCTGTGTTTGCTGCAGGAGTCAGTTCCGGCAGCCTCTTTCAGCTCTTCCGCCGCCACTTTGAGTACACCAAGGCGGTGGAGTACTTTAATCGGGTGAAGGTGAGCCGAGTGATGTTCGGCTACATTGCCGCCGTCCTTCCGCTCAACATTTACCTCCTGCAGGCGGTCATCTTCAAGCGGGCCAATGCCGTTTCCTCCAACTACAAAGTTTCGGTCGCCTTTCAGACCTTCATTCTCTTCACCTCGACGCTTCCAATGAGCCATATTTATGAGGCAGTTAGGCGGCCGGCAAAGCTGATGGACCGATTTCAGATACTGGCAAGTGGAACTTCAGTTTTAGGTTCTGCAAACCAAAGAAGAGGAGTTCACCGAGGAGTGTTGGCGGTCAAGTTTGGCATACTGAACTTCTATGAGTACCTGACTGATGATGCAAGTGGAAAGTGCTTTTCCTTGGGCTCGATGGCGGCAATTAAGAGCACTAATTTGCTAAAGGTATTAGAAAAGAAAGGTAAAGAAAAGACCTCAAGTGTCCTAATACTATTTTTTCTTTAGTTTGTTCTCATCTACTTTGGCTACATTATGAACGCTTCACTGTTGAGTAACTAACAATTATATTTTGGTAAACAAAACTGGTTAACAAATCAGTCACAAATGAACAAATGCAAAATTGTTATTTTTAATAATCACAAGTTTCAATTGAAAACTCAATTCTAATTATTCTACGCAACATGCACATTTTTCTAAGATAAAAAAATTATTAAAAACTTTAGTAATTAAGCTCAGTGTAAAATCAACTTTTGAAATAGAAAGGCAGGCATCTTTGATATGTCTACTTCATCTTCTCAGCATCGTAAAGCAGCTCAGCTGGCGGCGTAAAACTAAAGTACGGCGCCTTCTGCAACCGGTAAAAGGGAGACTCCCGGAAAGCCTTGTCCGTTCCGTGGAGCCAATCAAAAAGGCCAAAGACGCCGTAATTGACGTTAAATCTGCAAAAAAATAAGAAAATCAACAATTTAAGTATACGAACTCAAACTTTCACAAACACACAAAGACATACTTTAAATGATGAAAATCATGAAACACCGGAGAAATGGGACAGCCGGGCAGCTGATAGCCACAGTGCAGGTAGACACTCTCGAAGATAACATAGCCGATCCAAAGGTAGGCCACCAGGTTGTGGCTGCCCATCACCGCCGGCCCCAGGAGAACCGGCAGCAAATTCTGCCCCAAGTGCTCCACGGGATGGCAGTAAATGGCCGTCAGCGCCACCGGCGTCTGCCACTGGTGGTGCACCTTGTGGACGTACTGGTAGACGGCCGGGTGGTGAAAGCCTCGGTGGATGTAGTACAGAGAGGCCTCTCGAAGTAGATTAAACGCCACCAGGTCTACTACCAGGCGACCCACAGTTGGAACACGTCGATTGACCATTCCCGGAAAAAGGATGGCTCGCCCGGGAATTATGACCAAAGAGACCAACAGCTGAAGAAACTGATTGATCAACACCTGCCTGACCAGCGTCCACATCCTCGCCTCTGACACCTGACTAGATTGAAGCTGAATTTTGTAGCGGTAAATGAAGGCGGGCCGCCTGGTCAGGTCGACCAGGAGGAAGGCCAGTCCGAGGGCCCAGTAAAGTAGTGTGGACAGAGTGAAGGAGATGACGATCTCGGCGATTTGCTCATTTGGGAAATGGGCGCTGATGAAGTGGTCGTACTGCGTCTCAATTGCCAGCCGGATCGGTTCGGTTGCACTGAAAAAAATGAAAAGTAAAGAAAAGAAAAGCGGGGGAAATCAACACTGTGAGTTTGAGTTTAACTTAAAAACAAATCAATTACCGATCGATGAAAGCCATTCTTTTCAGTTGTGAAAGCGGGGGGTTTTGAAAAAAAAACTAACCAGAAAGCTTTTAACTGAAATGTTTTGTTTTCATTTGTTGTCAAAAGTTGATCGTTTGCGGCAGCAGTGGCAACAGCAGCAGCAACAAAAGCAAAAATGCACGTTTTTAGCTGTTTTGCTGTTTGTCAGTACCGTTACACTGTTTGCAATGCATAAAAAGAGCAAAAATCAAAAGGACAACAAAAAGTGATAACAGTTACTTTGCCTTCTTCAGTGTGATCATCAATGTTAGTAGCAAGAGAGGAACCGACACCACTGCTTTTTTCTCCATAATAAACAGTCGTTATCGCTAAATTATGTGAGGAGATCACAGCGCATTGATTAGCGCACAGTTGCGACAGTTTTAGTACGGGCGTCCGTAATCGCCGTTTTTAGTGGCAGTAGTAGTAGTAAGCACACACAAGTCTCAAGCTAGTATATTGAATACTGCTCTCTCAAGTTTGTCTCACTTTTAACTAAAGTCAGTGCAAGTAAAGCCCAAACAAATGATTTGATTTGAGGGGCAAGTAGTTTTCAGTTTGAAACAGGAAAAAGTGTACCAAGGACAGGATAGTCGCTTGACACGTGTTTTGAGTTGTGTCATATCTACAAAACTGACTAACAAGTTAGACTTTTCAATGTTTTTGTTTTCCATTTAAAGAAAATAAAATTATTCGTTTTGTGTTTTTAGTTGATTTTTTTGAAATTAGTTTAACTTTATGGCAAAAAAATGTAACCGGAAACAATGTAATTATTGCGTTTGGTTTTTATATTTTAATTTAATACCAGACAAAAGTAATTTACGATTATGACTGCAACTGCTTGTTTTATCTAGTCTAGTCTGGTAATTATTCAAGTTTTCACAATTAAAAAATTATTTTATTTATTATGCTGTAAAAATATAAGAATTATTAAGCGTAATTTTAGTTGCCACCAAATTAGCACATTTAATCAATTTTGAACTGACTTTGCCAGCCAACAATTTTTCTTTTTTCATTCTACATTAAAACATTATTCATTGTGAGCAGAAAAAATGTCACCACATTGATTAATAGCTAAAGGAAAAAAGGAAAAAAAACAATTCATTAAATTCTTGAAAATTAATGAAACAACTACAAATTCTCTAAAAAAAGTATGAATGAAGTAAGAGCACTAGAAAACTAGCTTACCAAACGAAAAGTGTCCTGCGTGATCAGGTAACCATTTGAAAGCTTAAAACCCGACTGTGACACCTCAAAAAGGTGCTTGTTCATGTTGTGCAGCTAGGTTAGTGAATGGTGAAGTGAAATGGTAAAAAAGTTAGGCAAAACATTATCAGCATTTAACTAGATTACCTTAAGCAGTCGAATTACTGAAAGTGATTTAATTTTTTGAACTCTGGTCACTAGCCTCGCCGTCAGCCCGGCGCTTCTCACCGCCAGGCGTCCATTCTGCCGGACCACCAGCCCACAGATGACAATCATCGCCGACATGGAGTTGAAGTGATTGACGAAGACCAGAGCGTAGCAGCTGTTGAGGTACCAGGTGGTGGTGGTGAAGAGGACGATGTACACCACAAAGGCGACTATCAGCACGTAGAAGGTGAAGACGTTGCTCAGGTAGAAGGACCAGAAGCGGTTGTACGATTCCAACTCGCGGTACAGGGCATTGTACCGCCTCGCCGCTCGCTCATACCGCCCGTACAGCTGCTGATCGGCAGTGTAGAAGGTTTCCGATCTTCTTCTGCTGCCACCTTCTTGATTTTCTTTAATTCGAATTGAACCAGCAGCGGTGGTGAAATTGGCCACCAGACGAGCGTAGGCGGCGGTCAACTTGCCGGCCAGCGCTCGGTGCTTCAACTGGACGTACCTCGCCGTCAGTGCAAAGCAGAGGAAGAAGGTGTAGATGCTCGCCGTGGCCAGGTAGATCCACAGGTTGATGAGGGTGTTCCAAAGAAGGGCCCAAAACGGGTCGGAGCGGTAGATTCCTTGGCGGATGTACAAAGCAATCATCGCCGCGTGGCCCAGCGGAACGATCGACCCCACGATGGAGTGGTAGTAGAGGCGAGCCAGGCGGCGGAAGCGGTCAAAGGCGAGGTAGTCGGCCCGTTTTAGGCCCATTGTTTTCGGATGAAGCAGTGTTCGGGTCTTGTCATTTGAAGAAAGCTGACGATCGGTCATTCGAAAGAGCGCCAGAAATTGGTAGTCCGCCGGGCGGTTGCTCAGCGTGAAGAGGACAAAGTTGGCGGCGATGCAGGTCCTGCAGAAGTGATTGTTAAGTCAGGTCAGGTCAACCTTTGTGTGCCTTTTAGTTGATCGTTTTAAACCTCTTTTTCTTACCAAAAGAAAACGGTGCTCTCCATTAGCGGCGCAATGGCGTTCCAGTGTTCACAGCCAAGGAGGATCCGCTTTTGGCGGCTGTCAGTGGCCGCCTTGAAGAAGACAATGACTACGCCGCGAACGAAAAACAGGCCGTAAAGCAGTCGCAGGAAGGTGATGTGTTTGGGCGTGCTGATGGTCATTGGGACTGATTTTCTGTTTGATTGATAACGATTTTTTGCCTCCGCCAAATTAGGACTGTTTGTTGTTGCTGTAGTTGTTATCTCCTTAAAATCCATAACTCCATTGCCAACTTTGGCGCTGCCGTAGTAAAGAGACAACTGCTCCACCAGTTCTTGATAGTACAGAAATTGATAGTAAAAGGAGCAGATCTTCAGACAGTGAGTGAAGTTTTTTTTATTTGGTGAAAAGGTTACACGCATTTTCACAAAAATGAGCAATTTTTTACCAAGTTGACGTTGAGTCAGACTAAAAGAGAAAGTGTGTGCAAAAACAACAAGCAGAAAGAGATAGATAAAAAGAAAAGAAAAGAAAAAAACAGAAAAAATGACAATCATATCACTTGCTCATATTGGTTGTCGTTGTGACCTTATTTTTGAGTTGAAAAAAAATCGAAAGTTGTGTTATTAATTTACTATCAAAAACAAATTTTAGACACCAGTGCTCGTAAATTTTTTTTGCGTTTGGTGTTTACACAAAATCAATTGCACTTGTCAAAAACTGACATTAATCGTCATTTGCACTGAAAAAGTGACACAAAAAGTTTTAATAATTTGCTGAAGCAAAACAATTACTTGTAAAGAACTTAAAACGACAACAACAATACAAGCTGATAAATAAAAAAAAAGTTAAAAAGTGTGTTAATGTTATTGAAATGTTAAGTGCGGAAATGAAACAATAATAAAAATAAGGAACAAACATAACAGTTTTTTAATAAAAACGTAGAGAAACGTAGGGTGAGAGTGAAAGCAAGCATAAATAGTCCAAGTTAAATTTTAATATAAAAAAGAACAATTTATAAAGCATTTACAAAGTGTTCGAATTTTGCAATTGAACAATAATACGTCACCAGCGGTTTGGCAAAGCTGCCACTTTAAGTTTAGAACTTTATATTTTTCGAAATGTCAAGCATTGTTCTCCCATTCTATTTAGAGTGGCACATCTCACTGTAGTGAGTCAGTTGCTTTTTAGCACTCGCTGAGTAAAGTTCTCAAGGCTGTTCTCTCTCTCTCTCTCTCTCAACTTTGCAAAAAAATGAAAGAAGAAAAAAGATAAAATGGTTGAAGAAGAAAAAGAAGAAGAGGATCATGGGCCTAGGTCCGAATGTCTGTTAATGATGCAAGAAATGGCAGATGACGTGGCGCCCCCAATCCCTCTACAAGACTTGTGAGGCTAGTGATAAAGCCAAGAGGGAGATGCCTCAGAGTTAACGGAGCGTCTCCCTCTGCACACCTGGCTGCCAATGGTGCCAGCCAGCGCCACCTTTTCAAGAGGAGGAAAAAGATGAAATGGTTGAAAACAAAAGTTGACTTTATGCCACTTTCAAGTTTGGTGGCGGCAACCACGTACCTAGAAAGACGGCTGCAAGTGAAAAGTGGCCGATGACGTAGCACTGCCTTGCAAGGTCAGCGTGGACACCTCATTCTTTTTCTTCTTTAAAGTAAGTATTTTTTCATTCATTTCGAACTTAATGTTTATTCAATTTTCTAAAATATTTTTTTGCAGATGGAGGAGGCAACCGCCCAGCGCATCTTGTACGGGGGAGATGCCTCCGAGTAATCTGGGCGTCTCCCTCGGCAATCCTGAATGACGATGGCCTTAACCAGTGCTCTCTTCTCTAGAGAAAGAAAGAAGATAAAATGGTTGAAGAAAAAGAAAGAAAATCATCGGCCTTGGTCCAAATGTTTGCTGCCGGCAAGAGGTAGCTCTGATGACGTGGCACTGTTTCTCGAGGTCAACTTGGCCACCTCATTCTTATTTTCAAAGTAAGTTTTTTATTAATTTCAAATTTTTTGTTTTTTCGATATTTAAAAAACACAAAAAAATGAACTTTGCGTGCAAAGCATAGCCACTTCACTAGCGACTTAAAAGGGCTGCTACTTTTGGTTTTAGAATTTTTATAGTTTTCGAACTTTTATAATTTTCAAAATGTTAGTCATTGTTCTCCCATTCTATTTAGAGTGGTACATCTCACTGTAGTGAGTCAGTTGTTTTTTAGCACTCGTTGAGTGAAGTTCTACATCAGCTCACGCTCACTCTGCCTCGCAACAAAAAAATGCGCCACGTCGAATTGCGTAATTTTGGCAAAACAGCAAAACCTCATCGGTTGCCGACTCCAAAGCCGGATCTTTTATGGTCGACAGCAAAATTGGATATTCGAAGGTAAGCGGCGTTTTTTCCATTGCTGGAAGCTCTGTGGGCGGCAGTTTGACTGCCAGAATCTTTGCCGAGGAAAATGCTTTTGATTAATCTGGGCGTTTTCCTTGGCAAAGCTGGTTGTTAATTGTGCCATTTTCTTAAGAAAGGAAAAAAGATGAAGTGGTTGAAGAAGAAGAAAATCATCGGCCTTGGTCCGAATGTCTGTTTCAAAAAAAATTGATGACGTGGCACAGCCGCCTATGCCTGGTGACCAAAACAAGCGAGAAGTTTCCGAGGGAGATGCCTCGAAGAAACATGTCTAGACGTCTCCCTCGACCAACCAGGTCACTATTGGTGCCGACTAGTGCCACTTTCTCAGACAGAAAAAAAGATGAAATGGTTAAAGAAGAAGAAGAATAGTAAGATCATCGGCCTTGGTCCAAATGTTTGCCACCGGCAAAAACTTGCCGATGACGTGGCACTGCCTTGCAAAGCCAACGTTGCCACCTCATTCTCTTTCTACTTAAAAGTAATTTTTTTCATTAATTTCGAATTTTATGTTTATTTGATTTTCTAAAAAAAGTTTTTTGCAGATAAAAGAAACAACTGCCCAGCAAGAAGTTGGGTTGATGAAGTGACACAGCCGCCGATGCCTGATGACAGAGACGAGCGAGAAATCGCCGAGGGAGATGCTTTAAAATAAACTGAGCGTTTCTTTCGGCAAAACTGGCTGCCAATAGCGTCAACCGATGACACCTTCTTTAGAGAAGAAAGAAGATGAAATGGCTGATGATAAAAAGAAGAAGATCATCGGCTTTGGCCTAAATGTCTGTTTCAGGCAAAAAAGTCGATGACGTGGCACAGCCTCACATGACCAAGTTAACCACCTCATTCTCTTGATTTTTCGAAGTAAGTATTTTCATTTTATTCAAACTTTATTTTTTTCGAATTTCTAAAATAGTTTTTTGTTGATAGAAGAGGCAACAACCCACCACTGTGTGCCTATTGGCGACAAAATGTTGGGGCCTAAAATGGCAAAAAGTTCAGCAAGCAGCAACTCAGTTGCAGAAAATTTTGCTGGCGCGAAAAGTTCGCTAGCTCCTAGAGAAAAAAGAAAAAGATGCAGCAAGGTTTGGTCGGAGCTGCTTTCTCCTGACGGCCATGTGCCTAAAGACAACTTCCGAAGACGGCTGCCAGCAAGAAGTAGGACTGATAAAGTGGACCAGATGTCGCCATGGACCTGATGGCCGTGACCAGTGAGAAGTCGCCGGGGGAGATGCCTCTGAGTAATCTGGGCGTCTCCCTCGGCAATCGTGGATGACGTCGGTGCCAACCGGTGCCACTTTCAAAAGAGAAGAAAAAAGAAGAAATGGTTGAAGAAAAGAGCTGATGGAGTAGGCTTTACGCCACTTTCAAGTTTGGTGGCGGCAACCACGTACCTAGGAAGACGGTTGCAAGCAAAACGTGGCCGATGACGTGGCACTGCCTTGCAAGGCCAACGTGGCCACTTCATTCTCTTTCTTCTTCAAAGTAAGTATTTCTCATTCATTTTGAACACTTTGTTTTTTGATTTTTTAAAATAGAGTTTTTTGCAGATAAAGCAGGCAACCGCCCAGTTTACTCTCTACGCCATCACACGACCAGCCTTAGCTGGTGCCACTTTTTTAAAAAAAAAGATGAAATGGTTTAAGAAGAAGAAAGAAGATCATGGGCCTTGGTCCAAATGTTTGTTGCCTGCAAAAGGTAGCATTGATGGCGTGGCACTGCTTCTCGAGGTCAACTTGGCACAACCGCCGCCGCCGCCGCTGCCTGATGACTGAAACCAGCGAGAAATCGTCGAGGAAGATACCTCAGAGTAATCTGGGCGTCTTTTTGGCAAAACTGGCTGCCAATGGTGCCAACCGGTGCTACCTTTTCTAGAGAAGAAAAAAGATGAAATGGTTGAAGAAAACGAAGATCATCGGCCTTGGTCCGAATGTCTGTTTCAGGCAAAAAAAGCCGATGACGTGGCACTGCCTTGCAAGGCCAACGTGGCCACTTCATTCTCGTTCTTCTTAAAAGTAAGTGTTTTCATTCTATGCAAACTTTATTTTTATTTGATTTTCTAAAATTATTTTTTTGCGGATAGAAGAGGCAACATCACTGTGTGCCTATCGGCGACAAAAGTTGTGGCCCAAAATGGTCAAAAATTCAGTGGGCGGCAACTTCGCTGCGTGAAGTTCTGCTGGCGCCAAAAGTTCGCTAGCTCCTGGAGAAAGAAGAAAAAGCATCAAGGCTGAGTCGAAACTGCTTTTTCCTCTTTTTCATGTGCCCAAGGACAACTACCGAAGACGGCTGCCAGCAAGAAGTAGGGCTGATGTCGTGGCACAGCCGCTGCCGCCAAATGGCTGAGGCCAGTGAAAAGTCGCAGGGGGAGATGCCTCCGAGTAATCTGGGCGTCTCCCTCGGCAATCCTGAATGACGATGGCCTTAACCAGTGCCATCTTCTCTAGGGAAAGAAAGAAGATGAAATGGTTGAAGAAGAAAAAAGAAGATCATCGGCCTCGGTCCGAATGTTTGCTGCCGGCAAGAGGTAGTACTGATGACGTGGCACTGCTTCTTGAGGTTAACGTGGCCACCTTATTTTCTTTTTTAATCTCAGTGGCGCAAATTCAGTTCAATAAAAATGATTGTACATTGTCAAAAGCCAATTAGCAAGTAAACTCTCTTTTTCTCTCTTTTTCTCTCTTTTTCTCTCTTTTTCTCTCTTTCTCTCTCTTTCTCTCTCTCTCTTTCTCTCTCTCTTTCTCTCTCTCTCTCTCTCTTTTTCTAGATGATTGAAACACTGCTCGTGTGATGAATTTAGCTGGTAAAAAATCATTTGAGTAGTACCACTCTGACATTTAAAAATGAACTGCAATTAGTCTTAAAGGCTGCAAAGACTGATTCACTCTCTACGACTTCAGCAGCAGCAGCAGCATTAGGGCTTGCACACAAACAAGTTGCCTAGCCGACAGACTGCAAAATAAATTTTTTAACATTCAGAGAGAGAGAAAGAGAGAGAGAGAGAAAGAGAGAGAGAGAGAGAGAGAGAGAGA
>JAALOO010000992.1_pt1 | contig 22012 bp, 20 predicted proteins | sample 7257641 | NCBI WGS metagenome assembly JAALOO01 (sample SAMN14085613, study PRJNA598686) | mite metagenome | biome: ENVO:01001000; feature: ENVO:01001002; material: ENVO:01001226; isolation source: single female mite from University of Michigan culture on fish food culture... ...
AAAATGCACAATTCTAGTTAAAAAGTTTTATTTATTTTTCAGAATTAACAATTATGTAGAAACAATTATTTGGGAAACGTTGTAAAAGTTATTGGTTTTACAAACAGACAAACCTGTCTGTTTGAAATGTTTTTAAAAAAATAATTTAGTTTTCCAAGAACAAGAACACTGCTTGTCTAAATTGAGTTTTTGTTGACTCTTTAATGCTAATAAAACACTAGTTGAAAATTGTTCGTTTTATTGCTGGATTTGCCTTGCTAGTCAGTGTTTGTCTCGGAAAAAAGCACTAATTGAATAAAAAGAGGACACTGCAGTTACCGATTTTTATCGGCAGTGTCGTAAATCACAACAAAAACTGAGCGTTCTCATGCCCAAATGAGCAGAGTTTTTTCTTCCTGTATAAAAAACTTTTGTTTCAGCAATCATTTGCTTTGATCCGACTTGCGGGCAACATAAATGTAATTGCCACCACTCACTACTTTTAACTTACACACAAACACTTTAACACACACCACTAACACCATTTGAGAGGCCCCTCTTCTTAACCATTTTTTGTCAGCTGTGCATCAGCAGGTAATTTTATGTTTTTCCCTTGTTTGATATAACTAATCAATGTTAAAAATAAAGTTTATTTTATTTTACCTAAACTATTTTGCTTGTATTGATTAAATAAGTGCAGTGAAGGGAAAGTTTGATCAAAAGAAAGTTCAAGTTAACTACTGTTCAGAAAGTAGCCATAAACCTACATGTTTATTTTTATTATCAACTGTAAGTTTAAACTAAAGTTGCATTCCTTTGCCTACATAAATTGTTTGATTGCAATATTGTGCTACTTTTCTCACTGAACTAGTATTTAGTTTCTTAAATTAATTTTTTTATCTAACATTGAAATAAAGCTCATCCAGGTGCAGGCGATCATTTTAAAATCAACTTTTATTTTTTTACAATCTATTTGTAAGCAAAAAAAATGTTTTAAATTTTGCATTAGTCACTCATTTGTTTACTGCATTTTATTTATACTAAATCATTTTGTTAACAATTTTAAAATGCTTGGTGATTTAGAAATAAAAAATTGCAGTTATTTTACACAATTTTTTTTATTTTTTTAGTGTAAAAAACAAATTTTTAAATTAGTTAAATTTTTTCTACTGTGAAATGTTTTTTATCATTTTTGAAAATTGATAAACAAAATTATCAAAATTGTTTATTTTTGTAAAAGATAATCAATAGTATCATCCTTAGATATTTTTTCTCCAATTACACAAGATAAAACCAAACTTAATCAACCATCTAAATAAACTTCAAGTTGAAACATTTAAAAAAACTAAATTTAATATTTAAATGTGCAAAAACTAATATATAATATATTGCAAAATTTTTGTGAAATTGTTTTGCCATCATTATTAAAAATGAGTTTTTCCAAAGATTTCAAACAAATATTTCAAAAACTACTTGAAGAGTTTGCACAGCAAATTATAAAGACGACCTATGATGAGCTTTCGTTTTATTTCCATAAAGAGCTCAATCTGCAAATCAGCAAACTTAAAGCAGAATACTTAAACGCTAACAATGTCGGCAGTTTTGAAACTGAAGGACCCCTAGACTTAACAGTTGAAAAAACAACAAAAAAAAGTTTTATTGCTTCAGATAATTCAACTCAGCTAATTAAAAGTGCCAGTGATGTGACTGAAAACAAATTGTCACCTGAAACTTTTAATTTTCAACTGGCTGATAATTTATTAGCCCAAACGATCACACAACTAGAAACAAAAGTTTCTAGTTTGACAACAACAATTGTTTCGACCAGTAAATCAGCAAACACTAACTTGTTTGAAAACATCTCTGATGAATCAGATTTCAGTGAACTGTCGTCTTTGCCCTCTGAAGTGGCTCCTGCTGAAGTGCCGGTTGCCTCTGATATTGACAACTCTCTACTGATGATTAGCCAGCCAGCAAACGACACAACCACCACTCAGCTTGATCCACCAATTACAACTGCTTCAAACAGTGACACAACAGCTTGCTCGGCTAAAAGTTCAAAAAACAAAACTAACAGTTCTGAGAACAGCGATTTCCTGCCACCAACTAAAAAACAAAAACTGTTTGCTGCATCCTATTTAAAACCAAGCGTCCTGCTTACTGTTTCCGTCCCTTCAAATAATCAACTGTTTAAGCCGTCTCAAAATGCAACGAACGCAATTAGCACAACTAAAAGAATAGTTACATTTAAAAATCTATCTGATGACAAAAACATTAAAAAAGAGCACTGGTCAGACGACGGATTTGGAAATGTAACTGTTCTAAAAATAGATTGCCCTGAAAGCACTTGCAGTGAAATGTTTGACAACAAAACTGATTATGAAAAGCACCAACGAACTGTTCACAGGCAAGAACCGTTTTTCTGTCTGGTTGACAGTTGCAACCGTGCGTACTCTAGCTTGTAAGTTTTTAATGCATTTTAAAAACTTTTCACAAATAACTTTTTTACTATTTTCAGAAAACTTTTGCTTTATCACACTTCAAAGTTGCACAAAGGTGACAAACCGTGGAAATGTCGATTCTGCAGCAAGCAGTACAACAAACCAGAAACTCTCTTTGAGCACTACCAACTTCATCACCAACGAGGGACATTTGCCTGCTCTATTTGCTGCTGCCAAATTGGAAATTTGCGCAATGATATTCTTGAGCACATTAGAGAAAAGCACTCATTTTCAATTTGCGACAACTCTCAGGTCAACTTAGCTCAGCCAAAAGTGATGCAAAGTGAAAAGACTCTTAATTTAAATGAGCACCACACTGAGGCCACGTTGTTCAGCACTAAAGTGGTGCCTGAAATAGTAAACTGTACTGTGGAGCGGTGCTCTAGACGGTTTTACTTGGAAAACAGTCAGTTTGACTTACTGCAACACCTTGAAAAAGAGCACTTTAAACTAAAATTTCAATGCTTGTTTGACAAATGCCATAGAAGTTACAACTTAGAGTAAGTTATGAAAAATTGTGTTTTACTGTTTTGTTTAAACTAACCACTAAATATTTTGCAGAAATGAACTTGAAGACCATATTGCCACTAAGCACTCTTTTGTAAAATTGTGGAGATGTCAAAACTGCTTCCATTTGATGTTTTCATCACACAAAGAGCTTTTCATTCACACTGAACTAGAGCACCACCAAGGACAATTCCAATGTGCTCATCAGGATTGCATTTTTGAAGCAGCTACTCGTCAATCGGTAATTGAACACTACAATAAGAAACACCTAATTTCCACTGGCATCAACAAATCAACCGATTTTCTAATATAGTTTTTTATTGTAACATTTTTTTATTGTATTAAAACTAACTAAATAAATTTTTCATTAAATGCAACTGTGCTAAGTTTTATTGTTTTTAAAACTGTGTATTTTTAAGAAAAAAATTTTTTCATTACTGTTAAAATAAAAACCAGGGTAAATGAACCAGACAATGATTAATGATAAGTTAACGCACTGACAAGCACTGACAAACAGAAACAAACATTGTAGCAAAGAGATGCACTACTACCCATCCTCTGAATGTATTCAGTCGGAGTGTTCTTGCACTTTACCCATTACCACAGAAACATCGTCCAAAAAGGCAAGGACATCGCACTCATATAGACACAGCACAGTTAAGGCGCATTCAGTAGAAGATGGCTGGTTGGACTGATCCAGACAGACGCCTCACCAGTGGGCACGCCACAAACACAGACATTCATCACACTACACTTGTTCTTTTGAAGCTAGACAGTTCTCTTTTTCTACTGGGTAATAAGGGGATCACTACAATGTCCTTTGGCACTGGTGAATCTCTCTATGCCCTTCACAGTTTGGTGAGCATCGCTCGCAATACGCAAAAATCATTGGCAAGCAAATAGAGCAGCTCATTTTTTGTTATCATTTTCAATTTCAGCCATCACTTATCATCTGGCTCTTCTTCTTTTTTGTACACTAGTCAAAAGAAGAGAACTGAAGTTTTGTACGCGGAAGTTTAAAAACTGTGCACATTTTGTCATTTGAGTTTTTTCTTGACAAAACTTTTTTTTACAATAAAACAAGTTTAACTTTTAGTTATCTTGTCTACGATTAATTAAACTTGATCTCCTCTTGAGATTTCAGTTTCGTTCCCCATTTGATAAATTGAAAATTACCATAATATTTTTCAGTTATTTGTGTTGTGAAACTACCATCACCTGGCTGGCATTTACTCTAAAGTTTTTAATTTATTATACTCGACAATCGTCCTTTGCTGCGTTGACTCATCTCCGATATTTATCGCAACTGGGCAATAAAATTACGATTTTTACAAGTTTAACGTTATCTCCAACGACATCTCCCCAGCAACGGCGATAATCATTCCGTCTTTCTACTACGAGTAAACACAGTAGCACACACAGATAACAATATACCTGTTTAATTTAGATAAATTTTACATTGGAACTAGCAAAGGAAGAAAAGAGGTTGGCGGGAGCCTATTTTACTGTTTTTTGAGGTTTGCAGGTGTCGAGAGCAGATTGTGTGCAGCCACTTCAAAAACTGCAACCAAACAGCAGCAACAGTGCTCTTTTTCTCTCACTTTCTAATTAGCTTTAAAACGCTGTTGTAGTCACTCTACAGGCAAACTTATTGTCTGTTTGCCTTCTCTTTCTCTTTTTCTCTTTCTCTTTTTCTCTTTCTCTTTTTCTCTTTCTTTTTTTCTCTTTCTCTTTATGTGTGGACGTAGCAGCACACAAAACGTGTCTCTGCATTAAACTTGTTTCTTTTAAAATCTTTATTTTTATTTCTTTTTCACTGTTACATAAAACAGGAAAAAGTGAATAGCCTCGTTTCAACTCAGCTCAACTGCTTTGTCTACACACCACTGACCGTCCTACGCACAACTGTCAATTTTGTGCTTAAAGAAGGTTTTTTTGCACAAGATAACTGACTTCAGACTTTAATTTAAGCATTTTTTCAGTGCTTCTACTCTCTCTTACAAGCTATCAACTAATTAAACGTGTGTTTTGACAAGTGTTTCATGTGTTTGGGATAAAAATTAAAACTTCACGCGTATCATGATTCTTTCAACGGAATTTAAACAACGTTGCCATGACCTTGTGGAAAGGCTGGCTAAAGAGCTGGTGGCCAGAGCAACGACTGAACTGCTGGGTTACTTTGAGGATGAACTCACTCGCCGCAGCACCAACACTCGACCATTGGATTTAAGTGTCACCAGTGACTCGGAAGCTGATAGACCAACTCCAGATGGCCTGTCAGTGAGCTGCAATCATCATCAAAATGTCAGCAACAATGTCTCTCAGTCTAATGAGCCAACTGTTCCGAATCAATCAACTGCCAATCAGATTAACAACAATGTTGAGCAAAAAACTAGTGAGCAAGTTGCTGAAAAAGTATCCAATTTGCCTGAAGATGTAAACTTAAAAAAACCTTCATCAGTTCAGACATCAAATGCAGTTGTTGCTCGAAAGACAACTGAAACAATCGACAGTAATATATCGTCAACTGATTCTATATCCTTTATGTTGCCATCTACAATTGCTATCAAATCAGAAGTTTTTAAAGACACAGTGCTTGTTGAAGCTCTAACTGAACCTTCGTTCACAGAAAATACTTCAGCGTTACCTGCTAATGTTGAAAAAGAAGTTACAGGCAATCTCGCTTTGACAGAACAAAATGTTAGCACTAAACGAACTGTTGAAGAAATCGGTTTCGAAAATGAGAGCTCAGATGACCAAGTTGAAGTGCCACAAGTTAAAAAGTTGAAAGTAACAATTGCCAGAGAATCAACGTTTTCTGTAAACCAAAGTACTGCGTCCTGTACAGCTGTTGACAGTGTGATTGTAAAAACCCCTGTTGCTCAAATTGCAATTTCAAATACATCTGAAACATCACCTTTGATAAGATCCTTTTCATCAAGTGAATTTGAAGGTAACCGGACCAACACAGATGACAACGACAGCAATTACAACGACAATGACGACGATGACAACTACGACTACGATCGATGGTCGACTGATAACTTTCCATACATTAAAGTGATTGAAATTATGTGCTACAAAAATCAATGTTATGAAAAGTTTAAAACAAAAACTGAACATGAAAAACATTTACTCACCGAGCACAACCTTCAGACATTTAATTGTTTAGTGAACAATTGTGGACTTTCATTTGCTAATAAGTAAATTTTAAAAAATTTTTGACATTTAATTTTAATTATTAGTTTTTTAATTACAGAGTTGATTGGAAACAACATACATTAAATGTGCACCACAAGGCTGGTGTTTCTAACTGGAAATGTCGTTATTGTACTAAACAGTACAATAAACCAATCACACAATTCAAACACTATATTCTTGATCATGAAAAAGGAACATTTGCTTGTAATTTTTGTAATTACACTAGCGACTTACGAATCAACATTTTTCATCACATATGCGAAGATAAAAACTCAAAAATGCGACTTGAAAATGCAACATTTCAAAAACCTCTTTTAAATAATCAACAGTTTGCAATTATGGAAATCATACAAGTTAACTGTTTGCATTGCTCAAAAAAATTTCCTTCAAAAGCTAATTTCATTGCCCATTGTAAAAATTTTCACCATTTAAAATCGTTTCCGTGTTACGCTGAAAATTGCAAAATGTCTTTTCACAAAATGAATGAACTGAATAGCCATTTGAAACTTTTTCATAAACTTTCACAATGCCCTTTTTGCGCCGAATCTTTTTCGACAATGTTCAAAGGTGATTTGAGGAAACACATGTCATTTTATCATCAAAACGGTCAATTTAAATGCATTCAATGCCAGGACAACCCAACAATGAAGACGATGGCTTCTTTTAAAGAGCATTGCGAGACAAAACATTTTAACTCAGATTTTGATCAAAATTTATCATGCCCAATTGATCATTGTAAAGCAGCTTTAAATGCAGAAGAAAATTTAATTCTGCATTTACAAAATACACATGGCATCAGTGAATTTATGTGTTTTTATAGAAACTGCAGATGTAGTTTCTCTTCAGAGTAAGTGCTGCAACCACTGACAAACTTTACAAAAATTAATGTTTTAACTAATTTAACTATATATTTTTCAGAAATCAGCTTGAAGATCACGTTGCTCAAGCACACACAGTTAAATCATGGAAATGTCCATATTGCATCGTTGGGCGTATTCCAACTCACCGAGGGCTTCGTTTTCACATTAATCAAGATCACCTTGGTGGAATATTTTTAAACACTGATTTCACTCAGCATTTTCCACAGTTAGACAATTCAAGATACAATTCTTCACATCCAGTCTTAAATTATTCTTCTGGCAATTATTATTCAACTGATTTGCAAAATCACGCTTTAATGCTTTCCAATGAAATGTGGAGTGAAAATCCTTTTTATCCCAATCTGGAGTAACATCTTTTTTATTGGAATTTAACAGTTTCTATAATCTTTTACAAATCTTTTGTAATAACTTGTTAAAAATAAAAACGGTATCAAAAACTGTGACTATTTGCAAACTATTTTTAACTTAAAACTAAAAAGTGTTTTTCAAAAAAGCTAGTTATTGTGCAAGTTAATCAGCTAAAAGAAATAAACATTGTAATGCAATACAGCATGGCATTGTCATCAAATCAGCACTGCATTTCACTACTCTGTTTTTGAGTAGACAGCAAACAGCGAGAAAAACAGAGCACAAGTGTTGACAAAAATTGATTACTGGTTTGATTATCAGTGTTCAGCTGCGGTTGCGTTACTTTAGTTTATGAGTCTTTATTTGCCTATTATCAAATGCTGTGTCAGCAATGCTTTTGCAAAAAAAGATAAAGGATACACGAAGTGTTAGGCTAGAATTCAGTGAATGCTCTTAGGTAATGGCACTCAATCTGAACTCAGCAAACATACAAACTGGTTTTGCTAATCGTCGCATTTGCAGTTTTTCTACGAGCTGCTTTAACGGGTCGTGAGTGTGCATGTGTGAGTGTGTTTATGTGTGCTTGTGTGTGTGTGTGTGAAACCAATGCACTGTTTAGCGCCATTTTTAGACTTGCTCTAAACATGTTTTTCTTCTTTTATTCTCATTGTGTCAGTTTCACCTGATAATGTGCAGCTCTCTTTGACGACCGGAAGTTAATTTTGGTGTTTGGGCAACAATATTTGTAAGTACAAACATGATTTTTTTGTGTTTTTAATTTATACTATTTACTAAAAAACTTTCAATTTTATTTTTTCCGCATCAGGTTGCAATCAGGCACTAGTGCGGCTCAAATCAGCGTTCCAGCACCTTTTCCAGCATGGCACTCTCGGCAGAGTTTAAAAAGCATGTTCACGATCTAGTGAACCTGCTGGCGAAGGAGTTCATCACCAGAGCCACCGCTGAGTTGATGAGTTACTTTGAAAAGGAACTCTCCAAACACACCTCACAGCTCAACACACAGCCGCTTAATTTAAGTTTCAACAATAGCCCCAAAGAAGAGGACGGGCAAACACCGACAGATTTGACCACGGCACAGGTTGATTTGCAGCAAATTATCAGCAGCAGCAACAACAACAGCAACAACAATGTCAACAATACTGATCCGCCAGTTTCAACTGAGCAACAAAGCACATCCACTGACGACACTGAGCAGAAAAATTGTCAACACAAGGCTAGTGAAGCAGTGCCAAGTGTGTCAACACTTGAAAATCAACTCAAACAAGCTGAAGTTCAATCTGCACCGGTCAATCAAGCAGAACCCGCAAGTACTTTGCGACCAGACAATTGGAATGCAACTGGTGGTGCTTTATCGGAAATTAATATAAAATCAGAAATGTTTGATGAAATTATTATGAATGAAATGCTTTTAGTAACGCCAACAGTGCCGTCAGTGGAAACCACCACAACTAATGCTGAACAGGTGCAAAATGAGCCCCTGTTGTTTAGTTGTGCTTCGATTTCCAAAAACGATGCTGTTTCAGATGTTAATGCAAACATTTCTGTTGAATCAGCTGTTGAAGGAAAAGTTGCAAGCACTAAAAGAAAAGACAGAGACAGCGCCGATGATGAAACCATCACTCAGCTAACTAAGAAACTTACAACATCAACTTTTGCTAGTTCATCATCATCTAATACATCTTCGCTTTTAGAAGTGCCTCAAAGTTCTGCTTCTATCACGCCTGCCGTTGTATTATCTCCTTTAGTAATTAGCACTACTACTGTTCCTCCAAATAATCAGACAAGTTCAACTGAAGTAGATGCTAATGAAGACAAAGAGGACGATGCTGAAAATGATGACAACAGTGACGATGAGTACGATTGCTTCTACGATCGATGGTCTAGTGACAACTTCCCCTGCATTAAAGTAATTAAGCTAAAATGTCCCATACAGCATTGTCAAAAGATGTGCTCAACACCGCTCGAATATAAAGATCATTTGCTTTCTAATCACAAACTTCGCCTTTTCAATTGCTTTGTTAGTAACTGCAGAGCTTCTTTTGAAAATAGGTGAGTGTTTTTTACAATAATTGTTTCTAATATTGTTATTTGTTTTTTATTTTTAGGATTGACTGGAAAAAGCATGTTATAAGCGTTCATAAAACAAAATTCAAAAATAATTGGAAATGCAAATTTTGTGAACATTGTTTTCATAAACCAGTTGACCAATTTAGACACTACATGTTTCATCATGAAAACGGAAAATTTGCTTGTATTTTGTGTGAATTTACCAGTAATCTGCGAATCAATATTAAGTCTCATTTAGAAAAAAAACATTCAAAAGATTACCATAAGGCAGTTTTAAAACATCATCCAACTTTAGGCAAACAACAGTTTTTATCAATGAAAATAATTTCAATAAATTGTTTAAATTGTTCAAGAAAATTTGAATCAGAAGCCAAATTACATGCTCACGTACGGACAACTCATCAATTTGAAACATTTCCATGTTTTGTTGAAAACTGCAAAATATCTTTTCAACATCAAAAACAATTGGTTAATCATATGAAAATTTGTCACAAAATAGATCATTGCTATTTTTGCAAACAAACTATTTCATCAATGTACTTGAATGATTTAAAGCAACATACTGTTTTTTTTCATCGAAAAGGCCAGTTTCAATGCACGACTTGTCAACACCAACCAGTTTTGTACACAAAAGCTGATTTTAGAAAACATTGCGAATTGAAACACATCTCTGAAACACAAACATTGGACCGACGCAATCAGTTAAAAGAAAAGAGTTTCTTTTGTCCAATTTGCAAATGCACAACAATATCAAAACCGCAAAAAGAAATGGTTAAGCATCTTTGGTGTTCTCATCAAATAAGTGAATTTATGTGTTTTCATTATAAATGCAACTTTAGCTGTTTTTCACTGTAAGTATTATTAAAAAACTAATTATTTGTTTCTAATGCATTTTTATGTCAGAGAACGTTTAGATAATCATGTTTCAATAGCACACAAAAATATGCATTTTTGGAAATGTTCGTATTGTAACATAAAAGGTACTTCGACTCATAATGAACTTCGAAAACATGTTATTTCTGAGCACTTTCAAGGAATTTTTCCTTGCATTCACAACAACGATATTGATGAGCGAAAGCAGCAGTTTAGTAATTCAATTAACAATGAAACAGTAAACTTTCATCATACTTCCAATCAGCATCCTGAACGTCAATGTTTAAATCAACATAAAATTGCTATTCCAAGTCTTCAACAAAGCTCCAGGCAATTTTTTGACAATCAATATTTAAATCACGAAGTTTTGCCAATACCAAGTCAAACTCCTAATCAGTTACCTGAAAACCAATTTTCAAATCATTGTTCAACTGATCCCCGTTATCAAAGTTTTGAAAATCAATATCCTAATGCTTCACCAGTACCACCTGAAACTTCAGATCAGTATCTTTTCAATCTTCAAAAGAGATACCTTCAACAACAACATAAATAGTTTAAAAAGCTTTTTTATTTTTTATGTGTAAATAACTTTAATTGTGTTTCATGTTTGCATACTGTAAATAAAACTTTACATTGTAACGAAAAACCGCTTCTTTGCCGCATAAGCACTGATGAGCAGCCAAAGCAGTAGGCCCGTGGTGATTTGCACCATTGGCCAGACGTGCGAGTTGTACTTGTCAATGTAAAAGAAAGGGAAATAATCATAGGTAAGGATGTGGCCAATGTACAGCAGAATAGAGTTCATGCCCGGGTAGTGCAACGGATGCCCCAGCGGCCACACCTTAAAGTGGTCAATCAACAGGTACATCAAGGTGAAGATGGGGAAAGCCAAGGTGGCGTTGACAGTGGCAAAGGTGAACGACCAGAGGTTCTTGTTGATTGGCACCCAGCCGGGGGTGGCAAGGGCTGCCGTGAAGGCGCCTAAAAACAAATTAAATTTTAAATTTTAAAATGTTTTAAAAAACCACAAAAAACTACGTTTTACTTACCGCAAACGGCTCCCCAAACCAGCAGTCGACCTACTCGATCTTTCACCCCGCTGAAGATGAGCATAATCTTGCCCGCCTGCAGTCCAAGGACCGTCAGGAGAATGCTCGTCGTGTAGCCGAGCAGGCCCTCGCAGTCGTGTTTGATGCCGTACATTCGCGTGGTTGAGTTGACGTAGGGGTCGTACAGCTCCTTGCCGGCGAGCAGATCCTGGAGAATGTGGTCCTCAGTGAAGATTAGCCGATCTAGCTTGTTGGCCGCTCCGCCGGTGCAATTGGCGTACATGCCGTGCTCGGAGAAGCCGCCCACGCCGAGGTAGCCCACCGGGCAGTGAGGGTCAAACGCCCACAGGTAGGTGACCGGAAAGTAGATGGCCATCATCGCCAGCACCAGCGCCCACTCGGGCCAGTAGGGCAGCAGGTCTGAGTGCCATCTTTTAGCTGATTTGGAGAGGATTTGCTCTCTACCTCGGTTCAGCGAGTAGACGTACGTCAGGGCGACCAGCATGTAGGAGATGCTGAACCGCTGGAGAACGCCTAAAATGCGCATTTTTCGGATGTCACCTGATATAAAAAGGTGTTCTTAGTAAAAGTTTTTTTCAAACCCCTCTCAAATTTATTACTACTTACCAGAACTGACCACTAGACCGAGAAAGAAAAGCTTTACAGCTCGAATGATGATTCGCTTGCAAACTTGATAAAGTGGAAGGTTTTTCTTGAGCACCTGGTTACGAAGACTAACAGAAGACTACATGGTAAAAAATGTTTGAAAAAAGTGGTAAATAATTTTTTACCCAATTCCCAGAGTTGCACCCATGATAAAGACAAAGAAAGGAAAGATTACATCGGCAAAATGCAAACCATCCCATTCAATGTGCTCTATAAAGTGGTACCGGCCAGAACTCCAGTTGCAGAAAATCATCATCATGATAGTCATTCTGAGAAAAAAATGCAATAATTTTTAGCAGTTTGATTGTTAATCTATAAATATTTACCCTCTAAAGGCATCTAAACTGTTTAATCGTTGGCTCAGCTTGCTTCTTAACGCCTCATCTTCGTCATTAATGACTTCAACTTCTAGATTTGCTTTTTCCCTTTTGTAGTAGTAACGGGCTGAGTAAAAGAGGAGAATCAACGACAAATCAGTGGCCAGTACAATGACCAACGGCCAAATGTCGTTGCGACCAGCTTTGGTAAGTTTTAAAGTGCAGTTTGCTGTAATGTTAGTTTTGAAATCGATTCTAAAAATTAAAAAGTTAGTTTAATATTAGAATACAAAACACAAAACACGTACGTTAAATTGTGAAAACTTTGATCCTGTGCTGCAACCGTTCCATTGCAGAGAACTCCCAAATCAGAGCGGTTTCCAGTAGTGACAGCGTACTTCAATGTGTAAAATGTTAGGAACTGTTTTTCAAATGTTTCATTGATTTTCAGCACTGATGGAACTGGAAAATATCCACATTTGTAGCACTCTTGATAGTGCGTCCACACATACACAGTTGAGTTTTTAAAATGATTAACAAAATTTACTTGGGCGGTGTCAAGATGTAACTCTTTATCAGCTAATACAGTGGAAGACTGTTTAAAAATGTAAAGAATTAAAGTGATTACTAGTTTGTAAAATTATTAAAACAAACATACAATTGCTACTCAATTTACTTACAGCAAAAGTTGTAAAGACAAATATTAAAAATAAATGAGATTGTCGTTGCATTTTACAAAACGCAACTAATTTTTTCACACAAATTGTAAGCAACATTTTGTGTTTAACTGTCCTGATGTACTCTATTAATTTTTAAAACGGACAAAAAATGTTAAAATCATTAAGAAAAAAGCATTTATATGCTTTTGTAATATGCAGTTATCAATTAAAAAGAATTTATTAAATTAACAAGTGGCATTACATTACATTGTAAATGTTGTTGACAAGATACAATTTTATGTAAACTAGTTTATTATTTTGTTATTAATTACCATGAAAAATTTTTGTTTAAGTTTTTAAATTACTAAATGCTTAACAACAGTTAAATATGCTTGCAATTTTTCACATTTTTTGTATAAAACAATTTTTTTAGTTAACTTCAAATAAATTAAAAAATAATTGTTGCAATGTTTTTACACTAGTTTTAGATATTTAATTGAAAAAACTTTTAGTTTTAAAATTGATTTATATTGTTTTTATTAAAGAAAAAATAATGTTATACAATAGTTGATCAAACGAAACAATTTAATTTTAGTTAAAAACATTTTTATCTTGGGCCATGGTGTTCCTGAACAATTTCCACTTGGTCAACTATTTGTAGTGGCTGCAAGTGAAAATAAACAAAAAATTAAACTTTTTACTGAAATGTATAAAACTTGTTTCAAACCTCGTAGCTTGTCCCATTTTTGACTATTGCCTTTTGTGTGTAAATCAAATTGGTAGCGTTGATCACCTCAATGACACCATAGCCAAACTGTGAGTTGCCAAATGCATTCCACGGTGGGCGGGGGAAAAACTGATAATCAAGCAACTCAGGAGCTCCCTACGAATGAAAGTTAATTCCGTTTTTAAAAAAACTTTTTTACACAATTGTAGCCTACCCCTGCACCGGTGACAATGTTGACTGGAGCTTTGGGGTTTTTGTACGGCGTTTCATAGCTTTCCACCATAACCTCTCCTTTGTACATTGGATAGTGCCGTTCGTAGTTGTGAATGTGAGAGCCGATGACCAGGTCAACTCCACCAGTGTAGAGGATTTCCTCCAGTGTGCCTCGAACCTTAATAAACGGTAATCAGATAAAAGGTAAACTGATAAAAAATGTAACTACTACCGAAGCCGTCTCATTAGTGCATGAGCCGTCAGTCGGCGAGCTGTGACAGTAAAAGGGCTGGTGGCCGAGGACAATGATCCAGGGATGACGTTTTCTGGCCTCGGGTGTATTTGCCCGTTTCAATTCCTTTACCAGCCAGTCCTCCTGCTCTTGCTTAAATTCCGGTTTCATCGTTGCTCTTGAGGCCGCTTTGATGTATATTTCATTGTTGATGCTAATCATTAGGGCACTTCCAAGGAAAAAAGTGTAGTAGTGGACGTTGTTCTCTTGCTGTGTTTCAGCTATCATGTCCCGCATTGTGAAGCGGTTCATGTAGTTGATGTAATTTTCCATACTTTAATTTGAAATCAATTTAGATTTAGTGCTTTTTTAATTGCCGTTTATAAATAAACTTACGATCCAGTTTCATGATTTCCTATGCTAGTCTGATAGGGAACCAATGTTGCCATAGGCTCCATCAGCCGCATAAATGTGTCGCCTAATTTTGAATTGTCCTAAATTGCAAGTAAAAGCTTTTTTGTCAAAACGTTATTTTAACAAAATAACATACTGTGCCCAAATCGTACGCAAAGTCACCATTGTGAAAGACAACATCAACGGTGCCATTTTCTGCTTCTTGAATCAAATATGGAATAGTTTCGCCGTATGAAACTCCCAAATCACCATAGACAATCATAGTCGGTTTCCAGTCAGTAGAGTCAGTCAGCGTTTTGAACTTGAAAACTTTGCTCATTTCACCTTTTTCTGAGCCACATTTGTAATCTGAAAACAAAAGTTATTTTTACAAATTGTTTCTCTCGAAAGATAATTTAACTCACAATATGTGGTTTTTAGGTTAAGCTTAACCAATCTAACTCGATGAATATAATGAGTTCGATTGCCATTATCAATAAAAGTCGTAAAGTTTCCAGTGGTTTCTAAGTTTAGACTGTCTTTTTTAGTGCCATATTGAACTAAAGTTGGCGTTGGTTTGTAAGTTGTCCAGGTGACAGTCATCTCAGCATGAGATTCTATTTGCAAATTCACAAAAACATTAGTTTTGCTGACAACTGTTTTGTACTACATACTTCCAAGAGATAAATGGATTTGTTGAGGTGCTGTTTTTGAAATTGGCTCATTGTCATGTAGCAAAATTTTTGAGTGTGCAAAATTAAAAAATGCAGTTAAAATAAATAATTTTAATAAAGCCATTTTAATTCAACAAATTTTGTGTAAATTATTCCTTAAACTAAACAATGCTTTTATTGTTTACAGAAAAATTGTTCAAATTGTTACAAAACATTAATAATAATAAAAATTGTGTTAAATGTAAGTTGCTAGAGTTAGCTACCTGTTTAGTGAAATAACAAACTGGTGAGTTTAAGTATGCTAGCAATTTTAAGTATTCAAATAATTTGCCAAACATTTTAAAATATTAAGTTTTATTGCTACAAAACATTAACCACATTTCAATATAATCAACATTACAAGTTTAATGTTTTGCCAAATCAATGCACACAAATATTTTAAGGCTTGTAGATAAGAAACTGCCACTTTAAGCATGCTCTAATATTTCAATTATTGATAAAACAGTATTTATTTTGCAGTTTTCACAACATTAGTATAAAACTCTTAATAAACTTTTCTGTCACATTTTTATTTATTGTACAAATGTTTATTAGCAATAACTAAAAATGAATTTTCTAAATTCAATTAAATTTGTTGTTGTTTTAGTAGCTTTGTTTGTTCATTCATCTAAACAGAAAAACTTTTCAACTTTTAAAACTTTAAATCAATATGATTTGAGTTTTCAAAAAGTAATAAAAAAATCTTGTTTTATCGTTTACAATTTTAAAACATTTTTTAAATTTTAGTCGTCACGATCGTTTGGAGTAGATTTTGAAAAAGACACTTATGTAAAAGATGGCAAACCAATTCAGCTGATGACAGCCACAATACATTACTACCGTGTTCCGCCAAGTGAATGGGAAGATCGTATGTTAAAGGCTAAAATGGGCGGCATGAACACCATTCAAACGTATAAAATAAGACTTTATGTTTTTCATTGCACACTTACTAAATGCTTTAACACAACTCAGATACATTGAATGGGCATCTCATGAGTATCAAGACCGCGAATACGACTTTAAAACACTCAATATTACTCACTACTGTCTTATTGCTCAAAAGCTTGACCTCAACGTAATCCTACGCCTAGGACCATTTATTGCCAGTGAGCGTGATGGGGTAAATTATCGTTTGTGATTGATATTTTTATTTAATGAAAAATTTTTTGCAAACTTAAGATGGGTTTTCCCTATTGGTTGGCTGCAAAAAACCCAAAAATGGCAGTTCGGTCATCCGATGAATCGTATAAATTCTACGTAAAACGGTGGTACAATGTTTTACTTCCCATAATTGTTCCGCTAACTTATGAAAACGGTGGGCCAGTTATTATGGCAGCGGTTGAAAACGAATTCGGTTCTTATGTTCCTCAAGAAAAAAATCCATATGTAGACTATCAAATTTGGCTGCGTGATTTATTTCGCAGCTACTTTGGAGCAAACTTTCTCCTCATTACCGTTGATGGCTGCAGAGATTATATGCTAAAGCACGGTCACATTGATCAAGTGTACTCAACAGTAGATTTCGCGCCCTATGAGGATGCCGTACAGTGTTTTGAGCTGCTTCGAAATGTTTCGCCTCATGGACCACTGGTAAACAGTGAGTACTATCCCGGTTGGTTTGACTGCTGGGGTGATGAACATCAAAACAGTAGTGACTTTTCAGACGAAAGTGTCACTAAAACACTAATCAAAATGCTGAAGAAGAACGCATCAGTGACTGTGTAAGAAATCTTTTGTTTTTGTTTTTATCAAAAAACGTTTTTTATTTGTAAAAATATTTTCAGTTATCCATTCCACGGTGGAACATCGTTTGGCTTCACAAATGGAATGTATGAAAATGAGGCAATGACGACTAGCTACGACTTTCTGGCACCGGTTAGCGAGTTGGGCAAGCTGACCTCAAAGTACTGGAGCATCCGGCATGCAATTCAAGAGGTAAACTCTCGCTTTTAAAGCAAAAATTAAACTGATAACGGAGTTTACTTTGACATGCTCTACGCAGTACTTTCCAAACTCCTCGCCGTACAACTCACTGAACGACTCTGCAGTGCTGGAGAAACTTCGCTCAATGAGCAAGAGTGCCTCCAACAGCGGACTGCCCGATGGTCGGGTGAACATTCCCCTGGTGGCCAGCTTTTACAGCTCCATCTTTGACGTCATCAAACTACTAGACCCAGTGGTGACCACCTTTCCGCAAACACTTGAGCAGCTCACTGTCAGGCACGGTTTTGTCTTCTACGAGACGACAGTGCCGTTTTACGCCTTTCACCCAGTGCTTCTTGACTGCTCGGCTGCACAGGATCGAACGCACGTCTTTGTGAATGAAGTCTACCAGGGAACGATTAGCCAGCAGGATAAGGTGCTCAATTTGACTTTCAACCATATAAACCAAGGTGCTCGTCTTCAGCTGTTTGTTGAAAATCAAGGTCATCCGTGTTGCGGCGCCAGTCCAGGTCATCTGGAACAGAAGGTTAGTAGGTGAATCGGTTGCAAACTACTTAATGCTTTAAACCTGTCATTTTTAGGGAATTGTCGGCAATGTGACACTTGGTGAAACAGTCCTAACCAATTGGACTCAATATAAAGTGTTCTCCAATTGGGATGCAGTAATCAACCGACAGTCAGTGCTGAACACCTCAGTTGAAAAGATAGGCAGTTTAGTGCCATCTCAACCGACCGAAACAACAACTACTGCCACCGACTGTGGATGTGCAAAGGAAGACAAATTAAAAGAACCTGCATTTTACGTTGCCCAGTTCAAGCTGTCCAAGCTGCCCTTGAATGAGGTGGTCCTCAACGTGGGCAGCTGCGGCTTTAAGGGTATCGCCTTCATGAACGGCTTCAACCTGGGTCGATACTGGCCAGTTCGGGGGCCTCAGGTGACACTGTACATTCCCCGGGCCACACTGTCCACTACTTCGCTTAACACCTTGGTCCTCTTCGAGCTCGACCGTGACCGCCGTCAGTGCCTGTCGGTGAACATAACTGACCGCCACATTATTGATGGCAAAGTCTCAAACTATGTTTAGGACATTTTTTATTTTTAAATGATTTGCTGCTTTGCTAGCAAAATAAAAATTTGAATTGATTTTCAAATTGTTTTATTTATTTATTTTTAATTCACTCAACAGTCAAGCGGAACATGGAACTTGTGTGTTCATTGGAGCCGTCTTTCTCATCCTCTTCATTCAGTCTTCTTTAGCTTTGATTTTGTACGACAAAAGAATTGTCCGAGTTTAGAAACACTGTAAAACTAAACTTCGGCATTGTGGTGGCAAAGTGAGCGGAAAACTGAGTCAGGCACTGTCGCATCGCTGGCTGACACTGACGCAGCTGGTCCCCGGCGGTGTTTGAACTGTTTTCCTGCTTCAATCCTCCATCAAGCTCCAGTCGCCAGTCACAGTCGGCACAGCTGACAACGGCCAAATCTTCACCATTTCTAGTTTGGACAGTGTTGGCGATAAAGCTCACCTTAATACTTCGTAAATTGGGAAAGACTGCAGACCGCAGTCCTGCCAGATCTGCATGCTTGAAGGTGGCACTCTTGTAGACCAGTTTCAAATTTCGTACAGTCGGCAACGATGGCAGCAGCAATGGTGCCGGAGCCAGGGCTGGCACAACTTCCACATCATCATTACCATCATCATCATCATCATCATCAACGTTATCGTTATTTTCCGCCTCTTCAATGACAGCCTGGCGGTGCTCACACAAGAGAAAGAGGTTTGTCAGGTGAGGCAGTCTGGACAGCTGGGTCAGTGTCTCCGTCAGTGAAGGCATGTGGAAGGTGGCGAGAACGAGGGTCCTCAGGTTGGTGAAAAGACGACAGAGGCGCTCTAACTTCTCTACAGATTTAACCCGGCAGTTGAAGAGGTAAATGTGGGCAGTCACTTTCGGTGAGGAGAGCACCGGACGTAGCTTTACGGTATTAAAGTAGATCTTCATTGGGCTTTTTCGCTCGTTCAAGTAGCGCCCCCAACCTAGGAGAAAATTGCTGCTGCAGTTGTGCACGCTAATCAGCACCGTGTCCACCGAGCGTAGAAAGGTCAAACGGTCAAACTTAGGAAGGGTCAGTCTGTAGTTGATCTCAATGAGAGCGAGGAGTTTCAGGCTGGACAGGTCGTTGATGTTGTAGATCAGCTGCTGAAAGTGTTGATGAAAAAGTTGGCAGTCCACTAGTCCGAAAACTAGCCACAGTTCAGTGAGCTGGTGGTGGTGGCTCAGAGAAAGCGATGAGATGAGCGATGGGAGGTAGGCAAGAGAGGATGAAGAGGAGGAGGAGGAGGAGGAAGAAGAATTTGGTTGAAGTGTTTCACTGAACTGTTGTTCATCCACCAGAATGGTCAGCTTTTCCAGGCGAGGAAAGATGGTGACGAGAGTGGTGATCACTTCCTCGGTCAGCTGGTTGACGGTCAGCGAGAGGAAGGGGTTCACCGGGACTGACAGAGCGCAGCTAAGGACGGTTACACGCGCTAGCTTCCGCCGGAAGTCGGTCCACCTGTTTCCTTCATTACCACTTGAGTTGCCACCATCACCACCAATCTGCAGAGTGAGCGTCCTCTGTGCGGAGCACTGCTGGGCCACCACTCCGGCCCACTGGTCGCTCACCTGGCGAGCCGTTTCCAGGCGGAAGGCAAGTGGAAACTGTTCCACAATGCGAGGAAGGTTGTCCACGTTGAAGGCGGTGGAAGTGTGCTGGAGAGGAGAAGAAGAGGAGAAGATGTGACTGGGCATGGTGAGAAAGCTTGGAAGGTAGGTGAGAGCGAAAATTGAAAGTCGGAAGAGAGAAGATATTCAAAATGTGTTCCTGCTGTTGCAGTGAACAGGGCAGGACAACTCAAGAGTGAAGACACGTGACGTGAGCTGTTTTGACTTGTGCTCACACTTTGCCCCAGTCTAGTCCTAGCTTTTTCCCTCCAGAGACTGCTTTTGCTGCTCTAGTCAAACGAGTTTTAGCTGTCAAGAAGCCAACTATGTACGTACTAAAAAGTGGCGGGCTCTTGTTGCGCCAGTTTTCACGCAAAGTTAGATAAATTTTTGTTAAAAATTCATTTTAATTTATTATTTTTTGTTTTTTAAAATAAAGTTAAAAATAATAATTTAGTCATAAAAATATTAACCGCATTGACAAGCAATGAAGATTACTGAAAAGTGCAACAATAGTTTATAATTTATTGTAGTTTTAAGCCGTACGTTTCCACACTCTTACAGCCATGTTTTTTGGGCGAACTTCTCCACCTTCAATATAAAATTTTAACAGTCCAACTTGTCCATTTGAATCATATTTAGCGCGAGGATTAGTAAAAACATTTTTTGACCAGCCACCGGCACGAGAAAGAGTCGCTCCAGTAGCAAATGCATTGCAATCATCTGCAATGCAAGAACCATAATCTACTTCTTTTAAATAAGGCGAATCCTCTTCTTGAATTTCACCAAAAGAGCCTGCATTTCCACCATTAGCTACGCGAAAAAAGACACCATTAAAGGATGAACTAATATCTGTCCAAATCATCCAAGGCCAAAAATCTAGAGGACTCTTTTCATTTGGAAGCTGAACAAAAATAAAGCCAAGAGGGACAGGATTTTGCATTGTTTGAACTAGCAACGATTGCATTTTTGACAAGGTCCAAGTTTGGGCTTTTTCACAAACAACAGCATTTTTCCTAGTACACGGTACATTTGACCATTTTCCGCGAACATCTTCATCTGCTTCTACCTGAACACAAGTATCAGTAGAATGATTTTTTGGATAACCATTCGCCCAATTAGAAAAGGAAAGATTTTTTCCGTTTTTCCAGTAAAAGTCGTGATGCTGAATTGAATTGCTAGTGTTTTTGGCACCCAGCCAAACGTTGTCTACTACTGTTTTTTGTTTAAAAAGGTAGTTTTCTAAAAACTTTTCTTCGTTGAGAAACCTTATAGAAACTAACTCAGAGTTATTGGCTGCACAAGCTTTTTCAGCATCGTCAAAAGACAGCAAGTTAGTTTTGTCAAGAAGTTTAATGCATTTTTCTTCGTTAAACGGCTCCCAGTCACCACAAGAATTTTCAGCTGTATGAAAAAATTAAAAACAAACAAAATCAATTTAAAAAAATTAAAAACAAATTTATTACCAATAACTGGAGAAAATAGTAGAAAACAAGTAAAAACAATTAAAATAAAAACCCAATTCATGTTGTGATTATTGAAAATATTTTGTGCAAAAATAAAAAATGTTTTATAAATTATATAAATTAATATTTTGAAAATTTATGTTTGTTATATAACAAAAATTAAATAAAAAAATAATTATATAAGCATAGTAATTGAGTAATTTTAAACATTTGTGCCTATAATCTAATAAAAACCTGATAAATAGAGTTCTTAGAAATGCTTAAAGTTAAAACCGGTAATATTTTTACAAACATTTTTTAGACATGTTGAAAACAACACAGGTTTAGGTTATTTTTACAAATTTTTGAAGCAAACTTTGTTGTTATATCAACAAAAAAATTTTTAATTGTTAATTTTTTTCAAATTTTAAACGCATATTTGCTCAAAAATAAATTTTTTGCTAAAACTTAAATTAGGTTTTTTGATTTAAATTTTCATGTATAAAATCAATTTAAAAAGCGGTGCACGGCTAAATACCGCGAGGTCTAACGTGGTTTGGCCACTGTCAACGT
>JAALOO010000993.1_pt1 | contig 21975 bp, 21 predicted proteins | sample 7257641 | NCBI WGS metagenome assembly JAALOO01 (sample SAMN14085613, study PRJNA598686) | mite metagenome | biome: ENVO:01001000; feature: ENVO:01001002; material: ENVO:01001226; isolation source: single female mite from University of Michigan culture on fish food culture... ...
AATTGAATAAAAATGGTTTGGTTCTGGTACCTCGCGATCGCCCGGCCAGTGATATTTTTTCATTAAAAAATAAAATTGTGTTAAATTAAAAATGCAAAAATTAGTTTTATTATTTTAATTTAATTTACTTTAACAAATGTACATGTAAACAAAAAGTTATTTTATTTAGTCTATATTTTTTTGTTTTTTCAATAATAATAAAGTTTTTTGTCTTTTTTCATTGATAAACCAAACTAATATTTTGATTAAATAATTGAATTTTATTATCAATGATTTTTCGTCGTTTAATCTTTTGTAGTTTGTATCGGTTACATTATGTAACTGTAACTGTTTTGCACTTTAGGTAAAAGTTTAAGAAAAAGTACTATTTGGGCAGACAATTTCACAACGTTAAAATACCACCACACGCCTATTTGTAAATATATATAAGAAAATCGTTATTTCAAAAAATAATCATTGTGTAAACACATTTTTTGAATTTTGTTTAAAACAAATTAAAAAATGAGTAAATCAACGACTAATGTTATTTCAAAAAGTGTTGAAAAGATTTCTTTAGATGATCTATCAACAAATGGCGATGGCATTATTGATATGTTCAGCAAACTTAAAGATGAAGAAATCATTCGCGGAACCAAACCTGAAGGACTGGAGAAAAAATGCTTGCAATTGTGCCAGTCGTTTATTGGCGGAAGTTGGCTACAAACCACTGAGACAGGCAACATTATTGTTACTCGAATCACAGGTGGTTTGACCAACCAGTTGTACCGTGTTCAACTAAAAGATACCGTTAACCGTGTACTAAATTCAATTTATCCAATTGAACCAACCGAAGTTGCAATTAAATTTTACATGCCAAAACACATGAAGAGCTACAATGAAGAAGATGGCGAACGACTGAATGACATAATCATTCTCACCATTCTTTCACAGGTCGGCATTGGTCCCAAGGTATACGGAATTTTCAGTGAAGGTGTCATTCAAGAGTTTGTTGACGTAAGTTTTCAGTTGTGTTTATAACTCAAACTAATTTTTTTTGTTTAAACTTTTAGCATGATCAATTTACTGTCAAGTATCAGAAAAGACCTGAAAAACTACGCGAAGTGGTATCTGGCATTGCCCGTGTTCACCACCTGAACGTGCCCATTCGCAAGACAAACAACTGGATGCTTGATGAAACAATTGCAGGTCTTAAGGTGGCGTACAGTGAGTGCAACGCTCAGGCGCTAATTGATGAAGTTGGTGCGGCAAACATTCAAAACAATGACCCTCGAATTGAGTATGAAAAAATGGTAAAATACGTTGAAAACCTAAAAGCTCCAATTGTGTTTTGTCATAACGATTTTCGCGGTTCAAACATTCTTGTTCGAAAATCAGATGAAAAGGTGCTGTTTGTTGATTTAGAGTACTCAGCCTTTGGCCCTCGTGGAAGTGATCTTGCAACCTACATCAACGAATGGGGATTTGAACCGTTTGAGTTTGAAAAACAGGGTTTGCCAGATGATGATGTTCTTGAAATGTTTGCTCAAATGTACATTGATGAATGCAACAAAATTGTGCCTGGTTACGCTGACAGACCAGAGAACACAGTAGTCGCATTGGTGAAAGAAATCAAAGTACTGAACATGCTGCTTTATCTGTTTTTCTTGTCTTTTATGATGAAGTCTAAAGACAACTTAGTAGATGCCATACCATTCGACCCTAAAGCAAACATGGTAACAAACTATTCTTTATCACTTAAAATATTAAATTTTTTATTTTTAGAAATTTAGCGATTACATTTACAAACGATATCTGGATACAAAACAACGTTGCATTGCGGATGGCATTATAGTAGACTAAATACTATGTTTAAAAAGTTTAACAAATTTAAAATATAAATGCTTGATGTTTTACAAACAATGTTCGATTGTATTAAATAGTGCCATCTTTTATAAACTGTTGTTTAACAGCCATGTACATCTTAAACATGTTTTCCACTGATACCTAAAATGACAAAAAGTACATTAAAATAAACAATGTTTAACATTTTTAAACTTGCCATCTTTTTCTTTGCATCAAACTTAATTGCTGGAATGATTGATTCAGTTGTTTTAACCATAACTGCTAAGAAAAACATAAAGTTTGCCAAAATCATAATTTTTGTTTCTTTGATGTGAACTTTGAGGCTGTTATTGTTATCTGACGAGTAGCCTGGAATCAAAATGTCACATTGCTCAATGTACAATTTTAAAAAAACTGTTAATTCATCATCAGTTGGTATTTCAGAGCTAATTTGAAACATTTCAGTTTTGTTCCACTCTGTAAGAAAAGTAGCCAAATCATAGGCTCGACTACCATAACCACAGTACTCTAAATCGCAAGTGAGCACTTTATCTTCTGGTTCAACTACAAGTATGTTTGATCCACGAAAATCGTTGTGACAAAAAACAACAGGACTTTTTAGACTATCAATCAAAGTGATCAAATAATCAAATTCTTCTCTAAGATCATGTGATTTAAAAGTTTCAAGATTAAGCTCGTTGACAAGTTCTTCAACTTGACATTCTTTATAAGCAAAATGAATCATGTTGCGCATTTCATCAAAAAGCAAATTACTTTTTTTGTTTATAGGAACGTTAAGATGATGAATTTTGGCAATTACTTGAGCTAAATCTTTTAACAACTTAGGAGTTTGTTGATGCTTTGCTCGAAATTGTTCATGCTAAAAATAAAAATTTTTGTTAATAAAAGTTTAGTTTTTCATTTTATTTACTTTATAAAATTTTTGTATAAATCCGTTTTCAAAAATTCCATAAATTTTAGGACCTAATCCAGTTTGGCTCATTATTGTCAATATAATCATGTCGTTTAACCTCTCAGTGTTTTCTTTTGAATAATTTTTAATATGTTTTTCTAAATAAAACTTGATAGCAATATCTGAGGGCTCATCTGGATAGACATAATTGTTAACTTTTGGAACAGAATCGCTTAATTGAACATGATAAAGTTGATTTGTGAATCCTCCTGAAATTCGCTTAACAATAATGTCAGAAGTTGTTTTAGCATTTTCCCAACTGCCTCCAATATAACAACTTGCTAGTTTTAAACAACGTTCTTCAATGTTATTAAGTTTTATTCCACGAACCATATCATCAGGTTTTAAATTTTTCCAATCTTCTTCTTCTTTTTTGTTCAATGCATCAATTTTTTTGTTTTGTTTGCTTTCCATTTTAAAGTTTAAAGTTTTGTTTATTAATAAATAGCAGTAAATAAAATTTAATAAAGAGATGGTTGTTAAAGTTGTTTATAAAAATATTCAAAAATAATATTTAAAAATGTTTACTCTAAATAAAATTTATAGTTTTTTGTATTACAAATTGTATACTAATTAGAATCAATGTTATCACTGACTTGTGTGCATTTTTTGTGACATTGAAACTTGATTTGTCAATTGATAATTAATTGACACACTTTTTAGGCAGATTATTATTGATGCTGTTGCGCTAAGTCTGCTTGATTGCTTGCTTAGACGTCAATTTTCCACATTTTTTAGTTTATGACCATATTAAGCTAGTCAATTACAATGGGGCGGGAACGACTTTGTCATTTTACTAATACTGCAACATAAAAGTGCAAAAAAATGTAAGTACAAAATAATGTTATTTAATATTAAAAGTTAACTTTTGTAGTCATTATCTATTTAGTTTAACCCAAACCATTGTTTAAAATTTTTTAAAAAACAAAAAATAATTGAAAATGGATAATTCAAAAACAATGTTTGAAAAAATTGCAAAAGACTGGACAAAAATCAGTCAAGATGAACTCGTTCGTGGTCTAACGCCTGATAATATTGAAAAACGTTGTTTGGAACTGTGTCAAACGTACATTGGCGGAAGTTGGGTAAACGCAAAAACATTAGACGAAATAAGTGTAAAACGAATTTCAGGTGGTTTCACTAACCAATTGTATCACGTTCAACTTGGCAAATCAGTAGTTCGAGTGCACAATGACGTTTATCCAAATGAGCCTTCAGACGTGGCTATCAAGTTTTATCAAGAAAAACACATGAAAAACTACAATTCTGATGATGACGAGCGTTTTAACGATATGATTATTCTTACCATAATGAGCCAAAAAGAACTGGGTCCAATTGTGTATGGCATTTTTTCAGATGGATTCATTCAAGGGTACTATGAACATGAGCAATTTAGAGCAAAACATCAGGAAAACCCCAATTTGTGCCAGAAAGTCATTCGTTTGCTTGCTCAAATTAATCATTTAAACGTTCCAATACGAAAAGACAGTAACCTGCTTTTTACCGATATGAAAGGCATGATAGAGTTTGCTTACAAACACTGCAAAGTGAATGAACTTGCTGAAAAGCTTGATTTGAAAAACCTTAAACAAGTTAACGTGTTAGCTGAGTACCAGTCAGTGATGAGCCAGATTTCTGCACTAAATGCTCCCATAGTTTTTTGTCACAATGATTTTCGTGGTTCTAATCTTTTGGTGACAAAAAATGAAAATATTTTAGCTTGCGATTTAGAATACTGCGGTTACGGTACACGAGGCTTTGATCTTGCATGCATTATTAAAGAATGGGGGAAAAAAGATTTGTTTCATAATCCCAATGAAAACTTAAAAGATGATGTAATTGAAAAACTGGTTAAATTATACATTGAAGAAATTGACAAGCTTGTTCCAGGTTATTCAAAACAACCGGAAAACAGTTTTGTCAAACATTTAAATGAAATTCGATTGATGTTATTAGCAAATAATTTGTTTTTTATTTCTTTGATGATGAAACAACAAAGTTCAATAGTTTCTTCAATTCCATTTGATCCAAAAATACAAATGGTATGTATTGGTACAAGTTTGACGTAAACAACTAAAAATTTTTTTAATTTTAGCAATTTGTGGATTTGGTTTTAAAAAACTACATCGATACTAAAAATTCTTTTATTGAAAAAGGGTTTTTGCCCAAGTTTTAAATAAAAAATTTAAATGGTTATTTGTAATAAAACAAGTTTAAACAAAAAGTAAAATAAAACGGTTTTTAAAATTTTTTGTTGATGGTCTTTTAATATCTTTTAATATAACTGTTATTGAACTAACAAGTTGCCATCTAGTGAACAAAAAAACTAATTTTTATTAGAACTACAAAATGTCCGAAAAGAAATCATGTTGCATTTTTAAATTAAACTGATATAATTATTAAATAATTTATTGTGTTTAACTTATAAAGAACTAAAATTATCAATCAAAAAGTTTTCAAAATGACATTAACTTTTACTGTTTTATAACAAGGACATTATGGACAAACTTTGAAGATAAACTTTAGTTTATCTTTATACGGCAAACAATGAGTCAATCAATGCACAATAAACTCTAATGAATATGTTTTGTTACTTGCAAAAGTTTATTTTAAGGTTTTTACTTATTAACATTTGTGTATAATACTTGATTTGAAACAATGTTATTTTTAGAAAATTGACACTTGATGTAATTTGACACTGTAAAAGTTAAAGAAAAAACGCAATAAAAAGCTGATTCAAACTGTAACAATTATACAATTGCAAAGCGTTATTTCTCATCATCTCCAAATATGAAAGCAATTTATTTTGTGAACAGTGTTTTTATTATTTTAAGCTTGACTTTAGTGACTCAAGCTCAAAACAAAGAAAATGATTTTTTGCTTTTACAGGTTCTACACCGCCATGGTGATCGCACTCCGGTGGTTCTTTACAAAAACGATCACTACACTAAAGCTGACTTTAAAGAAGGACTAGGTCAAATGACTGCCGTGGGAAAACAAAGATTGTTCCAATTTGGCAAAAACTTGAAATCTCGTTACCCTTTATACTTCGGTAAATTAAAAATCAATTTATTTTACTATTCACTTTTGTTATTTTTTTAACAGCTAACGTTTTACCTAAAAACGTGCGTGCTCAAAGCTCACCGAGTCGTCGTTGTCTCGAGTCAAGTCTTCTGGTTCTTGCCGGATTGTTTCCCCCGAGTCAATCTTGGTCAAACAACTCTCAACTTGCTCAGTTGTGGCAACCTATAGCCGTTGAAACAACCGAAAAACCCCGAGCATGGCTTTTAAACAGTGAGGCATACTGTCCAGCTGCCACCAATTTTGAAGGCAATATCACTGAAATACCATCCGTTAAAAAGTTTCTCAGCAATCATCGTGAGTTTATAAACAAACTAGAAAAGTATACTGGTGAAAATTTAACATCTTGGTATGACGTTGGCTACATTTGGGACACTTTGTTTGCTGAAAAAGAGTATTTTGGAAACAATTTTGTCAAACCAAAATGGCTTGAGTTAGTTGGCAATGACACATGGGAGCGACTGTATCAATTTAATGAAATGGAAATTGGAGTTTTTGATTTATCACTACCTTACCAACGTCTTCGAACTGGTCTTTTTCTTAAACAAATTCTTTTGAACATGAACAAAACTGTGTCACAAACTACCATTACAAAAGAAAACCGCCAGTTTTATACATATTCTTCCCATGATACTTTTATATCTTATGTTTTGCAAGCTTTTGGATTTTTTCATCGTAAGTAATTTGAAACAAAAATTTAAATATTATTTAACATTTTTTGTTTTTTAGAATCTCCGTCATATGGCAGTGGATTGATTTTTGAACTTCGAAAAGACTCAAACAACGTTCCAAATGTGCATCTTTTTTATTCAAATGCAACAAACAACTTTGACATGTATCCATTAATGTTGAATACGTCAAAAACGTTTAGAAAACATTGTCAATTTGCTATTTGTTCATTGACCAATTTTACAATTTCTCTTCAGGCATTTCTATTTGATGACATTGAAAAAGAATGCGCTAAAAAATAATGTATTTTTATAATTATTGTTAAATTGTTTTAAAACAAAATAAACAACACATTTATATTTAAAGAGTGATCACAAGTGTCCATAGGCCTTCGCCCCATTTTTGGTCAGAATATTAGGAAATCATGTGATACATTTTTGAAAAGAGTTTTTAAAAATAGATTAGACATAAAAAATTTTAAAGTGAAGAATCGAGTAGTTTTTGAGCAAATCGGCTCCAAAGTTGACCATTTTCTATGTATTTTGTGTATCTCTACAGTTTTCAGTGTGAGATACAGTCGCCCTCTATGGAATTTTTTTAGCTGAATTTTCCATTTCATTGAAATCAATGGAATTTTGGTCAAACTTAATCCAGATTATCTCAAAATCTACTCGTTTCTTCACTCTACAATTTTTTATGTCTAATCTATTTTTAAAAACCTTTTTTGAAAATGTATCACATGGTTTCCTAACATTCTGACCAAAAATGGGGCGAATGTTGTGATCACTCTTTTGCAAACACACTTTTTAAATATTTTTTTTGTTTTTTGCATTTATTTTAATTATTGCTGTTTGCTGAGAAGTAAAAAATTTCTAACAGTGTTAAAAGTTACTTGATTTTTTTTGTTAATTTTGTTCAAAATTTTAATTAAAATATATTTTTATTTTTCGATCCCAATCATTGTAAGTGAAAACATGTTTAGTTAACATTTTTAGCCAAGTTTCAAATTATTCGCATTTTATAATTTAGCAACAGATGTTTGCTTAGCAACAGGGTTAAAAATGTTTAACAAATAAAAACTTGAATGTTTGCGTAACATATTTTTAAAACTTGTATTTAAAAACAGTCGCATTTGAAAAACTTCAGTTTTGATAGCTGATATTTGCACACAAATTTTTGGTTTAAAAATAAATTTTTTATTTCAAATTTATATCAATTTGATACTTTTAGTTTACACAGTTTTACATTTGCAAATTGTTGTTAACCATGTTTGTTTTTATTACAAACATAATATTATTTTTAGTTTTTAATAATTTTATTTTTGCAAATTCTTTAACACAAACTAATGATTTTTATGAATTGCAACAAGTTCAAATTATTTTTCGGCACGGTCAACAAACACCATATTGGATTTACAAAGTATATTTTGTTTTTTCAATTTATAAAATCTAACATAAACATGTTCAGAATGATCGTTACCAAGAAGAAGATTTTTGGGAAGGCATTGGAGAACTAGTGAACATTGGGAAAGAAAGTTTATTCAACTACGGAAAAATTTTAAAAAAACGTTATTCTGATTATTTAGGTAATTTTGTAGAAAATAAAAACAATAATTTAAAACATTTTTTTATTTAGATGACATTTACATTAAAAACATTCGTGCCCAGAGTTCACCAATTCGACGATGTATTGAATCAAGTATTGCACTTCTTGCTGGAATGATTCCTCCAAAAAACCATTGTGTTTAGTCCAAAAGCATTCATCTTTCTGAAACAGTGCTTTCAAACATCTGGCAACCAATTGCGGTCGAAACAGTTGAAGAAAAGCGTTCTTGGAAATTGAACCCAGATGTTGTTTGCCCTGCAGCCACTGCATTAGAAACCAAAATGGAAACCAGCGTTCCTGATTTAAAACGTTTTTTTGAAGAAAATCATCAGTTTATTAAAGAAGTGGGCAAATACTCAGGCGAAAACTTTTTTCAAGGACCAAAACGTAATTGGCTTTGGGTTGGTTACTTGTTTGACACAGAGTTTACTCAACAACTTTACTTTGGAGATCATTATGTTCAGCCTGATTGGTATGACAAAATTGGCAACAATACATTTGATCAGTTAAGCAAATTCAACGACATGGTGTTTACTGCTTTCGGAACAACACCAAAATATTTAAAACTTCGGGCAGGAACATTTTTAAAAGAAGTTGTTACAAATTTGCAAGATGGTACTAAAATTGAAACAATAACACCTCAAAATAAAAAACTATTTACATATGGATCTCATGATACTATGATTGCGTATATTCTTCATGCTTTAGGATTATATAAAGGTAAAAATTATAATTAAAAATTAAGAATAAAGTACTGTTTTAAACAAAAACACTAACTGATAAAAAAAATTATTTTTAAGGAATTCCAACATTTGGAAGTGGAATTATTTTTGAACTTAGAAAAAGTTATTGCGGAGAGCGTCAAGTTCATTTGTTTTATGCTAATGTCACAAATAATTTTGACATATACCCAATGAAACTAAATGAATCTATTCGATTTGCAGCACGATGTCCTTTTTCGTATTGTACAGTAGAAAACTTTGCAATGTCATTAACTGAATACCTTGAAAACAACATTGAAAAAAATTGTTTATAAATTAATTTTATTTTTTTAACTGATAAATGTTTTTTAAACAAATAAAAAATTTAAAAAGTTTAAAAACATTTGTAAAATATAATTTTACCAGCATTTTATTTTTATTAAAAATTTGTTTTTTGACATTTTAAAACTAATTGTTAGTCAAAGTGTGAAGCGCAACTAATTATTAAAATAACACAACTATTTTAATAATGTTGCAGTAAAATAATGTGGCAGTCAATACTTTTTTGCAAATTTTAAATTTAACTAATTAACATTAAAAAATGAAATATTTTTTAATTTTGATAATTTTGTTGTCTTTATGTTTTGGCGGACAAACATTTCCAGCTTTATTTAAGTTAAATATAAATAAAAACAAAATTTTTCAAAACAGAGGCAAGTTCAAAATTTTATTCAATAGTACATTTGTTTTTCAAACTTTTTTATTTTTTAGACGATGATTTTTGGTTGAACGATCCTTGTGCTAATGTTAAACAATGCATGGAACAAATAAAAAAACTTAAAAATCAATCACAAAATTGGAGTAAGCATTATTGTTTTTGGTAATAATATATAACTTAATAATTAAATTTTTAGGCACAAAAGAAAATCTTGATCTTAAAATGCAAAAATTAGCAAAATTTATTGTATATGGAGAAATTCAACAATGTCATTTAAAAACTGCTCAACAAGTAGTAAATATGTTTGAACAATTGCGTAAAGACTCTTTTCGTGTTTTTGCATAACTTTTAATTTTTTAATGTTTAATGTAATTGTAATGTTTGTTTGTTGTACAATTTACTAGAACATTAAATTCAAATAAAATTTTAAAAAGTATTTTTTGTAAACAGTGTTTAAACATTTAACAAAACCCACTAAAACTAAACGGTATTAATTAATTTTGCTAATTGAATAGAAAGTTTGAGCTTTTTTTACTTATTTAAATTTTCAGTTTATATAAACTAATTTTTTTTAAATCAACAAATTTATTGCTTTTTTAAAGTGTTGTTAGCCCCACTATTTTTGTCTTAACACAATTTATAATTTCGGTTGTGATTACTTTGCTTAACTATTGAAAAATGGTTTTAATGTGACTTGAAAAGGTTACGTTCCTGGTCTACCAATAACTCTAAAGCAATTTTTTATACTCACTACCACTCTTTAAAGTTACCTTTGCTACACTGTATACAGGAAAAATGGCCTTTGTCAAACCCAAGGTTACAAACCAGATTTGATCTTCAAGATGCAATTTTTACAAAACAACAACATGTATTTTTTAAAAATTTAAATTTAAACATAAACAATTGTACAAAAATAGTTAAACTGTTTAAAAAAATAAAAAATACAAATAAAAGTTTCTGTTAAATTTTAAATCAATTTTGCTTTAATCAAATAATTTTCAAAATTTTTTAGTTAAAAATAATTTTTAAACAATTTATCGTTTGTTAAAAAATGCATCGCATGTTGGTATCTACTGAGTTGAGCTACCACTGTCCGATTTGCTGTATTCGAGTGAAGGCAAATTGATGCTTTCATACTCAGAAGGCGTCTCTTGGGACTCTTTGAGGGGCGTTCCGTAGGTGTTGTTGTAGAGAACGGGCAGAATAGAATCGTAGGTCATGCTTTTGGTGTCGACTATCTGCTGAAGGCACTTCCGTGCGTCGTCAATGCTCTTCTTGGCCGCTTTCAGGCCGGGCAGCGAGCGGCTGAGCTTGCCCAGGTCATTGGAGGTGTTGGTCAGCTCGTCGGTCACCTCGCAGATCTCCCGTCGACTGCACTCGTCGAGAACAATGGAGCCAATCACCGAGCTAGTGCAAAAGAGTTTTGCCTGTTCGCTCACCAAACGGGCGGCGTTGATGTAGGAGCTCTGCAGGAGGAAGAGGGTGATCCACTGGATGGCGCCCTTGCAGTCGCCCTTGCACTCCGACGGCCCATTTGGCTTGACGTTGTCGATCAGCCGCTGTTCATTGCGGTTGGCATTGCGAACCGGCGATATCAGCAGACAGGTCAGGTGACAGAGAGATTTGTCGTACTTCTGCGCGTACTTGTACGGATCAGACTGATGGACGTAGTCGCGAGACTCTGGAAAAGTGAGCACCGAAAAGACATTGGGTGCTTTTTAGTCACTCTGTAGCGCACAAACACACAAACATTTCTCACTATATTTGTTGCAATATGTTTTTAAACATGACTGCAAAATTGTTGAGCGATTGGTAGATTGATCATGTTTAAAGAACAAACAGTCATTTTTAAAAAGTCAAATTACAACAATATAGTGCACAGAAAAGCATGTGTTTGAACAAATCAGATTATAAATTGCATTAACTTACTTTGAGGCAAAGGCTCACCATCGAGCAGTTCCTTCATTTCTGTTTTTAAAGGTGCATTTTGAGCATTTTGAGCACTTTGAGCACTTGGTTTAGCTCGTTCTTTTCGCATATCAATTTCTTTTGCAAAAGGCTCAACGTCATCTTTTTTCTGAGAGTCTGAAGGCTTGCTGTTTTTAGATTTTACATCTTTTTGAACAGAAGCAGATAATACAACTCCAAAAATGCAAATTATTAAAACAAATGTCAACTTCATTTTGTTGTCAGTATAATTTATTAATTTAAAAAACACAAACTAATAAACATGTAACACAAATTTATATTTGAAATTTGTATAACAACTAATAAAACCATTTTAAAATAAAAAGCACGTAAAACAATGACAACATAATTTGAAAAAACCAAACGTGTTGTTTAATGTAAACAAGTAAAAACATCAAAATTTTAAATTTTTAACTATCACAACTAATCATTTTTAAAAATAAATTTTAAATTAATCGGTTTTTTGTATTTTAAAGTACATAATTACAATAAAAATTATAAAAAAGTGAAAGCAAAAAATTAAAACTAATTAAGAAATGCGGTATATTCAACAGAATTAAAAAATTGTTTTTAAACTTGTTTCTATTAAAAAAGTTTAAGTAAACAAATCATACACTTAAGAATTGATTTGTAATGATTTTTAATGCACAAATGTTACCATTAGCATTATGTTTTTTTAAATTGTTTTACAAAACAACAACAAATATCAAGTGTTGCATAAAAATCACTGTATTGACTTTACTAAAAACTGTTTTTAGCATAATAAAAATACCTGAATCAGAAAATTAAGCAATTTTTTAAAACGTTAATTTTGTTGTTTATAAAAAAATTAAAAATTAAATTTTGTAACTACTAGTGAACTCGAAAAACGTTTCTTTAATAGTGGGTTTTAAAAAATGTGTTTTACAGTTAAGTAAAAACATGTGCAAGTGTTAACAGTACATTGAAGCATAAAAACTTTTAAATAACAGTAAAAATTAATTGGAATATAAAATAAACAATACAATTTTGTTTGTAAAAAATGTTTAATTAAAAAATTGATCGTTGATTTTTGTAAAGAGAATGCTCTAGATTATGTGCCAGCTTGTTTAATTGAGTTTCAACATTATTTGGTGATTTTGCAATTGAATTTTTAAAAACTGATTTTATATCTGTTACTGCTGATTTTACTGCTTTGTTGACACAATTGTCATCATGCGAAGAACGTTTTATTTGCTGGTTAATTTCTGTAACAATTTTTTTAACAATTTTTAAATTGCTTTTTATAGTTTCAGTTACATCTAAAGGAGTTTTATCAATTGAAACGGTTTTTTGTTGCAAATCAGATTTTGATAAATTAATTGGAACTTTCATAAAACTATTTTGATAATAAATTTCTTTTAAATGTTTATGCAAATCGTCTTGAGTTTTTTGTTGAATGACCAAACATTGTTTTGATTGATGATTTCGAAAAACGATTAAAGGTTTAGAAAACTTAAGTGGAGTAACTAAAAAATAAAATTTTTATATTTGTTGAAAATGAAAAAATTAAAAATTACCTTGCAACATTTTCAAAGACCGAGCTCGCATTATAATATCAATCGGAATTCCTTCTTGAAAAACTTCATCTTCTAAAGGTGCACAACTAACTAAAGTAAAATAAACAATACTTAAAGTCCACAAAATATACATTGCTTTAATGTTTCAATATGTTAACTTTTTTGAACAAAACTATTATTTAAAATTATATCTGTCGCTGATAAAAATATAAAATTGGCATTTTAAATGTGATGATATTTTTAACAAACAATGTGTTTTCAAATATTGCACGTTTTGTTGTTGTAAAAAATTATGCTAATATGTAAACAATTTTTAAATTTTGTTAATATTTTTTTGTATGTATTTAATTTAAAATGTACTTTACTTAAAAATATATTAAAATAAACAGTTTAATTATATTTGTTGAATGCAACTAACAATTTTTTGCTAAATTAATTGTTTTATAACTTGGCAAACATAAACTCAGTTTGTGCAGTGTAATTTTATGCCGGCGTATTTTTAAAATTAAATTTAAAAAACAATAATTTTTACTTTTCTACATTTTGTAATTTTTAAATTGTTAAAATATGTTTTTGGTTTTATCTTGAAGTAACAAATAAACAATAAAATAATAAACTAATTTTAAAATTTTTAATTGTTTTTAAAACCAGTAAATTAGCAAGGTTTCAAATGAATAAAAGTTTTATGTTTGTACTTAAATTTTTCTATTTAAAGTCTACTGAAAAGCTGGTCAACCTTTTAATACATAGCCATCGCAAGTTTCCGAACCACGTTTGATTTTGGCCCGGGCGTTCGCAGTGAACAAATGTTGCCAGACCTTGCCGCCAGTGATTGTGCACTTCTCTCCTTTCCCGCAAACTGATTTTCTTTTTTCAGAAAATTTGCGATTAGCATTCTCTCCTTGCCAGCAGGACAAAAATGCTGTTTTTACTAAAAACACTGATAACAGTTAGTAATTCAGTTCCCACACTACTTTCACTATACCGCTCCCCTTTTTCACTGCTTTCCACAACTTTTCGACTTTTCACTGCACAACAAAAGTTTGTCAGTAGTAATTTTATTCTAAAGGTTTTACAAATTGTTTGTTCATGTATTTTAAATAAAACTTTTATTGTTTATGTTTATAATTTATTCTACTGTTCATCAAGTGAGTAGGATTTCCGTAAACATTAACAAGTCCAGTTGGATCAATTGCACCAGATGCCAGGCCACCAGTAGGATCAAGCGTTCCAAAATTAAGTTTTGTTGGGTCATAAACACCTGATGCCAGTAACGATGGATGAACTGCGCCAGGAGCTTGTCCTGTTGGGTTGCCTACTGCGGTTATTAGTTGAAAAGGAAGAGCACCTGAAACAATTCCAGCAACATTCCCAACTGCAGGAACAACACCATTTTGATGTGGGTATGTAGGAAAAAGTGGTGGCACTGGATGGTAACCTATTACACGGCTATTTTTGAATTCTAAAGAGAAATTTAGTTAACAATGACTTTAGTTTTTTACTTACGTTCATTTGGAAAATAGTTAAACCGATTTAAAACAGGGGCAGTTTGCCCAATTGATGCCAGCAAAAGTATATTAATTAAAATTGATAAAAACATTTCTGCCAGTTATTTTAACAATAAAAACACTTTGTAATAAATTCCTTTGCAAAACTGATAATTGAATTATATACGTAAAATTTAACTTAAAGCTTTGTGACAAATTTTAAACATTTTTTGTTTGTTCAACTAAAAATGCGTGGTGTTAAATTAGTCACGTATTTTGGTTTTTTAATTATCAAATTAAATTAAATTATTTTGTTTTATTTAATTTGTGTTTAAATATTTTGATTAAATTTTAAAAACATGTTTTTTATGTCTGTTTTTAACTTTTCAACATTTTTTGTTTTTAATTTAAAGTAGAAACAATAAAATTTTGGAAACTTGTTTTGATAAACTCAAGCAACGGGAGTCTTGCATTGACAGTGGTGTCTGAACAAATCGGTAACTAGAGGCATTTTGCCCAAAGTCAGGCAAACACAAAAAGCTGATTTTACGCAGTTTATTGTGGGCGATTCACAGTTGGTAAAGAATCTCGTTAGTTACAGGTAGAAAGGCGTTATTGCATATTTGAAGAAGGAACAGGTCACGGAGCACTTTATCAGGTAGAGTGGAGTTGAAGACATCTTCATCATCTCTCGAAGGTGCTCTCGGTAGCTCATCTCCAACTGACCAGCCACTAGCGGTTGCGGCTCCCTTAATACTGTTCTCTTGCTGACATACTCATCAGTTCAGTTCGTCGGTACTCTTTGGCATGTCAGCATCGTCCGCTTAAGGCCTGGCGCGCCATTCTTCCGCTGGCTGACTCTTAATTAAAGAATCTCTCTTCTAACAAGTGGAACGCCTACCTTTGCTGTGATTAACGGTGTGCCGTTTTTTAATTTGTTACTGTTTTACCCTTTTTGGTTTTTAACTTTTCTTTGTTCAATAAAAACAATAATCATTTTTAATTGAAAAAGTTGTTATGTTAAATTATTTTGCCAAGTAAAAGAAAACATTAAACAGAACAAAAATGATTTTTTATACTAGAAAGTTAAAATGCTAGTGTAATAAAACAATCAAGTTTACTTTTTATTTTCAACTAAAAAAATTTAAAATTTTTTTTAAATTTTGGGCGAGTTACAATATTTAAAAATAAATTATTTTTAACAACAACTTAGTTTTACATTTTCTGTGACACTAATAAAACACAAGCATGTTAGGCTTTCCTGCCAAGTTTTAGATGACTTTAAATTTTCATTTGTAAGTTTTTGTAGTAATATGCATTGGTCAAAAACACCAGCAAAACTCAAATTGTTGGCAAACTTTGGGGTTTTAAAATATCATAAAATATCGTTTTATTTGTTGTTGTTGTGCTGAAACCATTTATGGGTTTATCAGTTGACGTTTTTTCAAAAGTTGATTGCTCAGTGGTCGATTGTTCGGTCGTTGATAAACCAGTAGTTGTTTGTTCAGTGGTTGAAAAATCTGTAGTAGATTGTTCAGTTGTTGATAATTCTGTAGTAGATAGTTCCGTTGTTGATAATTCAGTAGTTGATTGTTCAGTTGTTGAAAACTCTGTAGTAGATAGTTCCGTAGTTGATAGTTCTGTAGTTGATAGTTCTGTAGTCGATAGCTCCGTAGTTGTAAATTCAGTTGTTGAGAGTTCAGTTGTTGATTGTTCAGTTGTCGACTGCTCAGTTGTAAATTGTTCAGTAGTTGAAAAATCAGTAGTTGATTGTTTAGTTGTTGAAAAATCAGTCGTTGATAAACCAGATGTTGATTGCTTAGTAGTTGAAAAATTAGTAGTTGATTGTTTTGTTGTTGATGAATCAGTCGTTGAAAAATCAGTCGTTGATTGTTTGGTTGTTGAAAAATTAGTAGTTGATTGTTTTGTTGTGGATGAATCAGTTGTCGATTGTTTGGTAGTTGATAAAACAGTTGTTGATTGTTTAGCTGTTGTCATATATGTTGGTGAATATTTTGTTGTAGATTTAGTTGTGTATTTTGTTGGGTAATATTTTGTATAGTAGTTGTAAACTTTTGTATATTTTGTTGGTTTTGTATATTTTGTCGGGTAGTATTTTGTATATTTTGTTGGTTTAGTTGTGGATGACAATGTGTAAGATTTTGTTGTCGTTGTTGTTGGTTTTGGATATTTTGTCGAGTAGTATTTTGAAAAATTATTGTAAACTTTTGAATATTTTGTTGGTTTTGTATACTTTGTTGATTTTGGATATTTTGTTGAGTTGTATTTTGTATATTTTGTTGGTTTGGCTGTGGTTGACACTGTGTAAGATTTTGTTGTTGTTGTCAGTTTAGAATACTTTGTCGAGTAGTATTTTATGGGTTTTAAATATTTTGTTGGTTTTGAATACTTCTCGGGTTTAGTTGTGGTTGACAAACTGTAAGGTTTTGTATATTTTGTTGGTTTAGCTGTGGTTGACATTGTGTAAAATTTTGTTATTGTTGTTGGTTTAGAAAACTTTGTCGAGTAGTATTTTGCGGGTTTTGAATACTTTGTTGGCTTTAAATACTTCTCGGGTTTAGTTGTGGTTGACAAACCGTAAGGTTTTGTATATTTTGTTAGTTTAGTTGTGGTTGACAGCGTGTAAAGTTTTGTTGTTGTTTTCGGTTTTGAATACTTTGTCGAGTAGTATTTTGTAAAGTTATTGTAAACTCTTGTATGTTTTGTTGGTTTTGTATACTTTGTTGATTTTGAATATTTTGTTGAGTAGTATTTTGTATATTTTGTTGGTTTGGCTGTGGTTGACACTGTGTAAGATTTTGTTGTTGTTGTCAGTTTAGAATACTTTGTCGAGTAGTATTTTATGGGTTTTAAATATTTTGTTGGTTTTGAATACTTCTCGGGTTTAGTTGTGGTTGACAAACTGTAAGGTTTTGTATATTTTGTTGGTTTAGCTGTGGTTGACATTGTGTAAAATTTTGTTATTGTTGTTGGTTTAGAAAACTTTGTCGAGTAGTATTTTGCGGGTTTTGAATACTTTGTTGGCTTTAAATACTTCTCGGGTTTAGTTGTGGTTGACCGCGTGTAAAGTTTTGTTGTTGTTGTCGGTTGTGAATACTTTGTTGAGTAGTATTTTGTTAAGTTTTTGTAAACTTTTGTGTATTTAATCGGTTTTGAATACTTTGCTGGTTTTGTTGTAGTTGGCAGCATGTAAAGTTTTTTTGTTGTTGTTGTTGTCGGTTTTGGATACTTTGTTGGTTTAGCTGTGGTTGACACTGTGTAAAATTTTGTTGTTGTTGATGGTTTAGAATACTTTGTCGAGTAGTATTTTGTGGGTTTTGGATACTTTGTTAGCTTTGAATACTTCTCGGGTTTAGTTGTGGTTGACCGCGTGTAAAGTTTTGTTGTTGTTGTTGGTTTTGAATACTTTGTCGTGTAGTATTTTGTAAAGTTTTTGTAAATTTTTGTGTATTTTATGGGTTTTGAATACTTTGTTGGTTTTTGTGTTTTGGGTAATTTAGTTGTCGTTAAAATTGAGTAAAGTTTTGTTGTCGTTTTTGCTGGTGTTTGATATTTTGTGGGTTTCGTATATTTTGTTGCTTTTATGGTTATGAAAGGCTTTTTTGTAGTTAAAAATGTTGAAGGTTTGGTAATCACTTTTGTTGTCTTTTGATACTTAGTTGGTTTTGAATATTTTGTTGGTTTTATAGTTTTTGGTGGTTTAGTTGTAAATGGCAATAAGTACGGTTTTGTTGTCGTTAAAATCGGTTTTTGATATTTTGAAGGTTTAGTTGTAGTTGGAATTGTGTAAAGTTTTGTTGTCGTTGAAGTTAGTTTTTGATATTTTGTTGGTTTTGAATATTTGATTGGTTTTCGATATTTTGAAGGTTTAGTTGTAGTTGGAATTGTGTAAGGCTTTGTTGTCGTTGTAGTTGGTTTTTGATATTTTGTTGGTTTTAAATATATTGCTGGTTTTAAAGTTTTTAGTGGTTTAGATGTAGTTAACAATGTGTAAGGTTTTGTTGATTTCGAATATTTTGTTTGTTTTGAATGTTTGATCTGATGTTTTGTGTAACCTTTTTTCCACTTTTTTAACTTGTTTTTTCCTGCATTATTACCAGGCAGTTTAGTTGTAAGTTTAATAAAATATTTTTTTGGAGTACTTTTTAAATTTGACAAAAAACTTAATGTTGTTTTTTTACACCCACAGCCACTGTGTGCAGTTGTAAGTTCATCTTCAACTGGAAAATCTAAAACAAAAAAATTAGTTTTTTACAATTTAAACAATAATTTGTTATTATTTACAGTTATCAAAATCTTGCCAATCGTCATAAGGTGATGACCATGAATATGATACACATAATAAAAACCAAATTAAAAAATTTATTGGCAACATTTTGGAAAAAAATAATTTTACATTATGTAAAATTAAGCATTGTTTTAAATTTTACGTATATTTGTTTTTAAAACGCTATAGTTTAAAACATTAAACGGTTAAACATTAATGTTTTTGTTTAAACACACGGATTTTAATAAATAAAAAAACAAGAATTTAAAAACAAAAATTACAATTTTTTAACTATCGTTTATTGGCACAATTTAACTTTTTTAAAACCTTTTTATTTTAAAAAAAATTTTGTTTTTGTAATTTTAAAAACGTTTATTTACAATTTTTAATTGAAAACTATTTAAAAACTACTTATACAACTCAATATGAGTAAAATAACTAAATCATCATAGGACATTTTTAGGTTGTAGGGTTTAACAAAGATATTTGACTTTTTTTAAATATATTTTTAGAAAGTTTTACAAGAAATAACGGCTAAAAGTTTTTATTTTTATGTACTCATAGGTTGTAAGCACTGAAAACACTGATTTGCTATCTTTATGTTGATTTGATTGTTCCATCATTAACTAATCGACGTTTAATTTTGTTGTAACGTTTAAAACAAATTTCCACAAATTTCTATAACAAACAATTCATTAAAAAAATATTAGTTTTTTAAAGATACTAACCAAATTAGTTTTACGGTCAAAAGGTATTGCTCCAATAATTGATTCTGTTGTATTTAACATGGCACTCATTACATACAAAAGATATAATAGTGTGTACAGTTTTACTTCTTTTAATATTTTGCTTAAATCATTTTCAAGATTAGATGAATAACCTGGTTTCAGTTTTTCAAAACAATCAATGTACATTTTAATAAAATTTTCAAGAACTGAGTCTTCTGGAAGCATTAAGTTATCATAATCAAAAGGTTCAATTCCCCATTGGGCATGAAAAACGGCAATATCCCAAGCTCTTGAAAAATAACTCGAGTATTCAAAATCAATAATAGCTAGTTTTGTATTTGGTTTGGTTACCAAAATATTTGTTCCAATGTAATCGTTGTGTGAAAAAACAATTGGAGAATTGACTTTTTTAATAGGGATTTTAAATAAGTAAACTCTTTTCGGAGATCCTGATTTTGTAATTCAGTCAAATTAAATTCTTCAATATGTTTTTTTGTAAATTGCTGGGCATAGCCACAATTTAATTTATCTTCTATTTCCTTGAATGGCCAGCTGTTGTTTTTAGAAATAGGCATTTCTAAATTATGAAGTTTAGCTAATAAATTTGCCATTTCATAAACAAGTGTTTGGTTCTGTTGATGTTTAGGCCGAAAATGTTCATGTTCAGTGTATTCTTGGATTGTTCCATTTGCAAATACCCCATAAACTTTAGGACCAATGTCAAGTTCAGAAATTGCAGTTAAAATGATAATGTCAGACAAGCGTTCAGCCGATTCTAGTTTCATAAATTTTGATTGAAACAGTTTTACTGCCACATCAGTTGGTTCCGGAACATAAATTGCATCGTGAAATTTTTTGCGGGTTCTCTTAATTGAACGCGGTAAAGTTGATTTGTTAAACCTCCAGTTATTCTAGTAACCATAATGTTTTTTACATTTGCATCAATCCAACTTCCTCCAATGAATGCTTGACATAGGGATAAACAATGTTCTTCAATGTCAAGTGGCGTGTCTCCACGAATTAACATGTCTTCTGTCAAACTACTAAACATTTGCAAGTTTTCAAATTCAGAAATTTTTTTAGTCGATTTTTCCATGTTAAAAAATTTTAAAAATGTTTTTAACAAACAAAAGTGGATTAAAATTAATTATTAATTAAAACAAAAAATTTAGACTTGAAACTAACAAAAAGTCTGTTTTAAACATATTGTAGCGGATCGTTTATTCGAGTCTGATAGTGAGAGACTGCATGTGAAGTTTGGAGCGATGGACCAAGTCGCTACAATATATTAATTTACAAACGCTTTTAACAACTTATCTTATCACCAATTTAATTATCTTCACAAAAAATATTGCAAATTTATAATGTAAGAAGCTTTGACAATGACATTTTATCAAAATTATATCATTAAAGTTTTACTAATTATAAAAAATGTTTTTATCAAGTTTACAAATTAAACTATAAAATTTTTTTGTTGCAATTTTACTAGTTTTAAAATTTGCAAAAAACTTCATAGTTTTTAAAAACATCGCATTCATCATTTTATATTTATTAAAAAAATTACACATGTTGCACACTGTAATTTTATTTATTTAAATCAATTGTTGTTAAAATAAATTATTTTAAATTTAGGTTTTAGGTAATTCTACTTATTTTTGCAGTAATTGTTTTAACTCAAAATTGATAAAATGTGTTTAAAAATTTTTGCAAAAAAAACACTTTTTTTTATTTGACTGATTTAAGGTGAAACTCAGTTGAATCTGGCCCCCTGGCGGCGTAATGTATTTTTTATAGAAATTTTCAGTTTTTTGCCAACTCTTTTAACTCAACTTCTGAAGTACCTAAAATTCAAGTTAGAATTTTAATTCAAAGTTAAAAAGTTGTTGCACAACCGGATAAAAAAATATTTTGTAGTTTTGTTTCTAGAAACTGTCAAAGTTTTAAAAATCAAATTTTTTTAAATTTTTAACTTTTAAAATTTTTAGAAACAAAACTACAAAACATTTTTCCTATCCGTCGCATACGGTTGTGCAGCAACTTTTTAACTTTAATTTAATACTTTAACTTGAATTTTAGGTACTCCAGAAGTTGAGTTAAAAGAGTTGGCAGAAAACTAAAAATTTCTATAGAAAATACATTACGCCGCTAGGGGGCCAGATTCGACTGAGTCTCACCTTAATTGACTAAAATGTTGGCTAAAACAAACGGAAAAAAGTGAATGCAACTAAGTTATGTTTTAAACTAATACACAGTTATACACAATTTTTCCAAAGTGTAAACACAAAAAAAAAGTGAAATCAGTCCACCAGGCCGCTTTGGCCGCCAGGTGGCTTTGCTCACGCGAAATTCGAAACCTTTGTAAATGCTTTATAAGCTGCTCCCTCTACCATTAAAAGTC
>JAALOO010000248.1_pt2 | contig 21957 bp, 19 predicted proteins | sample 7257641 | NCBI WGS metagenome assembly JAALOO01 (sample SAMN14085613, study PRJNA598686) | mite metagenome | biome: ENVO:01001000; feature: ENVO:01001002; material: ENVO:01001226; isolation source: single female mite from University of Michigan culture on fish food culture... ...
TGTAGTCTCTAAATGTAGTATCTTATATAAACTTTTTATTTGCAGAAACGACCATTGACTCGTTTGCAGCACTACATTTACGACAGTGTAGAAAATACTCCCTTCAGCTTTGCCATATCTTTGCCAGAACCATATGGCTCATTTCGTTTCACCGGCCAAACTGATTTGCGAAGCAGTTACAATACCGAAAACTACACTCGCTACTTTACCGGTACTAAATGGCGTATTCATCCCGAATGGGTTAGTGAGAAAAAAAGTTTACTACCAAGTTTGCTAATAAAAGTATAATCATTTCAGGTATACTGCGAGAATCCTCAAAAACTATCCATCGGTCCAGCGCCTAGTACACCAGAAGAAGCACTATTGCAGTTTCTCATTAATGAGTTGCCCAAGAACCAATTTCGATGGCGGACGAGCAGTAGCAGCCCACCGTCCAATGCTAACTTTACTTGTATGTTTGCAATTTTTATATAACATTTTGTATAATACTTTTTTGCAGGTAACAAAGAATTGTTGCAAAGTTTAATCTTCGATGCTGCCGCCACTCATATCTTTGACACGTGTAGAGATTTTGAGCTTCGTCACCGGCGAAAGTAAGAAAGCACTTAAGCATTGTGTGCACTGTTTCACTGTCACATTTGTCATCTTTTGTTTGTCAATAGCACTAAAGGAAGTGTCGACGTTCTGAACGCTTTCGTCTCCACTCGAAGTGGCTTGACTCGATTCACCAATCCGTGCTTTAGCCATGACTTTAGGAATCGCAGTGAGCACGAGTACAACATTTTGGCCCGATCAATTGAAGAGGACTACTACAAGCGGGCGGTGGATTTTTACTACCTCAAAAACAATGCCTTCATTTATTCCGTTCCATTTAATGCTTACAAAAACGAAGAATTTTTAGTCACTGCTAGTAGAGCCATCGTCGTAGGAAATGGCAAAATGAGCGCCCCTGGTAAGTGAACCACTCTCTGTGTAGACTGTCCACTGAGGTAACACCAATTATAATTTTACAGTTGCTGTGATTGGCCTTCAGTACAACCATACGCAGTTCCGAGACGCATTCTTTAAGATAACTAAAGAACACAACCTCAACTGCTTATCAGATGATACTCTCAACTGTTTTGTGCTCGATAATAACGGCTTCATCATTATCAGCAAAGGCATAAAGAATGGCAAGGAAGTTAATCAAACGGGCATGTTCTTTGGCGACGTCAATGATGATCTGCTGCAAGACATGGTTAGCCAGGGCGTTTACCGGAAGATGCGATTTTACGATTATCAGGCCATTTGCATTGAGATAAACAACGCAAATAGTCACTCAACTTCATTCCTCACGCCACTTCACTACATTCGCCAAATTGGCACCTGGTTTGCTTCTAAATTGGTCAGATTCTATTTGAGTTTAGCCTATGATTACTTACCTGTTTGGCTAGAAGAAATGGTTAGTATGGATTATAGTGATGGTGAAAGTGAAAGTCCACCGCCGAATCCAAACAAAAGTCACCCAAGGTCTTGCGACAAAGAAATTGATTTGTACGATCTGATCAACTTCTCAAACCAGACACTGCATTTTGTGCACAAGTGCAAAACTAACGAGTTATGTTCTCGGTAAGAGCCTTTGTACTTGTTTGTATTTTTTTAAAACCCATTTTTACTTTTGTTTCAGGAACTATCATGTGCAATACATTCCTCATTCAAATTTGATCATGCTTGTTCTCTTTAATGACTGCTCTTGTCCTGAAGTCACTAAAAAACTAGAACCAAGAGCAGTGAACATTCCAATCAGAACCATTCAGAACCAGGTCGATCTAGCTGAAAAAGAAAAAAAGAAATGCGAGTTTTTTCAAAATCTTTTTGAAACAGAAAATGTCAGAAAACGACCTGAAACTTGTTTTAACTACCACAAAATAGTAAGTGTTCAATATCTGTTTTTTTGTACAAACTTTTTACCGAAAATCAATATTTTCAGGAAGATGAAATTGAGCAATGCGGCGGCAGTGCATCGTTGAAGGTTGCTCTGGCAATGTACATTTTCCTTTTTCTTACTGTTGTTTTTGCAGTGATATTTTAAACAAAGACAAACATTTTATTAATACATTTGGTACACGTTTAAACTTTTAGAAAACACTTTACAAAAAAACTTGCATGGTGCGTGTAAATTGTTGGCTTGATGTGGTCACTTGAAAGGGTGCCAATCATAAAAAGGAACATTGTACATTGTGTAAACTGTATGGAAAGCATTGAAGAAGTACAAAATCAAGTGTAAAATCCTGAGGTTGAAGTAGGAGGGTTGTGGTGATGTGGGCACGCTCTCTTTACTTCTTGGCAAAGTGCGACAGATTGGACAGCTTTAGCCGGTCCAACCAGAGCTGTGAGAGACTTTTGCTACAGCTGGGCCTAGTGGTGCCCAGTGGACGCAACTTGACTAGTGACCGCCTGAGCACTGGCTCCGAGTAGTGAGTGAGCAGAAAGCAAGTCTCCTTGTCGAGGCTTGACACGCACTCTAGTGTGTTCTCTCCTTCTTCCTTGGAAAAAAATGATTTATCGATTGAGGATTCATTTTTCTCGCAACACATACATGGCAAGTGATCTAGCTGATTCCACTTGGTAAACTGCTCTAGTGTCTCTTCCGTGTCGTGGCTCTTTAGGACGTTGCTAAGCTCTGACAGCGTTTCTGACATCTTCTCGAAGCCGCTCTCTAACTGACTCTCGATTTTTTCAATTCTCCTGTTCATTGAAACACAAACATTACGGTTAGATTTTGCATTCATTCAGTGCGATGCTCACCCGGTGATTTCGCTCAGTTTTCGTTCAAGCACGTCGTATCTTTCTTGAGAACAATTCAACTCATTGTTCATTCGACTTTTGACGTACTCCACCAAGTTGTCTCCTGATTTAAGACTAGATCCCGAGTGATTACTCGTCTCCACGATATTCTCTCCCAGTCGTGGACTGTGCTTCTCCTTTTCTTTTTCCTTCTCTTTCTCTTTATCTTTTTCTTTGGTTCCTGGACGACTTGCTCGATTGTGTGCATTTGAAATGGTCAGTGTTCCTGAAATAAAAAAATACATTTGGTTTAGCAGAAAATGTCAAAGGTAAATGAAACAAAACATTACCGAATGTCAGATCAGTGACACTTCTTTTGAGCTGCTCAATCATGCCTGTCAGTGAATTGTTCTCCGTTTTAGGACGCACTTTTGGAAAGTTGTAATTTGCTGGCATCACATCTAATCCTGCTTTCTCTGGACTAAACTCCAAAATCCCTGAAGCCGAATGACTTGGCAACGATTTGCGCAGAGTGCTTCGAAAGTAGTCATCATCGTAGTCACCATAAGACTGCTCAACTAAAATTTTGCTGGATGTTTCTGAAGACGTTATGAATGATTAGAACAACTTTTGAGCATAGGCAAGTCATGCGTGTACCTGTACCTTCATCCATATCATTTACATTTTGTATTGAATCAAAGCAGTTCATTATTTGAGGATTAGGCACATGAGGTGTTTTGCGATCAAGGAGAGGCAGCCCTTTCTGCGTTTCATCACGCAAATTATAAGTTATATTGATATTCTTTTGAAAGTCTTCTACAAACTCGGGATACATTTCCAGAACTTGCAACAAATCAGAACGAGTAATTTTGTGTAGATCACAGTAGGTGAGCGCCCTCACATCGCACCTCGATTTACCAATTGTGGGCGTCTCTAGTGGATTCTCCCCGAAGATATCGTCCTTTCCTGTGTTAATTACCGTCCGATTAGGCCACTGCCGGCGCACGTACACAGACACTCCAGTCATTTCAGTACTAACCAAGTGTTTCAACGACAATGTCATCTATAATTATCTCAATTGTGCCTCGCGCAATAAAGTACAACGAGACAAGCACGTCTCCTTTGTGAACCAGCGTGTCACCTGGAGGTGCGTGTGTCGTTTTGAACTGCAAAAATGTTTAATTAAATTTAATTTGTATCATCAGTTGAGTTGCAGTCTACGTACCCTCATTGAGAATGCTCGCAAACATCCCTGAGAAGCATCTGTCGTTAAGGTAATGTTTAGTTTGCACACATTACTTCAAAAAAATGAAAACAAACCTTTAAAAGCTTGGCAGTTTTGCAATAGATTTCTGTTCAAGTGCAAACAGATGTCAGCTACATTTTAAAAAATGCATTTTTAATATTGTAAAACCTGCACCCTTAATTGCTCTACAAACCTTGAAGAAACTCTGGAAAACCTTTTAAAACCTATGCAGAGAAGTGGCACATTAGGTACTTCATTTGAACATTCACTAGATGCTTACCAAATTTGTCTCGATGCCTAAGTAGCATGTGCAATACAATAATTATTAGATCAGTACAATAGATCAGTTTGAGTGCATCTACTACCATTTGAATAATTCCATGCATGCTGAAAGTATTCTTCCAATCGTTTGCGAAGAGGACTGGGAATTTGGTGAAATCGAATAAACTCGCGAACTCGAAGCAGTTGGGTGTGGTAACGTGTTGTTCCAGAGTATAGACGCTGAATAATGGCCGAAACGTTGCCAAATATAGATGCGTACATCAAAGCTAAGAGGCGTTATAATAAGGAAAAAGTTAAATAAAAAATAAAATGTACTTACATCCAGTGAGCATTATTAGAATACAGAAAACCTTTTCGGCATTGGTGACAGGCGCTTCAGCCAAACCAACAGCTGAAATAAGAATATTGAAGTTTTGAAGTTCAATGAGCATTACAAAAACTTACATGTGAGCGATGAAAAAGTAAAGTAGAGGGCTGCAGGCAAAAAGTTGTAATGTCCAACCAAAGAATACACCATAAATAATTTTTACCAGTAATGTAGCGTGACTTGCGAGATGGTCCGCCAGTGCCATCATCATCTAAAAGCATTTGATAACGTTTAAAAACTTAGCCCCCTTTAAATTTTGACTTACTGTAAAATTGATATGTGCTGTTGGCCAAATGGTCCAGCCAACCGATTTTACGCTGCAACGTTGGTCGCTCAGCATTTCCAATTGCGTACCTTATCAAACCGGAAAAGACGGTTATTTTTTTGAGTGGAGTATGCAGTTAAGACATTACCATATACAAGCTAACCAGTGAGCAACCTGTGTGGAAATAAAAACCAACATTTTTGTTAAAGTAAAAACCAGTGAAAAGGATATAAGCAATAACAAACCAATGCAAATCCAGCGACAAGCAAAACCAAAACAGCAGCACCGTACTCGGAGTACCGATCAATTTTGCGAGCCACCCGAACTAGCCGCAGAAGGCGAGCCGTTTTGAGCAAACCAATGAGTGTGGTCGTCTAAGTGAAATGTCAAACATTTTTAGGGGTCAATGATTGCAACACAGACACACAGACAGTGAGTGCACATAGTAGTAGGCTGCTTACCTCGTCAGTCTGCGAGCCAAACATGAGCAAGTCAAAGGGAATGGCGGCGACTATATCGATGAGAAACCAGCCCTTCAGGTAGTGAATTGCGATCTTTCCAGGGTGTACAACCAGTTCTTTTGTTTGGGAGCAAGGACAATGTGGACAATTAATTACTGTCATGCAGATTACACAATGGTTTCAGCCACTGAGTAAGTTGTTCAACGAGCTTTATTGCCTTCTGTGCTGTGTGTGTATTCCTAAAAAACTGAGCCTGGTAAAATCTTGCCCACTTGTTCTTCCCAAAATAAATGGACATTTAAAAATGTTTTCTCCGAAAGAGCCTTTAAATCATTGACGGATCTGCCCAGTGCACTCTGGTTGCGCGCCAGGATTTGAGTGCAGCAACCGGCGTCTGATGCATTAAGTGGGCACACCTAACCTCGCAGCGAGTCTTAAACTCGCCAGTCGACGTGCCCTGCTCGGGCGACGCATTTTGGATAAGTGACCAGACAGTAATTGATAGATTGGCAATGGAATGCATAAATATTTAACTGTTTGTTGCGTGATTGCCCCATAAATGGACGCACTGAATTGAATCAATTGAAATGCCAGTTTTGATGGCAAAGGACAGTGCACACATTGTGCACACCGTGGCGGAAGATTGTGAGCACGAGGCCTCAGTCAGCGGACAGGCTTGATTGGGGAGAAATATTCAAAAGCAGAGAGACAAGAAGGAGAAGAAGAAGGGCAGAATGGAAACGGATATGACAACGAAAAAAGTGTCAGAGCACCGCGAGCAGCAATTTGCAATTATTTACTATGCAAACAGGCCATATAGAATAACAGCTCCCACTCGTCTGACGCTAGACAAATCCTCAAAATAGCTATCATTAATTCGAGTAAATGGCTAGTACCATTGTGAATATGACTAAGCATGGCCTATAATTAAAATCTATTCAAATTTAGCCAAGGAAAAGGTGTTGCTTACCGTCCTTTTTGTTGACATAGGTAGTTCGCAGGTTGATTAGAATGTCAATAATAAACATCACATCGACGAAAAAGTCTATCACTACTAAGGAATCAAAATCATAGTCTGTGGTGGTTGTGCTGTTGTTGGTTTGATCTGAAACAAAAATTGGTTTGCTTTGAAGTACTACTCAAACAAGAAAGCTTGATTCAAACTCACTTCGGATCACAAAGTTGTCGTTGAGCAAAAAAGCCGCTGAATAGGGTGTAAAGATAGCAGTGTAAATGACGAAAATTAAGATAATCCAGTCCCAAATGGCTTTGAATGGTGAGTAGTGGAGAATGGTGAACCGCCGATACCTGGACATTTTGAAGCCCTCTGACTGTTCCTCATCATTGAGAAGTGTGCGTGACTCATACTTAAAATCGGGCAAATCAGTGCCCAGAGACAAAACTTGCGGGATCAGGCTGAAGCGGTGCCGACTTTCTTTGTGCTCCGAACTGCGTCGAGATCTAGAAGTGGTTGCGTAGCTCTTGGCCTCCCCATTTGAGTAGTTGGAGGAGTTGACACTGGACTGCTGCTTGATCCACTGCTGCTGGCGAGCCCTCTGCACCGAAGGGGATGTTTTCGAGGAGGTCGACTCGAAGGAGTTGTTCGGGGACAGCCAGATATTTTGCGAATTGTTGAGTGAGTGGGCATGCTGGAAAGTGCCGTTTCCTGCCAGATCGAACGCCTGCTGCCGGGTCATTCGAGGTGTTGGGTTCTGCTGTGAAAAAGAACGTGATTTGTGGCTAATTTGAGATGAGGGCACCTTGATGCTGACGGCCACATCTTCTGAAGCCTTATTTGGCGCATCAGAAGATATTCGATCTTGGAATTCTTTTTCAATAGACGATATTTGCAAAGACATTTTTGCATTATATTTCCTGCGCCAAACTGCTGAAAGCTGGCGGAAGAGAAACGGTGAAGGCACAATCGAGGGCACTTGGGTTTAAAGCAATGGTGGTTGATTAAACATGATTGAGACACATTTGGACATCATAGTGACCAAATACTAAGACGACTCAAAACGATGAGTATTTTCCAGTAGAATGCTTCTACATTTGCACAGCAAAAACCAAGGGCTGCAAGCAGAGGATAGAACGAATTCAAAGTGGCCGACTATTGATTGACCGTAATGCTGTCTTCGTCGGTGGGCGAATGCATTGCATTTGCCGGTGCAGTGCAAGCACCCACTAGGTCAAACGACGACAACGACGACGACAAACTAGGCGCACACGACTAGGTAGAATTAATAACTGACAGCAAGTCAGCAAGTATATTCCGAAGCGACAACTGTGAGAGTGCGAGTGTGTGCATGCAGCAGAGACACCGTAGAATGGGGTAAGTGTGATCATGTACAGTGCTGAAGCCTTTACCCGTTTCGTTGGTACTACTAGTGCACTACTTGTGCTGTTTCGCTCCCTCCGAAGTCCCCTCTGTCTTCTTCTCCTGCAAGAGTACCAACACCGCCAGCACCCGCAGCACCTTTGCTGCTATCCAATCATTCGCATGAATCATTACCGTTCAGCGACCAGTGAATCAGTCGGCGAACACACACTCTCTCTCTTTCTCTCTCTCTTTCTCTCCTCCTACCATGTCTGGCAGACAAAGTGAACCAGTGACTGGTACCTGGTCGCTGGTGCAAGTTCCATTCACTGCTGCCCTGTGCTTCAAACTAGGCGCCCGCCAACAAAGTAACTCTCTCCTTCTCTTTCATTTTCTGCCTCTTTCCCAGCAGGTCGTCAGCAGAACGCGGCAGTGTTCTGGTGACTCGGCACTGAGGAGGCCAATGAGAGCACTAATCACAACCAGCACTAGTGAGCTGCAGCAAGTGCCATGTTATTTAAATATTTATATTGAAATGAATGGTCATATGTCAATTGACGGCTGGCAATTAGCACCACTTGACAGTGCACTGTCCACTGTCCTCAAACGGTCGCAGTGGGCATTGCAAACGCTGCAACTTGATCTTCGCAGTGTGCACTCGGTGGAAGATGTGTCGCCCAGGTCACACTAGGCAGAACGGTCTGCGGAGTGAGCGAGAAAGAGCGAAATCGCACCCAGCAAAAGCCTTCTCCCCTTTACCTGCCTTTCACTGTCCGTTCTTTGGTGGTAGTTGCGCCCTTCCTCTCTAGGAGCACTCTCGCCGCCGAACTACATTCACTGGCTAGTGACTAACGAGGTTAGAGTACGAGTCGACTGGCTGCTGCCTAAACAGTCCCACCACCACCACCGCCACCAATGGCCATTGTTTTGGTCAGTTAGTTCGACCATAGAAATCACCGTTACCAAGATACGACGCGTCTGGCGGACGGATAAACAAGGGTGAAGCAACTACCGATATGCGGCCACATGCACAGAAACACTGTCCAGATGACTGCTGATTTGTGGGGCAAAAGTGAACAAACGTGAATGTTTTTGATCATTTGAAGACTCACACACGCTTCACAATAAAATATTTATTTCCGCTTTTTAAAAACAATTTTGCGCATAAAAATGCAATCTCAATTAATTAAGCAATACCTGATCATTTTCGGAGGGTTGCCGTGAATTTCCTTAATTCTCTTGCAATGTCGAAGGCAAGGAATCATTTTCCTAATCGTCGTGTCGCTCTTCATTGAGCTCAACTCTTTAATGTCATTCACCGTGCAAAAATAAACATCTGTTCATCATGATAACAAAAATTAAACTAAACTGTGTTTTCAGTCTTAAAGTATTTAAAAACATACCTTTTGTTTCAGGATTTTCTTGTGATTTGTAAATTTGATATCGTTTGTAGAGTTCCTCAGTAGACGAATGAACAGAGTAGGAGTTTATAAGTTTGTATTTTTCTTGTATCGTTAAATTAAATGCAGAGACAAAGTCATTGAGCTCTTCCAGCCTTAAACGTCCACGCATATAACTGAAAATGGAAAAAATCACATAAATATACAATTGATAAAAGTAACTGCAGTTCACTTGCCTGCTAATGGAGTTAAACTCTTCCATGCTTAAAGGCAACATTTGAGATTTGACTGTTGACTTTGTAGGCGGTAAGGGTTCTTCTTGAGGGACTTTTTGCTTAACTGGTGCTACTTTATTAGAGTTTTCCGAAACACTTGATGATTTTTTGGTTGATTTTGATTGAGGATTAGAAGGCACTGGTTTACTGTTGTTTGAAGTAGACCTTGACGGTTTGTCATCTCTTGTTTTGATTCCATTTCTGGTGTTGTTGCTTTCTTTTATATTGTTGCTCTTTGGTTTGTCGCAAACTGAAATTAAAAGTATTTATTAGGGATAGTGATTTGGCATTGAATATGTTTACCTTGAAAAGCTGACAGATTTGTCTCTATGTATTCCGATTGTGCGTTAACAATACTGAAAATATCTTCACACCTTTTTAATTGTGAAAGGAGATTCTCTTCTTGCTTATCAATCATAGACGATATGTTAAGGATCATATATTGAATGTTCCCTAAAATTATAAATGCTGATTAAACAATTTGTTGGTATAATTAAAAAACGTTACCAATGATGTTATTTAGCTCAAGGCATTCTTCAGGATTTTTTGTTTGGTAGTGTTGCAACAAAGCCAACTTGCCGCACACATCTGATATTTTGTCGTCAAAGCTTTGAAACAATCCCTCAAGGTCTGGAGAATCCATAATCCTGGGGAAAAGTAGTCGGTAAAAGACAAAAATATAACCGCCAATAATATTGTCGCGAAATAACTTTTCAAATCTGCCGTTCACAAAGTACACTCAAGTCAATAAAGTAGTTGTGAAATCTTCAAGTTAGATGTCAGCACCTTCACAAAAACAAGATTTTTGTAAAAAAAGTTTTGGTAAAATCATTGAAACATTGTTTTATTTAAAAATATTTAAATCTACAGTTTAGTTTGTTTGCCATTTGCTGATTTTTACATAACGTTTTTAAAAACAGTTTTTTTGGTTCAAAAACTTGGTTTTATCACTGGTAAGTTTTCTCTAATTTTATGTTCATCTTTTTTCGCAAAGTGACTCAATTAGTTTTACTAAATCTGCTCACCATAGGCATTCCTTTCAATGTTTGTAAATTGATGCCACTTAATGAGTTGCATGCAGTGAGATCCTCCACTGCCGTTGTCAGGTCGGTAAATGAATTTGCAAGCTTGCTTCGAATTAATTAGCGTTTTGCTCGTTAATTGAGCATTGTTAACTTTTAATATAATTAAAGTCTCTACAGTTTAGCACTGAAAGCACTGATAGCTATTCTTCGTTGTTGTAGCTCTAGTTCATGAAAACACAAGTTTTTGCAGCAGTAAGGATCGTTAATAAGCCAGTTTTCAATTACCATCGCCTGGTGCATTGTGCACTATGATGCGGTTGCAGATTATTAATTGCCTTTAATTATAAGTGCATCTTTGTCAGTGCGAGCGTGGTTAACGAACGCACACAAATGAATCCATTCATTAATCCGCCTATAAATACGACCCATTTGGTCGTTTTGCAGTCATAATGTGCCCCGACAAGTGATCCGGACAAGTGATGTTGAGAACGGATGAAAATGAATACCGCTCAGTGATGCTGGTCCTAATTAGGCAATTAGATACACGGAACACTGAAGGCCGCTTTCGATCACATGCTGATCGCATGCCCTTCATCTTGATCTCGAAAAGTGATATTCATGAGAGTGCGCGACTCTTCTTCACTCATTTTCGGGTTTCTGTTTTTTTCTCTGTGAACTTCTTTGTCACAGTAAACTAAAATTGAAAAAATGTCTACTGCTCTACAGTGAAGCACTTCATTGAAACTCACGGGTTATTCAAACTGTGATTAAGTGTTGAAAATGGCATGTTTCGAAGTGGACACCATCTTTTCATCTTGTCTGAAGCCGTGTAATGATTAATTGTTTTTGATTATATCTTGTAAAAAGGTAGCTAGTTTCAAATTAATTGTTATTAGATATAGATTGCTGAGCATGTTCCTTTCGGTGCCTGGCTAACGATGGGTCCTCTGCTCGGATGCAAACCGCTACCAACTACGACTTTGACTGCTGCTGCTGCTGCTGCTAATCACAAGGCTTTGACACTCAGCACGATTATTTATAATGTTTTGAATGGCTGGAGAGGGACTAAATTACAATGCCACTGAGAACGCCATTACCTGATTACATTCGAATATAAATGTGGCCAGTGGTGCGCTGCAGCAGTGTGCTGCGGCAGTGGTAGGCTTGAGATCCTTCGGCCTCAATTATGCAAATGTCGACGCGAGCAGCGAAGAAGTGAGCAGCAGTGAGCAGTAGTGAGCAGCTGTCAAAGCGGACATTAGCCAACGAGACAAGTCTACTAGTCGTTCTGGCTGTCTCTGCCCCTATGCACTGCGGCCACCAAACACTGCTCACCGTTCAGTGCTGCAGGCCGTGGTGGTGAGGAGGACTGCAGCGCCAGGCTTATTAGTTCTCTCGCTCTTCATCATTTGCCAGTGCCCTTAGCCTGCTCTTGCATTCACCGTCCGTAGGTGCAATTTGTTCACTTTGTAATTGAGCCTCACAGCTCACTCTTGCTCCTGGTCATTTTCGCTAATAAGGCTCCTCTTGCAAGTGTTGGCTATAATTATTAATGATAGCCAACACTTTGTTGACACTTATCTTGTTGCACACTCAAATTGTTTCATAAACGTTTCTAATTGACTTGCTAGCAGAGGCAGTCCACTGCACTCGCACTGCCAAATGATATTGTCATTCTAACCGTTCCCATTACCAGGGCCACCAGCAAACAGCCATTGCTAGCTGCTAAATGGCTAAATGCTCATAAATGGTCATAAATTGCAGCGTAATTAAAATCCACCAATGACAATGTCGCCAGTGGTACAAGCTGGCGGACGAACACAGGCGCGCTTTTTAACAAAATTGTAGTTCCCTCTCTGCCTCGCTCTTTCCCGTTTGCTGATGCACTACTGCAGTTGGCGGTGGTGGCAATTGACGGTGCCAGGGAACTCACTCAAATAGCTCTCGACGAGATCGTCCCTGTCGCACTCACTCACTCATTTTTGCGCGCCCATTGCAGCTTCTTCATTCACTGACTGCATACATTTGGCCCAGTCTGATAAGCAGTGTTTAGCAGAGAGGAAAGGAAAGGTTCAACTCGACAAGCAAGTAGTTAATTAGCCTTGATGCAGATTAAAGATGCCTTAGCATTGCCTAATTGATTGTTAGTGCTCCCCCTTTCCCCAAACTCACTCGGCGTCGCCATTTTTGGAGTGAGGCGGCAATAGTGCACTAACTGCCAGGAAAGAAGACAACTCATTCCTTCCTCAACGGCAACACTTTGTGCAAGTGTCGCTCCATTTATAGATTCAGGTGAGCTCTCGCATCTGGGCACAGTGGTCTGTTGACGCACAAACACATCATAATTTACTGTCAGATTGCATTCGCCGATGATCACTCCATTATGTTTAATGACGCCGAAAAGTCCTCTTAATACGCCATTGTGATACACTCACGGTTGCCTTTTATTTGCTTTACTTGCCCCATTCACACAGGCGACACTGACTGCTTTTTCAATTGCTTTTGCTGCTAGAGATGTACAGGAGAAATGAGAGAGGAACGGCTAAATGCGAACAATGGTCAGGAGAGAAGTGAGATGTGTTTAATTCACGATGTGTGTGAGTGTAGGATCATATTAGCGAGTAGTAATAAATATTTGCAAAAGGTGCACAAGAGGTGTACAAAGAAATGGCATCTATTGAAACATTCAATTTGAGGACTGCCGCCATCGAGCAGACTATACAAATGGCCGACGAGTCACCGCAGCTCGGTCAGCGAAGCATCACCTATAGTGCTCTGCTCTGCTGTCCTCTTCGTCGGCGTCGTCGTCGTCCACGGGGCCAGGCGTCGCTATTTACAAATGGAAGTCGCCCGCGCGCACCACTAAAGTGATGGCAACCATTGAGGCCATCCCATCATCAGTAAGTGTGTTTCCTCGGGCTTTCGGCTGTAGTCACCCGCCAGTCAATTGTTTGTGTGCTGGGCGTGTTGGTGAAGTGCTGCAACGATTTCCGATTTCTTCAGCAGATTAAAATCATTGGCAGCCTCGAGAAGGGCAGTGTGAGCACCGGTCACCTTTCCCGCATCAACGTCTTTTTTGAACTCCTCAACGTCTCTTTTCAGCTTTGCTCGTCGATTCTGAAACCTGAAGATAGAGAGAAAAGGTATAAGGTCGTGGGTTAGCTTGATAACTCAGCTATTTGTTTGCTTAGTAAGTCACTTACCAGGTAATCACTTGAGCGTTTGTGAGACCCAAAGACTGTGCGATTTCATCTCGATCAGCAGGTGACAGGTACTTCTGGTAGAGGAATCGCTTTTCCAGCTCGAAGATTTGATGGTTTGTAAAGGCTGTTCGAGACTTTCTCTTCTTCTTAATCTGAGACGCGCGGTTATTGAACAAATTGAGGTGATCAGATGATGGATCTGTTTGCAAACAGAAGAGAAAACGGAAGAGTTTTAGAGAAGGCTATTTAGTGATGCGAACAACAGGTCAGCTAATGTGGTGCTAGGCAGTTTTGTCAAAGTCGATTGCGCCTGTGGGTAGCAGTTTGGCTACTTTGCCGTGCTCTCTTTCTCTTTCTCTCTTTCATATCTGAGGGACAAGGCGACTGCTGACCTGCACGCCTGCAATCAGAGGCGATGCAAGGGAGCATATAGATTTAATTGGTATGGCCACTGACATTGCCAGGGGTGAGCAAAGCGGTACGAGCGGCAGTAAGTGACGCTGCCTGGGCAGGATCGCCTGAATGACAGGTTCTCCACTGTGGCAGTGTTGACATCCACTGGCTGCCATTGTCTTGGCGACTCGGCAGTCTAACGTCCGTTCTGTCTGTTCGCTTGATGAATGGTCTCACCACTGCTGCCACTTGCTCACACTTTAATTTGCAAACAACGATAATGGAGACAAAAGGTGTGATGTTTAGAGAACGACTGCAAGCAGTTTAGGGCATTAGAGACTATTTTTCAAGTCGACAGAACGTAATAATTACACAGTAGGAATGCCACTGCACTGCTGACAATAGACAAAGCAGCGAAACAGTGCACGGCATCACAAGGCGACAAACGTCACTGCACCCCTCCTTTCCCCTCGCTTTCTTTGCCCCCGACTACATTGCTACGCCGTCCTCTCTTCATGGCTTGTCATCGACTCAGCATGTCATCTCACTCTCTAATCGAATCGAATTTATCACATCAAATGATAATAGATTTTAATAATACGAGAAGAAAGACAGTGTTAGAGGGAGTAAGTAGATGTCTACTTCTTCAGTAAGCAGTTCTCGGCAGATGCAGCCATCGTGCTGTGCCAGTCTGGCAAACAAAGAAAGGAACTGGATAGCACACCTCACTGCCTTCTCTTGCTGATGCAATCGATTTGGCGCCGCGTCAAAGTGGTACTTTCAATTAATCGAGGCAATACATCATTGCCTAGGTGCGAATAGGCACCACACTGATTGATACAAATGCGCCTAATAATAGTTGTAGTGTACGTACTACCTCTTGTAGCACCTCATTGTTGACTTTGTTCAAGCGAAGCAGTACGTCGCAGAACAGGCATCACCTCAAACAGCATCGCCTTTCAGTGCTCTTTGGAGGAGATCACTGTCACTAATTTAATATAATACGTCCGTCCGCCTCACCCGCCTGTGTGTGATGCTTGGTGTCATTTCCTTTGCCTTTGATTAGCCTATAATTTGCAATGCTCTGTCAAGATGAATGATCGCAGCACTTGACGCGCTCAATGGCTGTCTGTCGCCCGGCACTGAGACTGCCAGTGATGGACAAGCGGAATCGCCGACAAAGTGTCGACGATGGCCAAGGATGCCCATGGTGGGCATAAAGACTACCACGACGATAAGTGTCTGAAACAATCGCCTCAAGATGGCTAATTGTGACAATTAGAGCACAATTGCCTGCCACTGCAGCAGTCCTCTCGCTGCCTGTCATCTCCGCCAACTTATCAATCATAGTGCTATTTATCAGGCCACTGCCTATATTCTGCCTAATCGATTCGATTCTTTTCTATTAACCGACCAGTCATTGCTGGCAATTAGAGTTACGTCTCCGAGCAGTCAACTTGCCTGTCGGTCGTGTTTGGAGCGTGCCATTGTGTGCAGTCGATCTGAACCGCAACAGCAGCAGCAGCAGCAGCAGAACAACGGCAGCAATTACCGAGCCGTATTGCTCTTTCCCTGTGCACGTCTCTCGTCGTCAGTGGAAGAGGCATTCACCGTATTCGGCCAAATGACTTTGCCAGTGAGCTTGAGCGAGTGATTAATTTGCTCAGTCCACTCGGAATGGAATCCAATTGAACTACATCTGCAGCAAACGCAGAGGGCTGGTGAACACACTCTCCCACTGCTGCTGCTGTTACTTTGACGGGCAAGCACCATTGCTTTCCTTGCGAAGCTCACTCTTGCCGTACTGCTCTCTCTCTCTCTCTCTCTCTCTCTCTCTCTCTCTCTCTCTCTCTCGCTTTCCTGCTCTGGTCATTCTGAGCTGTGGCCAGGCAACGAAGCAGGCAGTTTACACGGAGCACCAAGTGGCGCTTGTTCACCAGTCGGCAGCTTCTCTGGCGCGGCATTTCTTGTTTTGCCTCACGACAGCGATACTAATTTTTCATCTTGTTGCCTGGCGTATGAACCGCCCGGAGCAAGTTAAATTAGTTTCTAATTAGTAATTTAAATAAGGATAATTTGCTCGTTTTCTCTTTGCAGGGGCAATTATTATTTTATCACACAGAATTAATCACGACACTAATTGCATCCAGGCTGCAATCAAGTTCTTAAATCTTAATCGAACGCCGTCAAAGTCAATCGACGACACCGACGGTGCTTTTCACTGCCGGCAGCTATTTAATTACTTTTTATGGGCAGTCTTGAGCCATTCTTGGACACCTTAATAAACATGATTAAGTCATAATTATCATTTAGCTGATTAATTGGCTTGTTCGATTGTATTGCTTTAGTCGCCGATTACTCAGTTGTTGCTCATTGCAGCAGCTTAAATGGAGAGTTGATGCATTGGCCAGTGGCACTCAGCACACAGGGCACAGCTTATTGACGGCCTCTTATGGTAATTGCAACTTGGCATTGCTACTGAGGCACTAACTAACTAGCTAACTGACTGCCTAACTACTTCGGTGGCAGCGGCAAACAGACACTACAGTCACTCTCTCATCGATACTTCTCCCTAGGAGTCAAGTGAGTGTGTACTGGCTCTCTTCACTCGCTGAACAGATGAGTGAGTGCCTGGTAGATGCACCACCGTTCAGAGGCACAGCTCTCGACACCCGCAGCAGATGAGATGTGTCATCGCGAGGGATTAAGAGGCCTTACACTGCAAGGCAGATAGAAGATGCTCTGCTCGGACTGGCTGACTGGCGTCCTATGCAATAACCAGAATGGTCACTAAATGGACTTCCCATGGTGCCATTGCTGGGTGATCGAATAAACACAATTGCCACGACAAGCACACTTGCTGCGCGCCCAAATTAAATCCTAACGAGATTACTGGCTGCACTGACACTGCCAATGATTTGGCTTCCCGAGTTACGTGCGTGCCAGAACAGTTCAGCTGAAGTGCCCAGTAGTGATTGCCTGTGTGTTTGCCTGAACGCAGCATGACGTTGCCAATTGAATGAAAGAGTTTGACTGGCAATGTGAGGCAAACATATACACAACACATACATTGTCTGTTGACTTACATTTGGCAAGGCAGCAGCACTCCAGAGAACAGTGAGGGCACCAATAGAAGGGATGATTTATTAATTATTACATACTTAGTGTGTTTAGAGTATTTACAGTATTCCACACACAGCAGGAACTCGAGGCGGGCTGCAATGGTCTTCTATCACCACTGGTGGTGCTGAGTGCGGGTTAATTTCTGTATCACTGATGCTAAAGCCTGGCCAAAGCTTGTCCTCACTTGCTCTCTCTCTCTTTCTCCTCTCTGCCAGCAGTGTCAGTGCTCTGTGTTCTCTGTCAGCGGTAGCGGTGCAGCGGGCAGAGAGAATGTCTGTGTGTCTGCCAGAGCGAAATCAGATATCGGGCAAATGATGTTCGTGAATTATTATGCTCAACGAAGCGCCTAATAGCATTAAATATCCGAATTCTCTCTTCGCCCGACATAATCGTTTAACGCTTTGGACAAATCGCTATTTCTATTAGCGCGCGCACTACTACAACATTAACATTCAGCCGCACTGGAAGCCCTCTTTCCTTTGCCCCATCTGAAGAGTGTTACATAAGGGCACAATGTGTTAGGAACTTTCCAAGCAATTCAGCACTCGAGTGCTCGCCAAAATGGCAGCACCGCGCCAAGCAGAGAACAATAAAAAAGTCAAGAATCTATTAGCAGCGAAGCAAGGAGACAAGTTTAGAAACATGACACAGAGAGCTAGTAAAATATATAGTCTAGCCCGGTGATTAATTGCCAGCAAAGCCATTCTGCTGCTACCGATTCTCTCTGCCTGCCTGTTTGCTATTTGCGCTATTTATTAGGCCCATATTTAGCGCCCAGGCAGATGCAGGGGACGCGCTCAGGCGCAGGCACATTTACAGCACTCTCGCTCTAACAGTACACTTCGTTGCCTTCCCTGTTTTCAGTCTGTGATTGCTTAAGCACGTGGAAAGAGCAAATAATTTTCACTTTAATTTGGCACATTCTTGTTGCAACAGTGACCGTCTCGTTGATTAATCAACGGCAGCTCTAATTGCTGGCCACCACCACCAACAACAACACTATCAAAAGTGAGCCCACAAAAGAAGTGAGAGAGTGAGAGAAGACTTTCTTTGGCTGGCACATTAGTGGACCCGTGCTCTGAAGCATCGATCCAACAGCGGCAGCTGGCTGCATCGATGCTTGCCGCTACTACCGCTTCTGGTCAACCTAATTCAGTATGTACAGTGGTGCCGCACATACATGGTCACGTCAACGATGAGTGCACGGACACATTCCTGCCAAGGGAGACAGTATGTGCAATGCTGGTCGACTGGTCGATGGCGCTGTCGACATTGTCGACCAAGGTTTTCCCTACTTCTACTGAGTAAATGTTTAATTTGTCTATTTGTGTCGCCTCTCTTTCTCTCTTTACAAAAACTGCACAAAGGCTGCTCATTGGTAAGTGGAAGATGCTGCTCATGCTCTCGTCGATTACTTCTCCGTATCGTTAGTTGAACAAGCGATTCTTTGTACTGCCGTTCAGTCAACACGTCTGCGGGCAACGTTGGCATTCAGTGAAACAGCAGCAATGAACGCGTAATGCACCGACAGTGCAGCCACAGAGGCAGAAGCTGCGGATGGTGTGAAAGAATTTCAGTCTAAGAATGACTATTGAAAGTGATTCAACTGCCTGTAAGTGGATATAAAAACATTATCAAGCGCCATTTACTTGCTCCAAATGCATCCATTCACACTCTGACCGGTTAATTCAAGCTAAGCAGAGACACATTCTCTCTTCTTGCTACTTAGGCGCCTGCACACTTGTCTCGTATTCATTTGTCTTTGCCAAGTTTGCTTAGCTGCGTTAAAAATAGAATTAATTACTCTAATTAATGGTACGAGAGAATGAAAACTGTTAGATTGACTTTGGAAAATGGAAGGTGTGTGTCGGTGGTGAGTGCGGTGACATGAACTCACGAGTGTGGCGTGTAATCTCAACAGCAGTTGTTCAAATCGGTCAGAAAGACTGAAACCATTTAGCAAATGTCGAGCAGAAATTGCCTCTTTCTGTCACACAGGTTAGACCAGTGTGGCAGAGGAGAGAAGAGAGAGGAAAGGAGAGGGGAGAACATAGACGCGGTGAGCACTAATTGGACAGTAAGTAGGCACTGGCTGCGGCGAGGAAGATCTTGTACGTGCTTGCCTAAGTAATTGGATACAAATTGATACCGGCAGAGATGAGCGGTAGCGTCTAATATAGCCAATTTATGCACCAAGAGATGTGTCCGCTGCAGAAGATGTAGTCCAGGCACGAAGAGAGAGAGTGAGTGAGAAAGAGAGCGCCGAGAGGTGGAAAGGATCGTTAATAGGGGAAATGTATTATTAGCCTAGGGCCTTTTGGCTTTCGCGCGCGCTCGGCAGTCCTCTTGCTGCAGACTTGCACTTCAATCGCCAAGTTCACAAGAACACTGCCAGAGAGCGTTTCAAGTGGCCGCAACTGGGAAGAAGCCTCAAAGAAGCCGCCTCGTGACTGCGTTTACCTGTGCCGACATATAATTAAAACAGACAAGAGGTGAGAATTAGACACTTCAGTGCAAGAATGCTGGCCGAGAAGAGCGGCCAGCGGCTTACAAAGAAGCCTCGTCTGGGCCGCGCGCTACGTCCGTAATGAGCAAATGATAGTTGGCTTCACGTTGCCGCTGCACTGCACTGCCTTCACAGGCCAAAATGTCTTATTTGTATATTTTGCCAATTTAGGTGTTAATATTAAGTCGGCAAATTGCAAAGGCTCAATTATAGAGAGCGAGTAATTATTGGATAATAGACAGGCCAATGTGCCTCTCCAGTGTCGTCCTGCGTTTACCTGCCTGCTCAGCAGATGAAGAAGGCCACCGCGCCCTACCTCGCCACCTGACCACCGCCAGACTGCTCCACACAATGGACAGCACTGACGAGAGCACTCACTCTCTCCCTCTCTCTCACTCCCTGGCTGTGGTTGCCCTTTGCGCCAGACCATCACCGTCACTGGGCATTGATTCTGCCGCCAAGTCCATTCACAAGATCGAAATGCAGATCGTATCTCGGTAATGGCTGCAGTAATTAGCTCCCATTGACCGCATCTTTTGTAGATATCTTTGCTGATAGTCAATTATCTGTACATCTCCTGTGCACGACAATGCCTCTAAATGACCGGTTTAGAGCTTATGGTTTATATTCTTTCACCACACAATCGATTGATGACGCGAAACATAACTGCAACTAACTGACTGCCGCCTGCCTGAGCGGAAAAAACTTGCTGAGCGTCGGTGATCACTTGCAATCAATTAACTGTCATCGGGTAATTGTCTCGAGTGAGGGATGCAGGTTATATAGTGCCAGAAGCAAACTATAACGGTGACAAACGATGGCCCACTGATAAGCGGTCAATCACATTCAGCAGTCCTTGTCTCCTTTTGGTAGTCCATGGTTTGGTCCTCAGCAGACCACCACTTTTTTCAGAGGAACCCTAGTTCACTAATCGGTTATCTTTGACCTTCAAAGACCAGTCACTTATAAAGACCACTCAGTGAGTGTTCGTCTCAAATGGCAGCGAGCAGTGGCTTTGGCGACGATTGATTAATCGAAGCTAATAAATTGCCGATGAAGGCTGACGTCTCTTCTCTCCCTGTCAACTTGTTTGCCATACTCTCTGTCCGCGTACATCTGGTTTCGATTAAGACAAGTTTGCTTGCCAGGCAAGACAGCAGTGACACTAGCATCTGTGTTTCAAGTAGGCAGCAAGGAGAGACCAATTAAGAGTTACTTAGTCCTTCTGTTGGCTTTCATTGAGGAGAACGTGGGTGAATTATTGAATTGTCAAGAGGACAAGCCTGTCAACTCCTACTTAGGAGAGATATCCCTAAAGCGTCCGGAAAAGAGCAGTGGGCCAATGTGTTGCTCTCAATTGAGCGCTTAATAGTGAATCCGATATGTTTATTGCCCTGCTACTAGGCACCCACTACTGCACAGCCATAAATCGAGCCCTTCGGGTGATAGTAAAAGCAGCATTTACGAGCTTCGATTTGAAGAAAACAGACAGTGACTCGGCAGTGTCGAGTGACACGCTCGTTCTGTTGTTGTGACACTGCGCCAATTTACGATTGCAGTCCAGCTAGTAGCGGAGGAGACGTTTTGCATGGGGAGACGCTGTCCCCTCTCAGTCTATCTAACTGTCTTGGGTCTGTGCATGATAAACTCCAAAGACGTCTGCAATGTCGGAAATGTTTTCTCCCTAGTTCACTGGCACAGGCGCAGGCAGTGCCTTCTCCTGAAGAAAGTAGCACTGCAGCACGATGCTGCTAATTGTCGGTCCTGATTGACTACAAGCACAGTGCTATATATCTTTCTTCAGTTAGTATGTTATGCACTCAAGTCAAGAGATGCACTCAAGATGAAACATGTGCTATATTTACATGATCAGAGATCTCCAGCTACTGTGGTGGCGGTGGTGCCACTGCGATTGATGCCATCTAATGCAACTAAGACACTGCGGTGACTGCTGAGCACTGCTGATGAACTGCCGCTGCTGTTGCTGGAAGACAGTGTGTTCGAGCAACAGCGGCAGCGGATTACGTTCAGACGACTGTCACAAAAGAGGCGAACAGTGCCGTGTAGTACAGCGTGTCGAACGTAATCAACTCATCAAGAGGATAATGTGAGCGATGTGTGAAATATGCACTGTGATGGAGCGCACTTCTCACCAGCTAAATTGGCCTGTCCTTCTAATTAAGAGTCAGCAAAAAGAGCAGCAACTTGGGAAATGAGTGGCGCCTTGACGCCATCACTTGAAGCAATGTGTCTCGATGCCAAGAGAAGGAAAAAGAAAGAGAGAGAGAGAGAAAGAGAGAGAGAGAGAGAGAGAGAGAGAGAGAGAGA
>JAALOO010000994.1_pt1 | contig 21956 bp, 17 predicted proteins | sample 7257641 | NCBI WGS metagenome assembly JAALOO01 (sample SAMN14085613, study PRJNA598686) | mite metagenome | biome: ENVO:01001000; feature: ENVO:01001002; material: ENVO:01001226; isolation source: single female mite from University of Michigan culture on fish food culture... ...
AGAGAGAGAGAGAGAGAGAGAGAGAGAGAGAGAGAGAGAGAGAGAGAGAAGGCGACTAATCCTTTGGAAGCAAGTTAGTTGTCGTCTCGTGCAGCCGACTACGATTTTTGGTTTTGCTCTCTTTTCGGCTAGCCTCTTTTTTGCCGTTTTATGATGAACGCAACAAAGATGGAAACGAAAAAGAACAGAACAGAACTCACTATTTTCTGTGTTTTTTGGCTGTGTTTGTGCGCTGGGCGCCATTAATTGTATTGTTCTGTTTATATGTGTGTGTTTGTGTCTGGTTTTCTCGGAAAAAAAGCTCGTTGTTTCTGTGCATCTTTGCCCTTTTCTGGTGTTTGATTTTGTTCTCACTTGCCGTTTGGCATTTTTGCAACAGTTCGTCTTTTATTAAAAAGATGCTGGCGAAGATTTGTTTCTGCCTTTGCGTTTGTTGTTGTTGATCAAACGGCATTAGTGGAGCAGTGGATAAGATAAAGCTGCAGCCAAAACAACAGTAGCACGACAACAGCTTGAGCTTAGATTAAAAGGCCGACATAATGAATGAGTGAATAAATGGGAAATCGTGTAAACGAAAACAAGAATAAAATACGACATATTAACTAAATTTTTTAAACTAACATTAAATTTGTGTGTGTGTGGGTTGACAAAACTCTAAAAAATTACTAAAACTTAAGTTAAATTAAAAATTTTTTAAAATGAGAATTTTTTTTAAAATCTCATTCTAATTAGACATATTCAATTTTTCCTTAAAAAAGTTATCTTGTAAATTATTAATTATCCTTTATTTAAAAATGATTACCATTAGAAGACAGATTAATGGTGATTAATTAATCATTTTAATAAAATATAAAACTACAAAAAAATTTCAAAAATAGAAAAGTTTTTAGTTATTTTGCTCAAATGTGTTCAACGACCCCGTCAAGCCAAATACTTGACAAATTGCAACCAACCGTTTTTAACTATTAAACAAAATAATTTTTTAATTGATGATCCCGCTGGCAAGAACTAAATATCAATTAGTCAAAATTAAATCAACTTTAACTAATATTTTTGGAAAAATCTTGTTAGCAGTAATCTGATTTTTTAATTTAATTGTTTTTGTTGTTGATGCCGCCACTGTTGGCACTGTGTTTCTGCAACTGATGATGATGTTGTTGTTTATTGCCGCAGGCTACACTAACATAATATTACATAATCGACGATCAGTAAAAGTGGAAAAAAATTGAAAGAGAAAACAAAAAAAGAAGAGACTGTGTGTGTTGAACAAATGTTTGACTACTACTGCTTTCTTCTTCTTCTGAAAAAGTTGAAAGTTAACTACAATTTTGTCTCTTTTTTGCCCCCTTTTATGCCTCTTTCTTTTGGTTAGGTTTTTTCCCTTTTGTTATCACACTACTCTACTTTACCCAGTCAGTTCAATTCAGCGCAGTCAGTTTCCAATTGAGAAAGATTCAGAAACAGAGAAAGAGAAGAGCTAGGCAATTTATTTTTACTGCTTCAATTGCTCGAACCAGTTTGAGCACACACACACAGACACACAGACAAGCGAACAATTTCAGTTGTCGCAGAAAAGGACGAAGAGGAAGAAGAAGAAGAAAAACTTGACAATCAAAATGGGGGAGGAAAGTCTCATCTTCTTTTTCTTCCTTCTCCTTCATTTGATTGGTTTCCACCCGTTCGTTACATCAAGCATCATCGTATTACTTCAACCTCAAACTCGTTCAAGTCTTCTTTTTTTTTCTTTTCAGTGACCATTTTGGTCTCACTGGTCTAGCCTTTCCTCTTTGACCGATCCCTTCTTCTCCTAACATTTGCCATTTTTTCAAGAAACTTCCTCTTTTTATTTCTCGTTTTTGACTTGCTCTTCTCAAGTTGCTTGCCAGTACAACACTGCACTGATAGCACTGTTGACTGCTATCTGCAAACAACATCACCACCACCACTACCACCAACTTTACCGCCATCATCATCATCATCATTCGAGTCGATTGACCAAGTCGATTACCGTTTGACTGCTGCTGTTGCTGCTGTTTCGGACAGTGCACAAAAAATGCGTAGACTTTTTATTATCATTTTTCTTTTGTTGTACTTTTGGAAACAGTGTTTGTGCTGCTGCTGCTGCTGTTGTTGCTCAAATCCGGTCGGTGCCCTGTTTCTGCTGCTGTCCACCGTTTTCAAAGTGAACTATCTTTCTTTATTGTGCGGACCGTTTTTTGACTCAATAATGCTTCCTTAATGCTTCTTTTTGATAAAAATTCAACAACAACAGCAGCAGCAGTAGCAGTTTTTGTACAATACCACGTTTCAGTAGTGTAGTAAACTAGTGTGTCACTTGGACACAGGACAATTAGAGCGAAAAGAGCGAGCAACATAACCGGACATTGCATTGAGTTTTGCTTGCTTGTTGGTTTGGTAGCCAAATTTGCTCTAGCTTAAAATTGTGAACACAACAAGATGCCGGCAACTTTACAACAAGTTCTACAGAAGTTCAACATACAAAGATTTAAAAATAGATCTCATTACTATTATAAAGTTGCACAAAACTTTATTCATTTTGGCATCAGGAAAAGTTGCGCGCGTTTATCAGAGCGTTAAAGCTACAACTGCACACCGTTTTTTGAGTTTTAAAACTTTTAAGTAAGATTGTTTTGAAAAGCTACTTTTATCATCCAAACATTGTAAAATAGTTTTATTTTGATTTTGCTGAGTTTCTTCTTGATTCAACTTTTTTAGCTGCTGTTGCATTCACAACTCTCTAATGAACGGTCATTTAAAATTAGGCAATGATCACCGTTTAACGTTTTGCTTTGCTAGCCCTTTTTTCTTAAAAGTACTGCAGTTTAAAACAGCATTTTCTTTTCTTCATTTGTTTGTCAGTGGCAGTTAGGTACACTACTAATCACTGGCCAAAAGGGAGAAAAAAGAAAGGATAGGCAAAAAGTTTAATAGACAGAAAACAGAAGCATCAGCAGTGATTAGACAGAGCTGCAGCGGCGGCAGTGATTATTACACTCTGCGATGGCTAAAAAACTGACTACTACTTAAACTTTTTGTTCCTTTTTCTTGCAGACAGGCCAGTAGTGCGCAGAGTGGTGCTGCACTGGCAATGGCAGTGGTGGTGGCAACATTAGGCCATCGGCCATTTAATCTAAAGTACATCTCATTAGAATGGGCTACCATCTAGTCACCACTACTGCTGCCTTTAGTGCACACTAAACTGGTTAAATCTTTCTTTCTCTCTTTCACTTCACATTTCTGCTAGCAGTGCCATTGTTTTGTGCCCAGCTTTTACTTACTTTATGCTCTCTTTCTCTTTCTCTTTAGTCTTTACTGCTACTTCATTCCGCTTGTCATTAGCTGTTTGTATTATTACTATTATATTATCTAATCTAATAGTCTCATTATCAAGTGACTGTCCTGCAGTGCTGCAATGCTAAATGACTGCCGCCTCCGCCGCCGCCGCTGCTGCTGCTTTAGCCTCAGTTTTCGACTTTTTGGTATTTTTTCTTTTTTGCTGTTGTTTTGCAGTGGTGGTGGTGTTGATGACTGCAACTGATACCGTTAGTTTAGTTTAGTTCCTGCTGAAAAGCACCAGCAACAACTTTTTGAAAATATTTTTAAAGAGGATGTTGGTGGTAGTGCTGATGCTGATGGAGCTGGTGTTAGTGAAAAAAACCCCTAAAAAGCAGCAAAACTGAAAGTGTTGGCTTTGCTGCAGTGCCTTTCTTCCTTTTTCCAAAAATGGCCAGTGCTGATGAGATGGACACTCTCGTTTTTTTGCTGCTGCAATTCAGAGAGCACACTATCCCTTGATCACTATCCCTTTTTTGCTGCAGTTGAGAGGGCTGTTTATCTGTGTTGTTGTTGGTATTAGCTGCTTCTTTTGCTGTTGCTGCCAAAAAAGCTAGTCTGTTTTTCTTCTTTTTTGCACAAAACAGTGGTAATCTCGACCACTGACCGTCGTCGTCATCAGTCGTCGTCGTCGTCGTCGTCGTCCTGCTCGCTCTCTTGAAAAAGCCCTTTCTCTGGTCATGTATTTTTTGCCTAGTAGTACTAGCAGTACTGGAGTACTAGTCAGCAGGGGTTGCTTGGGCCAATAAGCAGACTTTGTGTTGTGTTGTGTTGTGTAGTAGTTGTGCTGTTGTAGTTGTAGTCTGTAGCTGTAGTCGGCAATTGCTGTCAGCGGATCACGTCAAGCAGAATCAGATAGACAGACAGACAGATGGCCGAGTATTAATCATTACCACAGTCCTAGCAAGCACAGAACGCTGAGTAGCACTGAACTGCTGAAAAAGTCCTGTACCCCCTGTACATAAAATACAGTGCGGCGGATAAGCTGGCGGAGATTGAATGCCGCTATCACTGCTGCAACTGCTGCTGCTGCTGCCTCTGCATCACTGCTGACCAGTGAATTTTCATGAAACCGGACAAAAAGTGTGAGAGCGACCGCTACTACCACTGTCAAAGTTGCTTTCAAAAACTGACTGACTGACTGACCAGAAAATATACACTGCTCCAAACAAATGCTTCAATGTCTGTCCAATGGATTTGTCAGACTCTATGGTGATTCTCCCCGTCTCCATGTTGTTTTATATCTACTCGTTTTCTTCTTTAAACCATTTTTGTCTCTTCATTTTCCTCCTCAGTCTTTGTGCCGTTTGCAATTTTGCAGAGGACTTTATTGCCGCCATTGCTTTTGCTGCCTTTGCTGTCGTCGTAGTCGTGCCACGGACGCGGCTATTTATCTTCGCTTATTATTTACTCGATTGCATCTTTCTTTCTTTGCCTCTCTTTCTCATTGCCTTTGCCGCTATGAATGATCAGAGGCAACGGCAGTGCTGGCACATAAATCACCAACAGCAGCAGCAGCAAAAGCAGCAGCACACAGTGAGACACACAAACTGAGCAGTTGGCAAACACACACAAACTTTTTCACAGTAGTAGTCAGTGAAAAACAGTGGCTAAAAGAATTGGAAGAAAATAAAAGAAAAAAGAGAAAGGAAGAGCCCAGTGGCGATGCAGAGAGTATTCCAACTGCTGCTGCTACTGCTCTTTGGCACATTAATCGATCGCTAATTAACAGCGACACTAATGACCAGACCGATTTTTAGGCCGATTTGCAGGCTGACTGCTGTTGCTGGAATTGCTGCTGCAATTGAGAAAGAAGAAAACGAAAACGAGCCGCAACCATGATCACCACTTGCTGACGCTGCTGCTGCTGCTGCCACTGTTCTTTTGTCTATTGTCTTTCCTTCAGCCAGTTGTTTTCCACTCTCTCAATTTGTACCACTCTTTTCTTTTCTTCTTTTTCACTGATTCCAATGTTTTCAGCTGTTCCATTGTAGCTGCTTATTGCTCTGTGCCATGTGCCATCTTTCTTTGCTGTGCGGAGCCAGGAAACAGTTCTGAAAGCTGAAACTAAAGCAAAAGCATCCCACTTTTGCTGACTCTTTCTACTTGTCTGGGCATTGTCTGGGCTGACACTGTCTGTTTACTGAAAAAACGGACTAGCTACTAAAGAAAACCTATCCTGTAACTGGCTTGTACTACCAGTACTATTGCCCTTATCCACCCTTTTGAACAACTTGATCAGTAATGACCGGATGTGTGCCACTTCTAGTCATGCACCAGCTGACCAAAGTACAACTGACCGGGAAATCTTTGAACAGTAGCAAACAGTACCATCTTTCCTGTTACATCCTCTTCTCTTTTTTATTCTTTCTTTCAAAATAGACTGTTCACTGTTCTCTGTCTGAAACCGAGCCTGACTGGTCAGCAACAGCAACAGCAACAGCAACAGCAACAGCAACAGCAACAGCAGCAGCAATTGTGTCACTTGAGCAGCAGTGTGACTGACAAGTACTGAAAAGTAGTAGTGGTAGTAGTAGTCGCAGTCCGTTTATTACTAGCTCAACGGAAAACAAAGAAAAAAAGCAGACATAAGTTGAATGAAAATCTATTACTACTAGTCAATTTTAGTTTTTTGCTCTATTTTTTCTTGTTTTCAGTCACAAGTGCAAAGTGGACAGTGCCCTTCCTCAAAGACTGGCTCGTTTTTATTTTTGTTGTTTTTGTTATTTTGTTGTATTCCTTTTGTTAAAACAAAAACCATTATTGATTTCTCATCAAACTTGTGGTTCAGAAAAGTGAAACTCAATGACACGTTTTGAGTAGTTAGTGTTCTAATCTTTTGTTTGATCACGTTTTTGGACGACTGATTTTGACTAATTATAACTTATTTTGTTCAGTTTGCATTTTGAATAGTATTGTTTTGTTTTGACTTGAATTAGCAAAAAACATTATTTTTAATGTTTAAAAAAATTTTATAATTTTTAAATTTTTAAAGTTTATAAAACTGATCATTTGTCATGTATTTTTGCAGTGCACGCCACAATCTCTTTAACAAACATTAAATTATTTATTTCTCCATTTGTCTGTTTTTTGTTCCGATTGTCTAGATTGAAATCAGAATAAAAATTGAAATAAAAACCCAAATCTCGATGCCATTTTTTTCTGCAGATTATTTTCATTTGTGTGGAGGAGAAAAAATTGTAATGTTTGGCAGCAGTGATCACTCAGAAAATGGGAAAACGCTCATCTTCAGTTCTGGCACAGGCAGTTTTCCTCCTTTGAGTGTGATGTGCAACGCTGGAGAATTGCATTTGATTGCCCTCTCAACTGAGCTCTCCTTTTCAATCTTTCAATTCTTTTTTTTCTTAAATGAGGTTCACAATCAGATCGCCTATCAGTTGATTTGAGTCAAAGAAAAGAAAAAAAGCAAAGGAGAACCTGGAACTAGCAAGAGACGGGCAGTCAAGTCTCCAGTTTCCAGCTTTCGGACTGTTCAATGAATATAAATTAGCTTTTTTTCTCTTTTTCTTCTTTTTTTAGAAGTAGTGATTCAATGTTTTTTGACTTTTGCTACTACTTTTTGTCTGCACTGTTTCCACTGGCGAGTCATTCATTCAAAATCTCTTTTTTCCCACTTTTCACTGTTTTTCACTGTTTTTTCGTTTTTATTTTCATTTTGTTTTCTGATTTTTTTCCACTGTGTCCTACTTGCTTTTCCCATCAGTGTGTGTGCCTCAGTGCATTGTACGTTCTTTTCTGCTCTGTCTCTATCTCTTGATGTTCTTCAGTGTGTGGCTTGTACACAGTGTTTCATCTACTTTTTTTTCCTTCCTCATTTCACTATTTAAATTAGATGAGCGCCACTATTGTCGCACGGGAACTTTTATTTTCATCTTTGTCAATGGCTGCTGCTGCTGCTGTTGTTAACTCTGATGCGTGACTAGTTGACTTTTTTTTCTTCTCCTGCTGACTTAAATTTTTACACCAGACAATGTGAGTGTGTCTATTTGTGTTGAGCCTGTTTTTGATGCTGCGATGATTTTAATTTAAAATGTGATTATGCATGACATTAGCAGCAGTGAAAAAGAAAAAAAGAAAAGGTTTTTAAAAGAAACACAACTACGACAGCCACAACAACCTAAACTATCAGCTAAAAATAGTAGTAAACATGTCAAAGAAGAAAACAAAAAAAGTCAAATGGGCAGACAAGGCAATCAAAGCCGGGGTCACCACCATTGACATCGATATAAAATAAAACGTCGGTTACAGACGCCGCAGCACTTGGCCGACAACTGGATTACAGTTTCGATGAAAAACGTTTTTTTGGTGCAGCAGCAACAATAACAGCAACCTAGTTTTTGGTCTCACTTTGATGGACAGTTGGCTCCACTGGGTCATTTGTCATCTGTCAGTGAGATGAGAAAAAGTGTAAAAAGAGAAAGAGAGCGAGAGAAAAAAAGGAAAAATTTGCAACAACAGTTTAGCTAGGAAATTGCCATAACCAGTGTGGATTGTGTAGTTGTCTTGCTGAGCCAAAAATCTATGCTAAAAGCTGCTTTTCTAAAATGCACACACACACACGCATTATCCAATATAAATTTGCCGTTTTGCAATCCTCTCCATCTCTTTCCCTCATTCAATTTAACCTAACCTGAACACACACACACAAAAGGCCAGCCGCCAAAACTTGGTTAATTGCCCATTTTTCATTGCACTACACTTGTTCGGTTCACCTTTTTCCATTATCCCCAGCCCAGCACCGTCAAACAAACAAACCATTGGACTTGCACACATGTTACCCTCATTTTTCTATTCAAGTTCACCCTCCCGTTTTCATCTTCTTCCTCAGAAGCCAATGAATATTTATTGTCCGTTAATGGGCGTCCTATTCTTGACTGCTGCTGCCGCTGCTGCAGCTAATGCCGCCACTGATGGCGTTTGCCCCGTTTAATGCTTATTTAGTACGATGCTCGGCCAAAACACTGTTGTAATGGTGCGTTCGTGCAAAAGTGAGTGAGTGAATGGGAAAGTGTGTGTGTGAGTGTGTGAGTGTGTTTATGTAAGTTCTAAGCCAGCTTGTGTTTGTTGTTATTCTAGTAGTAGTAATAGTAGTAGTCAGTGTCAGGTTACCAGCTCTCCAGCAGTTCACCCCAATGCAACCGGTCAAAGTATCTAATGGCTTCTTCTTATGTCTGCAAGTGTCTGTGTGTGTGCCTAATAAAAATGAATAAATGGGTGCATATTAAGGCGGATTAGATTTAGTAAGCAGCAGCAACAGATCGTGTTCAATATCATCTTTTTCCCTTCCTAAAAAGTATTTCTAAAATGTATTGCTGTAAATGGTAGCTTTGCAACAAGGTAAAAAGAATAAAGATTGGCTTTTTTGTTATTCAGTGATTTTTTATGTTTCTGACAAAGAATAATCCTGGTAATATTAGTACGTTTTTTGCTGTTTCAGTACAACAAAACAGCAGCGAAAATATCAAAAGATGAATAGCTAAGTCAAAAAAAGTATTTGCTTGAATAAAATAACCAAAATGTAATTTTTCACTCTTTTTGATGACAGAGTGATATTTTCGTTGTCGTCAACGCCTTTGTTGTTGTCTTCTTTTTTCTTTTCCTTTTACATTGTTGCCACTGTTCACTCATCTGTCAAATTGGTTAATTGTATCTTCTCTCTTCTTTTCTCACTCTTTTCACGTTTCAGTTGCTCGGATACATTTTAAGGACTCTCTTATTACACACTTATTAGGTCGTTTTATTGTTTCACACATAACTGTGCCATCATTCAAACACACCGAAACACACATTTGTAAAAACAGTGCAGGGCAACCGGTGTCAGTGGGGCATATTAAATTTTTCATTGACCCGTGTGCACATTTCACTCAAATTAAGTTTTTATTACCTTTTGCAAAACTTTAATTTGTCTTCATTCTGTTTACTTTTTCCAGGTGCGTGCCTCTGACAACTTGAGTACTTTAGTTTTTTGCTGTTAGATGAATGTAAAATTTTTCAGGCGTTGTAGTAGTATTTCCCTTTTGTTTAATTAATTCTTTTTATTAGCAAAAATAGAGCATTTAAAAACTACTACTGTATCAAAAAACACGTTTGGCAATAATTTGTTAGTTTTAATAATGAATTTTTTTGCTCATTTATTTCATCGTTTTTTATTTATTCATGTTTTTTAACTATTTAACTTTTTTCAGCTTGTTGCTGACTAATTGCATTCTCCTAAATTGAGTCGCTAAAACTGTTGTTGCTGATGCGGCCATCTTCAATACTTAATGATTGTTTTTTTCTTGACTAACCAAAAATGACACAAAAACTTTTGTGTTTTTAGCCTCTTTTCACTTTCAGCCAGCTTTCTACTAGACAACCACAATCGGCTCAACTGTTTTTGCTGATAAATTTAGCTTAAGCATTTGCTCAGCGTTTTCCTTATCTCTCTTTGCCTTTTTCATATTTTTTAGCGTAAACTTTTTGCTTTTACTTACAATTATCAACGGTAATACTTTAAATAGGGATTGAGTTCAACGTGCACGCAGATTGTCACTTTTTCATCTTTTTCTAGTTTTTCATCATGTTTTTGTATATTTACTGTTTTCTTTTTTTTGTGCTTATGCCTCTTTCCCCTGTGACGATCTATAGGTTTCAATTAAAACTTATTCATTTAAATAAGTCGATTAACTTGATGAAAAAAGAGATGAAAACATGTTTACTCAGCAGTTGTGGTTCTCAGTACTAATAATCACTCGTACGCAAAGAAAAAATGCTTTTAGAAAATCCTTTGCGATTATAAGTAATCATGTCTTTTTCTTTAGATACTTTTAATTCAAATAACTCATTTTAGCATAGTTTTTTAGCAGTTTCTGGACTCTAGTCTGGGTAAACACCTGAACAAGCAAAAATTTATTGAATGGCAGCAATTTTTTTATTACAAAAACGGAACTGACACTCTGACCTTTTTTGCCGATCTTTTTCTATTGACTGTGTGATTATTTAGCACATGCAACATAGAACAAGCAAAAGTAGTAGCCAATAAATTAGTAATTACCACTAAATCAGCACTTAAATAACTTGAACTGTTTTAGAACTCAGTAGTCTAGCAACATCATCAGCATCGCCAGACAATTGACTTGACATTATCTTGAACTTCTGTTTGCATTAACTTATGATGAGTTTACTTTACAACATTGTCTCTATCATTTCTGAAACACGGATCCATTTTCGTCTTTCTGCATGTCATTAACATTCATCAATGACGAGGGACTTTTACATTTTGAAAATTATCTTTTTAGCATAATATTTTTTTCTATGGCAAATAAGAAGGAGAGCACTTGAGCTAATTGCTCTTGAACTTGAAACAATAACAACCCTAGCAGTTGAACACAATAAAAAAGTTTGATGATGTTGATGCGCTGGCGATGATGATCTTTTAGCTGTTATTGTTGTTGTTGTTTTTGTCGCAAAAAAAATTTATAAGAAAAGGCATTGTTTCAAAAACAAAGGTCAGCTGGCTGCTGCTGTGTGTTAAAAAAAGCAAAAAGAAGATGGTGATAGATGATGATGATGATGATGATGACTTGTTTTTTATAGTGCATTCGGGTTTGTTTGTCTGTCTGTTTGTCTGTGATCTGCAGATCAGAAGATCTAGTAGTAAGAATGTGTGTGTGCGGTGATCTTCACCAGAGTCATTTCCGGCATTGGCACTACTACTTTTGATTACTCCATTACTCTCTCTACTGTTCCATTACTTTATCATTGTTGTTATGTTTTTTACAGTCTCTCTCATTTTTTTATTTTTTACTTTTTTAATGTTTGCCATCACTACCAGTAGCACTACGGCACTAGGCAATTTTGTTGCCGTCTTCTTCATCTCATCAGCCTTATGACTTTGCACTTTCGGTAACCAGGAACTGAACTGTCGATTTCAGAACCAGAAAATCTAGAGAATTTTAAAATATAAATACATTTTCTTTTGCCAAAATGGTGCTGGCAAGCACACACACACTCATTTTTTAGCGCTGATCACATCTGCCACTTTTACACTATCTGCAATATCTGTTTTTAACGGAACAAACTTTGAGAAAACCTTTTTCAATTTAAACAGGTAGATAGTTTTTTAGCAATTTTTTTATTTGTTTAAGAACTAGAACTTGCTGGCATAATAATAAAAAATAGGGCAAAAAATCAAACGTTCGTTTGGCTTTTTCATTTTAATTTTCTCGGAAAAAACTCCCGTTTGCATCTCAAGCAGAGATAACAAAATTGGCTTCATAGACAGCATATGAGAAAAAGGAAGCTAACAACATCAACAGTGGCCGTGCTGCTGATGCTGATGGTGATGGCAGCAGTTAGCCTAAAGTCTGCCGTTTCTTTTGCATGCTCCACTGGTGACAAGTCGCCTTCTTTTTCTCTTTTTTATTCTTTGCCCCTGCACTTTTGCAATCATCTCCCATCATCTCCGACCAATGCAATTGTCCACATTGGCCAGCAACAGCAGCAGCACATTACTGCGCCATTACTGCTTATTGGCCGTCGTCCAACAGCAACAGCAGAACAGCGGCAGAACTGCAATGGCTAATGGCTGCAGTGCAGTCATCATTTCAGCCCAGAAAGAGAAAGAGCAAGAGAAGGAAGAGAGAAAGAGAACAGATCATTGCCGCTCATTGATTTGCCTTGATTTGATTTACTTACCACCACCAACAACAGCAGCAACAGCAGAAGTCTTCTTCGTTGTCTGTCTGCCTCGTCTCGTTTTTTGTGTCTGTGTGTGTGTGGGTGATGTCCCAATTTGCAAGACACAGTGCCGGGGCTGCTGCTGCTGCTGCTGTTGCTGCTGCGACTAATGCTAGTCAGTGTGTCTGTGTGTCAGTATTCCTACCAGTGCAATCCGGCAGTGCAAAGATACAGTCAACACGGCCGCACACACATTCAATTAGTGCTCCGCATTGGTTTGCATGCCAATGTTGAGGAAAACAGATAATGGTAAGGAGTGATGAGGGGGTGATTGTGAGGGTGGTTGCGGGGGTTGTTGTGGTGATTGTATCATCAGCGCTACTGCAATAAAAAATCGTTTTTCTTTTACTTTTTTAATTTTGTTTTGTTTGTAATTTGTCAAAATGTAGGTCGTTTCCCTCTCTCTCTCTCTCTCTCTCTTAATATTTTCAAATTGTGTTCTTCTTTTTTTAAAAACTTTTACTTTCGCATCATTTTTTTCAGTTAGTTTTGGGTTTTGATTTGTGCCCCTGTCGTTTTTGTTCTCTTTTGCTGCAATTCTGTTTTTTGTCTTGCAAAAACATTTCCAACAACAACAGCAGCAGTGACATTATTCATCAACTAAGTTTTAGCAAAACAGTAGTGATGATAGATGTACTTACTTTGCTACGATAATTTTGATATCATTTGACAAACTTTACTGCTAAACTTTTTTCTGCTAGCGTTTTCAGCAGTTTTTATTTTTTTAATTCAATATTTGCTTTTTCCTATGTCTGGCGTCAAACTTTCTTTTTTTGCTATCGGAACTAGTTGCTGGCTTTTAGTTTTAGAGAAAACTGGCGCACCCATTTGCTTTTCCTTATTGGCCACGTCATTTCACTCCACTTCATGCACTTCCGACGACAACTTTTCACTTGAAAAATCCGCCTAGAGCAAATTGGCTGGAAGAAGTCACCAGTTTTAAATGAAAGCGTCCGTCAAACAGTTGTCCACCGTCAATACCACCACCACCACCAACAGTGATGTCAACAGTGATGTCCACTACTTTTCAATTTTCTAAAATTTTGTGTTTAGAGGGAACTTTATTTGCTCAGCGTTCACCACTGTCATCACGTGTGGGTAGTAGAAGTTGTGGATGGTGGTGACGGTGGTGATGATGATGATGATGGTGATGGAAAGTGCTGATAGCGCTCTAATGATTCTACACACTTTTCACTTACAGCTTAGCTGCACACACAAATTTGTGTGTGTGTGTGTCTGTATTTGTGCTTACACAGTGTTTGCGTAATGAGCTGCTGCCTGCCGTAATCATCTGACTGTTCTACGCTGAATGCTAATGCTGGGCTCTGTTCAACACCCCATTTAATTAGCACTTTGCAGGAATCCGACTGACTGACTGCTTTTTATTTACTTTTCTCTGTTTTTTATTGTGAGTTTCCGGTCATCTTTGTTTTTGGTTTTTCACTTGCATTTTACGCCTTTAACTGTAAAATTGCTTTTTTGTATTTTTGTTGGCCTTTTCTTCTAGCACCCCAGCATTTTGGCCATCACTTTAAAGGCCAATCTTGCAGTGTTTGGGTGTTTTTTGAGAGAAAGGGAATTGAACTAACTGGGAAGGTGAAAAAATGAGAGAATAAGTAGTCAAGTCTGTCAGAGGAGTCAACAAAGAAGGAATGAACGAGAAAAAGAGAAAATCGGATGAAATGGAAGAAAAAAGGAGTTGGTAAATTTGAATTAAATTACGTTTAGTTGGCCATCGTTGTTGCTGTTGCTGATGTTGTGTTTGCCGGAAAGTGACCCCAAAAAAGAGAAAAACTGAAGAAAACGAGAGAATAAACGAAACAGACGTCGTGACAGCTGCCACGGCTGTTTTGTTTGTTTGTCCAGCGCGACATTACTGGCCACTAAAACTGGCCAAACCAAAAGAAGAAGAAGAAGAAAAAGACAAACACACCAAATATTCAGCAACCACACTGCAGCAGCAACAGCAGCAACAGTGATGGTCATGCTGAAAAATGCGATACAATGTGAAAATGAAGGAGAGAGAATGACAGTGACCAGAGATGGCTGAAATGTGAAGAAAATGAAAAGCTGAACTGCAGATGCTGCCTTCCACAATTGCTTTCCCGCGTTTTTACTTCCCATTTTTTCCCATTTTCCACTTGCAGTTGACATCATCTGCTCGACTGGTCACACTCATTATGGTCAGCAGAAGGCGGACAGGACTTGACTTTTTCACGTTCTGCCCAAAATTGCTGCTCTGTGAGTGAGTGTGACACTGACACTGACACTGCAGAGCAGCAAAAGCAGCTAAACCTTAAGTTGGCTATTTTTAGTAAAGAAAAAGAGAAAAATTGGTGAAGGGGGAGGGCAAATGACTTTATTTGTTTAGACTGTTTTATTTCCACTTTCTCGCCTCTTTTAAGACCATTTACTGCCTTTATTGTTAATGCTATTTCTGTTTTATTTCTATTTTTGAGCTGTCCACTTGGTTTAATGACATTTTAAAGATGTGTGCTCAGTTCAGTAGTGATGAAGGGTGACGACAACATCAGCATCATCAACGGCAGTTGTTGTTGTTGTTGTTGTTATTGTTTGTTTGCTGTCGTCATCGGAGTCATCTACCACCACCATCACGTGAGGCGTTGGTGCACTCACCCGTTCGTGTGCGCTTAATGAACACATTTTGCTATTTTGTTTGTTTGTTTGTTTGCTGTCGAGGATGTTCAAAGTTGCTGAACTTCAGCAGCTGAAGTATGTTGAACCCTACTTTTGTACTATCCTGTACCTGCAGCTCATCCATATTATCAACATCATCATCTTTATCATTAATTCCACTTTTGCCTCAATTACCTTGCTTGCCTGCCTGTTGTGTGTTAGCCCTCTGTGTTTGTTTGTTTTAGCACTTGGATAAACAATAGCTAGAGTGAGAGCATAACAAGGGTTTCATTTCTCTCTTCTTCCCCTTCCTCTTCACTTTTTCCTTCTCTAATAGACCACCGTCTGCAAACACGCAGGCAAACAATCAGCCACACACTTGCACACACACACACACACACACACACTCACACAAAGCACCCGGCAAATGCTTAGAAGTGACTACACTGCACTGTCTCGTGTCGACTTGTCATCTGTCTTCTCCCAAAGGTGTTGCTCAATGAGCCCCTGCAGATGGGACAATTAATAATGTCACGTTCAGTGAGCTCACTGAAAAAGAAAGAGAGGATTGTGGCTACTGTGGTCAGCTGCAAAAGTGTTTGTTTGTCTGTCTGTGTGTGTGTAACGACAACGAGGTGTGCCAACAACGGTCGGAAACAATGATTTATGTGAGCAGTCTGGTGGTAGTGGCGGTCAGTGTGTGGTAAAAAGAAACAAGAAAAGAGCTCTCGTGAGAATTGCTTTACTTTTTAGCTCAATAACAAACTTTTTTTGCTTTTTTTGCAGTAACCCTTCTGAGCAGCAAAGAGTGATGGAAATGGCAAAATTGACGCCATACTTTTCTTCTTTTTCTTTTTTGTTTTACTCAGCCCATTTTCATCAGCTAATAGTAGAATAATAGCCTTTTTCCTTGTGTTCTGTGTTTTTTCGTTTCACTTTAGCCCGTTCTCATTTCCATCATCCTTGCTTTTTGCTGCATTGCTTTTTTTGTTTGTGCATTTGCTGCCTGTGTTTCTGACCAATTTGTCCAAATGCAATGGCATTTTAACGCTTATTTTTTATCTTTTAATCAGCCGTTTCTGGCACATATGCAGAAGAAAAATATAAAAAATAAATCATTAAAATGATGCAAGCCAGAAAAGATGTCTGCCACTGTTTGATCTTTTTTCTTTTTGGTTTGACTTCGTTTGGCGCGCCACACACTTACACTTAACTTATCCTCTGCTGCTACTGAAGCTGATGCGTTTCACTTTTTTGGCTTTGTATTACTTTACTACTCAACTCCTTGACTCCTCGTCTGCCCGTCTTAATTCAATTTACTGCCCTTTCCCTTGTTGCTGTTGTCGTCGTCTGTTGCTGTTTATCCGTTTATCGGCTGCTCTTTCCTTTTTCTCTGCTTGCACTTTCCTCTTCTCATTTTCTTTATCTTTTTAGTTGGCAAGTTGTGGGCAGTTGCTGCTGGTGCTGTAGCTGAACGGGCACTCAGCACCTTCTTTAGTGACCAGAACAGCAGCAGCAAAGTAGTGTTGTCTGGTCGGCCGCAAATTGGCCTAATTGCCAAAGTTGGTGCCGTCGGTGAACCAGCCAGCCAGTCAGAGAATCAGCCAGTCAATCAGTAAGTGAGTAACTTGTTCGGGACATGCACACACACACACATTCACCGTGTCCTCTTTCCATCGATTACCAGCAGCAGCAAGTAGCCAAAATGAAAGTGTGTGAGAGAAAGGGAGAGAGAGAGAGAGAACAAGAATAGTGACTACATGACAAGGCTGCTGCTGCATCAATAATGGATGGCGATTCGATGGTGACGGGCAACGGTACTGCGGCGACCACCACTTCACTTCACCACAGTCACTGCCACTGCCACTTCACTTCACCTCACTTTGGCTAATTGCCCGCGTCGGGTGTCGTCGGGAAATAGATACAAATAGATTCAATCAGCACTGCTTGCTTGCCTGCTTGCGTTCATTTCGTTCAGTCAGTGAAACAGCAGCAGCAGCAGCAAACGGTCTGCTGACTGCTACTTGGCGAAATTGCCGCCACTGACCACCGCTGAAAAAAGCAGTGGACGCAAATGCCTTGCCCGCTGTTGCTGCTGCTGCTGTTGAACTTTGCAAACCACTTCAACAGCAGCAGCAAATTTGATTGAATCGACACTGCAGGTCGTGATCGTCGCTTCGGCGACAGCGACGGCACTGGCAGCGCATCAATTATTGACGCAACCAAGCGGCCATTAACTTGATGGTATGCCTGCCTGTTTTTCTGTTGGTGCACTTTGTGCATTACTTTTACTGCTGCTGCTGCTGTGACCGACGAAATGGCAATAAACGAAAGCTTTTCTATAAATCTCTTTTTCACCCTTTTTTCTTTTTCTCCTCACTTTCATACAATTTTTTCTAATTTGAGCTCTTTAGTGGCTACCCAAACTGGTGCATTCAGTTTGAGTGTCTAAATAGACAAAAAGCTAGCAAAGCATTTAACTTGTGCAACTATTTTTTATAATATTTAAAATCAAAATTTGTTTTTCATAAGCAGTATTCTGCTATTTTGTTTTCATAAATCTTCAAAACTGCTAAAATATCTAAATTTGGCAGATTATTTACAACAATGATTTTTTGTCATTGAATTGAGCTTTAGTAACGGTAGTAGGAAGATAAAAAGTTGTGGTTTTAAAGTAGTTTGTAGGAAAGTGAACAAACACTGCCCAACAGTCTGCACCTGGAGGTTTACCCAATGTGTGTGTGGGTCGCCTGCAAAGAACAAATTTTCTGTCACGCATCACCGCCTCTTATCGTTTTTATCGTCCTCCTCTTTGCTTGCTCACTTTCTCCCTTTCCCTCCCTCTTTCTCTCTTCTATTTCACCCCAATCGAGTAAACTGTCGTTTTGCTTGACTGCCGGGTGTCTCCAGAGTTGCTGCTGCCGCTTTGTTACTTTGGCACTTCTTTGCATTGGTTTGCATTGGTAATGGTCGAGTTGCTGCCCCTGCTGCAGCTGCTGTTGTTGTTGTCCCTGATTCAGTGTCGACCCAAAACAAAACTCTGTCTGCTTACCACTACTGGGCGGCTAAATGATCGTCCTTGCAACTGCTATTTTTGCCTGCATTGTTCTCCTTTTTTCTTTCTTTCTTGCAACAATGTGAATTACAAATTGTTATTTATATATTCATTCATCTGATGAGAAGGAGAAAGAAGAAGAAGGAGGAAAAAGAAAGGAATAACAGTGCAGTGCACTGGTCAGTCAGTCAGTGACTTTCTAGTCCGCCTTGTTTTGCTTTTTAGGCCCCTTTTTGACACATTGTCAATTCGCACAATCTTTTTCAATATTTTTTTCTGGTGGTTGTTGCTCTATGTTCCACTCAATGTCGTCTGATCAGTCAGTGATTGGCAGTGATGCCGTTGACTGTTCAATGTGACAGTGTGATGCCAACATTTTAGTTATTTTTGCTTCTGAACCATATTGAGAAGACGGGTTGCCAGCATATCATCATCATCATCATCATCACCACCAGCAGCAGCCACAGCAACAGTAATGATGGCAATATGATTTGTCAGTCACAATCGGGGCAATTGGTGTCATTGTGTCACTATCAATACGCATCTTTTGTTTTGCCGTTTATTGATGTTTTGGCTCCCTTTCTGGTAATCAAAACATCAATCGATATTTTGGCAATTACAGTCTTTCCACTGTGGTTGCCGAAAGGCATATTATTCTACAAAACGCATTTTCTATATTTACAGCTGCATATTTACTTTAATTACCTTATTTTGCTTTTTCTGCGTTAAACTGACAACCATCGCTATTTCTCGACCTTTACGATTTCTCTTTGTTCACATTTTAGTTGCTCAGCAAATTTTTTTCAAAAAGATACACTGTTGTTGTATCAGCTTTTTTCCTTGTTCAGATTAATTTGAAACATTCTTTTTCTTATTATATTTGCTTTCTCTCCTATTGACTGCTGTCTCGCTGCTGTCAATACGACTGTCTGTCGGCCCTGGCGACTGTCTTTTAATTGTCGTGATAACTATCGATTAAAAGCTTGAGTCGGGAAGTAAAAGAAAAAGAGAGAGAGAAAGCATCAAACAACTTTTACGACGGTTGTGTTGAAAAGACTCAAAGCCAAAAAGGCGATGTTTTTTTCTTTCTCTCTCTCTTTTTCTTTCTTTCAGCCACAAATCAATTGAAAAACTGTCAAAATCATTAATCAGTAGACAATGTCGCGATTAAGAAAACGGGAGAACATTTGAAAAAATGTAGTGCAGAGAAGTTAACCGCAGCTGCCACTGCTGTAATGAGGAAATACACACACACACACTCATACTTTAGGCTGCCCTTTTCATTGAGTGGGCCAATATCATCAAACTGCTTCTTTAGTTTTAGAGTAGAAAAAACCGTAGTAAACTCAATCAGTCGTGAGAAGAACAAATGGGATGAGAGAAAAGAGATAAGGAGAGATTGAAAAAGATCGACAAAAATGTCTGTTGTTGCTAGAGGACTTTCAAATACTGAAAAAATTTGTTGTTGTTTCAGCTGCTGGTCAAAAACTGTTTTGCTGACAGCATTTCACTGCTAGCAACACTAGGCTGAGAAATCTTTTGTTTTGGGTAGGGGTTTTCATGACAGGCTTGCAGCAATTGCAACGACAGCAGCAGCAACAGCAGTCAAAAAGTCATCTCAAATCACGACGGGCACTCAACAGCAATGTCCAGCTGTTTTGGTTGATGCTGCTTCTGTTGTCGTTGCCTCACTCGCCAATCACAGCGTGTGTGTGTGTGTGAAATTGCAGTTTGCCAAATATTTTCCTGTCGGCAAACACACACACACATGCAAAGAAAGAACAGAGCTTTTCACTGTCAAAACGACTAGCAACTTTTCTTGTTTCATTTGCAAATACGTTTGCATGAGAATGAAAACAGGCAGCAAAATGAAAGTGGAAAAAAATAAATTTTAACGCAAATCGCCTTTTAACTGCTTGTGATTTTTTGCGCCTTTTTGTCAATGCCGCAGTGTTTTTTGTTGTTGTTGTTGACTTCTGTTAAGAAAGTATGTGTGCGCTACTATTGTTGTTGTGGTGGTTGCTGGTGTTTTGTTTTCCATGTTTTGCTTTTCTAAATCAATTCAAATTCATATTTGTCTGATTCTTTTCCTCTCTTCTTCATTTTTTACTGGTTTTCACTTTGCACTTTTAACCAATTCTTTATTGTTTTTTACTTCGTTTTATTATTTATTTTCAGTTCCATTTTAGTTCTTTTTTTAGCAGCAGTCAATTTAGTAGGTCGGGGGCCATTGGCAATGCTTGGTCGGCAGCGTGTTTACCCCACATATTCACTATTTACATATTTATTTGTCATCACTGTTGACTGAAAAATGTTGAATGTAGAAAACTCAGTGAAAACAGCAGAAGAAGAAAAACGGCAAAAATCTGTTTGCAAGGGACAACAAAAACAACTGCTAAAATGGCTGTTGTTGTTGCTGTTGCTGCTGTAGTCAACTTTGTCTTTGATGCCATCATTTTGGTTGCGGCTAAAAATCGATTGATGTTCAGACGAGGAACGACAAAGACGACGACGACAGCAGCAAAAAATAAAAAAAGAAGAATAGACAAGACTTGATGTGAAGACTTTGTGGAAAAAAGAAAAGATGGAATGGAAAGCACAACAGCAGCGTCACGGCAAGCACTTTAGCCGGTCATCGATTGCTGTCGTTCTTTTTTTCTTTCTGTCCTGCTTTTTTGCTATCTCGTCATAAAGACGCTTTGAGATTTCATCACTGATGTTTCTTTGGCCCTCCATTTTTTCATTTTTTGAGTTGGGTAGCAATTTTTTTTATAAAAAATTTGATTTAGATCTAGATGAGCGGCAGTAACTTTGTCAGTTGCAGCCTAAATAACAGGCATTCATTTTTAGTGGTCATTTTAGTGTTGTGGTTTGCAAATTAGTTCAGTTTGTCTAAACTGAAATTTGTAAGAATCAACTGTAAGTTAAAGTTGAGGATCAGTTTCAAATGTTGTTTCGACAAAAAACAGAAAAAACTTCTCATATTGACTTTTGTTTTTTCAGTTTTACTCTATTTTCAATGCTTCCTGATTCGTTTACTCTTGTTTTCTTTTTTAGTAGACTTAATTTTAACATTTGAAAAAAGTGTAGTATCGTTTTTTGCCAACGTTAACGAGCTTTCACTTTTGTGAGTTTACCAAACACAAATCGAGTTGGCAACAATTGCAAAAGAACATCAAGAGACGACAGATTGAATTTAGCGTCAAAACTATCTTTTTCTTTTTTTACTCTTGATTGGACAGTCAAGTCTGATTGCTGCAATTGTACAAACGGTTGCACTGTTTGGGTGTATGTGCGTTTGTAACTTGTTTGAAATGTCTAAAACTGTGCACCGGACTTGTTAACTTAAATCAGAAAAAGGTAACTGTAGAAATAAAAACATCTTTTTCAATTTTATCTACAACAACTAAAGAGGATGATTCCTTGGGGCTGAATCAGTGCGTGTGTGTAGTGATCATCACTGACCGGTTGGCACTACCAGTAAAAAATGCTGACAATATAATATCAACAGAAAAAAGTGAACTGAAAAATATTGCAAGAAAAGATGAAAAAATTGAAAGTCGCCAAAAGGCAACAATTTTGGCAGTTTTCTCTTGTTTCCATCTGTTCTGCAACATTTTTTTGGTCAACTGAAACGAAATTTGCACTGGACAGTATAAATGCACACAAATTTTAGTGCGTGTGTGACATTGTGTTGACACCTATTTTGTCCTCAAGCGTTTTCTGTTCTCCAATTGAACACACCTTTTTTGCTAAATTTAAAAACTTTTTTGCTGTTCGGACCATTTTGAATTATTTGTTTAATATTTGTTCTAAATCTAAAATGACAAAAGTTTTTGTTATTTTGGTGGAATCAATGAATAAATAAAAATAGTTTCTAAATAAAAATATGACTTAAATCAACTGACTAGAAAAAATGGAATTCGGTTGGCAGCTTGACGGTCATGCTTGATATTAAATTAAATTTTTGTTAAAAATTTCTTTAGTTTGTCTAGTAAAACACACATTAATTTTTTGTAAATTTTTTTAACTTAATAAATTTACTTTGCCAATTAATCCAATCAAGCAAAAAAATTTTTTGTTTTAGAATTTCACATTCCATTGATAATCTCATTTTACACGCCGATCATTTTCAGAAAAAAGTGCCGTCCCATCTCCAAATTTGGTACCG
>JAALOO010000995.1_pt1 | contig 21948 bp, 22 predicted proteins | sample 7257641 | NCBI WGS metagenome assembly JAALOO01 (sample SAMN14085613, study PRJNA598686) | mite metagenome | biome: ENVO:01001000; feature: ENVO:01001002; material: ENVO:01001226; isolation source: single female mite from University of Michigan culture on fish food culture... ...
TTGGGTCAACGTTGGTTGAACGTGAGTGAACGTCAGCTGTGGCTGGCGCCACAAAAGTAAAAATAATTTAGTATTAGGTGATAAAGGATTTGTAGCCTGTAGTCTGGACGTGATTTTGTTAAAGATGAAACAATCATCAAAGCTACATTACGTTGCCGTCGACAAAGGTACGCGTTTCTGAATCCTGATAAGAGACCACAAGCCCACACTGGTTGCAGTGCATGTCAATATGTGTAATAACTAAACCTGCACGCAAAATGTTGCCAAAAGAAATCTTGCCTTTGCAACGTCCGCAAACTGCAACTGAGCTCAGACGAGCATTGAGCTCATGGATGTCAACAAATTGATAATTAGGAGCTGTAGTGGGGAGCTGGTTTGTGGTTTCCTCCACCGGTCGACTTCCATTTCGGGGAGTAGAGTCCAAACTGACCAGTGGGAGCTGTGCAGGAGCTTCAGGTGACGCTGAGATGGATGCTGTGGAATTTGAGATGCTGGCTGTGGTCTGATTGAGCGACTGTTGCTGCTGCTGTTGCTGAGAAAGAGAGGGAGATTGTGTGTGTGGGTGTGTGGGTGTTCGTGTTACAGATAATGATGATGCAGATGCAAGTGATGAATCTCATTCAGCAAAAGTGCACAGATGATGGTTTGTCAACAGCAAAAGCACCACAGTAGATGGCAAAAACGGCGGCACAGGAATTGCTTTCTTTTACAGTCGTCTGAAAAATACACTCAATAAAGTCTGTAAGGTACTGTGAGTGTGTGCCTGAACAAGTGATGTGTGCGACTGGAAAGATCTGAAGGTCGTTGAGGCGAAATGTTTGTTGGTGTTTGGCGCTTTTAAAGGTTTCCTGAAAACTGATCCGATAAGTTGATAGCTGACCGGGCAAAGTTTGTGGGTGTTGTAGCGATCTGAAGTGAAGGGTTGCACACAATGTCTCAGTTTGAGGTGGTGGTGAGTGTGATGGTAATTGATGTACGAGCAAAGTTTTGGAGTTTTTAAATACTCGGTTGTAGCGACGGCCCAAAACTCTCGACCAACTCTGTCGACCAGCTAGTCATACTACTGCTGATGCAATGCACACTGCTGAGCCTTTTATTCTAGCCTGGTACTAGTCATCTCCGCATTTCGTTCAGCAATTGGACTTTGGAGTTACCATTTCTTCTCACATTTCTACCATGTGCAAGAGAAAAAGCCAAAGTACTGTGGCAGACGATGGCATTTGCAGCCGCCAATGCCTTCAGTAATTAGCAAACTGCTCATAAGTCAAACTGTGCTTGTCCAAAATGCTCAAAAGTTCTCTGATATTGCACTGACTAATCACCAGCACTTCACTAAAATTTACCATTGTAAGTCAGTTAGTCAGTCAGTGAGTCAGTCAGTGAGTCAGTGAGTGTCTCCCTCCTCAATAGCTGATGCATACACTGACTACCATTTTCACCCTACTAATGGATGTCTGTGTTCACGACAACGGGGCAACGAGGCAGCAAGGAAAAGTTGAAGAGAAGACCAATTTGCAGCAAAAAACAACCACTGAGCAGATTGCGCAATTAGCAGCGAGTTTACGAAAATTCCGAGATGGGAGAAAGTGGCAGACACGGTCAATTGAGTATACGAGTAAATGCAGCTAGACAGCCACAAGTGCACTGGTTTGGATGTCAAAAAGTATAGCCACTGAGAAGGAGAAGGAATACAAACACTGGACTGCCATCGTCATTGTACACAGAAAAGGGAGCACTCATTCAAGTAGTGGTTGAGGGCAGTTGCAGTTGAACAGTGCAAAATTTGCCTTCACAACTTTGTTGTTCTACTACCTTCAAACTGCCATTAGTCAAAAGCTCCAAAAAACAATGATTTTTATGGTCCTCATCATTATTGTTAAAAAAGCTTTAAAAATGGAGGTTTTTTATATCTTTTGCAGTAGTTCAATTAGAAAAAAAATTCGGCTGTATATCTATGTCGGGCACTCTCTTTCCTTTTTGTTCTACTGTTGCAATCTTCTTTCCTCTCCAGTCAGGCAGTGTAGTGTGAGCAGGGAATGAACTACAACTAACACCGCTATCATTAGGCACCCCCTAATTTTTGCCTGCTTATTGATAACGGATGTGTAATTTGCTTTGTTTCTGCCAACCCTTTTTCTAGTAGCGGTTTGTTGGTTTTTCCTTAGACCAATCTTTTTGTTTTTTATCTGCCCTTAACGAACTGACGGTTGTCAAAACGGAAGTTCAATGCCGCAGAGCAGCCACCTCAGATCACACTTACATTTTTTGTCTGCTTTTTTCCCTTTTCCACTCTCTCCCCTCTAGTGCTTTCGTTTGTTTGCTGCCACACGGCTACCTTTGCTGCTGATTGGTTTTTAGATTGTCAGTCAGTTTGCTGTTCGTAGAAAAGAAAATCAACCCAACACACATACACAAAGAGAAACAGGCAGGCAGAACACATATGAAACCATTGCTGTGTGTTATTTAAAAAATGAAATGAAAACTAATTATAATCTACTGTGAAAAAACGTTAATCGATTTTTGCTAAAAAGGGGACGGCAATAGCGAAAACAGCGACAGCGCCAGCAAAGGCCAAACAAACTGACAACTACAGCAGAAGCAGCAGCAGCAGCAGCATCAACAGCAACAGCAATAACAAGCATTGTAGATAGCGGTCTGAGGCATCTGCAAGTAAAATCTACTTTGGTTTCTAAAACTTTCCCAAAAGTTTGTGCTTGCTTTTGGGATTTTTGTCTCTTTTTTCTTTTGGTTTGAAATTTAATTTTTTACTAAAATGAGGGAGGGATCTTGCAACGGCAACAACAACAACGACGGCAGCAGTGGCAGTGGCAGTGGCGGCAGCAGCAGGGGACAAGAAGAGGACATTGGCACAAAAAGCAGTACACAAACAGTACACGCACAGCAGTGAAAAACAAATTTAGATTAAAAATGCAACCAAAGAAAAAGAGAGAGAAAGATACCATGAGGAACAAGGAGAAAAGGGGTTGCATTCTCCTCTTTTTCTCTTTTAAAATTTCTAATAAAAAGTGTTTTTTGGCAAATTTTAAATTTCAAATTTATGTGGTATATATTTTTGCCTTTGCTGCAGTTGTGCTGTGCCAAATTCAATTTATCATTTTTTGGAAAAACGAAAAAAGTTTTCAGCTGCTGTGCCTTATAATAAATTGACTTTAGAGACTTTTCTAACGGTGATGTTGACGGAGGGCACCGCTGGGGTGGGCAGGCTCCCTTGCCCTCCCCTTTCCGCCCCTTAACTTTCTTTTTCTCTCTCTTTTGATGACGTTCGTCGTCGAAGTTTGAAGGAACCCGCATAGTGTGCGCTACATCAACTACTGCTGCTGCTGCTGTTGCAAGTTATGTTGCCTTCACCAAAACAAAAAGACTGAAATTTAAAATTAAATAAATTTTTGAGCTAAAGTTAAATAAAAACTTTTTTATTATTATTCCCGAGCTGGCGTTTGAAAACAGCGAAAAAGTTTTACACGCAAAATTAAAATTGAAATTTGAAAGTGTGTGTGTGTATGTGCCCGTTTACTTCCCCTCTTTTTTTCATTCCCCCTTTCTTTCCGTCGCAGTAGGGCCAGCCATTTTTGTCCTTCCACCCGTTTGCCTCTTGCTACAGGGCGATCAGAGTGCAAAACATTCGTTCTGTTTCCCTTTTTTCCACCAAAGACACATCACCTAAATGAAATTACATTTTTAGTTCCAATTTTTTTACTTTTTCACTGCTTTCATTTCCCTTCTTTTCTCTTCTACTCTTAACAACCCACAACCAGTCAATATTTTGGTAGCAGCCGTAACCGTTTTTGAGGGAGAAAATTATATCTCATTATTTATTCCATTAAACGGACGACCATTCTAATCGTTTATGTAGGCATGACAGGAATTTTTTGAGTGATGTCAAATAGAGACGCACAAAAAAAGAGAAAAAGGAAGGAAGAAAAGTGGTTTCACTCTACTGTGCTGGTAAACAAAAAAACTTTTAAGCTCACCCCGTACAATTTAAAAACTAACGGGGGCAATTGTCGTTTGTTTGCGGGCTAAAGTCCCCCGTTTTTGCGGCCAAATCGCAGTGGGAGTAGTAGGAAAGTAGTGGCAGCAGCAAATTTGCGTCAACAAAAGAGAGAATAAAAGTTTTCAAATTGAAAACATATAACATCACAGGCAAAAAAACTCAAAAATATATCCCATTTTCTGCACTTTAACAACTAACAAATGCTTGAAATAGAATCCTGAAACGGAACCCAAAGCTTGAGCCACGACGTCGTTTTTCAACAAAAACTTATGGAAAATGACTGATATAACAATTTTCAAAAGTGAACTAAAAAATGTGTTTTATTTAATTTTTGAAAACTTTTCATTTTTACCACCCTCATCACTCTTCCTCTTCTCATCTCTGTTTCGTCTTCATAAAATTTTTTAAATTGATTTATTCTTATTCTTTTTAGCGTTTTTTCCTTTTTATACTTTTTTTAGTAGGCCCAAAACATTCATAAAAAACTTAGCACACTGTTTTTTAGTTCAGTTTTGACGACGACTAGTACTTTTAGTAGCAAAAATATTAGAAATTGTTATTATTATAGATTCAATATTGTAAAAAGCTCAAATTTGAGGAAAAAACATAAACTACATTTAGTCAAAAAAAGATGCAAAAGAGTAAAAATTTTAATTTAGTGAAAAGTTTTTATTTATCTCTTTAAAAATTTTTATGATTTTAAAGTTTAAATAAACAAAAAACAGTAGCAATTTATATATTGAAAAAGTAAAACAGCAAAAATTTCAAAATACACACAAACAATGAAACATATTATTTGGGAAGAAATTCTTATTTGCTGATGCGTTTTTTTTCTTTTTAAAGTTTTTTACTTTTTACTTTGTTTTTCATTTTTTCATTTTCCAATAATAAAAAATGACGACAATTTTGACATTTTTAAAACTTTAAATTAGAAAATTTGTTGACATTTTTGGTACATTATTACGCGAGTGAATGAGTTTTTTCTTTTTACTTCTAAAACGTTGAGTTGTTTTTAAAATGTTATTAATAAAAATTTTTAAACTTTTTATTTTTTTGAGTTATTCTCTTTTTTTCTCAAAAGGTTTGAGTTTTTTTAGTTTGTGGCGTCTGCGTTGATGTATTTTTTGATTATTTTTGTTGCAAAGTAGTAATCATATTATTGCTCTACCATTGACATATCAACTCTTACCAGCTCATTCTAAAAATGTTTTTTATTTTTTTAAGTGCGATTACCGATCCATCTTTTTGATGGTTGATTCTAATTTATCCATTTTCATTTTAGAATGTTTTCGTTTATTTAAATTTAAAACTTATTTATACACATTTGTTATTATATTATTTTGCCATCAGCGCTAAAAATGTCTCTAATTATACAAAGTGTTTTCTAATGTATGCACACATTGGGTGAACTACCTTATAATGCACTTAAACCAAACTGCAAAGTGATAACGGTTAAACTGATATGCAATGTACGTTTACTTTTTCACGCATACTTTCTTAGTTTTTTCAATCTATCTTTTGGGTTTTCTAATCCACATGTCGTAAAAACATTATTTCCAAAAATATCTTGCAATTTTCAGTGAATTAATTTAAAATTTTTATTAGTTACACTTTATTAGCGTTATCAGTTAAAGGCAGTTAAAATGGCCATTATAATTTTGCAGGAAAATATTATGTTTTATTTAAAGTTTAAACGCAAACTCAATAAAATTTTTTGTTTTTATCTCTCTGAACATTTCAGTGAAAATTCATAAAAAGCCCCTTATGATGATAGCGGTAGTAAAAGTAGATATTTGCTTAAAATTTTTGTTTGTGTTTAAACTTTAAAACATAAAAACTGTTTATACAGTTTAAATTCATCTAGACATGTACATACATAAAAAATTTATTGTATTAGGTCAACAGCACGTGAAAATTTGAAAGCAAAAAGAGGGGAAAATACTGTTGTTACTGTTCCACAGTGATGAGAACGACAGTTCGGTAAATCAAATTTTTAATGCAAAAAGTGTTTTTATTCCAGAGAATGCATTGGAAAATGGCTTATGCTATCAATATTGATATGTTTATTGACATGTTAGACAAATATAAATTATTGCAGTGTAGCGATCGTTGCAATGGTTCTCTTGCTCACTGTTGTTTTGCTGCGTCTGAAATTAGCTATTGAACAAATTGAATTGCCTGTCTTCATCCGGGCCTGGCAGTACCGGAGACATCAACAACAACAACATCAACACATTCTTTTTCAGTGGCCATTGACAATGCATGACATCACATCACTGCACTGCCTTACAGATACTGCCAACTTCATTCATTCAATTGACCATCTCACAAGTGCTTTCAAATTATAGCATTTTTAAAAACTTTTGTGTCAGTTAGGGTGAACCCCGTACAACAAGCAAACATATTTGCAAGTTTTTTACTTTTGCGACATTTTATCGCAGTACACAAAACACTGTAATTTTTCCGATTTTTCTTTTTTCACTTTCTTTTAGTTTGCGTCCAGTTACCGTTTTTCCAGTGCACCCATTTTCCGTTATTTTCACACGCTCATTTATTTTTATTTTTTGCCTTTGTGTTAACAAATGCGCCACAACTTTTTGTTTACTTTTCATTATACAAGTTTCCAAATGTTCAATGTCCAGTCAGCAATAGTCAGTCGTTTATCGCAATTTTTTTTGCAATGCTATAAAATGAAACTTAAATTTTTGTTTTAAAATGTTTTTTTGCACCAATTTTCTCTTTTTTGTTATTTTTTTGTTTGTTTCTTTTTTAACTTTTTTACCAAAGTAAAACAATTGCAAAATTTTTATTTTAAATCTAATTTAGCTACATTTTTTGTTATATTTTTTATTTATATTTTTACCATCAGATTAGAAAAACGAAAAGTTATTTTGAAACTTAATATTTTTGCTGTTGCTGTTATTGCCAAAAAATAAAAAGCTAAAGCGTATTACAAGCTTCAATTGGAAAACAAAAAAGAAAGAAAAACATCTTAAAATAAAGAAAGTAGCATTTCCCGTTACTGCACCGCCTTCCGATTCAGCTTTTTTGGTTGCTTGGGAAATTTAAAATTCCTTAGAATTGTCGTGGTCTATCTATATTTTTCTTAAAAACTGCTGCTTTTACTGTTGTTGTTAAATGGTAAGAAAACAAAAAAAAAACACTTCATTTACAAATGTAGCAAATAATAATAATAATAATAATTTAAAAAGTTTAACATTGTATACAAAAAATAAAATTTGAATTTATTTTGTCTTCCATTCTCTATTTTTTTCCAAACAAATTTTGTCTGCTGTTTTATTTTTAAATTTTTTGTTGAAGCTATTCACCGCCACTGTTTACCCCCTTCTTCCTTTTTAGTCATAGTCACTGTTTTTCTCAATTTGCATCCCTTTTAGGCACACACACAACTGTACTTGTTTTGCTGCTTCATTTTCCAGTACCCTAACATCTCTTCTCTTTTTTTGACAATCGTTTTTGAATATATTAAAATGTTAAAAATTTAAAAATTAATTTAAAATTTTTTTTTCTTTTTTGACAAAAATGGAAAATAAATTATACTACAACTACCACTGTCACTGGCAAGAAAAAGAACTACTACTAGGGACCAAAAACGTCAGTAAAATGTAAAACTGCTAAAAAAATACAGGCAAACAAAAAATGCAAACACAAACGGGCACTGATGGCTAACGTTTGTGCTTTAGATTTTTAGTTAATAGCATTTTTGACTATTTAGGAATTTGTAAAATTTAAAAAGCAATGCCCAAAATGGGTCTAAATTGAACAGTTAAATCCTTTAACATATTATATACCGTTGAAAAACTAATTTTTTGCTGATCACAATTCTTAAATAAATATATTGAAATGAAAAATCGTTTGGAAGATTCTTACACGAGTAAGTTTCAAATACTATTGTTTTTGACTAATACACTGTCATAAAAAACAAAGTTGCAAAGTTCAAAATTATTTTTAAAAAAATTGTCAAACTCAAGCTGTTTTTATAAGGAACTTTACTGAATTGCGTGCAAGAAGTATTTCCAACCTTAAGATATCTATTTAAGAATTGTGATAAACAAAAAATTAGCTTTCTAACGGTATATAACATGTTAAAGGATTCAACTGCTCAATTTAGACCCAAAAATGACTTATTTTGGGCATTGCTCTTTATTTTTTTTAAAAATATTTTAACTATTTTTTTAAGCATTTAGTTTTTGTCAGTGTAAATACCTTTTGGCATTTAATAATAAAAAAGGGGCAAAAAATAAAAAATATGAAGAAAGAGACTAACTTTTAATTAGCAAAACCAAAAACAGGCACTACAAGTGATGCAGTGCAACGCTATGAATCGCAAGCAAACTTTTCACACACCAACACAAATTCCTCACAAATTTTATTTCTAGGGCCAATGTGGCTAGTTGTTAATAATCGCAATGTATGGAAGGAGAATACATTATGAGCGCATAAAAAACTATAAAAAATTATGATCAAAAGTAAAATTAACGCGCAAAAAAAATTAAAAAACAAGAAAAAAAAGAAAGGGGTAAAAAGGGAACTTAGTTTGATGGCATCTAATTTAATTTGCGTATATATTAATTTAAAAGTTTTATTATTTATGATAATTTATATTAGAAAAAACAGTTGTAGTAGTAAAAGGGAAAAAAAAGAAATTCGATGGAGTTTAAAGTTTTAAGAAAAGTTTACCACTTTTGACAGTGAAGCTGCAACTGGAGCAGCATTAGAGCACTGCAGCACTTTGCATTATTAAGCTTGATGATTATTTATTTAATCATTCACTTTTCTTGTGTTCTAATCATTGCCAAGTTTTTGCTGTTGTTTGGTAATTTATTTTAGATTTAATTAATTTTCTTTTTGGTTACTCTTTCTCCTTTCTTATCTTTTTCTCTTTCTGTTCTTTTTTCACTCATTGTTTGTGTTTACTCTTCTTTTTTCAGTTCTATGTGTTGTTGAGTTTGTGTGTAAGAAAATAAACTTTTTTGTCATTTTTTTTCTTTTTCTTGTTCATCCATTCTATTGGGCATTTTATTTGCGTTTTTGATTCTTCTCATTTCCTCGTCATTCTCACTCCTTGCACTGTCAATAATGTGTTTTTTTATTTTGATTTTTGCGGAACTTTTTTGATCATCAAATCATCTTTTCATACTTTTTTGTTTTTTCATTATCATTTTTCAGTAACCCTTGCAACTGTTAAGAAACTTTTCTGTATTTTTAAATTTAAATTTAAATTGAAAATGTTTTTTTTATTTTCCTTCCGTTAGTTGGCGATTCTTTTCATTTTCCTTTTTCATATTTTATGTTAGTTTTCTCTAGCGCATTCATTCAATTCACAAAACGCACATATAAAAGAAAAATTTATTATTATTTACTCGTTTTAAACAAAATATAATTTATTTTTCATTTTGCTTGTCTTCTTAACAGTGAGTTATTTTTTTATTCACTTTCATTTTTTTAAAAAGTCTAATTTATTGTATTATTTATATTACAAATACAATAATTGCAAACATATAATTTTCTGGAAAACACACACACACACTTGTTCATGCAATAAATAAGAGGTTGCTACAAAATAACAAAAAGTGTTTCATTTTAATTTACCAGCTACTGACGTGCGTGCACACACAAAAATGGAGAACGATGAGATAATTCATTTTCAGCTTCATTCTCGCAAGAACAGAAAGCGCGGTTGTAAACTTTAAATCGACCATAAAAAAGAAAAATAATTTTAAATGGCAATTTTCTGTAATTACAACTTTGTATAGGTGGATGGACTGTATCTGCTGTTGTCTAATTTGCTGATTTCTTCCGAATCGCTCAATAGAATTTCAGTTCCTGTTAAAATGTAAAGAATGTCATTTCATGAATCATAAAACATTTATGTTTTGTTGCTGTTTATTTTTAAATTAAATGTACCTGTGTTGTCGTTGTTATTCAACTGTCCAAGTTCAGTGCCTTAGTTGCTCTCCTTCGCAATATGCTTCTTGAAATATTTTTTCTCTCCCCTTCTCTCCCTCAATGCTTACCCACTTGTTAATTGCCCACCAATTAAATACTACTAGAAAAACAATTAATTTTAATTAATCGTCACTCAAAAACTAATATTTTCTTTCTCTTTCTTTTTCTCCTCATCCTCTACACAAACAGGCGAACTAGTAGTGTCAAGTGACATGAAGCTGGACGAGATTGTCAAAGCTGCCAGATTTCTGCAGATTGAAGGCGCCAAGGACTTTGACATGAACAGTCTGATGAACAGCAGCAACAGCGGCGCAGACGGCCATAGTGGCCAAACCTTCAAAATGAGCGCCGCTGAGGGCACCGACGAGGAGGTCTCCATTACCGCGTACTGCGGCGAAGAGCGACCAGAAGAGTTGCCGGTACGCCCCTTTGCCTGGCTGGCCGCACAGTCTGCCAGTCTGCTGAAGAAGAAGCAGCAGCAGCACCATCATCAGGAGGAGAACAACACCACCGCCCCCGGTTCAGTGCCCACCTCGCCCTCCTCCTTCCACTCTGCCGACTCCCTGGACTCGATCCCTTCCGCCCACAGTGGCACACCGACCATAATCGTAAACGGCTCAACGGGTGAGTTCACCACCGTCTACCAGCAGCTGTCGCCGATCAACCTGAAGATGAACCTGGCCAACGCTGCGGAGAACAAGCAGGAGCTGAAGCGGAAGCTGCTGCAGAAGAAGCGCCAGCTGATGTTGATCTCCAATGGCGGAGGGAGCAGCAGTACGGCGGAGTGCTCGCAACAGCACCACCACCACCAGCTCCTCAAGAAGAGGGCTTGTCTGGAGGCGGAACGAGCCAACAGCAGCAATGGAGCTGCTGCAGCCATTGCCCATCACCAGCGCCACCACCAGTCATCATCATCATCACCGCCAGCAAATATGCAAACCAGCAAACTATCCAGTGACCTGCAGGTGACACTGCAGCCAAGTGGTCAACCGGTGGTTGAGCCACTCAGTCTACTGCTCAACGGAAGCAGAGGAGAAGGAGCAGCAGCACTGGAGAGAATGGGCATGCTGGGAAAGCTGCAGCAGCATGACAGCAGCAGTGACTACTACGATGATCTGGAGGAGGTAGAGAGATCTCACCGCCTGAAGATGATGATGATGGGCGAGGACCATTTAATGTCCAGTAAAGATGATGCGGCTGGGGTTGTGGACTGCAGAAAGGCTGCTGTTGACCACCATTTTGAGGAGAGCTTCCGTGGCGACAGTAATAACAACAACAACAGTCACCACCTTTTTCATAATTTGCATCACCAGCAACTTCAACAGCAAAAGGGACACGAAGTAAAGGACAACGTTGTCATCGTCAATCAGAACTCCTCCAAATGTCTGATGCTGAAGATTAAATCGGGCAAAATATACAAGGATGACCCACCTTTGCCAGAAGTCCAAAACGGTACGTAGTAGCAACTGTTGCTTAGAAAAAGTTTTCGATTAAACTAACCCAAACTTTATTTTTTAGACCGCTACGATCGCTTCACCGACGACGAGATGAACATGCTGGAGCCAGAGACAAAGGTCCAGGAGATTGACCTGAGCATCAAATCACTGGGCAAACAGCTGACCATTCAGCCGGTGAGCGCCAGCAGAGATAAACAACAGCAGTCGATGGGCAAGCAGTTCAAGCCGATGGAACATCTGGATGATTTGTCGGAGCACTTCAGCAGCAACAACAACAAGGCACTGAATGATGCAAAAAGCTACTACTACTATGAACGATATCAGCAACAGCAGCAAGCTCAGCAAGCAACAGCAGCACATCATCATCACCCGGAAAACATATCGGCCCTCTTTGCAGCCGCAGCAGCTGCATCTTCGCAGCAGGGCAACCACCACAGCTCAGAGCGAGAACGATCAGGGTCATTTTCAAAGTCAACCTCCTCCTCATCATCGTCGATGGTGCCACCGCCCCATGAGATGGCCATGGCGGCGGCGGCGGCGGCTCGCCTACAGCTGATGTCACAGGTGTTCAATCAGTTTCGCAGTAGTGCTGGAGGTGGTGGTGGTGGTGGTGGTAATTCAGGTGCTGGTAGTGGAAACAGTCAGTCCTTCTCACAGGGCTCCCCACCGAGCATGGTCTCACTGATGGAGGCAGCCGCTGCCGCGGCAGCCTCTGCAGCTTCCGGTGAGCGGGGCAGCTCGAAGGGTGACAGCTCTTCTGGCCAGCTACCGCCTACTTCCTCTGCCGGTGGTGGTGGTGGCAACAGGACCGATGACAGCAGCAGCAGCTCACTGATCAGCGATGCGACTGCTCGGGCAATCGCCGCCAGCACCTTTGCCAGTTTCCAACAGGCGGCCAGTGCGGCGGGATCGTCGAGCGCTGCAACTGCTGCGGCAGCGGCGGCGGCCGCAGCCGCCGATGCTGAAGAGAGCTTTAACCTGGCCAACTTTGGCGCCTCACTAGGCCATGATGGCAGAGGCAGTGGTTTGGGATCATCTTCCGAAAGTCAGCACTCTTCCGCTGCCTCTCAACTGCCCGTCAGTTCTCTGCTGTCTGCAGCGGCGGCCGCTGCAGCCGCTTCCGGTTATCCCTTCAATCCGAGTCTGTTCATGTCTGCGGCTGCTGCTGCGGCGGCCAATATGAATCAGCAGAACAGTGGTACTGGAGGAGGAGGGAGTTCCTTGCAGGGCAACGGCACCTCCTCTGGCCTTCCTTCCCACCTGATGTTCCACAATGGCACTGAAAAGCGAGGCCGTGGTCGACCGCCTAAATACGGTAAGTTATCAGTGCGGGGTCAGAAAAACAAGTATTCTAATCCTAACACTCCCCTGCAGGTTCCCTGTACCACAACTCCTCCATCCCGACCCCTCCCCCCTCAGCAGCTCATCTGCAGTCGTCCAGTCAGTCCCACCAGCACCAGCACCAGCAACACTCCCACCCCCTTAGCCATCACCTCAGCCATCCTCATCATCAGCCACCACCAAATCACCACAGCGGTTCAAGCAAGAGCAAGGCGATGATGGCGCTAAACCATTCTGGCTCCTCGTCGTCCTCTTCCTCCTCCTCATCCCAGTCCTCCTCGCCCTCACTGACCACCACTTCCACCTCCTCCAGTCACCAGCAGCAGCAGCAGCAGCTGACAGCAAACAGTCTACTGAACTCCAGCAGCTCTCAGCAGGCCAATCACCACAGTTCAGCGCTGGGCAACTACCAACAGTCTGGACAGCAGGGACAACCACCCAACAGCAGCAACACTGGTGGCAATAGCAGTGGCCAACAGCAATCAGGCATCACCTCGAATCGCTCCCGCCGTGGCCGCCCACCGTCGATTCCCGACGAGCACAACCTCGCGCGGAGCATGAGCAGCGGCCGGACTGACAAGGCCCACCACAAGTGTCCGCACTGTCCGCAGATCTACTACGGCTACCATGCCATGCGAGACCACATTACCTCGGTGCACCTCAACTCCGGCGAGAAGTACATCTGCCACCTGTGCAATAAGGAGTACACCTGGCGAATTACACTGCGAAAGCACCTCAAGTGTCAACACGGCGTTCACCCCGATCAGGTGCAGACGTCCTAAGGCGCCAGCACCAGCACCACTTGCATGATCTTTTTTCCCCTTCTTTTCATAAACTTCTTTTACACACTTCTTTCTAACTTACCACAGTTGTACTCTCCATGACTGGAATCAATTCCACTTGACTTATCTAAGCACCACCTCCTCCTTCCCTCTCTCCTTTCTGTTTCTCCCACATCACTTCAGCATTGCCAGCATCACTTCAGCAGGCCACACAGATCTGCATTTCTTCAGTTCTACAGACACACCCACCCACACTTTCACTACCACTACCAATCCACACATAACTCTCTCTCTCTCTCTCTCTCACTTTCTCACTTTTTCTCTTATAACCGACGACACTTTTTCTCTTTCTCTTTTCTCAATCTCAAAATGTCTCTATGTATAACTTTTTTTGGCATCTTGTTATTATCTCGATCGATTTATTTATCAAAAACACGATAATAAAACCACTATTTATTATGGACTTGTAAAATACAAAAAAACACCGGAATACACTGAAATATTTACATCAATGTTGCATCAATATATCAAAAACTGTTTCACACTATGAAACAACTCTAAATGCCAGATGAAAGTATGTAGATAAAAAAATAAATAGTTGCTTGTGCAAATAACAATGTGCGCAAAAGTAAAGTAGCTGTGGCACTATTTTCTAGAACCCTTTCCACCAAATCGTTTGGTACCTTTACTGCCGGACGATTTCTTCTGGGACCTTTCTGACCTGGCTGATGAGGAACGCTTTTTCGAGCTGCCAGCATCATTGGACCTTTTATTGTCAACATTAGGTTGTGAACCTTTGTGAACCTTTTGCAGAAAGACATCGATGTCGGCAGTCATCAAAGCCTAAAATGAGGCAAAAGTAAAATGTAACCTCACCGACTACTACTGTAAGTCAAGTGCTTCATTACCTTTACTCGACCATCATTAATCGCTCCACCCTTCTTGGGCTGGCTAGGCAGTGATCGCTGCTCATCGGTCTGTCTTTGTCCAGCCGGCTCATCATCATCTTCCGGAAATGATCTTTTCCCGAGGTTTGATTTACGTGGCTCTTTTCGAGATCGCAAGGTTGGCGATGTTGGATCGCCAGACAGCTGCCGGTGTGCACTTTGTGAAGTGGGCCCTTTGCAGAATGGGCTGTTGGGGCCAGACTTTGACAAAATGCTCGGTCTGTTGTTCGATGCCGACTTTCTGTTCCCGTTAAAATTAGTATTTGAATTATCGGTTATCAGTCTCGAGTTTCCCGCATTAACCAGACTGATCATGGGCATCGAAGAGGTGGTGATTGCCGCAGTCGCAGTCTCTGCCTGCTGCTGATTGCCGGCACCTTTTCCAAAGTTAGGAGGTAAGTAGATGTTCTGACTGGTGCTGCTGATTTGCGTTTGAAAGTCACACAGCTGATAGTTCCCTTGAACAATGAGCGGCTGGTCGGCGGTGTTGGTGGCAATGCCGGTGTCGGGATCCCAAAGCGTCATGCCCGGTGGAACGATGAAAGTCGTTTGCGTCGGCTGAGAGGCTGAGATGTTCGCCTGAGTGCTGCTGATCCCCTGATGACTATTGACTGCCTGAAAGCCGATCGTCTGAACTGAGCTGGCGGTGGAATTTGTTGTAGGAATCTTCGTCGGTGGGTCGACGCCTTCGCTTACTTTAGTTATGGTCGTTGTCAGCGGAAGGCGCCCTTGACTAGATGATGACGGCCCTTTATTGGCCTTTGATGGTACAGCTACGAGCTTTTCTTTTTCAGTTTTGGAACTGCTAAAGCTGACATCAAACGTGCCAGAGTAATTCAGTGACTTTTTAATACTCTCCTGTTGAGCTACTAGCCGAGAAAAGGATGGCTTTTTGCTGGTGTTTGAGCTGCTTTTTAGATGCTGATTTAAAAATACAGGTTTGGATATTGATGATGATGATGACTGAGTTGGCCTTCCACAGTTTGGCTCATTACTGTTGAGGGATGTGTCCATTCGGTGTGATTGCGAACTTGTTGATGGTTTGGACTTGCTTAAAGACGCATTAGCCATACTGCTACTCGAATCATTACAAGACAGGTAAGACGAGTTGTTTTCAGCACTGTTTGTCGAGGTATTATGCTTTGCGGTGGATTCAACGACGGTCACATTATGAATGTCATCACTACCGGCAGAAGCATTGTTAAACGAGTTAGAAACGGATGAAAGTGACGACTCGAGCCGAGACTGTGAGTTGTTGTTCTTTGCAGGTGATGCAAGCTGTCTGTTAAAATTTTTCACAGGCATCAAATCAGTGTTTCCGGTATTTTCCTTGTTTGACAAAGTATCGCAAAAGTTTACCAGAGGAGTGTTCAGTGAGCCGTTAGAGGTAGAGCCGGAGCTGGGAGTAACTGGCATAAACGACTTAAATGGCGTATAAAAAATGATACTGTCCACCATGCTCTTCAAATCAGGATCTTCATTACAGGCATTGGTCGCAGTGCCGAGAAACTCGGTCATTTGGTCCGGATGGTTAAACATATGGTTATCATTTTGAGTATCAGTACTGACGGCATTATTTGAAAGCGGTTGTTGTTGTTGCTGCTGTTGCATACTCTGTTGAATAGCCGCATCATTATTGGTTTCTTCAATGGAGGCCGTGTTGCTTGGCCTAAAAGGTTCGAGCGCACTGTTGATCAGGCCAGCTAAACGATTAGCCACTTCAGGCTTGCTGCCACATTCAACAAAATCGCTTAGCACCTGATTTTGGAACGTTTGGAGATCAAGTTCAGATGAATCGGTGCATCCAGGTGATGAGGTAAAGGCTGAAATTTGCGAGTACTGTGACGGTGGGTCGGTGTATGGCGAGTTACTTTGAAACGAAATCTGAGGAGAGTCTTGAGGTTGTTCTGACGGTATCCTCGATGCTAAATACTGTTCAGCACTGGAAGTGTGAGGAGCTAGTCGCCTCGGAGTCGTGCTTTTTCGTTTTGGCGTACTCAACATCGAAGAATGCGCAGCGGGTGAAAATGGAGCCTTTGAAGTGTTTGCCAGCCCATTCTCAAGGTCCTGCTGGGTAAACCCTTGATACTTGTGATTCCTCCTAGGAAAAAGGTGACAAATATGTTAAACAACTGACTTTAAATCAAAACGAAAATAAATACTTTGGCGTTTTCAGCAAGTTAGTGCTTCCAGAAGAGTTAATGTTGTTCTGATCACGAAATGATTGCAGTATGTTGCTTTCGGCATCTTTTACAACTTCTCGAATCTTCGGAAGTAGATCCCTCTTTAGAATTGACTTCAATTCAGCTTGTTCTTCTTTGATTTGACTAAATGATCTACTGCTATTGGCTGACTCTTTTCGTAAAGCATCTTCAAATGTTTTTGTAATGGTGGCTTTTACAGTAGAGATGAGCAAATCCTCATTGAACGGTTTTAATGAGTTTGTTGAGATCGAGTTATCACTCCTTTCTTCAGGAAGATTCTGGAGAAAGTCAAGCAGCGTTCTGTTGTTGATCTTTGCAGAGTACCTTGCACCACAACGGAAACCCTCTGCAAACTCTCGTAGCAACGGGCACGTCTCCAAAAACTGTTTAGCAACGTCTTTGCATCCATCAAGATCGTCAATGTAACCTGCATTAGATTTTGATCAGATGAAGAACATAAAAGATTGCTAAAGAACACATACCGTAAACGAGCCGAGCAATCTCGGAGGGCATCAACACGTAGCTCATTTTGACTTTAAAATGTGTGGCTGTGGACTCTGTTGCCGGCCAACTGATTGCCGTCCACTTCACCAAACCCACTAGTTAGCCGTTGAGTTGTGCACATCCACGTTTAGATGCAAGTGATGAAGGTTTTTAACGATAGGATTTCGAAAAGGGACGTGAAAGAGGAGTTAGGCGCCAAAAATCAACAAAATAAAAACGGCAGCCGCAGCATTTTTCAGGTGTGTTTTCCTCTTTTGTTTTGATTTGAAACTTTTGGCGCGTCTTCGAGGGTGGCTCACAGAGGATGTGTCACTATTTAAACTTGTTTGTTGATGCTTTTTCTATGCAATCTTTTTTTTGTTAAAGCACGAATTTTTATTTATTTCAGCAAAACGAGATTAATTTTTATTAAAGATAATCATTATAAACCTTTTGAAAAGTTAAAACTTTTTGACAAGCACCAGGCCATCGAAGACATCAAGTACAAGAAACTGACAATTAATTCACAGACTTATAGTGTGTAAAGTATTTGTAAAAAAATATTACAAGACACTTTTCTAATGCTAAAGAAAGAATAAAAATAAAGCAGCTATCCAAGACTATTTAAAGCGACTCAAAGATGTCAAAAATGTAGGAGATGGGAGTGTCACGAAGGTTTTTGTTCTTCTTCTTGGGCAGCTCCTCAAACAGCTTGTTGCACTTGGTGTCATCATCCTCGTATCGGTTGCAGATCAGATTCATCGAATCGACGGTCGCCTTGTGAATCAGGTTCTCATAGCCTTCTCTCGCCTCATCATCACAAGTAGAGGTGTTCTTCCAAGACTTCTTCATGCACTTGATCCAGGCGTAGTACTAAGGTAAGAAACAAAGGTTTATGGTTAGAAAAAAGCCTAATAACTTTGCCTTCTCCTAGTTACCTTGCAGCAGACAATGGGAATGCGACTCTTGACGTTGGTCACCTTGCGAGCATTGGCCATGTCATTGATCATGTTGTTCCAGCACTTTTTCGTCTCCGGCTTGGCGTCATTGCCGCACTTTGACCAGCGCACGAAGGCCTCCCTCTTTTTGCCATTCTTGGCGCAGTACGGCTTGTTGATGCGGTCGACGTTGTACACCTGCAGATTGAGGAGCGTCTGCGAGGTACCAGTCAGACAGCGGTCACCGTAGTCCTTGGAGAATTCCTTGTTCGCGACGACAGCTCTGGGTTTAACAACAGATAACATCAGGTAATCAATCAGGTTTTTTGTGTCAATTATTACTGATGTTTCAACAAACATACTTGCAGTATTTAGTCAGCTTCGCCTGGGTCTCCGGAAGCTTCGCTTTTTCACTGCCAAAATGGCCGTAGGCTCGGGTGAAGCTGTTTTCGAAGGCGTCCACCGAGCAGTTGGCCGCCTTGGTGTACTGGCCAAGGCTGCTGCCAGCGAGGCTGAGGAGGACCGCGACCACCGAGGTAAGGATAATGTGCTTCATAGTGCGTTGTGGATCAGCAGCTGTTGACACTACTGACATCGAAATGCAACTGTTGCAATCGCACCCGTCGACGATATGCTTTTATAATTGGCGGTGCACGGCGATAATTGCTCAGAAGAGGCGGAGATCGACGACGACGACAGCGACGATCAAGTGTGCACGATCAATTGAGATGCAGCAGCAGCAGCCAGTTTCAGCAGTCTGCAACCTGTGTGCAGCATGTGAGAAGAGAACTGATAAGAGACTAAGTGTGGATAATGAAGAATTGCAAATTACCTGTAAAAGAAGAAGAAAGAAAGTAAGAGAGAAATTGTGGTGACGATCGTAAGCAAGTAAGTGCACAAAGCAGACACATGTGATGCCTGTGCACTCTCGCTTTCTCTCACAATCGTTGTGGACAGACTTTCACTTACCTGTTGAAAATTACTTTCAAGTTTCAGTAGAAGTGCTGCTGGTGGTGGTAGATGCAAGAAAATGTCCTCAAGAGCATCCTCTCACTTTCTTCTCTCTTACAGACTTTCACGATGTGTGCACGTACAATATCTGTCCGGATTGCCTCTCTCTGAAGAGGGGTCGAAACAGAAGCAAAAGCAAGGTAGGTAAGCTATTTATTGATTTTACGAGATTGTTTTTCAAGTGCTGCCAAGACAAACCTGTCTTGAAAGCTGCTGCTGATCAGTGAAGATCAGCCGTCTTTACAGTGAAAGCTGTTGTTGTGGTCATCTTCACATAGGGGAAAGTGTTTCTGTTCAGAGTAACAAAAAGTTGAAATCTTAGGCAATAATAAGAAGGGGCCATTTACCAAAATGAAGAGACAGTTTTTGAACCAAGGTACTGTCAACTGTAAATGGCGGTACTTCTCCAGCAGACAAGGCCATGGTCGAGGTAGATTTATGTAAATTATTGTCACCACCATCGTCCTTTTGCTCGACCACAAACAAGTATCGCATTAATCACGCCATTATGCTTTAATGCTTTATTACTTTTTTATTTACGACTTTAACATTTGTCTAGGTGTCCTTTTACGCTATTTGGTGTGTTAGTATGAAAATTCATTTTCTTGAATCTTCTCATTAGATTCATCTGTTTTTCTTTCTTTTGTTTTTTCTCCTATCTCACTTGACGTCTGTGAATGGATATTGGTTTTTGTGATTATCTCACAATTTAAAAATAGATAAATACATTAGCATATTTGGAGATAATGATGCTTGACAACAACTGTACTTTTTACCAGCAAGTGCACGCATAACTTTTTGTTATAACTGTTTACCAGTTTTAAACTTTAATTTATTCCATTTACACATTTTAGCGAGACTTTTTAATTTAAAAATCTATCTAAAGTTTTCTTGTCTACACAATTTTAAAAACTTCTTGTTGCTATGTAAGAAAAAAATTCACATGTTCAGCAATTCATATTTTAACTTTTTTATTTATAGCTCTTTCCAAGTTATCAAGTTGAGCAATGAAAAAAATAAGTTTACAAAAAAGCGGCAAAGTAGTATTGGCAAGTTTGACAGTTTCACAGTTAAGAATCACAAAAGAAGTAGATTTCATCACCTTCATCCTTTTTTTAAAGGTAGCAGAAGATCTTGTACTGTCGTCTGAGGTCGTTGATAAAGGGTCGCCACTCTGGATCGCCGTACAGCTCCTTGATGGTCGCACGGAAGCGCTCTCCTCGCTTGCTGCCGCTGCCCGAGCTGTTGGTGCTAGTGCTGGTACTTGTCGCCTCCCGGTCACAGTTCCTGAACTCAGTGAGGGTCGTGTCGAGGATCAAGTCGATGTACTCATTGACGCGGTGGGTGGCCAGGTTGAAGCCGACCAGTTTGCTGAAGCTGCTGTTGGTCTGCTCAGACTGCTGTTGTTGTTGTTGTTTTGCGGCGGCGGCGAGCACTTGCTCTTCCTTTCGCTTCAGCGTTGCCTCCACAGCGGCAGTGACGCTAGTCGGCGAGGAGGGCGGCTTAAACTGCTGCTTGGCGTAGGTGAAGTGTTCCACAGTGGGCGTTCTCGGCCGCTCAAAGATGAGCGCCTTGGCGGCGAGGAAGGGCGAGATTGGACGGGTGATGACGTTTGGAGATTCACGACCACCACCTGCATTGCCATTGCCCACGGTCAGACTGAGTGATCGCTGAAGAGCATTGGGGAGCACTGGGGAGCTCATCGGCTTCTCAATGGTCAGCTTTGGTTTGATCTTCTTCTCCTCGCTGCACTTTTTCAAAGCCGTTTTTGAGCTTTTGACAGCGTTCTGATCAGCAGTGCAGCTGATCACCGGAATTGTTTTTACGGTCATCGTCGTCGTCGTCGTCGTGCTGCCATTGTCACCTTTGCCACCTTTAAGCTTGGTTGTCTCTGCCAGCTCATCGAGCACTTTGGCTCGCTCCAGCGCCACTGAACTTCGTCGAGCCTGAATGGCGGCCGACTTGGCGAGATACTGCTCATTGAGACGGGCTAGTTCACTGCTGAGCTCCTCTTCACGGGCGTTCAGCTGCTCCAGTTGATAGGCTAGGCGGCTGATGCGACTGGTTCGCTGCAGGACGAACCAGTAGATGGACCGAAAGATGGCTGCCATCAGTTGCCACAGATAGAGGAGGACAAGGAGAAGGTATTTAAAAGAAGAGGCAGCGACCATATCGGTAAAGTTGGGAAAGAAAGATGTTGACTGGTTTAGATGTTTGTTCAGGTTGTAGATTGAGGTTTCCTTTTTCTTCACGGGTGAGATTCTTCAGCACAACTGGTTGAGGAAATCTGAAGAGAATCGTACGCTGCAGTACGGGCTTTTATACACACCGCAACAAGTACTGCGACGAAGTGATAACTGTCTTCGAAGAACGTAGAAAAGAAACATCGACGCAACCTTAGATCAACGACTGCTACAGAAAGAGAAGGAGAAAGTGTAAGTGTAACGGTAAGTGCCGGTGGTGAATAGAGAGGGGATGAAGGTGGTGAATTCTGCCAATTCTGCTGCTTGCCAATTTTTGTGTTCTGCTTTGTGCTGTTTGATGTTTACCGTGCACGGTATCTTCTCTCTTCAGTCTGTTTCCCACTACCGCTACTGTTGTTTGCTCAGTCGCTTACTTTTCCTGATGATTCTTTCTTCTTCTCTGACGCCTCTTCAATTCTTGTTTTTTACTCACAGATGAGCAAACAGCAAATCTCTGTTGTCAAAGTCAGAAGAAGAAGGAGGAAGAAAAAAGAGCATTTGCCGCTGTCTCTCTCTCTCTCTCTCTCTCTCTCTCTCTCTCTCTCTCTCTCTCTCTC
>JAALOO010000997.1_pt1 | contig 21936 bp, 15 predicted proteins | sample 7257641 | NCBI WGS metagenome assembly JAALOO01 (sample SAMN14085613, study PRJNA598686) | mite metagenome | biome: ENVO:01001000; feature: ENVO:01001002; material: ENVO:01001226; isolation source: single female mite from University of Michigan culture on fish food culture... ...
AGTGACTGAATGAATGAGAGAGAGAGAGAGAGAGAGAGAGAGAGAGAGAGAGAGAAAGAGAGAGAGAGACTTAATGTGAACAGGAGAGAGAATGGTGAATTGACGACGTAATTGAGATGAAATTAGTTCAGTCTTGTGATGTTTTGAGAGAATGAATAGGGGAAAAGGAAAAAACTGGTTTTAGTTACACACATTACTTCTTTCTCTTTTTTGGCAGCAGCAGCAGCAGCAGTTTTCACTGTATAGATTTTCACTACTTGTTTTTTATGATTGTATAGAATTTTATTGTGTTTATTTCAATGACACAGGGAAAATTGTTTGAAAACGATTATTACTCGTTTTGTTTTAAGTCAGTTGTAGTTTTTTCTTTTAAAACGGTTACTATAAAATTTTAATAATTTTGTTAAGTAAATATATGGTTGTTAAATCTGTATTTAAATGGTTAAACCCTTTACCTTATTTTATTTTTAATTTAATTTTTATTTAGTTGGCAGTTTTTTTTGCTAAGTGAACTAGGTTTCAATATTTTTTAAATGGTCATAAAAATCTAGTTTTTCAATTTTTTTTCTATACACCCAAAACGTTTTCCCTATTTTTTGCTGCAAAATTTTTCTCTTTTCATCCATTTTTTCAGAAAAAGGGCAGTTGGCTTTCAGTTTTCTCATTTTTTTTCTTTTTCATTCATTCACTTCCTAGTGTTCACTCACTTCCTCTCAAACACACACACGCTTAATCGGGTCGTTAAATAATTTTTTTCGTTTTTGACTGCCAAAAAATGGCAATTATTTTTTTGGTACTTGCTGTTTTGCCCGTTTTGTTAAAATGTACTCAGTGTTTGTGTTCTGTCTACAGTCCAGCACTGTAACTTGGGCCATTTTTGCCCTGATTTAATAGTCTCTGCGCCCTCTAAAAGAATTAAGAATATTATATCATTACGACTTTTACTTCTAAAAGTGTGATGATGTATAATGGAGTTCCACTGCTGCTGCTGCTTTTGCTGCTGCAAATCGCAAATTATTACCAGAGAAAAATGTGTGTGTGCTTTGATTTTATGGCCACCGGTTACTTTGCCCTGGTTTGCCTGATTATTGGGTGATTTTTATGATTTCGGTGGAAACTTTACTATAGTGTGGAAAAAAGGTTTAAACTTAAAACTGTTATTTTAATTTTCATTATTTAGTTTTTACTAAACACTTTGTAGTCAGAAAAAATGCTGTCCTGCTCTTAGATCAGTTGAGCCATTTTTTGCTTGTTCGTTTTGCTGTTTAAATACATTTTTGTAGATTTATTTTTTGTTTCAAATTAAGTTTCTTAAATGGTGCACTTTTCAATGTTTTCTTCTTTTTCTACTGTTGTACTTTGTTTTTGTTTTGTTTTTAGCTTCTGCAGTTAAACTTTTCTTTCTTATTTTGTTGTACTCATTTTGTGTTGCACTCGTTTCGTTCCATTTGACTCCATTGATGGCCTTAGTTTTGCTTTGTTTTGTGTTATTTTTCTAGTGTGTTTTATGCCCTTTTCCTCTTTTTCTCTCGTCTAGGCAGCAACAAAAATTTCAGTCTGCAGCAGCAGCAAATGGGTGACAATTTCCGTTTTGAAGGGGAAGGGGAAAATTCTTAGGCTAAGATGATGAAAGAGGAGGAGGAGGAGGAGGAGAAGAAGTTCTTTGAGAGTTCTACTAGAAGAGGAAGGACAAACAAATGAAAACGAAGAAGATGGCAAAATGTTTGCTGTAATTTCCGAGTCGTTTTAGTAGTAGCAAACAGATTTTATTTTTTTTCTTTTAGCGAGATTTTGTGCTGCCATCAGTTTTGCCTCTAGTTTTAGTAATTTTTACAAAAAAATGCTGATTAAAGTTTTAAAATATTTGTTATATTTTGTTTTATATTTACAGTTATTTCCGTAGGACTTCTTTAAAAAGGTCAACAATTAAAAATGATTTTAAAATGGTACTGTTTTTTTAGAAGTATGGATTGTTTTATGTTTTAAAAGGTCCAAAACATTTTAAAGCATTTTTAATTATTAATCACCGCCATTTATTACCACTACCACCACTTCTTTAAAAAAAGCAGCAGCACTTTTGTTCAGTTTTGCTAGTTTATCTTCTACAATTTTCAAAGCGGGCACATCTTCTTTTTCTTCTTCTTTGTTGGCAAATCACCTCTCTCACTTTCTCTTTTCAAATCATCTGTCAATTATTTCACTTTTTTTGCAGTGGAGGAAGAAGAAGAACTCTGCTGTTCAGAGCAAAACTTCCGCAACTTCAACTTCAACTTCAGCAATTTCAGCAGCAGTTCTGACAGATGGTCACACACACGCAAAAGAAACTCTACGAAACTCAGACAAAAGCAGTGCAAAGTGCAGGCAAGCCTAGTTAAGTTTAGTTTCCCTTTTCCCATTTTCCCTTCTCATTTCTTTTTGCTCTCTAGCGAAGCGAAAACTTTGCCAGCAACATCAGTGTCACCGAATTTGAACAGCAATGGCAGCTATTTCCCCTTCCTCTCTTTCAGACGTGTGACAGGGCAGGCAGACATTGCAGACACTGTAGTGAAAATGATCAGAATTATGAGTAGCATTTTTCATTCTTTCTCCCTCAATAGAAGAGAGCAAAAGCAAAGCAAAACAGCAGCTCTCTCTCCTCCCTCCTCTAATTACAATGTTCTCGGCAGCCGATGCCCAAATAATAATAATAATAATGCCTGGCAGGGAAGCAAACAAGCTCACATTCTGTCACCTTTCAAAGTTTTTTGTCGACGACGTTTTTCCTAGGAAAAATAGTGCAACAGCAGAGTTGTAATAATATAATTTGCTAGATAAACAGCAGCAGCAGTGGTAGTAAACGTGTGCCAAAAAAAAAGTGTAACACAATTAGAGAGTGGCGAATGTGTCTGTTGTTGTTGTTGTAGAAGTAGTTTCAAAAAAAGTGTCAAGAAGAGTTGAGCTCGAGTGTGTGCTCGGGCAAGTGGCAATTTTGCTGGCGTTTTAGCAGCAGCAGCAGCAGCAGCAGCAGCAGAAACAGCACTTCAACTGCTAATTCGGGTAGAAAGAGAAATTGTTATATAACTGAATGAGCGTCTAAAAAGTAGTAGTTTGCTGAGTTTGCTGGGGTTAAAGTGGAAAGAAAAAAGAAAAAGAACATTTCCTCTGAATTTGGGCACTCTTGTTATCCTTTCCCTTTTTTGTCACCCTTTTTTGTTTTTGTTCTTTTTCCGATGTGATCTTTCTCTCTTTTTTTGGACTGGTCAATCAGTCAGTCAGTCAACTCACTTTCGTTTACTTTCACTCTGTTGTCCGCCCTGGTAATTAAGCGCTCGTGTGGATTCTCTGTGTTTGTACAGAAGAGAATTGTCGCCTTGTTGGATTCTGTGAATTTCGCCTGATTCTGCATTCTCTCTCCTCTCTCTCTCCTCGATTCTTGCTAACTTGCCACACATTGAGCACTGCTGTGTGTGCAAATGAGAGAGAGAGAGAGAGAGAGTCAATCAAATTAGCGAGACAGACTCAGACTTTGACTGTGAGTGAGTGAAGGGAACAAGGCAGTTCTGTTGTGTTGTGTTGCTGCCAAGGCAAAAGTTTTCTTTCAGAACTCTCGAATAGAAAAATAGTGCACAGTAGTAGTAGCACTGCTGTGTCTGCTGATTAAGGCGAAAATGCTGTGTGTTGGGACTCTCTCTGTGTCACTTGATTTCAGCGACGACTAACACTGTTTGGCTGTTTGGCTGTTTAGTTGTTGTACTGTTATTTGTTGGCACTTTTTTCCTTTTTTGCTCGTTTGCTCACTTGCTAGTTTGCAAAATTGGATTTGCCAGTTTTCTCCTTTTGGTTTGGGCTTGCTTGAGTGGGTGGTGGTGGTTTTTGCTGTGTATTTTTATTTTTGTTTATGTGTTTTTTGGACGATTGTCTTTTTCGAAAAATTTGAAAAGGTTGTTTTGTTTTTTATTTTTTTATTAAAAATTTTTGTTTACTAGTTTTTCTATCATTTCAATAACTGAAAAAGGTCTTAAATTTATTACAAAAACTTTTATTTATTTTAGTTTGTAAACAATTTCTTCAACTATAAAAAAGGTTAAGCAACTACTCAATTTGCTTCATTTTTAAAGATTTTTTTACATTATTTTAAATCAATATTTCTTTTATTACTGCACTTTGTCCACTTGGCACAATCACCACTGGCACTTCACTTCCTTTCAATTTAGTGATACCTTACATTTTATTGGCCAGAGAGATAAAGAAAAAAATAGACGTAGGCAGGAAGACAAATCTGGCCGTGGTGGTGGTGGTCAATCAGTGCTTTTTATTTGAGAGATTATTAAAAAAAGACAAAAAGGTTGGCACTGGACAATTTGTAATTGATTTCCCTTTTTCTTTCTTTTCTTTATTTGTGGTTGGCTATCTTTCTTTTTATTTAACAGACAAAATCTCACTTTTTTCTTCTTTTCTACTTTTCCCATTTTCACTCCTGCTCAGCAGCAGCAGCAGCAGCAGCAATTCTCAATCACTTTTTGTCATTTTTATTCTCGATCTCCGCCTTTTTCTGCTCTCTTTCTCTCTATTAGCAGCGACAACTGACAATCTTTTTGCTTTGCTTTAACTGAAAAGAACAGAAGAAAAAAGAACTGCAATTTGCAATATTTATTCTTCCTACTACTACTACGATTCCTTTTTTATTATTTTCAGATTCTTCTTCTTCTTCTTCTTCTTCTTCCTCCTCCGTTTACTTAATCCCCAGTCAGCAATTCAAACAATCGAGTAAGATCTAGGGTTCAATTCAGGCTTTGCTTTGCTTTGGTTTGGTTTGGGTCTTCTTCCTTAAGCGTTGACCGATTGGCCGTTTCAAATGGGGAGCAATTGAAATTATAATTAGCAAAAGAATAAGGTAGTGAAGAAAGAGAAGAAAAAGGGAATAGAGAGATTAAAATGTAATTGGCCATTGGGGAGCATTTGAGAGAGAGAGAGAATGATTTGGAGGGTGAACTGCTGTTGCAGCTCCTTAAATTGGCGCTATTCGAAATGACAGACAATAGTAGACAATAGAAGACAATAGAGAGAACTGCTAGACGTCTCAATATTGGTACTGTTTGTGATTGTGTATTGAGTTTGAGGTTTTACTTTTTTTGGCAGGTTTATTTTTTGTATTTTTATTTCCTGTAATAAGTACTCTCGAGCTTTTTCAAAAGGTTTTATCACTGTTTAATTTTAATTTTAATTTTTTTATTTAAAGAGTTTTTTAAACGGTTTTAAAATTTTTACTAATGGTAATTTAATTTTTTGTTGTTTTTGAATACTTACATTAAAATTTATCAAATTGTTGATTACTTGAACAAATGTTGATGACTTGGATAAAAAGGTATTTTTTCACAATATCGATTTTCAAAAAAAAATTAACACAACACAGCACAACACTTTATCACTTTTAATCACTTTGCAAAGAGCGAAAAAACACACACAGCAAACTTTGCCCCCTTTTTCACCGTATTTTAAACACACTGAAAGAAAATAAAAAATAAACACACACACAAGTTCACAATTTCCAAAACGACGAAGAAGCAGAAGAAGAAGAAGAATAAAACAAAATGCAGATAATAAAATAATAAATGCAATTCAGTGTGTGGCCACTGACAATTGTCGACCAGGGGCAGCAATTACTCAGGCAGCAAAAGTTTGCACAGTGTTTCTTCTTCTTCTTTTTTCTTCTTTTTCTTTCTGGTTACAATAAAAACCACCGCCAGCAAATTTAATTTACCAGCAGCAGCAGCAGCAGCAGCAGCTCAGTCAGTGCAGCAGAAATGACTGATTTACTTTACTTCTCTGTGTGTTTGTTTCACTGTGCCCTCTCTTTTTTCTGTTTTGTTTGCTGTACATTTTTTTTCACCACTGCCGTACAATCGGCTAACCAAATTCTCGACTGTGGCACGTCCAGCGGATTTTTTGCTGTTGCTTTTGGTTTGTTGGTTTGTTGGTTTGCAAGCCAAACAGAACAACAAACAAGATGACCACTGGAATGGAAAAACAGCCGCAGTTGCAAACCAGAGAAGAGGAAGAAGAGGAAGGAGAAGGAGTTCACTCGTGTAGAAAAATTTAAATTTTTAATTTCCGCTGCCAGAAACTTTGGACCTCTTTTTTCTTCTTCTTTTTCGTTTGAGTCAAAAGTTTCTCTTGCTCAACATTTTTTAGTTATTTATCTCTGCTGCCAGAAACTACTGCTGTTGCTGCTTTTTAGCACTACTTTTTATTTAACTAGAAATTTTCTTGTTGCTGTTTGTCGCCGAGCAAAAGAAAGAGTAAAAAACCAGAAGAGAACAGAGAGAGCAAAAACTTAATTAAACGATTAATTAATTAGCAGTAATCAGTGAGGAAGAGAGAGAGAGAGAGCAGAGAAAAAGAAGAGAAGAACGTGATAAAAGAAGAGACGGGCTGATTTACAATGAAAAGAGCAGAAAAAGTGAGGGAAGAAGAGAAGAAAAGAAGAGGAGAATTCCAATTGGAACAGAAGACCAAAAGATGAGGTTGAATAAACTGGCGACAGTTGGCGGTGGTGGTGGTGGTGAAAAAGATGAATAGAAGAGAGGAGATAAAAGAATGAAAAAGGGCTGCTTTTGTTATTCAGGTTTTGAAGGAGTTGAATGAAGAGAGTTGATGATAAAGGATCGAAGAGAAAGTAAAAGAATTGGAGTTAATTCCTTTACAGTGTGTATTTGATTTAGCCCACTCACAATGGCCGCTGCTGCTGCTGCTGTTTCTGCTGCAGTTTTTAATTAAGGATCAGCCGATTATATTATGTTGTGAGTAATATTATTACTGAGAAGACTAATTTTTGATTTTTGTAGTAGAAGAGAGTTGAGTGAAAGGTTTATGAGCTGAGAAGAGAGCCGATGATGATGATGATGATGATGATGATGAAGGGTTGAAGGATTTTTTTGACTGATTTGCAGAGGCGGCAAAGTGTGCAGTGAACTGGAAAAAATGGGTGGAAGTAATAAAAGAAAGAGTTATTAGTTTAAACGGAGAAAGTTAGATTTTAAAATGGTGTACTAATTAATTTTTTTATTTTTTGTCGTTTTTTTCTTCAGCTAGTCGTTGTTAAAAAGGTACATTTTTAAAAACAATTTTGTGTTTGATGCAATAAAGTTTTAAATTTTTAAGTATTTTATATGAATATATTGGTGATTTTACTAAAAAAATTCCTTGTTATTTTTTTGAAAAACTGTAAATCTACATATTTTTTGAGTATTAACAGGTTTAACTTTTTAAATTATTTTTTTACTTGCAATTTTAGTAACATGAAAAACTTTAAAAGTAATAAAATTTAAATTGTTGTTTTTAACACCTTATACCGCACTTCAAAAGAACAATTCAGCTAAAAATAGCAGCTAATCTCTATTCTCTTTTTTAAACATTTTTACCTTTGCCTACTGGCTCATCTTTTTATCATCATCAATCCCCCAAATAAATACAACACTAATCATTTTTGCTTTAAAAGAAGAAAGCCTCACTTTTAGCAAATCAGAAGCAGCAAAAATGATTGCAGAATTACCAGCACCAGCAGCAGAATCACCAGAATCCTTTCAGCGGCAGAATCCATTTTTCTCTCATTTTCTCTCTCTCTCTCCTCTTTTCCACAGCTCCTCTAGCCGCATAATTATAATTAATTACCCGTCAGATAAGAGCAGAAGCAGCCGAGGCAGCCGAATCGTTGAAAGATATAAATTTCTCTGGTTCACTCGCTCCACTTTCTTTCTCAATTTTGCTCACATTGAACAGAGAATATTCCCGGTGAAAGGGGTTACACACATTAGCTGCTGCTGCTATGGCTGCTTTGGCTGTATCACAGTCAACAGAATCCAAAAGCAGAATCGTGAATGCGATGATGATAGATGAGCACGCGGTTCTGGTGGAGGAAAAAGTGTGCAAAATGTAACCACCACCACCACCACCACCAGCACTATCGACTGAAACTTTCATGCAAATGTTTTCGCCGTGCTCTCTAGTCGAGATTTTTATTTTCACCAGTCCACACTTGCATTTTGTGATGCACTGCAGATTCTACTCAAAAGTAGTAGTTTGGGTAGTTGAAAAAGAGTACAGTGCTGGTGAAAATGGGGATTTTCTTTTTTGTTTCACTACAAAATTTTACATTTTTTCAGTAAAGATTACTACTGTTCTCTACTGTTTTTGATGCTGTTTTTTAGAACAAAAATTTTTCAGTTTTTTGTTTGATTGTAAAGAAGATGATAGTTGTAGTCAAGAAAAAAAAGCTGAATGCAAAAATATGGAAAAGTTTGGGATGTTAAATTATTGATGTGAAGACTGATGCTGAAAACTGGTTTTATTTAATTTTTTATTTTTTAAATTTATCAATTTATTAATCAATTTTGTTTGCTAAACTGTACTGAAATTAATTTTTAGATTATGGTAAAAAATCAGTTGTCTTCCTTTTGAGTTAAAAGGTTTAAAGTAATTTTAAAATATTTTTTACAATTGATTACTTTTAAATTTTAAAGTTATAGGTTAATTAGACGGTGTATTTAGTTGGACAACCAAGAATGACAAGGATAGCAAAAAGGTAAACAATAAACTAATTTTTTATTTTTCATCGTTTTCTCCATTTAGAGCTAAAATAGGTTACTCAATTCAATTTCAATTTTTTACTTTTTTCAATTTTCACTTCTCACATTTTACATACACCGGTACCACACACCGAGGTGTACTACACACCATTTGCGCCCTAAAAGTACTACTGTTCAGGGAAGACTTGTCAGAAAAAATTGCAGTTGATAAAAGTACAGAGAGAGAGAGAGAGAGAGAGAGAGGGAGAGAGAGAGAGAGAGAGAGAAAGAGAAAGAGAAAATCTGGGGCAAAAAATCGGTGCACATCAGTGTCACTGTCGCCGAAACATCATCACCACCAAGTGCAATTGCAATTGCCACCACCATCGCCATCACCATCATCATCATCATCACGATTCTCGGTGCAGTTAAACTCTCCTTCTCTCTGCTTCGAGTTGCACTACTACTATTGTACTACTGTTTTTCATTTTTGTTTCTTGGGTGACAGACAACAACAGGGAAAAGCAGTGTCCCCAAGTGTTCTCCCGGAAGTGATGATGCGGATGGTGTGGCCACCACTGAAACAGACTGCCAAATTACCATTTTTCCCTTTGCATTTTTGTGCATTTTGTTCTCCCTTTTTTCTGCCTGACAGGTGAAACAGTTGTCAGCCATTTTGGCAGCCTTTTTACTTTATCAAGTTTTTGCCGTTGTAAAATTGTATTTTTATTCTGTAGTGTACTGATTTTTGCCTGTTTTTTGTTTTTTTATTTTTAAGTGTGACACTGACAATGTGTTTCGATGTTATATTGGGCGATCATTTAAAAAGGTTGTATTTTTAAATAATTGAAAGTTTTTTATACTGTTTTTAGTAATTTTTTGGTACGTGTTTTAATTTTTTATATAACAATTTACATTTTTAGTTATAAATTTAAATTTATTTGTATTGGTTTTCTATAGCCAGTTTTTAAAAACGGTACTTACAATTATTTTTGTTACTTAAATTTATTAGAATTACTTTTGTTTTGATGCACATTTCATTGTTCTTGCATTTTTCTTATTCTGTTTTACAGCAAACAGAATTTAATTGTTGACATCACTGAATCCAACTTTAATTTAACTGTTTCTTTTCGGTGAACACTGTCGATAATTTTTTCACTCGTTTTCGATCTCTTTTTTGTAAACTCAATCACAACAACAAAATAGTGAGTTGAAAAAAGTGCACAGCGACAGAAATAAAAAAATAATAAAGAAACAGACGAAAATTCAACGCACAGAAGAAGTTCAAAGTACTCTTTTAGTTGTGGTGGTTGTGGCAATAAATTCTACTGATTCTGCGGGTTCTTTATTCTGTGTGTGTGCCAAAATGTTCAGGCCGACTAAGAGGCAGACCAGAGGAGCACTGCTGGCGTCCGCCCGAGTGATTTTCTCTTTTCTAGTTCTCTTTTCTCTTTTTTTCTCTTCTCTGTTTCGTCTGTTCCAATTGGAACACTGTGTGGGGTTGTGGTGGTAGTGGCACAGGAAATAGAGGGACAGAGAATCGGGTGGTAGTGGTAATTCTGGGGATACTTTCATTCTCTTTTCTGTAACAGTAACAACAGATGAAGAATGAATGAATGGCTGGCTGGAAAGAGTTTTAATATTATTAACGATCACATGCATCTTGCACTTTTTCCCCTTTCCTTTTTAATTAGTGCAGGCCTCTGCTTTGGCGCTGTTTTTTGTGTGTTTGCAATTTTGGCAGTTTTTGTTGTTGTTGTTGTTGATGATACTGTTGTTGTTGTTTGTTTGATGGTTGCTGCTGCTGTAGTTGTTGTTTATTAGAAAAATCTTGAATTGTCTTTTTATTGAGTTTTTATTAATTTAGCTGTTTTTTTAAATTTTTGAATAGCACGGCGTGTGCAAAACAGGTAAAAATAAATGTTTTTTAAATACTAAAATTTTAATTTTTTGTTTTTATATGCTTTGTGGCTTTCTAAAAAGGTTTACAAGCCAAATTTTATTTAACTTTCATTTTTAAAACTCATTTGCACTTCTTTTTAGCTCAATAATAACTTTATCTCCTTTAGCAGCAGCAGCAGCAGCAGCAGCAGCAGCAGCAGCAAAAAGATAGTGCTAGAAATAAAAATCCATCTTCTTTTACACTTTTTAAATTTCAATTTGAGCGAATGATTCGCCCCCTCTGTAAATGATTATTATTTTTTGGGCTTTGAGCAGGGGAGAGAAAGTGCTTCAATTCAATTACCGAGGCAAACTTTTCTCTATAACACTTTTGATGTCTTTATATCATCAACGACACCACCACGATCCCCATCGGTCCAATTAGAAAAAATGAGAGACACTTTTGATTCCTTCTCAGTTTTTTATTTCGATTTTTGACACACACACACTTTAGTATCGATTAGTCTGTGCAATAGATTCCTGCTAGTTTCGTTCTTTTCTGCTCAGTCGAGACCTTATTCAATTTCATGAGCAAGAAAGAACTGTCGGTTAATGGGAAGAGAGTTGTCCTAGAATAACATCCAAAGGAGAAGAAAAAGAAGAAGAAGGGAAAAAATCGACTAAGCTAAAACATTGAACAGCGAACATACGTCGTCTTAGCAACGACGATGATGATGATGAAGAAACTAGTCTGATCGATAAAAAGAAAGATGAGAATGAAGAAAGGATTTTAAATTTATTCGTCGTAAAAAGGGAGAGAACTAAAAGAGAGAGAGAGAGACTAAGATGACTTATCGATTTTTGCATCTTTTTTCCTTTTTAGTGAAGTAGTAGTAAAAACGATGCCGGTTTTTTAGTGCAGTTTTTTTGGTTCAGCATTTTTTTGTTTTTCAAGATTTTAGTTTTTAATTTTAATATTTAGTTTTGCCTCTGTTGCCTCTGTCGCCTTTTCTAAAACCGGTCAACAACTAACTTACAACTTTTACATTTGAAGGAAGAAAGAAAAAGAAAACAGCAGTAAAAAATTTAATCTAGCACTCTTGCGTCTTTTAATAACAAAACAAAAAACACAAAAAAAACAAAAAACAACACAACAACCAACAAAAGTCGACGCTAAAGTCATTTGTCTTTTCACTAGCCAGCAAACACTGCTGCTGCTGCTTTGAATTCGCAATCCATCAATGCAAAAAAACGAAAAGAGAGGAAAAGTGTGCCAAAAACTTCTTTCATTACCGTTTTTTACTGTTTTGTTTTAGCTTAGTGTATTTATGTGTGTTGTTACCACTTTCTCCTCTCTGTTATTCTACAACAACAACAACAACAACGATTATTCTTATTCTCTTCATTGGAACTACCACTACTACTATTACTGCCCAGAATATTCTTGCTTCATAAGAGCGAGAGTTGGAGGAAAAAGAAGAAGGGGTAAGGACAGAATCCAGAATTTCCCCTCTCTCTTTCCTTCTCTCTGATTTATGGTCCTTTTAGGCGCCATTTGTTTTGTTTTGCGTCTGAGTTTTGCACTGGGCCATTTTCGGGCACTTGCAATGCTGGGCGCCATAAGTTTTCCGTTTTAGGAGAAGCTGAAGAAGTTTTATTCCTTTTTCCTCATTTTCCTTTCCTTCTTCTTCTTTCTGGGCGCCATCGGGCGCCACCAGTGTAATTACAAAGTTTAGGGCTGCCCCTGTTCAGATCTTTTTCATATGCAAAGGGCAGCTAGGCAGCAGCTTAATTTACTTCAGACATGTGTTTATTAATTGACACACAGTGGAGATTAGAAGTATTACTACTTTTAATAATCAATATTTGTGCAATATGCAAACATTTTTTTGACAGCAGCAAGTTTCCTTTTCCTTTGGTGGAGGTGGTAGTGGTGGTTATATAAGCAGAAAAGATCATGGAGAAATATCATGAGAAAGTAGGAGGAAGAGGAAGTGGAGGTAAAAGATTGGAGGTAAGAGAGAGTAAGTAGAATGAGAGTAGGAGACAAAATGCAGAAATGTTAGGCTATGAAGCAACAAAAATTGTTGGTGGCAAAAGAGAGAGGAAAGGAGGAAAGAATTTAGAAGTTAGCTGAAGGAATGTAGAAAAAGGAGGTTAGGAGGAATAATAAGAGCTTGAGATTGGAATGAGGCGAGGAATGATATAAGAACTTGAATCCCTTTCCATTAGAAAATGGAAAGAGATAGAGTCTCTCTGCGGTAAATAAAAACTCTAAAAACTAAGGGGAGATTAGAAGGGGAAGGGAAAGGGAAATATATAAAAGACACCGGGAAGATCTTCTTCTTCTTCGGGAAACTCCAAAAAGGAGTTCACAACTTTAACTTCAGCTTATCACCACCGTCAGATAAGCGCTCCAAGGTGGGCGGTATCCCCGCTTCGCACAACCACCACGTCGGTGATCGCCTCCTCGCCATCTTCAAAGGCGTCCTTCAGCATTCCATCAAAGCTGACCACCAGCTCGGTAATGGAGGCAGGGGGGACCTCGGCGCCGAAGAAGTTCTTGGCCGGACGAGGAGGAGAAGGATTCGGCGGCTTTTTCTTTCCGTCCTTCTTCTCCTCATCCTCTTCCTCGGAGTTTTGAGCCTCCCCGCCCTTGAAGCCGAGCAGATACTCGGTGAAGAGGCGAATGACGTAGTCGTGGGCGACGATGAGGACGGAGGCTTTGGGGGAGGGAGGTGAGGAGGAGGAGTTCGAGGAGGAGTTCGAAAGGTCCTCCAGCTCCTTCAGATCCGCCAGGAGGCGGTGTTCGAAAAAGTCGGCCAGCCGTCTTTTGACGTCCACCTCGGACTCGCCGTTGGGCGGCACGGCGTAATGTTCCAGGCCGCCCTCATTTTTGGTGGACTTTCCGTATTCGAAAAGGGCCGCCTTGAACTGGGCTCGGTAGAGCTCGCCATCCCGCCCCCCAAAATGGCGCTCCCGAAGGCGGGTGTCTCGGTGGATGACGCCCCCCGATTTCGCGACCACAATGGCCGCCGTGTCCCGGGCCCGGTCCAGGTCCGAGGAGTACACCAGCGAGTAGGTGTTGGCCGGCGGAAGGGCGTGGGCGAGGGCCACCGCCTGCCGACGACCGAGGTCGTTGATTGTGGAGCGATTCGACTGGCCGAGCAGCAGAGAGCTGGCGTTCAGGTCGTCCTGGGCGCTGAAGTGGGATTGAGATTGAGGTGATTAGGTTGGGTTTTGTTTTGTTTTGAAGGAGGTGATGAGGACATGAAAAGAGAGGAGAGGAGAAAAGGTTTGGATTAGATGGAGGTGATGGTGAAGGAGATGATGATCATGAAAAGAAGAGAGATTCTGAGGTGGGTGATAAGTGGGGAAACAGAATCTGGCAAAAGCAGAATTCCCAAAATAGAACCCTCAAAGAAAGCGAAGTGAAGGAAGGAAGGCTGGCTGTTTACCGTCGCACGAGCGTCAACTTCAGACAGGTGATGGTCATCTTTTCGGGCGGTGATAGTGAGCAGCAGCAGCAGTGCTTGTTGTTGTTGATAAGAGGTGACGAGGATGAAGGTGAGATGATAAGCGAACGAGGTGATGAAGATGATAACGGTGACCGTTTCCGAAGTCTTGAGAGCTAGCAACTAAAATGGCAAGTGAGAGTGAGCGAGCACGTGCTCGGGGCAACGGGACAGACAAAAGTGAGCAGCTGCGTGGGCCGCGTGCTCGGCGCCGCCGCCGCTGCTTTTCCTTCTGCTGCTGCTACGCCGCTGCAGGCGCCATCTACCGCCCCAGCGGCAAAGTGCCCCAACTTTTGCCAGAAAAAATCTGTTTTGTTGTTTTGTGGAAGTTTATTTTTTTCTAGCTTTTTCTAAGACAATTTTTTAAGTTTTTAAAATGTTGTAAATTGTGTTCAGCTATTTAGATGAACTACTCGTCCGCTTCCTCTTCTTCATCTTTGTCCGATTCTCTGTTTTCAACCTCTTCCTCCTCAGAGCTAACTGCTCCACCAAGTTCAGCTGACTGATTTTCCGCCTCATCATCATTATCATCACCAGTTTCTTCCTCTTTTTCAAAACTATCAGCTCCAACTTCATTATCATCACCCTCTTCTTCATCCTCATCACTTTGAAGTAGCAGACCTTCAGTGGCCGTGGCAGCAGCAGCAGAGGCGGCGGCGGCGCCGATGATCACCAGCGAAGAGACGGCGGCGACGGCCGCCGTTGATAACACCGTTGAAACACCGTCATCTTCTTGAGGAACTTCTTGAGAAGTTTCAGGAACGTAAGTTTGAGATGTGATTTGAGCCTCCTGAGGGGTAGTAGTACTTTCTGCAAGCTCTGGTGCTGAAGTTTCAGCTGCTGGAACCGGAAGGTCTGGCTCAGGTTCTTCAGGAACGTTCGAAGTTGAAGTTGTTGAGGAGATGATATTGCGCAGCTTTTCGTAGAACTGCCTCCTCAGCTGGTCAGCCAGAGCTTCAGGTGTGTTGTCCATTCGTTGCAGTGCCTCCTCGAACATTTCCGTCTGCAGTTTGACCATCTCCGCCAGCTGGTCGACGCCGGCGAGGGCGTTCAGGGCGGCGGTTAGGGCAAAGTTGTTGTTTGATTTTTCTGCCATTTCCGCCATTTCTGCCATTTCTAAAAAGGTTTTAGTTTTATAAAAAAATGTTCTTTATTTTTGCACACCAAAATAGAAAAAAAGCTGTAGTACAGAAGGAAAAAGTTGGTGCCTGTTTTTATACCGTTTTTTATCTTCCGTTCACTCTCTTTCTTCTCCTTCGTTTTTTTGTTTTGTTTTGAAGATGACAAATGACTTTTTGTTGTGTGCTTTAATTTACCTTTTTACTGTTTTAAATTACAATTACAAATTAGAAGAGGAGTGATGACGGCAATAGCAGCAGCAGAAGCTCAAGCAGAATTAAAAACAGCTAATTTCTGTTTCACATAAAAGCTGCTTTTTAAATGCCAATCAAAAGGTGTCGACACCGGCTCGTTTTTTATTGTATTCAATTTGCAAAAAAGTGTTTAGCGGAACTTCTTTTTAAATCTTACGATTTGCCTTTATCTTTTCTAGTTTTTATTTTTTTATTGAATAACCATAGACTTTTTTTTGTTATTCAAAGGACTTAATAAATAAAAAAATGGTGTGTTTCAAAAGGAAAAGAGCATAAATTAAATTAGCATCTCAAAGAAGAAGAAGAGGAGGAGGAAGAAAAGAGCTCAAGCAAATCTCAGCTGCTCATTTCGGAAAGAGCAGTCCTTTTCAATTAACTCTTTGGCTGCTGCTGTTGCCGCCATGTTTTTTTTATTAAAGATAGCTTTTGCCATTACCACAAAAAGTCAGTGATGCGGTGATCAATGAGAAAAAAAGCAAGAGGCTAAAGAGGAGTTTTTTTGCCATTTTTGACTTATTGCCTAATTAATCACTGTATCCCCTACTTCTTTTTTAATTAGCAACAGCATCGCACACCAACTTTTTTTATTTATTATTTTAGTAGGGAAAATTAGTAATATAACTAAAATTGATTAATAAACGGTAAAAATAGTAATCATTCTCACACTTCCGTATCGCACGTTACATGTTTGGTAACTTTTTTTCTATTACAATTTTTAACTTTAATATTAAAATTGCGTTCAATTATGCTAATTATGTTGCCAACAACCAGGTAAAAAAGTTTGCACCTGTTTACTTAAAAGTGAAGAGATCGAGATGATGTAAAAAGGTACATCTTTTTATTCAACTTTTTCCTGTTTTTTTTCTTTTCAACTTTTCATCTTATTATTCCCTTCCAATTACAATTCGCCTACACAAAAGTGCTACCACTTTTTCTTCCTTCCGTCCTTCCTTCTTTTCATCCATTTTTTGTTGTGTTTTTTAGTCACTGACAAGTGAAAGGTCTCGGAAGTAAAGTGAAGACCTACAAACACTATCGTCATCATCTTTTTATATTCTAGTAAAGAGCAGAAGCTTTTTTTATCATTTCAGCCACACGTGATGACTTCGTTTTCTGTCTCGTGTTTGACTTTTTGAATGCCCAATTTTGTTGTTTTGTTTTGTCATGACTTTACTGTTGTGATTTTGCCTTTTAGTGCACTTATTGTCTTCCATACTACTGCAAACGGTTCTTCAACAAAAATATATATCATTTGAATTTTTTGTACTTTTTATTGTTTAACTGTTGTCCACTTTTGTTGTTGTTTCTTTTTTTCTGTGATCTAACAGCGATTAAAGGACACAAAGGAGATGAAAGATTAAAGTCTATTGTTTTATTTTAATACTTGAAAATACTAAAAGGTTAGCTAATGTTAAAATTTTCTCGATCTGACTTTTTAAGTTGAGCAGATTTTTAGCCAAAAAGTGATGAGTTTTTATTTTACCATATGGGCAAAAATGATTAGTGCAAATGAAGGCCAATCAAAGTGTGGTTGGTTTTCTTTTTTTTTGCTAGCAGCCAATAAATAAATAGGTCATCGACGCCGGTGGTCGCGATTTGAGTGGTCTCGATCAATCAATCATCACTCTTCAAAAAACACTTGTGTTTTTGTTTTAATTTTAAAATGCATTTGTTGGTAATTTAAAAACGGTCTATTCTCATTTAATTATTTTTTTATTGCAATTGTATTCATTCGTTCATTCTGTAATCTCAATCTAACAGCTTCTAGAAACCTAAATTTAAATCTCCTTGTTGTAAAATTTTTTTTAAGTTGATCCCAATGTTGATCACCACCTCGCTGAACATTTACTAGGATTAGGATTAGCAGTCATCATCAAGGGGCTACAGATTACAGATTAAATAAGGAGGTAGTAGTGGAGGAGGATTTATTACTTTCTACTTCACTGAATGAGAAATGAGGAATTTGCTTTCACGCTTCTTTTGCTGGCTCAAGTGAAGAACACTGATAACAACAATGGGCTTGAAAAATGATGAAAAGAAAAATGCGGGGTGCGTGGCTGGCTGGAGATTAACAAGAGTTAAGGTTAATGAAAACGTGCCAATGATTTGCTTTTTTATTTTTGTTTTGTTGTCTGATCTAAAGATGAAAGATTGAAGAGAAATGTGTGAAAGATTACAGAAGCAGTGAGACGCATTTAGCAGCTGGAAGAAGTTGTTGTTTATTGTTTTGAATAAATTTTTTTATTTGTTAGATTTGATTTTAATTGGTCTATCATCGACATTACTATGTATTACAAATGGTAAATTTTATTAAATTTTAAAATTGTTTTTAATGTTTTAAATGAATTTTGCCATGGTAATTTAAAAACTGGTTATTTTTAGCAATGATTTTTTTCTGTTTGAACTATCAAATCATCAAACACACACACAAGTTTTAAATGCTTTTGTATTAAAAGTAGGTTTTGTGCACTGCACTTTTAAAATAATATTTTGTTTAAAATTACAAAATAGTTTAGTTTAGCATATTCCACTCATTTTTGTAACAACCTCAAACATTTTTTTTCCACCTATCATCATCACTCTCACTCTAATTTAGTAATTGCCCAGTCAGTCAATCAGCTAGTCAGCTAGTCAGCACGTGCAGACAGGCTCACACACAGTTCCCACACGTTATTATTAACATTATGATTATTTCTTTTATCCTCCCCGTTTTATATTAGTTTGACCTTGTGGCCCTCATTTGTGGCTAGTTTCTCTGTGTGTGCAAACTGTTCCAAATGGCCCTCAAATGAGTGCACGCCCTTCTTCTTTTTTCAGCAAGCAAGTCTCGTGTGAGTCTCTCGTCGCTTTTTTGGCTGCTCGCAGCATTACCCCCTCTTTTTTTCTTTTGTCAGCCAACTAACGAAATTCCCCAAACAGTCATCAGTGAGCATTCAGTGCACACTTTGATCTTTTTTGTTTTTTATAAGTAGCGTTTACTTCAAACCGCTAATAAATTAGGGCCGGCCGGTGAAATTGCTGTGGTTTGTGTTTTTCTAATGTTTAAAGATATAGTGAATTATTTTTAAAAGGTGATTTAATTTTAAAATGTTTTTACAATATTTTTTGAGTAAAACTTTAACTGGTTTTCTCCTCTCATTTTCCCATCTAATCACATTTTTTGCAACACACATTTTGGACTGTTCCACCACTACCACACGCAAAAACACTTTTACTTGTATTACACTTGATGACGGTGATGATAACAGTAGAGTAGAGCTAGATTTTTGTTTCGGTGAGGTACTGCTGGTTTCATTCTATTACTAAATACAAAAAAAATCAGGCAAGCAGAAAAGCAGGCAATGGCGGTGAACACCTGGCGCGTGTCTGGCACATGTTCAGGACATGGACAACAAAAACGACGGCAGATGCCAGGAAAAGTTTTGCTGCTGCTAGTAACGGGGCAGAGCAAGGCAAGCAAACGCAAGGCCAAAGGGAAAAGCTCTCATTTTTTTGAGGGGTCAAAGGTCAGGTGTGGTCGACCTTTTTGGTCTGCTACGCTTTTTCTGCTTTCTGCCTACGCATTAAATTTTTATTTATCTTCTCTGAGTTGATGATTGCTGTTGATCTGTTTTTCTGCTCTCTTACTCTCAGGTACATTAAAGTTTACAGTCTAAGTTTTTTTATTGTAATTTGTTGTTTTGATTGCCCGAAGTGGAGTTATGTTGTGCTCTGCTCTGTTTTTTATTTTGCTACGGTGGCATTAAGTGGCGCCCCAGAGATGTTGGGAGATGCTGCTAACACTGAGCTTCCAAAAAAGGAGATTGTTTGCAGCAGCTTTTTGCTCAGATTGCTGAGGTTGAGGTTATCTGAGCTTGTTTTGTTGTGTGTATTTATTTATTTGTTTGTCTGTTGTTTTGTGTTTATTAAAAATTATTTTTGTAGTTGTCTGATTGATAACAATTTTCCTCTTTTACCTCGCGAAAAGCGTTTAAATGGTAAAACAATTTACTAAATTCAATTTAATTTTGTTAGTTTATGTAATCGGAAGTTTTTCTGCGTAGTTTAGCGTAATTTTAGTTTATTAGCGTTATTTTATGCACTTTTACAACTGGCCAATTTGTGGCCAACTACAATTTTTTGAAATCAATGTTTGGTCAATGTCTAAAAGTTTAGCTTTTCAAGTGTTCCCTCATAAGTTAATTTTTATTTAATTTTTCATTGTTTTATAATTAAAATTTTTTCTGCAGCTGCATAATAGGTTAACTTTAAATTACACTATTTTATTTCAGTTTATTTTAAAACTCCCTAACTACTCTCAAACTAGTAATTACTTTTTGACGACCAGTTCGTTTGACACTTGGTTTCATTCACACTCTGACAACAACAGCAGCAGCAAACTTTTGACCGCCTCTTTGATGTACTAGCTCAAATGTTTCTGTGTTTGTCCAATGTGTGATTTCTCTCTCTCCTCTTTCTTTTCCTCTTTTAAAAGCCGACCCCACGTGCCAGGGCTCAGGACCCCTAGGCCCCCTGCTACACTCTATCTTTCATTTTTTTTATTGAGCCCAGACAAGTTCTAATTTTTTTCCTTTGATTGAGCATCTGTGCGACATATGCTTGTTCTCCCTCTTTTTCTGTTGACAGCAACAGCTGCTCGACAAAGATTTCTTCTTCTTTCATTTTACTTTTCCTTGGTCTCTCTCACTGCGGACACACTCACTCGCTCACTTACTTTCTGGACAAAGGGGTCAAGTGAAGTGGTGGCGGTGGTGGCAAGGTCGTGCCGCTGAAGTGTGTCTGACTGAAGCAGTCTCTCGCTCTTTTTCTTTTATTTTGTTTTATTGTGCTTTGCTGTTTTATTTTAAGTTTTTTTATTGCTTTATTTCTTGTAGTGGTAGTCTATGTTGGCAGTCTATTTATCATTTTAACTAGTTTTATTTGGAGTTTTGGGGTTGAAAAAGGTTAATTTTTTTATTTATTGTTTAAAACTTTTTAATTTTTTTACGCGTAAAAAATTCATTTTGTATTTATATATAGATGAACTAAAAATGCGCAAACATTTAAAGTTAGATTTTTTATATAGTTTTAAATTCAAATTTTTTAAAATTAGCGTACAAATGGTACTTTTTTCTCTTAACACTACCTCAAACGGTATAAAACTTTAAATAATTTAAATTTTTTAAACAAAATTCTCAACTTTTTCAAATGAACACGTGCATTAATGGGCAATACACTGTTCACACTTGACTTGCACCAAAAATAACCGTCCCTGTCGTAAAAAACAACATTTATTAGACGTCAGAGTAAAAAATGAGGCAATTAAAGAAGAAGAAGCAGCAACAGAAGAAGGCGACAAAAAGGCGACAGCTCAACGGCTTTTTTTGCTTTCAGTTTTGTAGTAAAATGAAATTCAAAACTTGGCACTAGAAATTCAAGCCTAAATCTAACAAGCCTCATTTTCACCTCTAAACTCAAACCGTCTTTTTCACACTTTTCACGCCAAATCTTTGATCTTAATCAAATTATACTTCTAGAGCCCTTATCTGAGGTAATAAGCTAGGCCCCAGTTTTCTCAAGGCCAAAAAAAATTGTGTTTGAGGGGCCAAATTCTGCAATTCTGCTGCAGAGCGAGGAGATTGAGTGACACATTCCTCGCTTCTTCTTCTGTGAGAGTGTTTGCTTAAGCTTTGAGTTCCCTCCATTCGCTAATTACTTGTGACACTTGTGACCGGTTTTTTCACTTGAGAAGAAGAGGGAGAAGGAGAAGAAAATGAAGTTACACACACATTTTTTCTTCTTCCGATAGCCATATTTGCCAATGCTGCTGCATTTGCACACATGTGAACTTTATCCTCGACACATTTCCGCTGTCGTCGTCGTTGTCGTCGCACAAACAAACTAATTTTTTTGCTGCTGCCACCTCGGTCAAAGGTCATCTTTTTTGGCTGCTTTTTTGGCTGTTGCTAACAAGAGCCTTGTTTGTTTGTTTGTTGGAGAGAATGCTGTTGCTGCTGCAGTTGACTCTTGAGATGCCTGCTGCCTTTTCTACTTTACTTTGTTTGTTTCCCCAGCACATTTTTTTGGGTGCATTTTTCTTGAGTGAGTAAGCTTTCTTTGTTGTGGTGGTTGTTTGCCTTCCCAAGTTTTGCTGCTGTCCTCTGTTTGAGTCCTCTGAGTGAGTTGCATAACTTGGGAAGTTTTGAGGCAGTTTTGGGTAAAAAAATTCCTTTAATTTTTCGACGAGTTTTTAAAAGGTTCCTCTTCTACTTTTTCAACTCTATTTACCACCACCACCACCACCACCACCTCAATTATCATCATTATTCAAAAGAAGAAGAAGAAGAGGAAGGGTAAGGTACCTTTCCTCTATTTTTTCCTCCTCTTTTTCATTCATTTATCATCCCGTTTTTCCGCTTTAGGCTGAAGCAGCAGCAGCAGCAAAAACTCCTCTTCTTCTTTCAAGTGTCTCTCTTTAGCGGTCATTGTTCACCTCTCTCTCTATTTAAAAGTGCGCACTCTGTTCTGTTATTCACTTCCTCTTTTACCTTTTTCACCACCACCACCACCACCACCACCACCTAACGATTACACCGAGAGAGAGAGAGAGAGAGAGAGAGAGAGAGAGAGAGAGAGAGAGAGAGA